>JACCDO010002340.1_pt1 | contig 26852 bp, 19 predicted proteins | sample 7446101 | NCBI WGS metagenome assembly JACCDO01 (sample SAMN15323440, study PRJNA562643) | freshwater metagenome | isolation source: river surface water | place: USA:Blue River Watershed | collected 2017-08-16 | reverse complement strand
TGTTTTAGTATCTGAACTAGTATCTGATGGTGTTTTAGTATCTGAACTAGTATCTGATGGTGTTTTAGTATCTGAAGGTGTTGTTGTTGCTGAAGGAGTATCTGTTTTATCAGATGGTGTACCAGAAGGAGTATTATCTGCAGAGGTACTAGTATTAACACCACATTCATTAACCATTGATGAATAATCATTAAAATTTTCAGAATTAATAGTATTAAAATTAGTGATAAAGTTAGCACAAATAACTGCGGTACAATCACCAGCATTTAGTGAATCTCTATCATAGTACCCACCACCTTGACTATCTTTACAACCTTTTTTCCAACATTTAGAAGATACATTTTGATAAATTAATTGATCTTCTTTAGAATAATAAGTTGAAGGTACAAAACAAGCACATTCAGGAGAATATTGTAAAATATTTTCTAAAGTATCTAATTTTTTATTTTTAAGATACTGAATAATATTAGCACAATTAACTTTCATAAAATCGTCACAAGACCCAGAAGGCATACTACCTTTACCATCAATCCCATAAGCTTTATATCCTGTACCATCACAAACTTTTGGATCAACATCAATAGTTTGAAGATCTGATCCGTAAGAACTAAAATCATAAATACTTTTTGAATAATCTTTAGTAGGATCAAGTGGTACTCTAATATTTAATTTAGTAGACCCAGTATCTGGACGTATACAACAGTATTTTTGAAGAGGATATTTATTTAAAATAGATTCTATTTTAGCTTTAATTTCACTTGGTTCATCTGTGTCACTAGTACCGAATAAATTAGCCATATCAGATCTTAATGCAAAATTATTTAAATCTTGATTGGAAGTAAAAGCACTAGTAATACCTTGATTTAAATTTTTAGCTTTAATAACCATTTGATCTGAACTTGGGAATAATCCAAATTCTTTACCAATAGTGTAACATAAATCAGAATATTCAGAATTAAATTTAGGACTTGATTTATTAGTAGATGGAGTAGTGGTAGGATCACGACCAACTGTATTACCTCCACTTCCTGATCCACCTCCACTTCCAAATCCTGGTATATTAATATCTGGAATAGCATCTTTTAATTCATCAATTAACTTACTTAAATCAACTGGTTGAGGTTTTTGTATAAAATTTTCTGCAGGATTTGTGGAATTTGTAGTTGTTGTTGGTTTTGGAGACCAATCAGTCTGATTCTGTGTATAAGAACATTTAATATATTTTAACTCTTCAGATGGAATTTGATCTTTAATAGTATTATTCCATTGAGTTTGACTAGTAGTTTTGATTGGATTTAAACCATCATAACTTGGTAATTCAACTGCGGTTAAATTATCAACTAATCTCATAGGTATAGTTCCACTCACAACATTTTTATCAGTAGTATATGTAAGTTCACCAAGTGTTTTAAGTCCTAAATCATTATACAAATTAGTACATGCGGTAGATTTATTTTTAGTATCACAAACCATATCAGGATTTTGATTATTAGGTACACGAAACAAATTATTTTGACAATCTGTTTCACTGTTAAATGTTAAACAACCAGTATTATCATCAGTTTTAACACAAATTATTTCACCATTGGATCCAATTTTAGTCGGAGCTATTTTTTTCCCAGTGGTTCCAAGAACACAAGAAAAACCTAATTCATTTAATGATTTTAATCCATTCAAGTCATATGTAGCAGCACACCCAGGATTATTTTTCCCACCTAAATTATGACAATTTGTGTATGAATTAATATTACCAAATGATTTTGAACTATTGTATGAACCATTTCTAAAATCATCACAGCCCCAATCTGCACTACCAGGTATAGACCATATTTTACAATCAGCATTTGGGTCACCATTACCACTATTTCCTTGATTTAAACATCTAACTGTTTTCCAAGACATTTGTTTACTATTTTTATCGGGAGTTGTGATTGGATTAGTTTCCATACCCTTATTATATCCTTGTTTAGTTACAATACATCTAGTATCATCTACTTTATAATAATCTACAAAATAACTATTACAATCTCTATGACCTTTTTTTTGTTTAGCTCCATCCCAATACAATCCTCCTCCATGTGCATCTGTGCAAAAAAACTCTAAAAATTCATAATCTAATATATAAATTAACGTTAACCCAATCAACAAAATTATTATTAGTTTTATATTCATATTTTTGTTGTTAAAATTAAAATATATGGATATAAAAATTAATTAGATTTATAAATAAATTTGATTAGATTTATAAAAATAAATTTACATAAATTCCTTAATCTGGGCAAAAATCTGAATAAGATTATTAGAAATTGTCCAAGATGCAGGATGTAGTATTGGAATTTTTACATTTTTATTTGAATCAAGACAATTTTCTGGAAAAGTTCCATTGGTAAGAACAATATTTGGTGCTTTAGCTGGATAATTTAGAAAATTTAGTTGAAATTCATTTGAATTAATAAGTAGTTTCCATTGAGACTCGTTAACAATTTCAATTTTGTATTCGGAATTTGTGTTTATAATTTTTAATTCGTTATTTAATCTTTTATTTTTGACCATCAGTGAATTCATTTTGATATCAATCATTTCTTGTGGTAAAAATTTCATAAATCTATCATTTATATGTTTAAATATATTTTGTGTATCTGAACATTTATTTTTTATAATAACAAGAGACTTTAATAATAATACAGAATCATCTGGCACCACATATATTTTGGGAGCCTTATAAAATGTTTCTATTGGTTTACTTATTCTAAATATCCCAATTACATATTTATCGATAGATAATTTGATTGGTTGACCAGGTTGTGTACCATTTGACAAAACTATTGGTTTGGAAGAGTAAGATGCAGCAAAAGATATATCATTTGAAAAATAGATTCCTGGACCATATACAGCACCATTAGCTTGTAAAGCTGTACCACTCAGAACTTTTAGACCATTTTTAATAATAGGGTACCAAGAATAAAAAGCCGATCCATGAAATAAAAACTGAAAATAATCAGAAAATTTCTTTTCAACTTCAACAGGATAATTAATATCAACAAAGTAAACAGAATTATCTTTATCAATACTATGAGATCCTAATGAAAAATAATTATTTGACAAAGCATTTTTTATTATAGAATAGGAAACATTATCAATCGATTTATATAGTTCTAATTCATCTTTGTCTTCATGTTCTAAAATTAAATTAAAAAGTTTTTCTAATTCAAAATCATTAAAATAATTAGGTAATATATTTTTTATATCTGTTATAGTGCTGCACCCGATTATGTTGGGAAAAGGATTAAATGCTAATTCACCTTTAGGATGATACAAACATGTAATCAAAGATTGAATTAAAAACTTACAAGTAATTTTGTCATATTTATAATAAGAAGTAACAATCGGGTTAGTAACAATATGATAAGATTTTTTAATACAATCGGGATTTGAGCAAGTACATATATTGATAGAAGTTAATTGAGTTGGAACACCACAAATCGTACAGTATTTATACATTTGAGGTTTTAAAAAATAATTTTGGTTTTCAGGGTTATTTTCAGTGTCAAAAAATTCTATCCAACTGTCAAATATATCCAATGATAATTCAATTTGAGTAGATAACAAATAATCTAATCCGAATTTTTTAGCAAATAATCTTAATATATGTAATGAATCTATAGATTGTGCTTCAATTATTACCAAACCACTTGATAAATTTATTATCAAACCACTTGATAAATTAGGTTTTAATTCGTATTTAAATTTTATTCCTGAATTATATTCAATCAAAATAATATTATCTTTTGAACTAATAATATTAAAATTGGATGAATTTAATATCCCGGTATGATAATCAATTATAACATTCGATTCAGATTCTACTATACTTGTACTACTCATCTTTATATATTGTATGAATTAAATTTATTTTTGTTTAAAATCAATTTTTTATTTTGTTATTTGTTTGAGTATATATTTTATTACAATTATAATAATCATGATAATCATGATAACTAAAATATAGTCCTATACCAATAATTGTTTTGTAATTAAATATGTTGGTGAATATTTTTGTTATTGGATTTGATAAAATAAATTTGTTTAATTTAGTAGTGTTGATAAATTTTTTCATTTACAATAAAATTTGATTAAAGTTATAAATAGGTTTAATTTAGATATAAAATTTCCAAGTTAATTAGATATAAATATTTGATAAATGGATTCTATTCAAGTTATAACTGATGGAATATTATTTCCAGTTTCAGATTTTGGTAACAATAAGATAGATAAACAAATTTCTAATAAAATAACTGGTTCAATTTCAAGTTCAAATTTGGTTATCGAAACCAATCCAAATGAACTAATGACATTTATTCCAGATAATCAAGTAATTACAATTAAAAAAAATAATTTGGTGTTACACAATGGGGTGTATAAAAAATACCAAGCAACAGGAACCTTTTCAGGAGAATTAATTATTTGTTCAGATAAGAGATTGTCTGATTCATTTGTAAACTATGAATTACAACAAGAAACATATGAAGAATATCTAAAAATTAAATCTGAAAGAAACAAAGAAAAAGATCAATGGATATATAATATTATAGATGGAAAAGATGAACAGGATCGAATAATATATGAAAACTCAGATATTATTTTAATTCCAAATTATAACTGGGATGGTAAATTTGTAAAAGCAGATGGATCCGAAATAGAACCAAATCCAATTAAACTATTAGTTATTTTTAAAGATAAAAACTTATCAACGATTAGAGATTTATCATCGAGTGATATTGAACTTTTGAAACGAACAAAATGTTTGGTTGAAAATATTATAACTAATGATTATTCAATACCAAAATCAAAATTAAAAATGTTTTTTCATTATGCACCAACAACTTTTCAATTACATTTACATATAACAAGTATTTATAATTTGGATGTAAAGTCATCTTGTGAGTATTCTCACGAATTGCATAATATAATTTTTAATTTAGAATTATGTGGTGATTATTATAAAAAAATTAATATGTTGACAAGAAAACATAATTAAATTTATATAAATAAAAAAATTGATATTAGATCATAATTATTAGATAATATAAAAATGTCGAATTATTCTAATATTCAAAAAGCATTAAAACAAATAAATTTATCAAGAGAAAATAAAAAAATTAATAAAATGTATGATGCAGGTGTTATTGATAAAAATGACATAATAAATGGAAATAATGTTCAAAATCTTTTAAATGATCAGTTTGAATCTATTTTAGAATTTGAAGAGTGTTCAAGTGATTTTGATGATGAATGTTTACGAATGAAAAAAAATAATGATCCATCTAAATTTAAAAAAATTATATTGAGTGATAGTTTAGATGAAAAAGATAAACAAGATGAAGTACAAGATGAAGTACAAAATAAATCAACTAATCCTGATCAATCTAATAAAATCATTAATATAGAAAATTTAACAAGTAATTCTGGGAAAAAATCAGTTTTTAAAACAAAAGAAGATAATGGGTTGAATCCAAGTCAAAATCCAAGTCAAAATCAAAGTCAAAATCTAACTAATATCAATTTGGACAATGTGGTAGAATTTACATTCAAGTCAGGTGGGTTAAAATATGATTTTTCAGGTTCATTTGTAAATTCATTTGTATTGGGTAAAAAAGATTTTCAAAATAATTTGATATCTAAATACACATCAAACGCCAGACTTCAAGGAAAAGTAATAGTTCAAAAGGATCGTGGTCAAAAAATATATTCAAAATATTTAATAGAAGAAACATATTCAGATTATTTGGAAAAAATAAAAGCACGTGATTCAAATCCAAAGTATGTGGCTAGAGACAGATGGATATATGATATAATTGATGGTAAAAGTGAAAAGGATAGAATAATATATGAAGATTCTCAATTTGTAATTGTTCCAAATAGTGATTGGGATGAAACAAATTTTTCTCCATCAAATGTTGAACTAATTCATTTGATGGCAATACCATATGATAAATCTCTAAGATGTTTAAGATCTTTAGATGCATCACATATCCCATTACTAAATCATATCAAAAATAATAGTTTAAATACCATAAAAGATATATATGGTATAAAAAGTGAGTTATTAAAAATATATTTACATTATTGTCCATCGGTATATCATTTACATATACACTTTGTAAATACCAATAATATAAAAGATCATTGTCAAACTTTACACGAATATACACACGAATTAGATACAGTAATTTTTAACCTGAGTATCAAATCAGATTATTATCAAACAATTAAATTAAGATTAAGGAATAATGGTGATCAAATTGTTTAGTTAGTCAATTAATTTGGTGGTCTAAATAAAATTTATATATTATAGAATAGTTGATAAAACAATAATATGAAAATGATGTGAACAAGACCAAATATAAAATAAACATTGAGAAAACAAAAATTAATGAGCTTCTCCAAGTAAATTCATAAGGGACATTCGTATAAATAAAATCATTATTTGAGTTTTGAAAATTTTGTTCCCAATAAAATATATCAGGGTCAAAAATATAAGTTGAAACAAAATTTCTTTTACAAATAGAACATTTAAAATTTATTTTTCTCGCACATGTATTACAATATTTATAAATACATTTGGTACACAATTTTATTTTAGATTCTGAATCATAACATATTATACATTCATTATCAGGATTAGTTTCAGCATCAGATTCAATATTATTATCATTATTATTAGTTTGTTTTATGTTTAATTCAGTATTATTATTCATTTATATATTGATTATAATAAAATATCTTAAAAAAATTGTATTCTAAAGTATTAAATTAAAGTTATCATATAATCTAAACCATGGATCAACAACAAAAAATGGCTTTATTTAATAGTAGAGCAAAAATACTACTAACACATATGCTCATGACTAAACCAGAAAAAGTAAATACTATAGAATATGATATTTGGTATAAAAGTATAAATGATTTTTGTGAACAAACTAAATTGATAGAAAATATTGAAAAAAAATAATTTTTAATTTAGATATAAATTTTAGAAAATATAAAATTAATTTGATAAAAAAAATAATATTTATAATTTGTTTAATGATTATGATAGCATTTGGTTTATATAAATATGTATATGATTTGTATAATTTAAGATATATTAGACCAGAAAAAAAGAATAAATCAAATGTAAAAATAATCAGCATGAAACCATATCTAAAAAAATATTGTGAAACTAATCATTTATATTCAGATTATGATAGAAAAACATGTTTGAAAATACTTAATCCAGATCATAACGAATGGAATTTTATAGATGTTGATGCAGAACATATAGAAAGTCTTAAAAAGTATCATATAGATCATAACGAAGAGTATAAAGTCTATAAAAATAAAAAAGTACATGAAAATGATAAAATAAAACAGTCTCATTTATTTTATTCTAATGATTTTGTACATATGTTAAATCCTCAAATATAATTATTTCAAATAATGATTTTGTCAAGAAAATTCTCAACAAAAATTAAATAAAAATTATTTAACAAAATGAAATAAACATAAGACGAAAAGATCAGATGTATTTGCCTAAATAATAAAAATAGTCTTGTTATTATTTTCAAACAATAAAATAATAAAACTATTTTCAAATACCATCTATATTATAGATAGAAAATATTTTTATAACATTTATATTTAATAAATTAAATTAAATAAATATAAATGGATTTTACAAATCATCCTTTTTTAGAACTTTTATTTTATATTATTGTTTTATTTATAGTATTTCGAGGAATTAAACATCATTTTACTAAATTAGAAAGTATTGAACAAGTAACTTTTACAAAGTTATTACTAATCTTTTTGTTATTTGCTGGTATTCTAGGTATATTAAAATCTTTACGATTAATATATACTTCTGGGATAAATTTAGTTGATAAACTAGAACATCGTCCGAGCAAAACTATGATATTGGAAGAAAATTTAGTTAGTAAAATAAATGAAATTGTCAAAAACAAGTATTCATTTTAGAAAATATTTTTACAAATTAAATAATTTATTTTATTTTTATAAAGTAAATTTGATCATGTATAGAAAACCAATATAAAAATATCGCTGATATAAATAAAATATACAGAATGAAAATTAATTTACAAGATCAGATTATCAACTGGGGAGTTATATCAGAACAAAAACTAAATGAGGTATATAATGAATATGTTAAATATCAAATCGAATCAAACGATCAGATAGCGAAGCTAATAAATGTAGATATTAATGAATTAACCTATACAAAATTATTTGAGGAATCGGATGAATTAGATGCAAAATATTCAAGATCAATGGTGTTGTTAGATATGGATCAATTACATCCTGATCAGGGTATTCGTGATATATGTAATGAATTAAATAAAAAACTGTCAATATTTGGGATTGAACAATCAATGAGAAAGGATGTTTATAAAGTATATGAAAGATATTATAATGAAAGATATTCAAAAGAAAAGGATAATTTAAGTGAAGAACAAAATAAATTTGTAGAAAAAATAATGATTGGATATAAAATGAAGGGTTTACATTTAGAAGAATCAGTTCAAGATAAAATAAAAGAATTATCAAAAATAATTTCAGAAAAAGCAATTGATTATCAACAAAATTTATCGAATATAAAGACAGAATTAATTTTTGATTTGGAAGAATTAGATGGTTTAGATAAAAATTGGATAGACAATAGAATTAATCCAAATAACAACTCACAAATAATAGTTAAATTACAGTATCCAGATTATGTGCCTATAATGGAATATTGTACAAATAGAAAAACACGTGAAACAATGTATGTGGCGATGGGATCCAGATGTATTGATTCAAATGTTGATTTATGTTTAGATGTAATTAAATTACGTAAAGAAAAAAGTGAATTATTTGGATTTGATTCACATTCCAATTACAAATTACAAAATCAAATGGCCAAAAATTATCAAAATGTTATGAAATTTTTAAATGGGTTGAAAGAAAAAATAAGTCCGATAGTAATCACAGATTTGGAAAAATTAACTGAAATCTCTAAACAAGATCAAATAGAAAAAATAGAAATTCATGATATTTCTTATTATTCTAGATTATACACAGAAAAAGTATCAGAATTAAATATGAAAGATTTAGAAAAGTTATTTTCAATTGATTCAGTTGTAAACGGAGTATTGTATATATACTCACATTTATTAAAATTACAATTTGTTAATGTGACAAATGAACATGCAGATAAAATGTATCATCCAGATGTTTCGATGTATTTGGTTTATGATTTAGATGATTCAACACATTCTAATCCATTAGGTTATTTTTATTTAGATTTATTTCCAAGAGAAGGTAAATATTCTCATGCAGCAGTATTTCCTTTAATACGAAAATCTAAATATAATTTACCAGTAGCAGCTATTGTATGTAATTTTGATCCAAAATCAGATGTTCAATTTGATAATGTTGTAACATTTTTCCATGAATTCGGTCATCTAATGCATAATATGTGTTCAACAAATTTAATAGAAAGTTTAGCAGGAACTCAAGTTGAAAGAGATTTTGTAGAAACACCTAGTCAGATGTTTGAAGAGTGGGTATATAATTACGAACCATTACAAATTTTAGTAAAGCCAGAATGTAAAGATCAAGTAACAACAGAATTGGTATCAAAAATTAATACACAAAATAAAACTTTACAAGGTTTATTTAATGCCAGACAATTATCATTTGGATTATTGGATATGGAATTACATTCAACAATAATTCCTTCTGATCCAAAACAATATTATATTAGTTTATATAAAGAATTAACTGGATTAGATTTACCGGATTCTACAAATATTTTAGGATCATTTTCACATATAATTGGAGGATATGACTCTGGATACTATGGGTATTTATGGTCTAAAGTTTTCGCAATTGATTTATTTAGTAAATTTAAAGATAATATTTTGGATCAAAAATTAGGTTTAGAATTAAGAAATAAAATATTGGCTGTTGGGGGAGTTAAATCAGGATATGAAATGATGGAAGATTTTTTACAAAGAAAACCTGATTCAGATGCTTTTATCAAATGGCTAATTGATTAAATAAATTTTTTTTATAAAGCCATTTTATATATTCTCATGAGAAAATACAAAATTATAAATGAATTTATTAAAAATGGTGGTTCTAGAAATTTAATTTTGTCAAATCAAAAAGGTGGTATGACAGGGGAAGAATTAAATAATTTACAAGATGAAAGAATCCGACAAATAGAAGAAGAAATAAGAGGTCCTATTAATGAACTGTATAATCGAAGACAGTTAGTTACAGTTACAACTACACAAAAAAAAATGGAACTTAATGCACTTAAAACACGTCTTAATACTGAAATAGCTGCTCTTCAACGTAGTATTCCAACTCCAACAAGACCTGCTACTGGGTTTAGAACATCTGGAATAGAGACATTACAGAGTCAAATTACTCGAGAAGAAGGTGAATTAAGACGAGCTCTGGAACAAATTGAAAAATTAAACCAGGATAAATCTACAAAAATTATTTTAATCGAAAAAAATATTCCTAAATTTAATAAACAACTTGATGCAACAGATTTTAGTGCATTATGTGATTCAAATGGATACGGTAAGTTGAAAGATGAAGATTTTGCAAATGCTTCAGCTGTGCTAATAGGACCCAAACTTGGTTTAAATACATGTAGGAGATTAAATGGTGAACTCGAACCTATTGTAAAGGAATTAGAAATGCTTAATGGAGTGGTTGATAGATTAAACGCATCTCTTGATCAAAAAAGAGAACGACTTGAAAAACTTAAACAAACTGCATCAACACCTGGATCTACTCCTGGACCTACTTCTGGACCTACTTCTGGACCTACTTCTGGACCTACTCCTGAAGAAGTTGCAAGAATAAGAGAAGAAATAACACAAAAAGAAGCTGAATTAAATGAATTAAATAATCCAGAACTTCTCAAACGCCAAGTAGATGAAAAGATTGAAGAATTAAAAGTCCATATAACTTATAGACCTTTAGAACATACAGAAATTGATGAAAAAATTTATAGTATTCCTGTGATTAATGTAAATACTATTTATAAAAATGGTCCAAATTGTGCACCTCAAGATCAATCGCCAAATGGATTTTTACTTGAAGAATCTGGTATATTTAATTATAGGAACACAACTTGTTTCTCCAATTCATCTTTACATCTTTTTTATCCAATTTTAATAAATTCTATTGATAATAGCCCTTGGTTAAATTTAGAAGCTTTGATATTTGATGATCAAAGAGAAAACCGAGAAAGAACAAATGTAGGGGTTTTAAGAAATATTGAAACAGTTATCAAAGCTATATTATTTTATGGTGCTACGGTTAAAGATAAAATAGAATGTTTAGTTAGACATTTATTAAATTTTGCAAACTGTACAATGACTAGACGAGAAGTAGATGGACTTATTACTATAACAGATAGTGTATTTGAGTTTCAAATAGGAAGACAAGATAGTGCATATGATTTTTTATTTCGAGTGATAGATAATATGGAAGTAATGGGATACTGTTTTAAATATTCAACAAATGGTTTAATTTTTTCTGAAAATAAACTTCATGGATTAGTACAACATTCGAATTATCCTGGTTTTCCTGATCCATCTCAAACTACCACAGATCCAAGATTTATAAATGTTACTGGACGATATGGAGTCCAAGATCCTAGAAGAGAATTATCTATTCAACCACATGCAGATAGATATAGTATAAGTGAATTAATTACAAGACAACTTTTAATTATTGAAAATGACCCTCAGATTTCTTATTATTTTATTAAAACAAATAACTATAAGGTAACTAAATTACAAACAGAATTTTTACCAACATTAATATTATGTAGAGTAGATTTACGTAGGGATAGTAGATTAGGTGATACTGCTCAAACAAACCTCAAAAATGCATTTTATCCATCAAATATTGGTGATTTAAATATAGGAGGTACTGTATATACGATTACTGATATTATTTGTCATCAAGGTCGTATCACCACTCAAGGAACAGGAGGTCACTATACTTGTTATTCAAAAAGATATGAAACTCCTGATAGTGATCAACCAGTATGGGTTAAATTTAACGATGATAAGGAACCAGTATGGAATGTGGTTAATAATGATATTCAAACAAATAAATTTCGTCTTGGAGACCATATGGGTGTTATCAATAATATGAGACATACTAATATGACACCAATGTGTTATTTGTTTAGAAAAACATCTGGATTAATTCCAAGAGCTATAGCAGTACCTGTACCTTCTCCTGAAGAGATTGATGGGTTAACTGGGTGTGACATGAGTGAAATAGAATCAATTGGTGTAGGAGTAGATATGGGTATTGGGGCTTCTATGAGTACTGGAGCTTCTATGGGTACTGGGGCTTCTATAGGTAGTAAAGCTGCTACGGGAAGTAGAGCTTCTACGGGTAGTACGTCTCCAATTTCAATTAGCTTAACACCTTTTGACGTATCTTATTTGTCAAGTATAATTAGAAAAATAGATTTGCCTGGTGTTAATTTAGAAATGATGGGTGATGAATATTGTGAGATCACAATTGATGATGTTAAATTTAATACAATAATAAATGATGGGGTAATAACAGGATTTGAATTAGATAAAACAAGATCACCCGAAATTTTAGAAAAAATTAAAACAAAATTAGAATTATTCAGGGATATGTTTAATAGAGAAATCAACGAATTATTAAGCGAAACACCAGAATCACGATCAATAAAGAAAAAAGAACCAAAACCAGCAGGACCAAGTGGACAAAAACCAGGACAAAAACCAGGAGGAGAACAAGCTGGATCGGAACCTCAAGTTACAAGGATAGAAATTAGAAATCCTGGTTCATTTACATCAACAGTGGAAGAACTTGAATATTTGAATAAGTTGAAAGCGGATACAGAATCTGAACATAAGGTAATATGGGAGAGCTTAAGTGGAAGGGATAGAATTCAATATCAAATGGCATTAGGTTATACTTATATTATAACTAGAATTAATAAAATTACTAATCCAGAAAAAAAATAGCAACAAAAAAATAAGTAAATAACTAAAAGTATAATTTATATAATTATTAAAAAATATTATTTTATTATTATATTTTAATATAATAATAAAAATGAGTAATATTATACATTTTAATAAATCATTTAACAATCAATATTTAACAACATTAATTACCAAAATTTCTGAAAAAATCAAAGCAGAAGGATTACCTATACAGATTTCAATACTTGCCAGTTCAAAACCAAATTTTACATTTAAAATTGGTAGTGACAAATATAGATTTGTTTATCAACAACAAACCAACAATATAATTGGGCTTCAACATTACGACTTTGGAACAATAGAAAAAGTATTAGATGAAATGCCGTTATTTCAATTGAAAACTTTATTTGATGAAGAAATTGAAAAATTACAGTTAACGGATCAATCTGTGACTACACAAACATCTACACAAAAATCTACACAAAAATCTACACAAAAATCTACACAAACACCTGGACAAACAACTAGACAAACACCTGCACAAGCAGCTGTTCCAAATCCAGCAGAGTTAACTCCTGAAGAATTAGCACATTGGTGGGGTGTATTTGGTGCTGAAAGTAGAGATATCAATACATTTGGAGTAAATGGATATAATTGTCAATTAACCAATAATGATTTATCACCAAATAGATATTTAGTTGCCGAGTCTTGTATTATTAATTGCGGTAACTCTTGTTATTTTAATTCACTAGTACATTATTTTTATCCAATGTTAATAAACGCGTTATATAACACAAGAGAACTTGATTTAGATGCAATTGATTGGGATGATCGAAGAACACTTCGTGAAATTAATCGTGACCAACTTATTCTAATAATTAAAAATGCAGTATCAATATTTTTGTTTTTGACAAGATTTGGAACTTCAGTAAATAGAGATTTTACAACTTATTTGACTAATTTGATGTTCGAGTTTATTAATATTGAATTAGTTAGACCAATTGGTCAAGAACGAGTTCCAGGTCAACGATTAAGAATTATAATTAGAAGTTTAACAGATAATATTGAAGAGGAAGGAGTACCAAGAGTTGTTAAACGTTATCGATTGCCTGAAACAAACTCAGCATATGAAACATTACAAATAATGAAGAGTAATTTAGAGGCTATAGGTTATTGTTTTAAATTTTCTTTTTCTGGCACAATTATTCGTGATAGAATTGTAAGAAAAGAACCTGGTATACCTACTTATACAGGAGAATTAAATCTTTCATTGGATAATTCAAGTTTAGCAATAAAACCCATGACTAATAATTATAATATACAACAATTATTAAATTCACAATTTAGGTTAAGCACTTCTTTTGAAGCAACACCACGTGAACCTGCTGGAGCTACTTTCAGTTATAAATTATCAACTGGTCGATTTGTCCCAACTTTTGTTACAATAGAAGTTAATTTACGAGATGATCATGGAAGAAAGCCGAACTATTGGCCAGGAAATCTTGATGATGTAAGAATTTCTGGTCAAAACTATGAAATTTGTGATATAATTGCTCATAGAGGTCAATTTGTAGGTACTGTTGGTCATTATATTTGTTATTCTAAAAGATTTGACCCTACTGATAGAACAATTAAATGGTTTAGATTTGATGATAGTGATTATAGACCAACATTAGCAACAAATTTTGATGTTTTAAATAATATGAAATCTAGTTTTACTCCTGTTGCTATTTTGTTAAGAAGAACTAGTACAATTGATGTTACACAACCATTACCAATTCAATTATTTAATAACACAGACTTTTTACCTGCAAATAAAAATAAAGATATATTACAAAGACTTATTGGAGTAATACCAGGTCCTACAACTGGAACAACTGGAACAACTGGAACAACTGGAACAACTGGAACAACTGGATCAACTGGATCAACAGGAACAAAAACTGAAACAAAATCTGGAACAAAAACTGGATCAACAGGAACAAAAACTGAAACAAAATCTGGAACAAAAACTGGATCAACAGTATCAACAGGAACAAAAACTGGATCAACAGTATCAACAGGAACAAAAACTGGATCAACAGTATCAACAGAAACAAAAACTGGATCAACAGTATCAACAGAAACAAAAACTGGATCAACAGTATCTACAACTAGATCTGAATCCGTTACAAATCAGGTTACAAAGATACAAATTAAACCTTCTGATAAATTTGCTTCTCTTGACGCAGAACTTACATATTTAGAGAGATTAAGAAATGAATTAGAATCTGTTCATATGACAAGATGGAATAGTTTAACTGGTAGAGAAAAATTACAAAACCAATCCGAATTAGGTTATATTGATATAATATCAAGAATTGATAAAATAAAAAAAAAGATACAAAATATATCTATCAAGTAAATGAAAAAATACAATAATAAAAATTGATTTTTTAATAATTTAGATTAATTTAATTAGAATCTAAATTTGATATATAAAATGAACATTGTGTTAACAAATATTAAGTTAAATAATACAAACACAAAACCACCAATATGTTTATATTGTAAAAGGAATATTTATTATTCAGGGAAGGTTTTTTGTGGTAAAAGAGACTGTAAAATGTCATTTACAAAATTACCAAGACAAAGAGTATTATCTCCGAGTGAATTGGGATATCGAATTGATAACAATTTTCCTTTTACTGGAAATAAACTTATTCCCAAAATTATTAGTCCAGATTTACATAGAAAAGATCACTTTTTTTCAAAAAATGATGACTTATCGAAAGTAAATTTTTTTTCAATTACAGAGCGTATTTTAGATACATATAATTTTATTATTAGACCAAAAGGAATTATTAAAAATAAAATTACAATAATGTCTAATCCTAAACATAAACCTGTTAATGGTTGTTCAACAAATTTTCAACAAATTGGTATTTCTGATATTATTGATAATAAAGAAAACACCCCGATTATTTTAAATTCATCTAGATTACCAACAAATACACCAACTAGATTACCAACAAATAGACCTGATATTATAAAATACAAACAACAAACAATAGAACATGAAAGTAAATCAGATGAATGGGATGAAATTCAAATTCAAATTTCAGCATATGTAGGTGATCTAGAAAATGTAAAATACTTGTATAAGAAAGGAGTTAAAATTGATAAGAGTGTTTATGACATAGTTATGAAATCTGATAATATGGAATTAATAAATTGGGTTAAAAAAATATACGGAAAAGAAGGAAATAATGATTTAGATTTGAATTATAAAAAAACATTTGTAAATTACTATCAAGAACAACTAATACAAGAACATATAAAGTTGTTTTGTCAAAATGATTTTACATCCCAAATTAGACACATAGAAAATATTAGGTATTTCCAAAATATAATATATTTACAACAAAATTATTTTAATTACCTTGATTGCTTTGATTACTTTGATCAGTTAACTCAATATAATCAAATAATTCTCTATAATCAATTATTACAAATAGATCAATTCATAAAACAAAATAATACAAATGAGTTAAGTGAATTATCACAATCGATATATAATCAACCTGTTGATTATCAGTACTTTCAATAGAATAAACATTTATATATGATTACAGATATATCTCTATATGTGTTGTACATGTTTTATATAAAAAATTGAAAAATTATGTTATTAATAAGTTTGTATTATAGTCGAAGAAATATACATATGCAAGAACAGATAGAGAGACCAAGTATCCGGGTTAAAAAGCCCAGTACGATCCAAAAGCCATTCCCAACCTTACCATGGTTTGTTGGAACCCTTAAAATGAGCGATTCTCATGAAAAATGGATAGAAATTATCGAATTTAGTGATCAAAATTGGGAAGATCTTCGAGATATTATCTATTATTTGTCAGTTTCCGCAGAACAAAATATTGAATCAATTAATATTAAAAGAGGTAGCGAAGTACACTTTGATCATAGAGCTGTACTAATGCCAATAGCTGTATCAATGTGCGATATTCAAAAGTACGTTGGACAAAAACTTTGGAATGCTGTTGCTATGGAATGTCGAATCATAGTTGAGAGTACTTGTACTTTTATTAATGGCGAAAGACCATCTCTTCTTGGACCAGCAATTACCAGAGTAGAAGTTGAACATGAAAAATTAGGTTATCTCCTTAAAAGAATTCGAGATACAAGTTGTCCTGGTGTTCACTTTGGTCAAACAATTGATGTTGACAATCTTTTTAACAGAATTAGTGTTCAAAATATTTTGGGAATGATTAATAATGTTTATAAAACTGCAGCTTATTTGAAAAATTTATATGAAGAAACTTACCCTGAAGATTATGCTAAAGCAATTACATTTTTTGTTGAATCGCGTAACAGACTTGGAACCAAACGATTCGGAAAACAAGCCAAGGCCTTTAGACCAACATCTTGTGCTGATGCTTCTAAAGAAGGAGGTTGTAAACGTGAAGGCTGCGGATGTCCTTATTATCATCCAAGTGACGGACCTGAGAAATTCGATTGGAAAGTATCTGCGAGAAATCTTGAATATATAAGATCAAAACAATCAGGTCAAGTTATTCAAAGTGTAGAATCTGTTCAACGAACCGAATCTGTTCAACGAACCGAATCAGCTAATGAAGATGAATTACCAAAACTTAAAAAGGCTGGAAAAATTAAGAAAAAGGCCAAAATAGTATTAACTGAAAATTATTTATCTGATGAATCAACTGGGTCAACTGGGTCAACTGAATCTACTGGGTCAACTGGATCCACTGGATCCACTGGATCCACTGAATCAAATGGATCATTACAAGAAGTTAATCTAAGAGATTCAACAGAATCGATTGGTTCTACTGGATCTGCTGGGTCTACTGAATCAAAGAGATCAACAGGATCAACAAGATCAAGTAAATCAACAAAATCAACAAAATCAAGAGTTTCAATTGATTCTGTAGAAAGCTCAGAACCAGTTGAAGCACATATTAAAAAGACCAAAAAGAGGGTTTTAAGAATAAATAGGAAACCCGAATTTACAGAACAAGACATGAGTTTACAATCTGGTAAAGAATCAGATTTTTCTGAAGATCATTCTCAAGAACATTCCCAAGAACAAAATCTAGAAAGCAAAATTTTAGCGGGAATTGATGAAAGTTATATTAGGGATCTCGTATCAAGAGTATTTGTGGGATTAAAAGCCTAAAGCTTGAAGCTAAATAAGCTTTAAGCTTAAAAATTTTCTAATATATTAAATATTTTTATAAATAATAAAAAAAATTGAAAAAACATTAATTTAATGATTTGGTATTAATAATATACTTGTATAGATATAAATGGCGTCAAATCAAACAGAACAGATTTCTGGGGTAACAACTGTTCCTCCAGCTATCCATATAACCCAATCTCAAAGCCAAGCCCAACTAGAACATGAAGAAGAAATCCAAAATAAGATTTTACTTGAAAAGTTTTGGAGTGAAATTCAAAAGAAAAATTTTGCATACAACAAGTCTCTTTATTTGGTTTATAACTTGGTCATAACACAAATTGATCCATCAATTGATAATTCTAAAGAGGTTGTTGAATTTAAGGATAACATCAATTTTGAATTAATAAAATCGATGGAAACCACATGGTGTAACGATGAGGTAAGATCAAAATTAGCAAGATCAGTATATTGTCCATTAGTCAACTCGATAGATAAGGAACATTATAACTATTACTATAGTGAAATTACTTTAGCAAATAGTAAAATTAAAATCCTTTTCTTTGAATTTTTAAATTCAGCATTAATTACTCCTCATATTATTAAGAACGATTCTACTATTTTAACAGCAGTAGACAGAACTATAAAGTATTTAAATAACTTGACATTTCCTGAAAAAAATTTTTTCAAATACAAGATTGATCAAATAATGACTATGTTGGTTCAACCAAGAATTTATAACCTGACTTCTTTTAGTTTTGAAACACATTTAAAAACAAAATTGTTTAGACACCAGCGAGATAATGTTCATTGGATGTTAAAAACTGAATCAGAAAAGGGAAATTATGTAGTTAATGACAAAATATTCTATTTTAATGATGGTAGAATTTTTTCATACAATACTAACAAATTTGTTGATATTGAAGAAATTAATTATTTGAAACTTAATGGTGGAGTAATTATTGATCAGGTTGGAACTGGTAAAACTTTACAGTTTATTAGTTTGATTCTTGCTTCCCCACATGTCAGGACTCTAATTGTTGTACCAAATCACTTGAAAGACCGAGGATATTGGGAAGGAGAATTTGACAAACATGTTGGATCAATTCCTGAAAATGTCATGATTGTTTCATTTAACGAATTCTTACATAGTGCAGATTTACTTGTAGATAAGATTAATGAAAATTTTGATAGAATTATTGTGGATGAGATTCATGAATTATATTCTATTGAGGCAAATGAAAACATTTATGAGAAAGCTGTTATTGTAAAGTGCAGGAACAAGTGGGGACTTACTGCTACTCCATTCCCAGTTGAAAATTCTATCTACAAGATTATAAAGTATTTAAGTTCAGAAACTAATTGTGTCAATTATTTGATAGAAAGATTTAATTATAATGTTGATACATATGTTAAAATATTCAGAAAAAATACTTTGGAAATGATCGAAGAAGTAACTCTCCCTGAAATCAATATTCACAATCTATTTATTAATTTTAGTGGTCCTGAACAAATTGTTTACAATGCAGAAATTGCTGCAGGTAATAGTGTTGACAAAAAGTTCCTTAGTAAGTTATGTTGTGATGCACAACTTTCTAGTAGTGTAACAGAGAGTGGTGAGTACTTTACAAACTGGAAAGACATTATTGCACAATTCGAAAAAAAGTGTATGGATGTTGAAAAGATAATTACTGAGCTTCTTGAAACTTTTGAGAAGGCAAAATCTGTATATGAAATACTTACTATTCCTAATCCAGAACTAAGAAATAATATATCACATCTTGAGAGAAAGATTGAGGAAAACACTTTAATTCTTAAAGACAGAAAGAGAGCTCACGAATATCTTTTACGTGAATTCGAAAATGGAAAAGTATGTGCCATTTGTCTTAACGAAATTGATAAACAGGTTAATTGTTCAATTATCAATACTTGTGCTCACTACTTTTGTCAAGATTGTATTACATATTGCTTGACAAGCAAGCATTCTGCACATGCTTTAACTAATGATTTGGTCTTAAACTGTCCAATGTGTCGTGGTGAATTTACTATGGCTGATGTTTCAGTAGTTGCTAATGGACCTGCTAATCTTAAGTATCCTTCCAAAATTATCAAATTGCTAGAATTCTTGGAGGAAAATCATGATAAGGTTTTGATCTACACCCAGTATGAAAAGATGGGTAACAAGATTAAAACTATTTTGCAAAAACACGGTTATGGAACAATCATCTATCAGGATCACACTGATATCGACAATTTCAGAGATGGTTCCGATCGTGTTCTTGTTTTGGGATCAGGTAAAAATGCATCTGGTCTTGATCTTACATTTGTAAATAAAATTATCATTTATGAACCAATTGACGGTGACTATAGTTTCTTGAGAGATATTGAAAAGCAAATTATTGGAAGAATTTACAGAATCGGACAAACTCAAGTCACTAATGTTTACAGATTTATCATTAATGATTCTATCGAAAGTCAAATTTATCAAAACTCTATTGATTAATTGACTTTTCACTATTTGTCTAATTAACTATAAATTTGTCATTAAGTGAACAATCAAAAAATTGATTATTTTTATATATTGTAGTTAAATATATATAATAAAATTCTTATCTATTATACAGAATGTCAAAAATTAATAAACAGATGACTCGCTCTCTTAAAGAAATCCTTAATGTTAAAGATAAAAATAAATTTGTAAAAACAGTACAAGTTGAATCGGTTCAATCGGTTCAATCGGTTCAATCTACTCAATCTGTCCAATCAGTCCAATCAGTCCAACCTAGTTTAATAACTTTCAATGAGCCTGTTAATATGTTTGGTGTTAAAATTTGTTCGAGAATTGAGAATGTGATTGATATTGAAACTGAAGACAATATAATTTTAACAAATGATCAAATAATTCATGTGTTATATGAAAAAACATTATCAAATTTTGTATTGTATGCACAAAAGAATTTTTCAAAAAACATGATACAAAATCTAAATGATATTAATATATTTGCATTTAAATTCTTTTTAGACTATCATATTTTTGATACTCAAGCTTATGAAATAAACGACATAGACTATTGTGATATTATTTTTAAAGTAGTATTACATTATGACAAAACAGGAAAAAGAAAAGTTAAATACCTAAGATGGCATCAAACATTATTACAGAAACCTACAAATACTGAGATTAATTTAGAAAATGATGAACAAACAATATTTAATCAATTAACTAATTATGTTAAATCATATACAATCAAATTTAAAAGTGTTCAAGTATTTAATAATTCTCGTGAATTAAAAGATTTTTTAACAAGAACTTTGCCCCAAAGAAATAATTCATTGATTATTAAGAAACTTGGATAAAACTAGTTAAAAATCTTATTTTTTATTTTTTGTATCAAAAACTAATAATTTTTTATAAAGATATTATAAATGAGATTTTTATATTTGATAATCTTAATAATTTTAATGTTATGTTTAATATATATTTTTTTTAATTCATATAATAAAAATACTATAAAATATTACGATCAAAAAGAAAAATTTTTAACAAATACTAAAACTTTGATTATTAATAAAGAAAATTTAAAAAAAGAAATTACTGAAGAAATTAATAATTTATATAAACCATTTAAATTAAAAGATTCATATAATAGTGTTATCCCTTTAAAAATATATCAAACATGGTGTACGAAAGATCTTCCTTTAAAGATGCGTCAAAATGTTGATTTGTTGATTAAACAAAATCCCGAATTTGAATATCATTTATTTGATGATAAAGATTGTAGAGATTTTATTTCGCAATACTTTTCTTCTGATGTTTTAAATGCTTTTGACAATTTACTACCTGGTGCATATAAAGCTGACTTGTGGAGATATTGTGTTTTATATATAAATGGTGGAATATATTTGGATATCAAATACAAATGTGTAAATGGTTTTAAATTAATTGCATTAACTGAAAAAGAACATTTTTGTAATGATTGGAGTCATAAAACTATGAATAATAAAATATCTTGTGATGAAGGTATTTATAATGCAATAATGGTTTGTAAACCTGGAAATGATATTTTATTATTTGCTATTAAAAAAATAGTAGATAATGTTAAAAATAAAAATATGGGAAAAAATCCATTAGAACCAACTGGTCCATATTTATTAAAAGATTTTTTTACACAAGAAGAAAGAAAGAATTTTGATTTAGATTTTTATAAAAGACTAAAGAATCACCATGTTATAAGGTATAAATTTTGTTTAGCTTTAGAATCATATCCAGAATATCGTAGTGAACAAAAAGAATATTCTCCAATAGCACATTATAATGATGCTTGGAATAGTGGTAAAATTTATAAATAATAATTTTGTATATATTTATTTTTTTGTTTCTAAATATTTATTTTTATACTTTAAATATTTTGAATAATAATTGCCACTTGATTGGGTTAAAACATTGTTTAATTTATCTGGATTATTTATATCTAGTCGATTAGGTGGATGTTCAGGTGGTGAATATATTGAATACAATTTTAGATCTTGGTTTTTACTAGTGTTTGTTATTTTATGTTCTGCTCCTGCTGGCACAATAAAACCTATTCCATCACTTAATTTGTATTTTTGATTATTTATTAAAGCTTCACCTTCACCACTTTCTATTCTGAAAAATTGATCATGATCATCATGTACTTCCATATGAATATCGTCTTTTGGCTTTATACTCATATATACAAATTGCATTTTTCCAGTATAAACTACTTTACGATAGAATTTATTTTTAATTGTTTCTCTCTCAATATTTTCATAGAATATTGGTTTGATATTTTGTTCAGAAATGGTTTTGTCTAAATTATTATTACTACTCATATTATAATATTTTTATCTATATTATAAAAATTGATAATTTTATTTAATACTAATAATAATAATTTAAAATGGATATTGAAAGTCATTCAGATAAATCTAATAAATCAGATAAATCAAATAAATCTAATAAATCTAATAAATCTAATAAATCTAATAAATCAGATAAAAAAGATTCGATGATATTATCTGTAATATTTGAAGACGAAGAAAATCTAGAAATTGAAAAAAAAATAATTAATGGAGACAGTAGGGCAAATGAATATTTGAAAAAGTATATGAAAACAAAAGAATCTTTTGTTACAATAAAAAATCACAGAGTCTTAAATAGTCATACTATGGAATGTGTCTTTGACAGTATAATTGATTATTACAGATATATTAAAAAAGAACCAGGTGTTGATATAAATTTATTGGAAAAAATAGCATATTCAAAAATTAAAGGTAAAAAAATAATGTTTGATATTACATGTATAGTATTTAGAAATATTTTAATAGATATTTTGAGTGTTTTAAAAATAAACTTGATGATTTATTATTCTGATTCAGATGGAAATTCACAATGGATTGGACAACCTTTATGGAAATTTGGTAGTTTTGATGAAACAATAAATTTGGTTTGTTTTGGATCACATTTTGAATTGGTATTAATGGGAACAAATATATTTGGATGTGGTATTAAATTAAAAGATATAGATCAAATAGTTCGTGACAATAGAATAATTAGAACTTTTCAACCAAAAATTTTTTATGCTTATAAAGATCATCTAATAGATAAAGAACGTATAGAAACAAGTTTAGATATAGAGATGGTAAAAACAATAAATGATTTACAATTAGGTCTAGTAATAAGTAGACAAATGGAACTAGGTATAAATTTATTACAAAAAAATGTTTATCTCAAAAGTTATTACATAAAACTATATAAATCAAATGAAGAAGTTGATTCTAAATTATTGCAAAAACAAATTACAATGTTAGACGAGATGATTATAAATCTGGAAAAAAAATTAAGTACCAGTTATTCAAACCTACATGAAATACAACAAAAATTATTTAAATCAGATTTAGCTTTATATAGAGCTTGGAGAGTTACAAGTGTATATTTAGATGAATAAAAATTGTTTTTTTTATTTTATAATATAACTAAATTAAAAAATTAATAAATTATATATGAATCATGAACATATATTTTAATTTTGATAATAGGTTAAATAAAAAGTCTTTAGATAAGATTAATAAAAAAACAAAATATTTAGTTTTACCTTCTACCAATTGTATTAAATGGTATGGAACAATATCATTAAGTAGATTTACTGAATTAATAGAATTTAGTTGTACTGAAAATAATATTAATCAAATTAAGTATTTACCATCAACATTAAAAAAATTAGATTGTAGTTCAAATGAAATTAATGAATTTGATCCAACTGATTTACCTGATAGTTTGGAAATACTTAATTGTTCAAATAATTATTTAAATAATTTGGATAATTTGCCTCCAACTTTAAAAGAATTAAATTGTTCTAACAATCAAATAGAAATGTTAGAATATTTACCAGCAGGTTTAGAAGTATTAGATTGTGAGGAAAATTGTTTAAAAGATATGAATAATTTACCAGGTGGATTAATAAGTATAAATATTTCTGAAAATGAATTAAAATCAATAGATTTTGGAAGTTTAAATTTTACTAATCTTAAAACTTTTATATGTGAATCAAACCAAATTACATGGATAAATTTTAAACCTAGTAATGGATCAAATTTTATTGGAAACTATGTAATGGAAGCAGGATCCCTTAAGAAATTAAGATATTTAGATATATCAAATAATTTAATCAGAAATTTAGATTATTTACCTGATAATTTGGTTAAACTAAATTGTTCCAAGAATAAAATAACACAATTAATAAATTTACCCAAAACTCTTAAATATTTGATTTGTTCTGATAACCCAATTAAAAAAATTAAGTTTTCTAATATTAAAAAATTATATTCTTTAGAATGTTCAAATAATTACCTTAAATCGCTGAAAAACATTCCAAAAAATATTTCAAGTATCTATTGTGATTTTGTTTTAATTAAAACTATTGAAAAAGCGCTTGGAAATCTTAATGTATTAAGAACAAACAACAAAGTACTTAAGGAAAAAACTGATATCAAAAAAAAATTATTAATTAAAAATAATTATAAACCTGTGTCTGATGAAGTAGTTGAATCAGAATTTCAAAAAAGTATTAAACTTAAATTTACACAATTTGATATTGTTGACTACTACGAAACTATTGAACATATTAATATTATCTCTTCTAATTGTGTTGTATTCTCTTAATTTTTATAATCCAAAATATACTTTTGATCTAATATTTTATCATTATGCGTAATAAATATCAAATTAAAATATTTGTTTTGATTAAATATTATTATTTATAATAATGAAAAATCTATTAAAAATATTATTTTTGTTTTAAAAATATTATTTAATATTATATTATTTTAAATCAAAATATCTTTGTCATCGCATTTATTCATCGTTTATAATCAAAATATATGGATTAAAATAACCTTAAGACGCGATCTTTTAAAAATCACTAAATTTAATAAAAAAATAAAAAAAAATATTTTTTTTATTTTAAATAAAAAGTTTTTTTCATGAAATTTTTAATATTTTTATTTTTATTTTTTATTTCAACACACACACAAGTTTTTTGCACCGGTGCAGAAAAATGCTTAAAAAATAAGCAAAGTTAACAGCAGACGAAAAAGTTAAAATTAAAGTGCTTGAAAAATAAGCAAAAATGCTTATTAAATAAGCAAAAAATGCTTGAAAAATAAGCAAAAATTTTTAAATAATTTTGTTTTAAAATTAAATATATGTTATTTATATATATACATTTTAATGTCAAAATATACTTGTGAGATCTGTTTAAAAGATTTTAAGAAGAAATTTAATTTAAACCAACATAAAAACAAAAAGTATCCATGTGTACGTGTTGATAGATTAATTTTAGACTTGCACCAGGCTGCACCGGATCTGCACCAGACTGCACCGGATCTGCACCAGACTGCACCGGATCTGCACCAGGTTGCACCGAATTTATAGAAAATAAAATATTAAAAGTAACACGGTGTCAAAAATTAGATTTAGAAAAACCGGTGCAACCTGATGCTGAATTTTTAAGCAAAAAAGTTAAAAAGTCAAATGGTAAACAAACTCATAAAATCAATTCAAGTGCTGAATTTTTAAGCACTAGTGATAAAAAACATGAAATAATTATGGATTTGTCAGATGTCAATAAAGTGATTGGTGATAAATTGAATGATAATAAAGACCATATATGCTCTGAATGTAATAAAAAATTTACACGTAAATCAACATTAGTAAGACATCAAAAATTAAGATGTAAAAATAATTTAGAAAATAAAATGATAATATCTACAGATGGATTTAGATCTGAAGATGAAACAGATTCATCTAAAATAAAATGTGATTTGATTTCAATTGATATAAATAAATTAGGTGTAGATGAAGAAACGAAACATGTATTAAATTTTTTGTTGGTGCAAAATAAAAAGTTATTAAATAAAATAGATCAATTACAAAGAGTTAATAATTTAAGTCCAAACGTTTCAATAGAAAAAATGAATCAATTAAATATTTGTAATACAGGTTCAAGTACAACAAATACAACCAATACAACAAATACAAATCAAACAAATAATATAATAATAGCACATGGTTCAGAATTATCAAAAATAGAATT
>JACCDO011308693.1_pt1 | contig 26858 bp, 6 predicted proteins | sample 7446101 | NCBI WGS metagenome assembly JACCDO01 (sample SAMN15323440, study PRJNA562643) | freshwater metagenome | isolation source: river surface water | place: USA:Blue River Watershed | collected 2017-08-16 | reverse complement strand
GTAGCAGATGTGTTTTTTGATGGAGTTGTTTCGGACACTATAGATTCTGTCAAAGAGACAATTGAGTTTATAAAAGATCCTACTCAAAGTTTAGTTTCAGAGGGAGATCCAACAAAAGTTTTAGCTCCAACGCTTGCATCTTTTGCCGTTTCTATAGATATGCATATACAAGGCGAAACGCATAGAGGATTTTTTAGAAACTTTAACTTTACAGAATCGGCACAAAACTACGGAACATTCGATTATAGCTTTAACTTTGTATCCCTAAGATCTGTTGGAGAAAGAAAAAACTTTATGCCATGGCACAAAAATCCAAAAGTTTTTGGTGTTCCGCTTCAATCTAATTCCATTTATTCTGATAATACATCTAGATTGTCATTTCCAGCACAAACACCAAGTGCATCAAATTTAGATAGAACATCAACGACCATATCAGAAGATCAATCCGGACAAAGAGATTCTTCCAAAAGAAGTTTATCAAGATATTCTGATATAATTTCAAAAAAATAAAACAAAGAAAAGTAAGATAAAAATATGTCATCATCAAAATTAAGTTCGGCTTCAAATTTAGAAATACTTTCATCTTTAGAAGATATGCTAACTGGAAAAAAAGCAATTCATCTGGTTGAAAGCGGTGTCTCTGTTTTTATAAATCAAAATAGAGGAAAATCATCTGAGCCAAAAGAAAGATCAATAATTTCGCAAGCTCCAACCGCATCAATATTGCTTAAGAAAAAAGCATTCTCAACGTTTGCTGCTTCAAATGATGTAAAATGGATGGAGAGAAATGAAAAAATGTTGCTTAGAGCAACAAAGGCACTTTTTGCATTTAAAGTTTCGCAACTAAGAGCATATGAAGCTTTAACAAAATTAACCGACTTTAGAAAAACTTATAATGAAATTAATTTTACAAATTTTATAGATCTTTTAAATGCTTCAAAGTATATAGATGATTCAGGCAAAAAAAGAAAATCAGAATTATCCGGTGTAATTGATTTATTAGCATCAACATTCAAAGGGCTTCACTATGATGCACTAAGAGAAGATGTAATTAAAATTATCAAAAGAAATACATTTTCAAAACAAAATTATTTAAGCTCTTGGATTGTAGATCCAGAAGATCCAAATAACTTTATGCTTGGACCAGGAACCGGTGTTATAGAGTTATGCAATTTTTCAAGCATGAACTGCACAACAACAATAACAACAACAGGATCTAGTGCAAATTTTTCTCTTGAAGATCCTTATAGAATATTAAATATTATTGAAGATGATATAGAAACTGCTCTTGATGAGGCAATACGCGGAACTCTTGGTCTTCTTAATGACCTTGCATATGGCTCAATGACAACGCCACCATTGGATACAAATTTAATTGTATCTTCGGCATTTGAAATGGCAGGACTCGGTAATTTTGATCCGACTTTAGATATGGACTATATAAGAGACAGGCTAAGAGTTTTTTATCTTGGCAAATCAATAGTAAACGTTGGCGACGGTGTACACTTTTATGTAAGTGGAAATAAAATGCTTCATAAAGGAAATTCTGGAGATTTATACGTAGATCCTTCTTATTTTGAAGTAGACGAATCAATACTTGAAGCAGAAAAAAGATTATATACAAATAATTATATTGATTTAAAAACATATAAAGATTTGAAAATTAAATCAGAATCATATGGAATGATTCATGTATTTGGTGGTTTTGTTAAAAGTACAAGTGAATCAACAACAAATCAATCTTCCAAAATAAGTATAAATTGTGATAGTAATATTGGTTGGCTGACTTGGTCAAGGTTTATGGAATCTCCAACGCTAGCAAGTCCAAGCGGTGTTTTAGAAGATCCTTTGACACCATATGATATAAAAACAGACGTTACCGGAGAAGTAATTCTTTCTGGAGCACCAGAATTACTACAAGAAAATAAAGACCTGTTAAGAACGGGCCTTCTAAGCTTTAGTTCTGGCTTGTTGGCTGGTTCAAATGCAACTGAATCAAATATATATCAATCTCAATATAGTTCATCAGGATCTTTGTATGGCTCTAGAATAATACAGCATCCTCACGGTATGGTTTACAGATGGAAAAAAGGTGTAATATCTGCAACTGCTGATGTAAAGACTGGTTCTGATTCAGATCTTTTAGTTTCAAAAAGAAATTTGCAAACAGTATATGGTATGCTGGTTTCAGACTCAGCAATATCCAACTTAGACGTTGCAAATGCAATAAGTACGATGGTAACTGGTCAGCCATATAACATAGAAACATTTACAAAGCTTGCTTTTGAAGCAATGAATGTTGTTAGAAAAAATGACGGATCTTTTTCGCCATCTGATGCTATGTCAACAATTCTTAACTCTATAAGAACTCAGAATAAGTTTTACGGTAACTTTAAGCCATTTAGACTTATAACTTTATCAAGCCAAACTGTTAATCAATTAACTGCTGGTGATTATTTTGCATTACAAGATAGTAAGTTAAAAATAAATGAATTAAGAGTTAAGAAAAATAATATAAAACAAAAAATACAAAAAATATCTTCTGCACCACAGACTCTATCAAACAAAATGTTGATAGGTACACTTAATGCTGAATTAAATGCAATTAATACACTGATTTCTTCAGAGCTTTCCGCAGCAAAAAACTCAACATATATGGATGCATCAGAAATATTTTCGCAAGCATACACAAATGATTTTACAAATAATGGCGTTGGAAATAGTTCTGATTATGATATAAATAGGGCTTTGACAATAGTTTCATCACAAAGAAGATTTGAGGATGTAAAGCTAAATAGGGACCAAAATCTTTTAATTATTCCAGATCTTTATGATGTAAATACTGAGATAAAATTATTTGCATTGAATTTAAAAAGACAAAATTTTGAACTATTTAAATCAAGCTATACTGATATTTTTCAAAGAATAAACGGTCTTGTTGACCAAACTGGATTTGAATTTTTTTGCAATACTCAAGGTCATCTTGAGTTAAGGCCACCTTTGTGGAACAAAACTCCATTAAGCATACTTAATGCAATAAATACATATCAAAATAAAACAAATAAAAAAATAGTCCCTGACTTTTTATTAAAGCTCTTCGAAACAAGAACGTCTTCTTTGAAAATTGAAATAAGCGCTTTAAATATAAAAATAGCCATATTAGCTCTAATGATGGGAAGATATCCAGACGCAAGTCTTATACCAATACCTACTATAAATCAATCATATGCATTTGACAGCATTGGCGAGGCTTCATTATATTTCTTTGGAATTGTTGTTGGTAAAAAAATAATACCAAAAGAAGCCGTTATATACGGAAAACCTTCAGATGGAGATAAGACATTTTTTGATAAATCATTTAATCTTTTTAATGAACAGCTAAATAACACCGGAAGCGGAATACCTGAGACAAATACTAATTCTAACTTTAATATAGATTTTGATGTCAGAGAATCAAGAAAAGATTCGTCTGCTGGTAATGTCACAGATCTTATAGGTGATTTTAGCACATTCTTTTTAGAGGGTAAACCAAGGTTTGAGGCTGGTGCCGGATTTGATTCTGTATATGACTTTACTTTGGATACTATAATTAATCAAGATGATATAGGAAAAAATCCCGGAATAAGCAAGCATTCTTCGTCAGAAGATTTTTCAGCAGAAGATATAAATGGAATTAGGCTTGAGTTTTTAAAGTTAACCGGAATTGATCCAATGCTTGGTTTTAAACTTGCAAACGGTTCAGATATAACAGATGCTGATTTAATTACTTCTGTTCAAAAAAATAAAGCAATTGATATAGAACGCGTAATAGAAAGATTGAACTTTATATTTAAAGAAATAGAAAAAACAATTTCTTCTAGAAACTCGCTTGTTACAGTATTGCAAAATAATATAAAGAAACAAGAAGAGCTTCAAAGAATAAATGATGAATTACTATCAGGTTTTTCTGGACCAACTGACCAGGAAGTATTTGATGAAGTTTTTCAAGATGCTTTAAATGATAATAAATTTTCAAAAGGTCTTGTTAAAACAAGAAATATACTTGAAGGTATAACGGATCTTATGTCTGGTGAAGCGTTTAAAAGTACGCTTTATGATCATCTTATAGATGATGACACAAAAAATTTATTAGGCCCCGGTTCTGGCAAAAGATTTATTATTTATGATGAAGATATTATAAATATGAATTTTTCAGAAAATCCACCATCTTTTACCAGAATAGATGTATTTGGACAATCATCACTTATTGACGATAACATAAAGTCAATATATGGTGGTGAAAACTTAATGTTTTGGGCCGGCGCAACAGATTTTGATTTATGGAGACAATATGGTTTTATGTCAAAAACCTTAAATGTGCCATATTCTAATAGCGCCGAATATGCTTCAAAACCATTAGCTCTAATGCACCTTATGATGCAAAGAGTTAAGATTTTTTCTGGAAGTATAGAAATATCAGGAAACGAATATTATCAGCCTGGCGACACAATATATATACCATCAAAAGGTCTTCTTTTCTATGTGACAAGCGTTGCTCAAAGAATAAGTATGGGTTCATCTTTTACAACAACATTGACTCTTGAGTATGGTCATCCTCCTGGCATATATCTTCCAACACCAATAGATATTATCGGAGAACAATATAATAAACAATTTTTGAAGCAGGGTGGCTTTATAAATCTAAGAAGTAATATCGGTGATGATAATTATAGAGCCTTAGAACCAGACGGATCAATTATATTTCCAGCTATACGCAAAATATCAAAAGATAATTTAGATACATTGTTATCTTACAAAAATAATCAGGTTGCTTTTTATAATATGATGACAGATTTATCTACAGGAATTCTTTCTGGAGATAGGTTTCTTCTAATAAGAGGCTTCGTTGAAGATGATGTTGATCGAACATTAATTTCTGAAGTTAACCAAAGAATAGATGTTGTTAAAAGTTTATTCTTAAATCCAGTTATGATAATGCAATCAAAACCAACCTCTATGAGTGATGACCTTGTTGATGTATTTAAATCAACTATATCATTTGGTTCAACATCTGGAAACTCAAAAGATTTAATGCCAATAGTTCTTCCTAATGGTATCGCGGTTCCAAAAATACCAGAAACAAAAATTATAACGCAAATAGCTTATTTAAAAAAGAACGCTGTTGATTATCAAAAAAGTCAAGAAATATCATGTTTATCAAATAATCTTTTAGGAACATTTAAATTAAGCGGAAAAGAAATTGACATAACTCAGATAATAGATCAGTTTCCAAAAGATGGTCCGAGACAAAGTTCTATATCAAAAGCAAGATTAGATTCTGAAAATTCTATAACAATAGATGTTAGATCACTAGAAAGAGTTGTCGAAATAGGTATATTAAATCTAGATAAATTATCTGCAAACCTAATCAGATCTTTAGGTTTAGCAGATGGAAATTCAATAAGGTTATTCTGATGCAACAAATAATAAGAGAAGCCATCGTTATAGATGTTGATGTAAAAAAACAAACATGTAAATTGGACTATGGCGATGCCAGACTATCTGAAATGTCATCAGATATACCGCTTCCAAATATGATTGGTAGCGGAAATAACGGTCTTATAAATATTATAAAACCAAACACAAGGGTTTTGGTTGCATTTATTGGTCCTTATGGTAGGCAAGTTGCATCAATATTGTCTGTATTGCCATCATTTTCACAGCAAGGTTCTGTGTCCCCATCACTTGGTATTAGCTCAGATCTTCCTTTTGGTTCAAGAAAATATCCATCTATAAAAGATGGTGAGGTTATTCTGTCATCACACAGCGGCCCATCTTTATATTTAAAAGAAGACAGGCAAATGTCTCTTATGGATATATATGGAAAAGGAATAGCTTTTAATTTTAACAAAGATTCTCATTCAATTGAAAATGTTTCAAATAATATAATAGATTTTTCTTCCGGTGGAAGAAGTTTTTTTGGCGAAGTAAGAAGAAATGAAAAGTATTTTATATACCCAGATCAAAACGATCTTTTAAATTACAGCAATAATATAATAGAGGTAACAAGACCAGTTGGGTTTTTTCCAAATATACCGGCTGAAGATGCACCTGCAGGCTTTAAATTAAGAAATCCTAAATTATCTGAATATAGAATGATAATAAATGAATTTTCATCAGATTCGCAATTTTCATCGTTTGAGGATGAGTTAAAAAGAAGAAATAAAAAAACCGAATATAGTGCAAAAACTGAAAAATTAAACAGATATCTTGATCCGACAAATTTATTAGGTCTTGCAAGAAAAGAACTTATAGAGATAATATCTGGAAATGTTATTGATATCAATGGATTACCTCTAGATATTAACTATAGATACATAAAAATGTTTGGTGAAGAAGGTAGAATTATTGATGATAGAAGCATCATAGACGCAGCAATAAGATCAAGAAGAGGTATAGGTCATCATTTTCAATTAAATTCAGGAACTTTTGATTCAGATAAAAATATAAATTTAAAAAACTTTACATTTGATATAGATAAAGAGGGTATTTTTAAACTTCACGTTCCAAAATCAACAAAAGTCGGAAATATAATGTATCCGACAGTTGTTAATTATGCTGCTGGTACAGATAATACAATTGTTGCAAATGCTGCTGCAAATTCTTCCAAAAAGAACCCAATACCCGTAATGCTAAGAGATGACAAAAATAACCCAATACCTGCGTTATCCGAAACACATAGAAAAACTGGTGTAAGGTTTTTAAATAATGATGGATATTTTAAATCTAATGGTGAATCACAGTATGTAAGAATAAATAAAACAAAACATCATAATATGTATGAAACAGCAGAAAGACTTATAGCAAATACAATAAAAGCTATAAATATACCAACAAACTACGTTCAGGTAAATCCGGACGGAACAACAAAACTTATAAAAGATCCAGATTTTTTGGGTTATAATTATTCATCAAGGTCTTTTGAGAGACCAGAGGTTGATGATAAAGATTTAAAATTTGATTATGGGTTTAGTACGGTATCCGTTGCTTCCGGAAAACCACCAATACAAACTGGTGGAGATACATATTTTGCTGGTAAAAAAACAAATGATTTACAGCAATCTAATAGATATTCATCCATAATAAATGGCGATCAGATATCTTTAGGTGATGATCCATCATCAACATCTGGTGGCGGCGTATCGGCAAATATGGATTTTGAAGGAGCAATAGAAGTTTCTGTTGGTTCTGATGATCCTGATGGAAAAAGTATAACTTTAGATACAGCAGGATCATTGGTTGCTTGGTTTGGAAAAGATAGAAATGACAGAAGCTTGGTCGTTCAAACTGATGGTTCTACACTATTTAATGTTGGTGGAAGTTTTGATTATTCTAATCCAGATAATCCAGTATTAAATAAAGGAAGATTTGATCTTAGGGTAAATATAAATGACAGGGGCTTTTATAATGAAGAAAGTCCGCCACCAATAACAGAAGCTGTTGGATACTCTGATTATATAATATCAATAAGTGAGGAAGGAATCGTTATCGCCGGAGGAACAAAGAAGCCAATGCTTATTAGAAATAAAGGCGAGATAATGATAGAGTCTGAAAGTACTGTTTCGTTGTATGGCAAAGAAATAAACTTTATGACCCCAGGAAGAGAACCAGTACCTTTCACAAAAATGTCAAAAAACAAACAAAGATAGTAATATTGTTGCTTTAGTTAGTAACAAAAGTTAGGTAATTTTAAATGGCACAATCAATAATAGTACAAAGCATCATTGATGCATTAAGTTCTTCAGATCCAGCGCTTTTGGCTACACCAACCGAAACAGCCAGAATTGATGTAAACTGTGGCGAGCAAGATCCAAAAATTCCACTACTTGGCATAGATAGCATACTATTCCCAAAACAAATTAGAGCTACGCCAAAAGTCATACCATCTGGTGGATGTATTATAAAACAAACAAGTTCTAAGCCGGAAGATAGTGCTATAATTAAAGAAAAAATAGCTATCTTTAAACATGAATTAAAAAGAAATATCCTAGATAAAAAAGATCTTATGTCCGTAAAATTTGAAATATCAAAATTAATATACAATATATTTGTTAATGATGATATTTCAAATGAAACAGTGGCAAATTTTCCAAACGTATATCTTTATAATTATAAAAAAGAAGATTTTCTTGATAAGCCTGGTGATGAATTAAACAGAAGGTTTAAAAAAATTTCTGATTTTTTCTTTATACCATCAGATGCAATCTTTGGTATATTCGAAGTTATCAAGGAAGCTGAAGAAAATGGCGCAATAAATATATGGACAACCTTATTTTCAAAAATCAGCGGTATAGCAATTGATTTTGAAAAATTTGGATCACCACTAAAGACTGAAGACAATCTTGTAAAATTAATGATTGAATTTATACCATTTTTTAACTATACGGAAAATGAAATAAAAGGACAAAATGGCGCAACTCTAGAGCCAAGATATCATGGAGGATATTATACGGTATTTGATGGGATAAGCGCTTCTCCAAATTCAAATATAATTGTTAAACTACCAGACTTTACCGCAAGAAATTACAGAGGAAACTCAACATCATTTTATGAAGATTTTCAGCTATCTGGAGACGAATCTTTAACTTTAATACATATTCATAATAAAAAAGATGGCGAAGATGTTAGAACAAATATTGAGCTTGAGTTTGATCCAGTATTTAGCGCAGAAATTGTTGATTATGAAGATTCTTTTGAGTTTGGGGATTCTATAGATCCTTTAGAAATAACAATAACCGGAGTTAATATTGATACTTCTATGGTTCCATATTTATCATTAATAAATCCTTTAGATACTGATAAGTCAGGCTCATCAAAAGCTCCGGATGGTTTTAATGATATAAAACATAGATTTGTTGATTTTAACATATGTCCAAATACTGAAATTTATATTGATGATAAAAAAGAAAAAAAACCAACAACTGCTTATAAATCAGCTAACCTTACAATAGCGCTTTCAAGCATAAACGGAATATTAGATAGCGGAAAAGATTCTGAAAATTTTGTAAAAGAAAATGGTATACCAACAAACTCTTTTCGAGATTTAAGATCATTTGGCTCATCTGCATCTGATATATTATCGCTTTACTCAAGACAAGATGAGCTTTTAGCATCAAACGAAGATGAGTGGCCTCTTTCTATCAGCATAAGAAGACCGGGTATAACAAAAAATTGGTTTAGCTCAAAAGCAATGAATTCTTCAAAGTTTGGTATACAAACAACACCAAGAATTTATTCTGAAGAACATATTCCAAAATCATGGATAAAAGGAAGTATTAGTCAATCCGGAGATTCTTACACATTAACATTTAATTCTTTTGATTTTCAAAATATAAAAGTTAGTAGCGCAAAATTTTCAGTTTATATTTATGATAAAAATCATCAGGTACAAAGAATCTCAAATAAACCAATATATTTAAAGAAGGCTCCTCCAGAAATAACCTCTATAAATTCTGGTTTCAGAGAAGATGGAATAACAATTTATCCCGGATATAGAACATGCATAGATGGCTCTGGTTTTTTTGAATCAATGAAAGTTGATATTGGTGGTGTTGTAGTTCAAAAAGAAGGTTTTAATAAAAAATCTTTTTGCATAACAATACCAGATTTGGCACCAGGAGAATATTCTTTAAATATATCTGATAGTAATCTTTTAACATCTGAAAAGATATATATATCCTCATCAGGGGATGTGCCAGTATTTGATTTGCCAAGAAAAACAAAGCCAAAAATAAATATAAATGGAAATTTTATATTTGCACAAAATATAGGCGAAATACCATTATCATATGATTCACCATCAAGTCAAATAGAGCTTGTTACAAAGAAATTTACATTTTTAGAAGAAATATCACAAGATATAAAAGCATTTTTGTATATAACAACCAATGATATTGGCTTGGTAAATTTTATATCAAATGATTATTCAAAACTTGGAGAAAATACATATATTATAAATGATATAAAATGGCTATTAAATGATGGTGACTTTGTTAAAAAATCATTAAGAAAAGCTTCTTTGAAATTTATGGGCAGTCAGCATGTAAATAGACCACTGGAATGCCTGCTTAATTTTAAAAATATAGGAAACAATGATGTTGGTGTTTTTGTTACGACCGAATCAACTGCAAGCTCTATTGATTTATTAAACTCTCTAAAGGCATCATTTAAATCTGGTGATTTACCATTTTTCTCTCCACCACCAATGATAATTGGTATGGCTGGTTCGACTGATGATTTTGGAACCGAGTTAAATTATTTTAGAAACTTTGAATTGTCATCATTTGCAGGTGAAGATGGTAAAGCAATAGAATCATCGATATTATCAGCATTCTCCCTAAATGATATAAACTCAGTATCCTTTGGACCAATAAAATCAATATCTACAATAAACAAATTAATTATATTTTTTAAATCAGTAAAGTCAGATTTTCCACAAAAATATTCATTTTACATTGGAGGAAAAAAAGTATCTATATTTGATTTGCAAGAAAATCAAGGCGATGGTTTTTCTGAAAAAATATTTGATTATGATTCATATGCAATACACAAAGTTATAATAACAAATGTTAGCACACAGAGCTTATCTGGTTCAATACCAGTAATAGTAAAAAGAAAAGATAGAAAAAGAAGAGTTGAATTAAGTTCAGAAAATATATATTTTGATATCACAAGTCCAAATGATGTGGATACTGCAGAAAAAGTTACAAATGGAAATAATACACAATATTTGTTAACAAAAAACTTGCTTATACCAAATAAAAACAAAGGAGAAGCAGAAAATATATCTGCTCTAAATCCAAATTATAGTGATAATTTATTCGGAATTGGCACCCCAACAAGTGGTTTATTTGGTAATGTTATAGAAACAATAACTGGACAAGAAAAAACAATTCAATTGTTAGACTTTAATGCAGAGATTGCATTAAAATTTGCAGATGAAAGTAAAAAAGAACAGGTAAGAAAATTATCTGCAACCTTTGGATCAATAAATGTTGCATCAACATATTCTGATGCTATTTTATATTTTGATGATTCTTATGAAGAATTATTGAAACTAAAAAATATAACAGATATTAAGAATAATTTAAATATAAACTTTGTTCCGAGTGAATTAAGTTATTTGCCATCGTTATTAAAAATACCAAAAGGAACAAACTTATATCAATATCACCAAAGCCAATCTGGCGAATTTTTAAATAATATTAAATCATTTCATAGAATTAAAATAACAAATAATGCAACAATATTATCTAATCAGCCAAGAATAGTTAAGGTTACCCCGGAATCATTTAAAGGTGGTCAAGAAGTTGTTATTACAACAGAAAAGATGAACACAAGAAAGGTTAAAATATACGTTAATACGACAAGGGCAAAAATCAAAGATCGTGGAAGAGATCCGGATACAGGGCAAGACACAATCACAATTATTGCGCCAGAGGATGTTGATAGTATTCATCTTTTGCAAGGTAAGTGTCAGGAAATAATAATAAAGCCAACCTCAAGAACGCTTCTTGGTGCTGAGTCTGACCTTGGCCTAACATTTGTTAATGAGGCGCTGAAAGCAATCGCTGATTCTATAAATGGCTTTATTAAAGATAAAATGGGTGACGTACAAATTTTAATTGATAAAATAAAAGAAAAATTCTTAAAATTTATTAATCTAAAGCTGGATAAAGTAAATATAGCAAAAGAACTAATTAATAGTTTTTGCGATATGTCATTTCATCTTACCGCAGAGTTAAACATATATCTAAAAAACTTCAGCATACTCTTAATACCAGTAAAAGTTATATTCTGTATCATAGACGTTATATGTTCGCTGATGAATCCAGTAGAGCTTGCGCCGGCAATAGTAAGATTATTCGAGTGTTTGTACGATCTTCTACTTCTATTGCCACCACTCGCTGTACCAGTTTTAGTTTTACAATTATTCTTGCACCTACTAGAACTTCTCGAATGTTTAATCAATAAGATTATAAATACAGTTGCAATAATCACAATTATAATAAATGCAATATCGGAAACATCGGCTTTAATTAGCGGCGATGAAGAAGTAGACTTTAAGTATCTAATGATGTTAGAAGGAATCTTGCTAGATAACTTTTTAACTATAGATGCAGACTTACAAGTTTTAGGTCCAATTGCCCAGATATTGGCAATAATATTGCAATTAATGCAATTGGTTTTTAGATTTCCATGTAATATAGGTCCGCAAACAGCAGAACCAGATTGCGGAATTGATGGAACAATGTTGGCCGGATTTATAACATCAACAATTATGTCGGACGATGGATCTTTAAAAACAGAGTATTTATTACCAGTAGCTCAGAATAAGCCAAAGACGAGCGCAATATTGTCAGATTTTTCTGATAAAAACATAACAATTGCAGAAATAAGATCAACGCTAACTGGATCAGATGATATAGATGAGCCTGTTTCTGGAGCATCCGTTTTAACCAAATCATCAGAAGAAACATTCTTTGAAGCATTAAATTATAATGATGAAAACTTTAGATTTAATTCAAATAATAACGTTTCTTTTGCTATGTCTTTTTCAAAAATATCTAAAAGATTTAGCGAACCACAAAAAGTTAAGTTTCTCTTTAATGATGTTGGTGGACAATCATTATTTAGAAGAAGACTTGATTTTAACTCACAGATAGACTCTCCGGTAACATTATTGAATGCATCTGGAGATAATGAACTCGTTATATCAAACACTACAAATAATCAATTAAGAAATATTTATAGTTTGTTGGATGGTGAAGAATTTTTAAATATAAAGGTAGAAGATGGTAAGGTATACGGAAATATCAAACCTTTAACTTTACCAATAGAAGTAAATGGCGTAACACATCTCAGAACATTTGTTGGTATACCAAAAATGTTAATAATGGATGAATTATCAAACTACTATATAATTGAAGAAAATGGAATTGAATTTAATGATGAATTAAAGATTGATACAATAAGAGCTAGAATTATCAATACTAATTCTGCGCCTGATATAAATTACTCAAGGGATAGTCAGGAAGTTGAAGATGATTCTGGAGATCCAGAAAGCGTAACTATATTTAAATTTCCAAAGATATATTTTGTTGACGTAAGGGCAGCTTCTGAGATCATACAAACACAGTGTTCTGTTTTTTCAATAAACAACTTTTTATTCGAAATGAGTAATCCAGATGAAACAACAAGAATTGTTCAAGAAGTAAATGATTGTTTAACTAGTTTTGTGAACGGTATATCACTAAAAGTAAAAAGTATGAGGGAAGAGACCGAAAGAGGTAAGATACCAACACCATTTGCTGATAATTATGTTGAAAACTTGGGACAAGAATTAATACTTTGTATCAATCGTGGTTTAAATGATATATGCCCACAAGTTATAAATCAGCTAAACACATCATTCAGAATTATAGAAGATAAAGATCTTACTCCACTAGGTGGTTTCCCAGATCTTGTTCTTCCTGAAGAGATAATGCAAGGATTTCAAACAGACGGGCCGCCCCTAACTGGTGCAAGAGAGTATGCGGCAGGAATCGGTGATTCTGCAGATATATTTATAAATAAAGAAGCTACTGTTGAGATTATCCCAAGGGATAGTTATGATGAAATTATAGTTGAAACATATGATATATCCGATAGAATAGATATACAAATAATATCAGATACAACAGGAACAGCAAGAATTGTCAAAAAAGAGTATAATCAAAAATTAAAAAATGTAATACCAAACGGCTTAGGAAGCTATTATTCATATATAACAGCCTCAAGCCCCGGTTCTGTGAGAATTAAGGCAAAAATTTGCAATAAAACAATACAAGCCATAACATATGCAGGATTAGAAGATATTATTACTGGTGATACAAATACAACAATAGACTGTGTTCCTGATACTGCTGCAATAGAAGAAAATAGAGTAATTCCGCTCGGTGCCCAAGTGAGGGTTGACAGAGTTTTGACCATTAATTTCATAGAAAATGAATCAAGCATAATATCATTTACTTCATCAGAGCAAGATAAAGACTCTTCACCAACAAATTCTGGTATGTTTGCAATTGGAGATAATTGATGTCTGAATTTTATAGTGATATATCACAAGTAATTTTAAATATTAAAACAGAAAATATCGAATCTGATGAAATAACAACAGAGCTAACCGATTTTTTGGACCGGCTTTCTTTGGGCTCTTCGAGAGAAAGTAGCTCCTCCAGTCATGCAAAAAAAATTCTAGATTCATATATATCAAAAGATTTTGGATTTTTTTTAGATAAATTTGCAAAAATACCAAAACAAATAACTGATTTAAGATCAAATTTTATACCAATAGAGGTATTAAACTCAAATTATACAAATCAAACACTAGGATCGGGTGATATTTCTGGTGACTCTGCGGCTGTATCAGATAATCTTTCATTTAAAGAATCTTATGAAAATGCTTTTATGAGAATACTTGGTATGCCGGAATCAAACGATATTAAGGATGATGAAGAGATTTTTGTAATAACAAAAGATTTTGAGATAAAAAAAATAAAATTTGGTTTGTTAAAATCTGAAAATCCTGGTGAATCGTCAGCAGACGGCCTTGATATATTAGACGAAAGACAGAGAAATATCAGAGATAGGGCCGTCTTATTGTCAGAAGAATTTTATTCAAGAAATGCTGTAAAAAATAGTTTACAAGAAACTGCAAGCGATATAACAAGTACCGGTGTAGGCACATCATTACCTCAAAAAATAAAAATATCAGCAAAAGATATTAATGACAACCCAAATAATTTTGGAAAAATATGTTATTTAAAATGTTTGCCAGTTCAAGATTCAAGATTTTTAAAGTGTATATCCGAATCTGGAAAGATTGTTTCAAAACCATTTGATGATAGAATGATAAAGGTTGTAAATAAAGAAAAAATAAAAACTAGTTTTCTTGAAAATTTAATTAGAATGAGGCTAGACAGAATTAGTGGTAGAATATATGGTGATGATCAATCTTTAAACCTAGATGGAAAACAATCTGGAACATTTGCATCAGAAAATGGTATAGGTGAGTTTTCCATATTAGAGCAACTTCTTTTAGAAAAATTAGCAATAATGCTTGATGCTCAAGGAGAAAAATATTACGAATTATTAAAAAAAATTATTGATGATGCAAAAATAGAAATAAAAAACGAAAATAAGGCAAGTGAGCCACCCTCTCTTCCAAGTGATGGTGACAAGAAAGCCGTTGACGAAGGAAATATAGATGATTTAAAGTTGGCCCTAGAGATACAAGAAGCAATCTTGTATGTTCTAAAGGATACAAATGTATCATCATATCTTTATGAGTTAAACTCAAGCCAAACAAAATCAAATAAAACACTTGAGGGTTATATTAGAAATTCATCTGGATTTGACGATCCAATATCAAACTCTCTTATATCTATAATAGAATCAGAAGCATCGATATATAGAGATATCATCAATGAAAAAATATCTAGCACAGGAGCCGCCGGATCCAAAGATGGAGAACCAGCACCAGATTTGGGCAAATCTGGCGGAACAATATCACCAATATCTGGTGACGACCACAATCCTGTTGGTATTATAGATATAATCGTTTATGCCCTTGCTTTATTTTCATTAGATGAAACAAGTTTATTTAACCTATTAAATCAAAAACAAAAAGAAAATTTAGCAAAAACATTGTCAAAAGATGCTAATGCAAACTCTATATTTTCATCATTAGATTTAAACTTAACAAGTCCTGTTGAATCTATAAATAAATTAACAATATCTATTTATGCATATTATTCTCTTTTTATTAAATCTATGGGTCAAAAAGATTTATTAGATATACCTGAAATAATAGAAGAAGCAGAAGGTATTGTGTTAGACAGTAAATCAGGAACAGAATCACAAATAGCATAATAAAATAAAAACGCTATTAATAATAAAAACATCTATTGAGGAAATAATGTCGTTTGATTTAAAAATAAAGTCCGGTGATATTTCTATTGAATCAGATGGCTCATTATCGGTTGTGTCTGGTAATGAAAAAATAAGACAAGATATTGTTAAAATAATTTTAACAAAATTTGGAGAAAATAGATTTCATCCAAATTATGGATCTGATGCCGGTAACCTTCAAATAGGTTCTGCGGCAGATAAAAAAATTGTTGAGCTTGATCTTGTGCAATCCGTAGAATCTTCATTAAGATACCTGATATTCTTGCAAAAAGAGCAATCCAAAAGACAATTATTATCATCTTCAGAAGTAATACTTGAAATAAATAATGTATCTGTTGAAAGAAATCAAACAGATCCAAGATTATATAATATTTTTATATCTGTAATTACACAAAGATTAGAAACAATAACAGAAGCTGTTACAATAAGAATCATATAAGGCCAAAAAATGACAACATTTAAATCTTTTAACCAAATAGTTGCATCAATGCTAGATAGAATGGTTTTTACGCAACCAAATCTAGATACCAAACCCGGAACAATTTCTAGAGATTTGTTTATAGATTTACCTGCTGATCAAATAGAAAAATTATATAGAGTAATATCTTATGTTTATGAGAAACAGTCACCAGAAACAGCAAGTGGCTCAGATCTAGATAGATACGGATCAAACTTCGGTATCTCAAGAACACAAGGCTCTTTTGCAAGCGGAACAGTTGTATTTACAACAAACTCATTAATTGAAGATATACAGATACCTGGCGGAAGCATAGTCACTGCAAAAAATGGCGCATCATATGCGGTTGTTGGAAACTATGTTATGCAATCGTCCGCCAAATCAAAACATGCATCAGTTGCAAATAGATTAAAAAGAAGCCTTCAGATTGCAGGCATTAACGATCCTTATGCAATAGAAGTACCAGTTCAAGCAACAAGGGCAGGAACAGCGGGAAATGTTGGCTCTCTGCAAATATTAAGTCATAATATACAATCAGATTTAAGAGTTGTTAACTTATCATCTATGAGCGGAGGAGCAAATCAAGAATCTGATAATGTTTTTAGAACTAGAATAGCATCTGTTTTTAGTGGAGCAAATACTGGTACTGCTTTGGGGTATAGAAATGCAGCACTATCTGTTAATGGTGTAATTGACGCACTAATAGTCGAGCCAGGAAACTCGCTTATGCTCAGAGACGGAACAGAAATAATAAAAACAAATGATAGCACATCAAGAATATTAAATTCTGGTACCGGAGGCAAGGTAGATATATATATTCTTGGAAAATCATTAAGAGAAGTTTCTGAGTCATTTATATTTAGAGATCAGTCTGGCTCTGGAGATGTAACTGATGATAGAAATGATTTTATAATAGGATCTACCGTAATAGATTTAACAAGAACCTCACAAGAAAGAAGATATCTTGCGCTAAAATCAGGATTGCTTCCAACTCAACCAGTATCAAATATAGTATCAATATTTGGAAGTGAGTCTGGCTTCCTACAGGAAAAAACAATTGATGCAAATGGCATTGTATCTGGGAACTTTGAATTGATCAGAGATGAAAATCCAGAGACAGGAGGAAGTCCATTTTCATTTGATAGAATTCATTTTATAAATAAAAATAAAAATATATCTGGTGAATTAGTTGTTAAAAGCTCTTTGAATTCATATGATTCTGTATCATCAAAAGATATAGTCGAGCTTGGATCAATATATTCTGACATTTCAATTGTACAAGAAAACTCAGCAGTACTTTTGTCAGATAGAAGCATAATTACCACTATGCACAAACCTGTTTCAAACGTAAGCAGAGTACAAAATAGAACAACTGGTGAGATATACGTAATAGAGTCACAAGAACTTTCTAGCACTGGAATAAATGATTCTGGAAATATAAAAATATCAGGAAGAAATCTTCCAAATCAATCAGATATTTTATCTGTTGATTATGTATGGAGAAAATATTATGATAAATATTCCGATTTTAATGGCTTTAAATCTAATTCTGTATTTTTTGATGAAAAAGCAGAAAGTTTCGTTGATTGGGGTCCAACAAACGGCATAAGAAATGAGGCATCAATTATAGACCTTGATGATGATGGTGTAACATTTAAGATTACACTTGCAAATAATATATCAAGAATATCATCTGTTAGACTAGAAACTGTTGAAGAATCAACTGTTGTATCAACAAGCGGCTTAGAGTCAATTTATCCAGGTAAAATTGTATTGGAAAATATAATATCTAATGTACATTCTGTAGTGAATTCTTCCGGATTAGAATTATATAACTCAAAAGAAAATAATGGAACATTCTCAGGATCAACGATATTCCTACCAACAGATTCGGTTGCGCTAATTGGAGAGGTGGTTACCGTTAGATATAACTCAACCGAACTATATATGATAAATGATACCGATGCTTCGTTTTCCAACAATATAATAACATTACCATCACAACAAATTCTTGAAGATTCCGGGATATATGATCTTGTTTTGGATGCATCAAATTTATCTGCAGATGTTTTTGTAAACTATATGGAAGACAGATCATTAATCCTGCCAACTCTTGGTTTGCAGCAGCTTCCATTTATAGGTAACGAAATCTCAAATCAAATTCTTTTTTCTAATGGCTTAGGTATAGCAAATTCATCACAACCAATAACATTTAATTTTAATGCAAATCTTCCTGTATCAAATTTAAAAATATCTCCATCTTATTTAGGTATAAATATAACAAATACCGTTAGCCCTGGTAAATTAAGAGTAAGCGGAACCACATGGAATAGAGTTACGATAGCTGCAAAATATGGAACAGTTTTTAATGGACTAAATTTAAATTTAAGAAACGAAATAAATAAAAAATTTGGACTAACATCTTTTGATAATAATTATTTTATATCAAGAATTGATGAAATATATACCAAAAATTCTTCGGGTAAAAAAGATAAGTTATTCGACTGTAATGGATATTATATAGCAAATAATAAATTTGATTTATTTTCTTCAAGGTCGGATAGCTCATTATTCGGCTTCCAAGCAAGGCTTTCGGGAACAACAAATAATAACAGCTTGTCTTTCTCACCATCCGAAATAGTATACATTGAATGCGTAATATCAAAACAAAATGATTTTGAAGATATTTATTTTTCTTCAAATAAATTAATTTATTCTTCTAAACAATATGCATTTATAGGAAGAATAACTGCATCGTCTGGGTTTAGAAATACATCTGGTGTTATTAGCGGCAATATATCAATATCATTCTCATGCCAACCGCAAGCAAATTCAAACTATTATGTTGATTATTCTTTCTTTGCTCCAAAAGAAGGAGAAAGATTAACGGTTAGATATAATATAAATCAACTATTGCTTGATGCAACAAATACAATAGAACAATTTAGACCAATAACCGCGGATGTATTAGTAAAAGAAGCTAAAGAATTACTTGTAGATGTATCAGCAACAATAATGATTAATGAAGATAGGCTTGATTCTGCAGATTCTATATTACAAGATGCTTCAAATGCAGTATCATCATTATTGTCAACAAACAGACTTGGATCGGTAATAGATTATTCTGATGTAATTTCTGTTATTGCTGGAATAAATGGTATCGACTCTGTTAATATTTCACTATTCAATATAACAAATGAAGTGGGCAGAAAATCTTATATTAGGGCGCTCGATAACCAAACGATATCCCCAGGAAATATAAATATAGAAGCCGTAACAAGGAAAAACTTTAGGATAACATAATGAGCTTTAGACCAACATCATTTTTTGTACCATCAAGTACCGAATTAAAGATATTTTTTTCAGATAGAATATCGGAATCAGTTGGTGTTGGTAACTTTGCTGTAGAGTCAATAAGTGGAAGTGGTTCAGATTTAGAAGTTATATCAGTAACAATAGATCAAAAACTAGCTATTTTAAAAACTAGGCCACAGGCTCCAAATAACTATTATCTATTAAAACTACTAGATACACCAAGCCAAAGGTTTGAAAGCTACAACGGAACAAATCTTTTGGATGATGATGTTTCAAGGTCAATATTTTTCCTCGGCGTCTTAAATGTCAATAGAGTTAGGGATGATATTATCTCTAAGATGCCGCAAATATATAGTGTTGATGGCACCCTTATATCAAATGTTATATCAAATATTGCTGATGAAATACTCAAAACACAGCATGATATAGGCTCTGTTTTAAATAGTAATTATTTGAAAATACCAGTGTTTGAAGAACCAAGAACAAGAGGATCTGGCGCATACGATAGGCTTGCAAACGAAAACGCTTACGAAGTTTTGTCGGTTTCTAAATTTAGATCCTCAGAAAATATCTTTAATAAAGAAATTATAATTGATAGAGCAACAACATATCCTATAAATATAAGAGAATCTTTTGTTGAAGAAGAAATTTCAAGCGAAACAAATTCAAATTCATTTGATGGATTCCTGCTTAATTTATCAAAAAAATTCGTAACAAGAGTTACTCAGATTAAGGTTGTCAGATACCTTGAAGAAGAAAATTGTAGCGGAACAATAGGCGAACTTTACGATATAAATAAATACAAATACTCAATTATAAGCAATAGATTTGACCCAGAAAATGCATTTGCATATTTTAACTTAAACTCAAATCAAGTTTTATTATCCGAATTAGGTAATTTAGATAGATTTGGCTCAAGAGATAAAGTTTATGTTTCCTATTATTATGAAGATAGGTCTATAAATATTAATGAAACAACAACATCTGTGTTTTCATTGATTGATAAAACCAACGAATCGATTCCATCGAATTCATCCAGATTTTTCTTAAAAAATGCGCCAATAGTTAATAGCTCTGGTGCTACCATAACATATGGTGGCGTTAAATTTAAGGTAAGTGAAAACTTAGATCAAACTCCAAGTCAGTTTTTAACAGAAATACCATACAATATATCAAGACTGCCAAGATTGGCAGGAGAATATGCTGTAAATTACCAAACCGGAGAAGTCATTCTTGTTGGTGATGGTTCTGTATCTGGTACTGGATATAATTATTTTGTTGCAAGCTATACTCATAAAAAAATATGGTCATCTAATTTAGATTATTTTGCCAATAACACAGAGGTATCCTTTAATCAAGATAGAGAGCTTATTGGTAAAAAAATATATATAAATTATAGTTATAGCTCTATGTTTTCAAATGGTTCTGATTATTTACCACTAACACATAATGAGGTTTTGGGTGAGCTAGTCGAAAACAGGTTTACTTCTTCGTTTTCTTTTAAAACAAAAAATCCACAAATTACTGACGTATTTAGAGTTAGCAATATTACAACCGGAGAAGTTTACTCTATATTATATAATAATGAAAACGAAGTTTTCATATCTGGAAGAAATTTACCAAGAGTTGAAACAAAGAGAGAGGAATCTTCAAGCTTCAAGCAAGAGTTTAATGAATCATTAGTTGCTTCTGGTGAGCTTATATCAACTATGCACACCGCAAGAATAACTAGTAATCCATCAACATCTGCAATAGAGTTTTATCCTCCGCTACCAGAAGAGTTTATAAGTTCCGGTACAACTTATTTTTTCAGAATTAAAAGCGCACCTGATGATGAATCAAGTCAAATTGATGATACGCAAATTTTATATTTTCATTCTGCTGACGGAAATGGAAACATATCAAAATTTGCAATAAACTCTTTAGACTCAGTTCCATCTGTTGGTTCCGAAGTGTATGTTGGACCTAAAGTTTATTTCTTTAATTTAAAAAACAATATGATATTAAATGAGGATGATACATCTATTGGAAGCCTTGTATCAAACTCAGTATACTTTAATGATACAATATTTAAAAATGAAAAATATTTTGAAAAAATTAATTCATCAAAATCATTACAAAACAAAACAGCCGATTCTATGTTCTTTACCATAAATTCGGATGAAACAGATATTTTGTATAAAAATATATCAAGATTAAGAAGATACGGCGATTATTGTATCGATTATTTTAATGGAGTTATATATCTAGCTGTAAATGATGATACCGCATATTACTGTGGTGACCTAAATTATAAACATTCAAGACATATAACCAATAATAAGAACGTACTATCTGCTGACGTTATTTCAAAGAAAAATAATCTTTTTGGCGATAGTAAGAAAACAGAGGTTATTTACAATAATTTTGTGTATGATCCTGAATCAATAAAAATATTAGATTTAGAATCAAGTTTCTCTGTTTATGATGGTTCAAAAATAAATCCTCTTTCTGATAGTGAAATTGAGGAGCTTTTTGTATACGAGGATTATACCGCCTATACAAAAAATAACATATCATCCATATCAATTATAAATAAAGCAAAAAGCTTGGTTGGCGAAAATTTAAATTACATAAATGGATCTTTAAGGGTTCTTGATTCAAGCAGCGGTGCCCTTAAGGAATCTGTTTTAAATGATGGTGAAAATTACTATAATAAAAATTATATATCATTTGAATTTAATCAAATTGATTTTAAGAAAAAATCAAATCATAAGTTAGTATTTACCGATGGTTTAGCTACATTAAATATAAAAGATGAGCACATAACAAATATATACAATATACTTGATTTTAATAGCTCAGAAGAATTAATGAGCAAAGATGGCTCAATATTACTATTAGAAGAAACAATCGTTAATTCAGTTTCTGATTATGGTGTGGATCATCTATCTATAGTTATATCTGAGATAAATTCAGAGTATATATTTAAAGATGGTTTTGATTATGTTCTTGATCAAGATGGAAATATATTTAAAATAATATTTGTCAATTATTTTGACTCAACCATTGTTATAGAAAAAACAGCGGAAAATGATTCTTCAATAACTTTTGATTCGAGCTATATATCAGTTGTATGCAGACCACAAATAAGTACTTATGATGGCTTAATTCAAATATTAATTCCAGAGAATATAACTACAAAATCAATACAAAAAGTACAGGTTGCATATCTAACAATATTTTCTATTGAGCCTGGCACAGCATTGGCTGTAAACTATAACTTTGGAAATATAGTTTTTGATTATACATATATAGTAGATAATGTCCAAGTTTGGTATGAATATGGTGACAACTCAATTGATTGGAGTATAAATAATTCAATTAATGAAGGTGAGCTATATTACGTTACGTATAACTATGGCGCATTAAGAAGTGCATTACGACAAAACTTTGGTTTAATAACAGGAATTCCAAAATTAAAAAATATCTCTTTAAATATGAATAGAGAGGTTTATAGAGATTTTCTAATTGGAGTTTTGCAGTCATTTCCAAAGGGTCCAACAATACCAGCAATATCTGGATTGATAGAATCGGTAACAAAAACCAAGCCAGAGATAACGGAAAGCTTTTTTGGTGATTGGGTTCTTGGAAGGGATTATCTGGACTCATCAAAGGTTGAATTTTCTGGTGACTTAAAATTTGAGCCAGCAAAATTTGGTGATGGTTTACTTATAGACCAGAATACAAGCGTATCGGTGTCATCAATATCAAACTTACCATTAAATGAAGGAACTGTCAGTTTCTGGATGAAGCCTCTTTGGGATGGTATAAATAATGATGCAACGCTTACATTTAAACTTGAAAATGTAGGAACATCAATAATTCAGTATGATGGTGGTATAAGTCCATTTTCAAACAACTTTGGTTTTGATGTATCAAGCAATGCGGATGAAAATTTTGTAAACTTTGGAACAGATTTTTCTTCAGGAAAATTAACTATCTTTAAAAACATAGTTAATGATAGCTTCTTTTATGAATCATTTGTTTCTGAAAACTTCTCTGTTTACAATAAAAAATTCAATATATCTAGGTTGAATAAAACAAGATTAAATTTTGAAATCAAACAAAATTATCTACACAAAGGAATACTTTCACCCTATCTCGGATTTGATCTAGAGAAATATTTAGGAGGAGGGTATTCTTTAATATCTGATGGATACAAAGTTATCTTGGTTGATCTTGGTTTGCTTTCATTTAAATCTGAGCCAATAATATTTATCGATAGCAGCGTATCATCAGAATCTTTGCCATCATATGGTCCACCATATATTACAAGAGGATGTGCATGTAGCTCGATTTCTTCCGGGCTATCTTCGCTTGTAGAGTTTAATAACCTAACATTTGAAATAACTTTATCAGACTTGCTCGATAAAAATGATATAATATATTCCGACAACCCTGGAATGAATGACCTGATGGCACTTCAGATAGTAGATCAGGAAGGAAGATTATATGAACTTGTTTTCATTGTTGATGGCAACGGAATAATTCATCAAAATAAAATTCCAGATATTATATCTAAATTTATTGTATCAAAATTCCCTGTAAACGATCCTTCTTTATCTTCTCGCGGCTCTGAAGAAATAAATTCCATAGAGATAACTTCTTTTATGGTCTTAAATAAAGTAATTAGAGCAAGAAATAACGTAACGGATCTTGCATCAGATAAATCCTATCAATTCTTTGGTTCTCCAAGAGATATTCTTATAAATTGGTCTAATTTCACAAGAGTAAGAATAAATAGGGAGCCAGGTGAAACAAATAAAGTCAATATCAATATTAATGATATATCTCTTGATTATTTCTATACTGATTTTTCAAGCTCAGAAAATATATCCGAATATCTACCAAACCTAAATCAAAATAACTTTTCGTTTGGTGTGCTAAGTGCTTCATCTATTGATATTAGAAAGGTTAGGTTTGAAATAGATCATAAGTATTCTCTTTCTGATGTATACATAGGCTCATCATCTTTAAATCCAAGAAAAAATGAATTTTCTCTAAATAGATTTGATCAAAAATTCAATAGCAATGGTATATCTCAGAAAATAGATTTTAAAGAAGGTATATTTATTGGTTATGATGATAATTGCAAATCACCAGTAAGCTCTGAAATAGGCCAATGGCTATTTAAAGTAAGAAATGACCGATTTTTATTACTTCCATCAGATGTAGAAATTTTGGATGAAAATGTATTTATAAATAAAATGGAGTCTTTTGAGATAAACGAAACATTAGTTGGAAGAATAGAAACAGATGGTGATTTTTCCTCGGTTTCCAGAGGAAGAAGAACCACAACAAATAACTGTGCTTCTGATTCAAATGATTGTTATAGTTTATTTAGATATTGCGCAGAAAGGATTCTTTCTATAGGTTGGAATAAAATTGAAGATATAGATCTTCAAAATGTAACAACACAAAGAACAACAAATATAATTCCATGGAGAAAAGCAGGAGAATTTGATGAGGAGCTAACCGGTTCTGCTTTTAGGCTTACAAATTTCTCTGCGGAAGATTTAAGCATACCATCATATGGCTTAGGTATGTTTACAAATCATAGTTGTACTGATGGAATCAGCCTATATTCTATAAATATAAAGATAAATTCTATTGATACAAATATAATATCATTTGATTTAAATAAAATAAGCTCATCATTTGTTTATTCTGGTATATCACCAGTCATAATATCTGATGAAGACTATAGCATAGCCGCATGTTATGTTGTAAATCAAGACGGAGTTGGGTTTATAAGTTTAATAAATAGCAGAAGTTTGACTGAAATTTCATCTATAAACTTCGATTGGTTTGACGGATCTTATCACCAAATATCAGTTGAGGTAAATAAAGTAGATGGATTCGTGAAGCTATATGCAGATGATGCGTTGCTTATTGTGTCTGCACTAGAGAACTTTGAAAGCGAAAAAGATACTTTATGTTTACTTGGAACAAATAATTACGTTGGTTTCTCAATAATTGATGCAAAAACAATTGATTCTGAAATATATTTAGCAAATATTGCTTCTCCATCAATAGATATTGATTTAATCAGTTTAGAGTCACAATATAGTGATGCAATATCAAAACTTGAAAATGAAGATATTCTTATACATGAAAGCGATCAGGCTATATCGTTTCAATTTTCAAGCAATTCTGATGATGATATATATTCACCAGATGGATATGAGCAAGTTTCTGATTTAGATGAAATATTTATAACAAGCGATAAGAGAAGATATTTTATTGATTCAGCGATATCTGATTCAAACTCAAGAATATCAATATTTAAAGATGGAAAAGGATTCTTAAACTTTAGAATATATGATTTTGAAGTTGGTGAGAAAAACTCAACATATAACATAGCAACAAGCATTAAACATTTTATGTTTGGAGAAGTTCATCATATAGCTGCAAGTTGGAAACTAAACTCTACAGATGAATCTGATCAGATGCATTTGTTCATAGATGGTTTTGAGGCACCAAACCTATACAAGTTTGGCGGAACAATACCACTAAAGCTTAACTCAAAATTTTCTGATATAAGCCAGGAGATTTTGCAAGATTACTTATTTAGAAATATAACTTATAGTGCTGACATGGTCGGCTCAATATCTGCTGGAGATAACAAGATATTATCGTCATCAATATCTGGAACCGAAGATATTATTTCCCGCGGAATTTTGATAAAATCAAGTGATCTCGATGAAAATATTGTAAACCGCTATTATATAATCTCTGGTGTCGGACCAGGATACATAGAGCTATTATCAGGTGATGCATCAACAGATGCTTCCTTTGATGTATCATCAAATATCACTTTCTCTTACCCTCCAACAACATCATTATCTTATTTAATCAAAACTGATATTAAAAATGAAAGATTTGCAATAAAAATAACTGATTGTGATGAAAATACTATTGAGGTAGGCGGAGTTGAGGTCGGAAGAACAAATGGCATACCGTTTGTTTCCTCTACAAAAACTATAAATCCTTACTTTAGATGGAACTCAACGCTTGGTTTGATTGAGTTTGTAAGGTATGATGATTTAGAATG
>JACCDO010024243.1_pt1 | contig 26859 bp, 39 predicted proteins | sample 7446101 | NCBI WGS metagenome assembly JACCDO01 (sample SAMN15323440, study PRJNA562643) | freshwater metagenome | isolation source: river surface water | place: USA:Blue River Watershed | collected 2017-08-16 | reverse complement strand
CCCCTTCAGCCCTTGCCTTCTCCAGGTTCTTCATGAACTGCTCGTCCTGGCGCCAGACCTTCATCACATCTGGCTTACGGTCTGCCCTTGCTATGGCATCATCTAGGGTGAGCCCTTGCTTGACATACTCTAAAACTTTTGCCTTTGCCTCTCTCAAGGCTCTGACGTTATGGTGTTCCCCACCTTTACCTGCTGCCATTAAATCCTCCAATAAAAACCATATTAAAAATCCCCCTTCGTTCGCGCGCAAGCGCGCTCACTACCCCCTCGGTTCGTGGCTGGCATCAAGCCAGCCTTTCAGGACTGGCTCTTAGCCACCCACTCACAGCCAGATAGACTCACTCTGTAGGAGTCGTTCGTCTATATATACTAACCCGTTCAAAATAAGTTTCCGAACGGCACATTTTAACAAATGTGACGAACCTCACTACTATATGTACCTAAAACGGACATTTAGAGGGGTATTTACGGGATGCACCAAATACTGGAAAAATAATTTTGTGGGACTGTTTTACATTTAGCAATCGTAGATTTTAAGCACTGGGGTCGCAGATTGGCTAAGGCAAAGGCTCGCTTTGCTCGCATAGAATATACCGGCTCGCTCGCATAGGATATGCTCGCTCTCTCCTGGTTAAGTGGTTAGGGGTGGGGGATAGTGGTGCGTTGTGGTGGGGTGACTATCTCCCCCGCACCTTCCGGCTCATGTCTCATCTCTCATGTCGTAAGTCTGCGACACTAGAAAAATGAGTGAGTCGTAATGACTTAATGAATGGCGCTCGATTCTTTGGCTCATGCGGGGGGCTAAGCGTGACGGGATAAATCGAGAAGGGTGCGGGCGCTGCGCGTTGAAGGTATCGGGGCGGGCTCGATGCCTGGGCGGGGGGCGCTGCGGGGGCTAATAGTTTGGATCCAAATTCGGGCATGGGGCGCAGGGGGCGCAGGGGCTCGATTCAGTACCCGCCGTTAATCGTGAGCCTATAAGCGCGACATATAGCCGATTCTTAGCCGTTGGAGGGTGCTTGAATTACCTTGCAGAAATGGTAAAATTTTCCCATGCTCGCAGGTGCGGGTATCTGTTCGATAATCGAACAGTTAAAAAAAAGGATAAAAAAATGGCAACAACAAAGAAAGTAATCGTTACAGGTGATGACATCAATCCAACATTAGACAAGGCTTTCAGTGCTGTAGTTGGCGGGTCATTAGAAAGTGAAATGAAAGTGTGGCTTGAAGGGTGCGACTTAATGCACCGCAACATTGTCTCTGTGCGTGGCATGAAGGCAACGCTTGAACACACTTTCGCAACAGTTGGCGTATTACCAACGCTCACCACATCAAGCGTTGCTTACTGGGGCAAGGCACACGCGCTTTACATGGCGAAAGGTGGAGACAAGCAAACGCTGAAGGAATTGCTACGACTAGCGCGTGAAGCATCAAGCGCGAACAATGGCAAGAAGGGCAAGCCAACATTCGATAAGGCGATTGAAGGTAAGTCATTCGATGAAATTCGCAATGCAACACCTACCCAAAGTGCGCAGAAGAAGAAGGCGCACCATAAGAACGGCAAGGGCGCGAAAGACGTCAAGATTACCGATACCGAGAGCCTCGCAAAGACTCTCATCAAGGCTATCGAGAAGGGTGGCAAGATTAGCGACGCAACACTCGACGCGCTAGCCGACGCGATTAACGGCTTGATGATGGAGGAGGTAGCCGCTTAACAAGATTGAAGAAGCCCCCGCTACGGCGGGGGTTTTTTCATGCCCAAAAATCGGGAGCGAATGTTCGATAATCGAACGCCCCGCGCGCAGGTCGCGCGGAAAAAATTTGTGTCGGCGGAGTCGACAGTTTGTGTTGGGCTGGCTGGTAAACTCATTGTCGCGGTGGGGAGTCACTGGAATTAGCAAGATAGCCTTAGCCGAATCGCCACCGGCAACCGCTTTTGGGAAAAGAGGGTGCTTGTAATAAAGTGCTGGTCGTGGGATAATAGTGCAGTGGGGATACCTATGTCTCCACCAAGTGTTCGATAATCGAACACCCACTACCCGAAAGGAATCACAATGTATCTATCAACCGGAGATATGCTGGCTGTAATGATAGCCCTAGCAGTATCCATAACTCTAGTCGTCACCACGACTATCGCTAATGCTCGACTCACTCGCTCACGCGATGAATGGCGTAAGGCTTACTATAACTACAAGTTTGCAACCGAAGCAGAAGCCATGAGTAAGCCTTACCAATGGAATCCTGATTCTAAGAAGTGGGAGTACATGTAATCATGTCACGCAAGCCAACAAGCCGTTCGATAATCGAACAGTCAGGAAATAAGTCATGAACGACAAAACTACAGCCTTTGGCTATACCCAGTTCCATATATGTCCCGCTTGTTCCAAGCCACGACACCTATTCGTGAACTCGGACTATCCTACAGGGAACGCCATGTGTGCCCACTGCTGGCACATGAAAGTCTACTTCTCGTCATATCATGTAGACCTAATCGTGTATGACTACATCAACACCGAGAACTTCCCGATTCTGAAGTATGAAGGTGAAGATACCTGCGAAGTCTGCGGTCACCCCGCCTTTGGCGATACCGAGAACGGAATATGGCAATTCCGCCAAGCGTATCTATCTGGTGCAGAAACGCAGGTCGTAGCGCATATCGCTTGTTCATCAGAATCACAATGCCATAACTGCGACACCATATACGCAAACACTAGGAATAGGGTTCGAGACTCGCGTGATGCCACTACTGTAGGTCTTTACCTTATCGAGACTTATTGCAGTGTAGAAGGCAACACTTACTGTAAAAAGTGTGCAGATAATTACATGGAAGAAAATGGAGGTTCTGATGATTGGTTCTCGTGTCCAGCATGTAGCGACTACACCCACGTTGATAACTCACAATGGTGGGAGAATGAATCCTATTGCTACAGATGTTATGCGGATAATGTCTTTGAGTGTGGCAACTGTGGTGTCGAAAGGTGGTCGGGTGATGACCATGAGTGCGATGAAGAAGATGAACTTATCCACTCATACTCCTACCGACCTAGCCCATTCTTCTACGGCAAAGGCAAGTACCACTTCGGCTTCGAGTTAGAAGTGGAGGCTCGTGGTAATGGTCGCCATGCTGGGGCTAACCTAGTAACTTCGATGCTGGGCGCTAGAGTCTATCTGAAAGATGATGGCTCGCTCAGTGACGGATTCGAGATAGTCACGCACCCACACACTCTTGAAACCTATCAGCAAGAGTTCGACTGGGAGGTGTTGGATAAACTCCGCAGGGAAGGCTATCGCTCATGGAATACCAGCACATGCGGTCTGCATGTTCATGTATCCCGCAACGCCTTCGGAGAAGGTGACCCATGGGAATATCCGTTACCTGAAGGGGAACGCTCTGCGCGTATCTTAAAACGCCAAGCCCATGAACTGCGATTCATGAAACTTGTCTACGACAATCAACGACAAGTGGAGCGCATCGCTGGGCGTAGCAATAACTCCTATGCAACCTTTGGTGACAAGGGCAACCTTGTTCGGAAGGTCAAGTATGGGCATCAGAGCAACGGCAGGTATTCTGCCATTAACACCGAGAACGATTCCACTATCGAGATTCGTGTGTTCAAGGGTTCACTCCGCAAAGAGCGAGTCTTATCCGCAATCGAGTTCGTCCACGCTTCGGTGGAATACACTCGAAGTATCAAAGTAACGAGCAAAAACCATGCCCTGTCATGGCTTAAGTTCACTGGCTATGTCTCTGCCAATTCAGAGATGTATCCAAACCTTGTAACAATCATGAGCGAATCGTTCGCTAGTGATACCGACCACCACGATGAAAACTAGAGTGTTCGATAATCGAACAGAAGGAGTAAGCCAATGTGTATGTTATGCGTAGTACCACCGAATGTAATTCCGTCTCGTGAGAAGTTAGAGAACTCTGCTCTTAACAACCCACATGGATTCGGGTTTGCTATCGTTATCCCAAGCGAGAAGCGTATCCACGCTGAACGCACCATGAACGCCGATACATCTATCAACCGATTCTTGGAGATGAGAGCGTTACACCCTGAAGGTTACGCCATGTGGCACGCTAGATTCGCCACTCATGGTTCAACCACTGTTGATAACTGTCACCCTTTCAGGGTTGGCGGAGACCGACAAACCTATCTCGCTCACAATGGTGTTCTATCTATCGTAGAGAACGCTGGCGATAAGCGTAGCGATACGCGTATCTTTGCCGAAGATTTGCTACCTGCTATCGGTGGCGTTGCATCTCTCGACAATGAGCAAGTAGTCAATCTGCTGGAAGATTTCACGACTGGTTCTAAGGTTGCTATTCTTACAGTAGACCCACGCGCCAAGTACCAATGCTATCTATTCCACAAGGAGAAGGGCTGGGAAGATGATTCAGGTGTATGGTGGTCTAACGACTCCTGTTTCCTGCCCAAGCCTTACACCTACGCACCAACGACATGGGAAAATAAATACTATTCAACCAAGCCGTTAGATTTCGTTACCAAACACGACACCAAAGAGATATTCTATGAGTGCAAAGTCTGTGAGTTCATAGTTTCAGAAGATGACCTATGGGAGTGCAATCTTGGTGACGACTACTGCCCACAATGCGGGTGTTGCTATCAGTGCAACGCTTACATGTCTGACGACCTATGCTACAAAGGTAGCAACGCCGATGCTAAGTGGTGGTCTCGACAAGGGGGGTGGAACTGGTGACTCACAAGCCTGTACCACCAACGCCGTTCTATTACGGCAAACGCGCTGAACTATTCCTGCATGACGCTCAGATGGCGTTATTGCAGGGAGATACAAGCAAGCATGCACGACTGATGCTCCGAGCCACGGAGTATCAGGAACTGGCGGGTCAACTCCCGCTGGAGAAAGAAGAACAATGAACAAATACAAAGAAGCCACATGCTGTAAATGTTTGGGCGCAATCCTTGTGCTTGAACACGATTACAGTGACGACTTCTACTGCAACACTTGTGCATGGGCTAAGGTTGGTGGTGTTCGATTATCGAACACCCCAACTGAGGTTCAATCATGAGTGGCGAACCGAACTTCTCGCAAAGAGGTTCATGCTCTAACCCTGAGTATGACCCTGACTGGTGGTTTCCACAAGAGAAGGCTGGCAAGGTGCAGTGGTCAAGAACGCCCGATGCTAACAAGGCTCGCGCCATATGTGCTACATGTCCGATATTGCAAGAGTGCAGAGAGTACGCTTCGCAATATGAAGGCATCTACGGCATATGGGGTGGCTGGGATTGGCATGAAATGCGTGACTATCGCAAGCGTAAAAATATCCTAGCCCAATCGTGGGCTATGACTTACGTTGGAACTGCGATGGTTCAGAGGAAACCGGAGAATAAAAATGAATGATGATTACGATTACCTTGTGATTACAGTGAAGGAATCTATATCCATTATTCTTTGGACTTCGATTTCTACCCTAGTTGCGGTGGGAATAATCCTGTCGCTTGCCCTGTAAGGAGGAGGTCTCATGACTGAGCCACAACTTAATGACCCGATTGCCCGCAGTAACCCCCATTTCAAGATAATGGACATGGAGTGTAACTGCGGTCATGAACAAGAAGTAGAAGTGCAGGAAGAATATTCTCATCGCACTACTACATGGTTTGCCGAGTGGGAATGTTCCTACTGTGGTGAGCATAGAGAAGTTGGAGGGTGGTACGACGATGCCGACCTTTAGCGTCTCTGTTGAAGTTGAAGAAGATATAGAACCATTTTCCGTGGAGGGCATAATGGACTACATCTTGCTTCGATTAGAATCGCAAAGTATATTGCGTGTCACCAATATAGTTCGCGATTACTGACTGTTCGATAATCGAACACTAGCCCCCTGCCCATATCGGGTGGGGGGCTTTGTCATGCCTAAATGGGGTTGCTAGTAGCAAGCAAGTCATAGTCAGTAAACACACTCCCCTGTTCTATCAGCGTGTTGTCATCTCCAACTAACTACTAGCAAAATCTATTTCTTATACCAACCCTGACCTGTCCTATGCTGGCACTCACACCCTGTACATTGGTCATGCAGACCAACTGCGATGTAAGTCTCCTTGAGTTGGTTAGCCTTGCCCGCTGCAGTGCATTTGGCGCATATCATCTAATCACGCTTCACTTTCTTCTTCGCCACCGAGGTCGGCGAAAGTTTGTGTTGGGCCATAAGATAGATTGTCGTCTTCTGTATCTTCCCCGCGAGACACATTGTCGACTTCTATATCGGTATAGTCTCTTTCTCTACGAGGACGACTACCACCTAAATAATTTATTAGGTTGTTTACAGCACGATTGACACGCATACGTGCTGCATCTTCACTGATGCCCATCTCTTTAGCAAAGGTTTTATTGTCACACCCATCGCCGAAGCGAAGATAGATAATGCTGAACTGTTCCTCAGTCAACTTACGTAGACCACGTTCAATGTCAGCCACCATAGCGAACCAATTGCCACCCTCAGAGGCAACCTTCTTCCCTGTGATGTAACCTAAGTCCTGCACTGATGGAGCAACCATATCACCACGTAGAACTGATGGAAGCAAAACCTCAACCAACTCTCTGTCGTAGTAATAATTATCTTCTACACGGAAGCCAACTGCTTGTGCCTTCTGCTTTTGGCAGTAGTCCTTAGCAGCGTTGCGTAGTGACCTAGCAATCAGTTTGGTAGACTGCTTGCCGTCTAGTGCTTCCCACACCTTAACCTTGTTAGGATGCTCTAAGAACCATATCCAGAGTTCTTGTCTGATGTCGTCTGCATCACACATGTGATACTTACGAGAGAACTCATAGGCTATGGCAGCCACTAATCCATCATATTGTTCTGTATCTACCACTTAAATACTTTACCGTCCACAGTAAATGAATTATTAATGATTGGAACTAACTGTGGCGTAACATTGTTACCATCCACATGCAAGATACCAAAGCCCTGTTGCCATGTGAATAGCCCAGCCTTGATATATTTTGCATTACGATAATCCATCAGATTACCAAGTTCCATGCCCCATACAGTGCGTGGCTTACCACCACGATACGATTGAGTCTGATGTGTCAAACCCATGCGATGCGTGTGACCACAGACTACGGACATACCAGTGCGCTTTGCTAGGTTCAATGCAGTAGCACCGGCAGTAGGCTGTACGTTGCCTTCATCGCCATGCATGAGCAACCAGTTAGGTGCTAGTTGGAATGGGTCTTTGTGATACTTGATACCAAGTTCATCAAGCCCAAGGAAGTTCTCAAGTTCTAATTCAGGAAGTCCAAGGAATCCTGGAACTCTGATTGCAACAGTGTTAAACAATCTGTCAGTATGATTACTGCGTACCATATGCTCAACTGTTAAGTCATAAAGCACTTGGCGTGTAAGGTCTCTGTCACGTCCAATAGAACGCTCAAACTCTAGTTCAGTACCCTTACTCCATTTTGAGATGGTCTGCATATCCATTTCGTCTCCACAAGAGACGACAGTCTCAGGTTGATACCATTGGATAAACTTAGCCACTGCCTTCGTGGCTTCTACATCGTGATATGGGACCTGCAAATCTGATATGCAAACGATATTTTTCATGGCTTTTTCTTCGTCGCTTTCTTTACAGTTTTCTTGGCGCGTCGCCTGTTTTCCTTTGCAACGTTTGCACTATGTGACATCGGTTGCAAATTGCTTCTGTGGTCACGTCCTGCTCGTCCACCATTGTCTTTGTGGTCAACATCAACGGAACGTGGAAGTGTTCTGCCTGTGGCTTTCTCATAATCCACTCGAGCCTTGTTGCTAGAAGTAGTAACCACTTCACCATTCTTTTTCCTTCTCTTGAAGACGTAGATAGGACGTCCTCCGTTTTGCTTACTGCCTTTGTATGGTCCAAATATTTTCATTCTTGTGGCCATTGTCCTTTCAGTACCATTAATCCAATTATAGCATAATTTGCTAAATCCGCATATGAATCCTCAAGGGATTCGTTCTGAGCATCGGCGCCTGATTCAAGCAGATGATTGATGCGGGCAATCTTGTCCCACATACGGACTCTAAGCCCGTTCAGTGGACCCCCAGGGCTCTGTGATATATTCTTTGGACCATAGTCTTGATGCTTCTTGAGCAACAGATTAGTCAAGTTATCTACATTTTCCCATAAATCTAACTCAAAGCGGGTGGGCTCAAAGTCAGTGTATGACGCTGGTTTTAGAGGTTTTGTGGTCACTTGTTCTCCTTCAAGAACTTTTCTATATCTGACAATCCATCCTTGACTTCCTCAGCCACGATAGAATCCTGAATGAACTCCTCGAGTTCTCCGTCAGAGGCATTGACCATCAGTAAGGTAGCCATCTGCACATGGTCATAGATAGCATCTAGGTCACCCACATTGACCATGTGGCTTAGGTGCTCTAGGAAGGCAAAGAAATCAAAGGAGTACTTAGCGTTGAGGAATATGTGCCAGCCAAATTCAACTCCGCAGTGCTCTAGAAATTCAAACACATCTGCTGTCTCAAATGAGCATTCTTCGTTATCACAACTGAATACTCCGTTCACTGGAAGTCTCATTGTACACTCGCAATCTTATTCTTAAAGTACTCTGCACCGTGGATTCGGTACATAGAGTTTACATCTTCTCCCTCTGGCATGTGAACAATAACTAGGTTACTTAGTTCTTTAGCCAAAGACTTACCAAACTCGTTGCCAGCGTTATCACCATCAGCAAAAAGAAATACTTTCTCAAAGTCTTGAAGTAACCGCGTGTAGTGTCTCTTCCAGTTGTTGACTCCTGGGACTCCCACCGAAGGTATACCACAAGCCATATCAAGTGTAATTGTGTCAATTTCACCTTCGCAGATAGAAATATATGAGGACGCTCTGAAGAACGCACCCACGTTATAGAGATGCGTCGTCGCACCTGTGAGACCCATGTACTTGGGCTCTGTGGCGTCCATCGCACGGAATCTAAGGTCAACCACCCCTGAACGCGTGAGGTACGGGATTGCCAGTCTATTAAGGTACGCTTCATGACCCGTGAGCGGTTCTAATACGACGCCCAAGCGTGCTTTGGTTGCTTGCTCTAAAGTTATTCCCCGCTCTGCGAGGTATTCCTCCGCCTCGTGCAAAGCGCTGTGGTAAAACTTCGCCGCGCGAGTTAAGGATTCCTTCTGCGATTGTGATTGCTTCACGAAATTCAACTCCTTCTTTTTGCATGATTATAGCATACCCATCACCCTTGTACTGACAGCCGTGACATTTAAATGCATTCTCATCTAAATGCACTGCAGCAGATGCATGTGAATCATTGTGGAAGGGACATTTCATTTTAGCCCAACCACTACGAGTTGGAACTGTAGCACCATAGTGCTCAAGAATAATTGTTATATCGGGCTTTCCGTAAGTCATCATTCATCCAAATCTGTATTGTTAATACTTAACCAATCAAGATAAGTGTACACCATCATCGGCTCTTCAATGCTAGTTTAAGAAGTTCAATCCATACACGTGCAGGCATAGTGCAGTACCAATCAAGAGGGTTCCCCTTGCCTTTTTTCTTGTGCCACACTACGCCTGTCCATGCTTTGTCATTGGCCATTTCGACCTTTAACTCTTCTACCCAACCAGCCAAATTCATTTTGGCATGGTTCTTAATTTCAATGGTAACTCCAGGAATACCTGATATGTCACCTTTATCGAGGGTCGCGCCGGCAAGTCTGCGGTCTGCATAGATGAAACCTTCATCCTTGAGGGTGCTAACAATGTCTCGTTCTGCACCTGAACCTTTAGCCTTGGCAGCGCGACCACCCATAATTAGTACCAACCATTCGCATTATGGAAGGCAAGAGCCCTTGAAGGGCTACCATAACGATGCTGGATATATTTAAGACCCAAGTCAATCTGCCTTACCATAGGTGTATCTTCCGATAGGTTTAACATCTGAGGGATTCCATATGCAGATGAGGTTGGATTATCTGCTGTGTAATCCCATCGAGATTCTCTGTTCCATAGAGTAAAAAGAGATTTCCACTCATGGTTACTTTGGTATGTAGCGAGTACTTTCCCTCGCGCTACCTGTTTTGCTGTCTTCTTCATATATGCTATAGATGCGTGGCAAGGAGGTTGAATCGCTTGCTTCAAACTCTCTTGCGTCTTCGTAAACATCGCACCCACAGTGTGGGGCAAGGTGCCCACAAAGACTACAAAAATAGACGCGATTGCCAGTCTTGCTAGTTTCATTTTTACTCCTCAATTGGGGCAGTTGCCTGTGTTCCACAGTCAGCACACTCCATATCTCTGAAATACATTCCAATTGTACCATCCACATCGAATGCTACTTTTAGATTCCAAATGTAACTCCCACAGACGCACACCGTGGTTGGTTCACCACGGATATCCATCGCCATGCTGTAATCTGGTTTTAACTCGTTTATATCTTTACTCGTCATCTTCCCAGTCATCTGGGTCGACAGTTGGAGTAATAGGTTCATTCCATACTGGAATAATTGTGCTCATGTCATGTCCTTTCTGGTATGTCTGAAACATCCATGAACTCTGGATTGAACTGCAACCAAAACGCTGTATCCCCTGTAGGGTCAGCCTTCCCGTAGCGGTTCTTGACTGGAGCCACTGCGATATACCCAGGGGCATTAGTTCCCACTGTGCATATCAACGCAGGCAACTGTGCAACCATGCCCTGCAGAGCAGAACGTGGTTGACACGGGTTGCCAACGTAGGACTCTTTTGTATGATGCAATACAAGTACTGCAGCATTAGTATCTCTTGCGAGGTACTTGAGTTCTTTCAGTGTGGAGCGCATATTCGCAAACTCTTCTCCGCCATCATTGGAAATATCCATAAGGTTATCTACAACAATGAGAGTTGGCGAACAGCCCCACAACTCCTCAAATGCAGATACTTCTTGGTCAAGGTCTGCCAGCGTAGGTGCTGACTCAAATGACCAGAAGATATGCCCTGAGGAATCATTGATTGTTTTACGTGATTGCTCAACATCGTCAATGAGTAATGCTTCTGCTTCACTCTGTGGCTTGTTGATAATCATGGAGAGCAGACGCATAGCCATTGTATGGGCGTTAGTATCTGCTGATACATAGAGAGTTGGAACCTTAGCCCGCAAAGCAATTGCTAGTGCCAGTGTTGATTTACCAGCACCAGGAGTGCCAGCAATCATCGATATTTCTGCACGACGAATAACTACTTTGTTGATATCGAAGGTTTTAAATACTGACGGCAGTGGTTCGCCACCAATGTCTTTACCACCGACTGCTCGGGCTAATGTTCTCATCTCTTAGAAACTGCTCCATTCTGGGTCATTACGGCGAATCCATACTGGTTCACACTGGTCAGGGGTTCCCTTAGGGGAAGGACACATGAATGCCTTCCAAGGACCTTTAGCGCCTGCTCCTGTACGCTTGGACATTTCTCCATGCTTACATGACTTTGAGGTCGGAGCAAGGCTTGAACCGCCTGCTACTGGGTGTGCTGTATGGTCTACAGTTGCCCCTGGAAATTGAGCACGAATGTTTTCTACTGCCTGTGCTCCGTATGAAGGTGCTCCTGATAGGGAGCGAGCCATCTCTGATAGAAGTGACTGTGACTCTGATACGCCCACAGCACTTTCTAGTGCCTCACAGAAGCCTACGTAAGTCTCAGATGCGACTACGAAGATTCTTCCGTCAGGCAACTTGCTACTGACTTGGAAATTACCAGTCATTGGTTTTTCTCCTGTTCTTGTTCATGGTTGAACCCTATGTTGTCCCAAGCATCTACCATATCATCGATACTGCGAAGTATCGGAACGATGCTAGTGAGTAACGTGTCCATTAACGTACTTGCAGTGCTCTGTTATACCGCATCTGCCACAGTTGGACAAGTTAGGTAGGAAGATTGTCTCTTTCCTAGCCTTATCAAAAGTATTCAGAATATCTTCTACGCGTTCAGGGTGAAGATTGTCAAGACTCCATAGAGTCACATGGCCAGTACGTGCATCCCAGAAGCCCGCTCTGGTAACGGAAATCCCTTGCTTTGCTAGCGCCCAAGCATAAACGGCTAGTTGCAAAGGATGCCTCTGGGATGACGCACCTGTTTTGATATCGAGGAGTACCCGATTCCCCTCGAAATCTACCATCACGCGGTCAATTGCCATCTTGACCACTGTATCATCAATTTCAATTTCGTACTGCTTCTCAACGAAGTCTTCATAGATTGACCAGTTCTTGCGGAACTCAATCCATCTATCAAGCATCCATAGACCTTCACCATACCACCACGACATATCTTCGCGCTTGGTGTATTGCCAGTTCTGCATATCACCATGCAAGGCTTCATCTTCTGCTACTTGGTCATACCATGCCTTGTTCCAGATGCTCTCAGCATCTCCATCTTCAAGGTCATAGATTTCAGTTGCTTTGTGGACTGCGCTACCGCCAGTGAACCATACGGCATGAGGCTCTGATACGCCTTCTACCTTGGTTAAGTAATACTTCCAGCCACAGTCTTGCCATGTGCTGAAAGAGGAATAGGAAATATGTTCAGGTAATTTATTCATGGTTAGATTATATCACAATCATGAGGTTCTTCGTAGTTGAATTCGCAGTAGTAACAACCAGCGAACATGTCGCACTTCTTGCAGAAGTAGCGGAATTGGCTTTCCCCGCAGCAGTAATGCTGTTCATCGAGGATGTAGTAGTGCTCGTTTGTATCTATTATTTTATTCATGCTACGAGTGTAGCAGATTTTTTTTGATATGCACGTTTACCACCTTCACGACGGCAACCCATGCATTCACGCCCCTTCTTGGGGCGCTCACGATAACCAACTACTGCTAGTTCATGACCACGCTTGCATCTGCCATTCTGCCAGTCGTATGCATCGCTACGACCTCTATGGTAGCGAGCAATATTTTCTTCATTGGTAACTGCTTCTAGGTGCTCAGGATTCACACATGCTTTAACAGAGCAGAGGTGGTCGATAGTTAAACCTTCTGGGATTGGTCCTTTAAAATATTCATATGCCCAACGATGAGCCCTGTGGCGGTTATGTTTAGACCTAGAAATTCTTCCGTAACCTTTAGCGGTTAATGTACCAGTCCAAATCCAGCAGGTATCTGTTTTGTTGACGTGTTCGATGAAGTACTGATAGTTAGTTTTCATACCCGTAATATATCCCCTGAACCAAGATTTTAGGAACGGCGCCCCTACCCCATTTTTTAGAGTTTCCCCCAGAAAATGTGGTAAAGAGTGCCATCCCAAATCGGTCCAAGGATATTATCCCCTTCGCCTGTCATTTGAGGTGTCCGCCCCACGGTTGCCCGCAGTGGTATGCTACACTATGGCCATGGATAAACGCATCTTGAATAAATGGGTAGTTGCTGGGCGAGTCACTGGCTTCGCCATAGGGTTTAATATTAGCAGATACAGTGCTGGAATCGAACTAGGGTTCTGGTACGTGGGGATTGAGTTTTAATGACACACGATGAATTATTAATGAGATTATGGGAAAAGCGCAATGCCTTATGCGATAATCTAGATGTTCACTTTGCATTAAGTGCAGTAGTGGAATTGCATCATCAGCAAAATGAAGGTGGCTACTGCGATGTTTGCCCCGATTATCAATATCCTTGTAGAACTATTCAGGCAATAACTAAGGAGTTGCAGTAATGGCTACATACGAATACGAATGTCCTGGCGATGGTGAGATAGTCATAGTGACTAGACCAATGTCTGAGCCAGAAGGTGAATACTCTTGTGAGACCTGCGGTAGCAAACTGCGCCGTATCTACAATCCAGCACCAGTAAAGTTCAACGCTGGTGGATTCTACTCAACAGGAGGTTAAAATGAAATCAGATGCTCAGACGGTCTTTATGCAACTGCTTAAGGCTAAAGAGGAACTTGCTAGGTTAGAGAAAGAATACCGCTCAATCTGCGAATGTAACGAAAAGTTACCTGGAATTAGCAAGCATGAAGAGATACAAGAATACAGGAAGATATACAGAACTTGCCAGTATCATAAGCCAAAGTTAATGAAAGTAAATGCACTTTGAGTTGAGGCGATTTCTACCCTTGACCCATACATTACCCCTCGGAAGCGCTGAAACAGCCGCAACTCGCCATCTTTCCGCCCTATTTGGGGTATCCTAGAACAAAGAAAAACCCCCCATCCTGAGTATTTCTACCTAGGTGGGGGGTTCCTTGTCTCTATGGGGCTGCTACGGGCTTTAAAAGGGTATTACTTAGACCCTAAGCCAAAGTCCTTTTCGGACTTATCTGCCCATTTAAGGGCTGGGCCAGCCACTGCGCCGATGAGGATGGCGTACTGTGGAGCCATATCGGTGAGTAGGGCTACGCCCATGACAACTGCTGATGCTGCTACAGCACGCAGATAAGACTTGATAGCCTTCTTGTGCTTTTCAGATAGTGCGAACTTCTTCATTTGGTGTCCTTTTTCTTAGGTAAAGGCTTAGGAATGTTAGCCTTTACTTTGTTGATTATCTTAGCCTTGCCTATCCATGGAAACCATTCAGATGTATCGTTACCATAGCCATCCCTAATCGAGATATGCAAGTGCTTATTGTGGGGGTTGGAGCCTGTGTAGGCATAGACCCCGTTCTTCTGAGACCAAATCTTACCTTGGAAGATGAGGTACTTGACCCGCTCATCCTCCTGCAGTTTGATAAACATCTCAACGCAGTTGATTCCATTCTCAGGGTCATGGGTTATATCCACGGCGTATCCAGTATTGTGGTCTGAGTTTGGACTCTGCTTGATGTGTGCTGCCGACGGCAGTAACCCATCACTTGCCTTCTTGCGCTTTGGACGCAAGGCGGTAGCCTGTCGTAGCACCGCTATTGCTGCCGGTGTTGCTCTCTTTGCAATTTTAATTTTGACACCCCTCTACTTCTTTTCAGACAACAGCAAATAAATCTGGTCTACTCTTTCTTCAACCCGATTGAGTCTTGCTGTGTTTGTGTTGACTGCATCCCTCATTGAACCGCCACCATTAGGTTTTAGTTCAGATAGGTAGTGCTTTACAAGCCACCTTACCCATCCAGTAAAACCTATCACAATTGTCATGGCAGCAACTATAAATGCTGCCCACTCGTTCATGTTCATAATGACCTAATCGTTACTTGGAGAATACCACCGAATCCAGAGAATCTCTTATCGGTAGGCGTTCTGTTGAGGAATTGGATTTCTTCAATAATGCCTTGATAGACTTCGTTGTTACGATAGTCTTGGATACGGATAGTATCCCCAGCATTTTCGATTGCTTCAAGAGCAACCAATTTGTCATATGCAGCACCTTCGTAGCCGACTTGGTTTCCAAAAGAATCCTTTTCTTGGTCATAGCAAGCAAGTGGGTAGGTTACTATTCTCTGGCGTGGAATAGCAGGCAGTGCCTTGAGTTGGAATCCATTGAATGATGGACCCAAAGCAGGGTTGCTGGTATAGCGACCTAGAGTAAATTTAAATGACATATACTGCTGAGCACCAATTGGGTAGAAGATACCAACCTCAGAGGTGAAGTCTCCTTCGGCAAAGTTACCTATGTTGTACTCATTGTTAGCATAGTCGATACTTGAGATAGATAGACTTCCGTAGGTGTTATCTACAAGTGCCTTGAGGGTTTTAAATACTTTGTTCTCAAGAGTTCCGTAGCGGATAGCACCTGTAGTGAGATAGCCCTCAGACATCAAAGATGTTGCATCTTGGGCATATAGATAACCATTGGAAGAGTTAGCAAATGCTGTGCTAAATATCAACCTGTTAGTGTCTCCTGCAAATGCACAACCTGTTGTCACCTTACCTGTGACCGAAGGGATGTACATATCGTTTGCATAAGCAAAACGCAGTGATTCAATCTCTTCGTTCAGGTTGATGCGGATAACTCCAGGGTTTCCGTCAACTCCTGTAGCGCACCATACGAAGTTACCACGAGCAGCAAAGTCATAGACTGGCTGAGTGGTCTCTACAATGAGTGGTCCGTAGGAGATAGAACCATCTGCTTCTGATACTGAGGCAACGCGGATACCACGGCTTGTGCCTAGCATCATGCGACCAAGGTAGTAGAAAATCTTATGGACAATCTCGCCTACTGGAAGTTCTGCTGCGATAACACCTGATGTCAGGGTTGGCATGACACCTGATGTATTGAGTGTGAACTTAGAGATAGTTGACTGAATGCCATTGTAGCCTGCAATATAGATAGCAGGTCCAGATGCTGTGATAGATGTGTACACATGGGTAGATACTGGGTGGGTGTACAGCGGTGTAGGCATAGCAGATGTGTTGCCAGTAAACTCATATACTGAGTTGTTAGCACACATAATAATGCGGTCTTTAACATATTCCATAACAGCATTAGTTACTTGGACGCTAGTAGACTGGAATAGTTGAGTATTAGGAGTTGCTGATGTTCCAGTAAGTGGCTTTGTCAGCACAGTAAGTCTTTGGTTTATACCGCTAAGAAGGTTAGTCACCCAATAAGCATTGGTTCCGTCATCACAGATTGCAAACACTGGTTGGTCTGTACCAGCATTGTAGTCAATAAAGTGGATAGCGGTTCCAGGTGCAGTAATATCAATCTTGTCTACGTCGTATTCGTCATGCACAAGAACGCCTGAACTCGTTTCCCACTTGATAGAACGTACAGTCTGTTGCGCGCGACCATTAGCAGCAACAGGTCCAGTCATTTCATGACCTTGTGTGCAAGATGGGAGCAGGGTTACTTGACCCTTTTCCCAAACATTTACACCTTTGCTATCTGTAAATCTATAACTTACAGTCTCACCTGCTGCTGGGTCGTAGTATCTAATACCTTCACCGGCATGGAAAGATGACTGTGAGCGAACCCACCAACCTGTAATTGACTGCTCACCAGGTTCATTAGACTGGTCAATCTGTTGTTTACGATACTGAGCAGTCTGTCTGCGATATGGGAAATCATCACTTGTGCTCAAGAAGAATGGGAGTGCATCAATAGCAATATCGTATGCTTCTTCGCCAGCCTGATAGTTATTTATTGCTACTGGGTTTGATAATACGTAAGGAAGTTCCTGGGTAATATCACTGCCGTATGCCATTTGCTCTCCTTAGATATTCCATTTGTTTTTTAGATATGTTCTCATTTCAAAAACTTCTGCTTGAGATAGTTTTCTTTTGTACATAACAATTTCTGCAATTTCACCCTTGAAAGGTGGGTAACTTGCTCCAGCACTGTACCAACCTATTTTTAGTGTTGATGGAGATGCTGCAGTATTTGCAGATGTCCAACCGTACAAAGTAAGACTTGTATCAGGAAAGTTAGGAAAACTTGAATTACTATTATATGTTGATATTTTGTTTGATGTTGTTGCATTGTTAGGGTCAAGCAAGTTGACGTTTACGTTCCAGGTGTTGCGAAGAGCGTTGTTAAAGTAACCAGTATTTAAAACTTTTGCAGGAAAACTTTGGCCACTTTGGATAACGCCGCTGTTGATTTCGTTATTATTTTCTTCGTAGTAAGTTCCACCAGAGTACCAAGACTTGGCGTTAAGCGTGTACCCTTGGTATCCAGCGGTAATTAATGCAAACTGGTAACCCGTTGTATCAAGAATTACGTTATTGTCGTTTGTAGCCGTCGTCGATGCAATTCTTGTATTTTTGTATGCTACGATTACGGTAGACTGAGTTCCATCGTGCAGAAATTTCCATGTGCTAGCAGAAGCCGTTGAGGATAGAAAGTCATCTGTTCCATCAAATACTACAGTTGATTTGCCATTCTGAGTGCCAGTTCTAGTTGGAGCATAAGTTGTGCTAGAAGGTTCAAAGAAGTAGGCATTTGCACTCTTATCTGTCCAGCGAGAAATGACCGAACCAGATGAGTATGTGAATTTGGTAGCATCAGAAGCATCTAGCCATAGTTCATATCCAGAGATAGGTGATGTTCTAGCACCCATTTGGTTGCCAAATCCAAGCCCTCTAGCAGAGGCTGCAGACCGTGTTGTAATTAGCGGCATTATATCTCCTTATGCAAAACGAGTCTGTGAGCCAAATACTGTATATGTAGCAGAAGCAGTCTTAACGATTGTGAATGTGTATACATCAATGCTTGATGCGTTGCCAGCAGAAGGTGATGTAGCACCTTGCCACTTTGGTGTTACTGACACGCCATCAATGGTAAATGCTGTCTGGTAATACGCTGTTGAACCCTGTGTAGCCATGAAAACAACTGTTAGGCTGTCATTGACATTCATCAGAGTATTTAGGGTTGTGCTTGAGTTACCACGCACATTGAGTGTCCAGTTAGCAGATGCGTTGCTGGTGTAGTAAAGGATACCCTGTGTAGATGCATCAAAGTTGATTGTGCCTGTGGCTGCTGTAGCGGATACTGTCATAGTCTCTTTTGTTGTTGATAGAGACTTATTAGTGAAGGTATCTGTTGTAGCGCGTCCAACGAGAGTATCTGTGCTTGTTGGCAGAGTCAGTGTTCCAGTGTTGGTGATTGCTGTGAATACTGGAGGAGATGAGAATGTCTTGACTCCAGCAACTGTCTGAGCACCTGTTGTTAATACTGCTCCGTCAATTGATGTAGTCAGATAGGTAAGGTCTTCACCTGTAAGCACGTGCTTGATTGATGCGCCTGCAGAGTGAGCCACGTTGCTGGTTCCAGCACGACCACGGACAATGGTAAATGTGTCAGTAGATACTGCGGTAATCCATACGATTTCTTCATTGGCTGTATCGTGTTCAATTGCTACTGCAAACTGGTCAACGTTGCCACCGGCAAGTACAACTGTTGATAGCAAGCCAGAGGCTGTACCTGCCGTCACTGTCATGCTTGTAGCGGTACTTGAGATACCTACTGCGAGTGTTGTCTGGACGCTTGTTGTCGAATATCTACGTGTCATGTGTTTTCCTTAGCGATGTGTGTAGTGCAGTTTGACGGGATACATACCTTGCAACTTGCTTGATTCTTCGTTCAAGCGTTGCTGGTAAAGTGCATAGATGTACTTGGCTGAGTTAGTTCCAGCCTGTGATGGCAGTTTGGCATCTGCAGCATCAGACTCTGCTGATGTGAGATTGATACGGCCTGAGTCAAGGAATGATAGGAGGCGGTAACATGCCCCAAGTACAATCACGTCTCTACAGGTCTCTGGAAGCCCTGTAACGTCCTTGAAATCTTCTGTATTGGAATCGAGTGTATTAGGTGCTGTGGTGTACCAGACCTGTACTGTGCGACCTGCTTCTATACCGCTATAGAGCGAAATGCTAGAAGTTGAGTTAAATGCTGCTGTGTTAGCCATTGCATCTACACGCCATGAGCGCACTGGAATCCACTCTTTAGATGCGCCTGTAGTCTGATATGAGACTGATAGGACATCCTGGCAGTCATCTGGCAGTGCATATGTAATGACGGCAGGGTTAAAGTTAAATGTGGTTGAACGAACTGACCATAGTTTAGGGAATACGCTAGCAATAGTATCGTTGATAGCCTGCTTGATGCTCACACGTGGGAATGTAGGAGATAGCGTTACCTGTGCATACTGTGCATGCGGTGCTGGGTTAGTGTTCTGAAATCCTCTGCCGAAGCCAGGAATCACAGTAAGTGTGCTGGTGCTCTTGTCGTATGAGTCAATCCAGATGAGTTCATCATCAATCTCAATGACGCCTTTAGCAAGGTTCTTATCTGAACCTACTTGAATTTCTGTTCCTGTGGTTGTAATACCGCTAGTATTGGCAAGATAGGTAATGCGGTCTTGGCGCATTGTGTATCCACCAAGGTTAGCGCGTACCTCATCAACCATGTCCTTTAATGTAGCCAATTGCTTCTCCTTAAAATGGGTATGAAAAATGACCAGTTTATCCACATGGTCAGGTGGTAATGCTAAGAGTTAATTACTCTGCGATTTTTGCTAGTTCTTCTTGATGCACATTGATTGCTGCTTCAAGAGTTGCAAGTGCTTCGTTTGCTGCTGCAATACCGTCTGTGTTACCTGCAGCAGTTGCTACCTGCTTGTTGATGTCGTGCTGGTAAGCCTCTGCAGCGAACTGTGTTAGACGCTGTTCAAGGATTGACTTCTTCTGCTCGTCTGTAAGCAGTGATGAGTAGTCTAGTGCCATGTTATTTGTTTCCTTTTTCTTTTGCCTATAGGTTTAGCCAGCCCCCAAAAGAACTGGACATCTGAGTGTAGCATATGTTATGCGTTGGCGATGGTTGTAACCGTGCCTGAGGAGCCACGGTATTTGAGCGCTCCGCCTTCTACGTACAAAACTCCACCATTAACTGGATTAGCAGTTGGAGCAACACCATTTGCTATATGAAGAGTCCATTGAGAAGAAGTTGCTACCGCCATACCATTAAATATAAAATTTCCATCTGCATCTATGCGTGCTGTTTCATTGTATCCGCTTGAACGCCTAAACAAAATAGAACCAGAAGAACCACCCGTACCCGAATCAATGTAAACATTTCCGCCTGATGAAGTATTACGAAGCGCTATACTTGACCCTCTAATTGCGTTGGTAACTGTTATTTCTCCACTGCTTGAAACACTAGCCAATACAGTACCACTACTGTTCTGCCACTCCTGAAGGTTGGCTGTTTGAGAAGCATTTGCACGAATAACAATACCTGGTCTTGATGCAGTTGGAATGCTAACGTTTAAGAAAGCAGAGTGGTCACCTGTTCCGCCAATAAATGTTCTTCCTGCTGAACTTTGAGTTATATTGCTACTAACATATAAACCACCGTTAGGTGTTATATTTGCAATTACGGTACCAGCGCTATTTTGCCACTCCTGAAGGTTGGCTGTCTGGGAGGTAGCGCCTTTGACGATTAAACCGACATTAGCAGCAGTAGAATTGTTAACAAACACTTGTGCGCTTGTCTGATTAATTATATTAAAACCAACTAATCCAGATGCCTTAATGAACATCACATTTGTATCAGTTGAGAATGAGTTGTTTCTAGTTATAAAATGGTAATCAATTGAACCGCCAGGAGATGTGCTGTACACCTGGTTTAGTCTTAGACCCCAGTTTGCTCCACCATCCCAAGACCAACTTTGGGCAAGAACGGTTCCGCCAGCACCAGCATTTCTTTCAACTGTTAAATAATCTTTTGTAAAGATTCTTCCAGCAGAATCGATATTTGTTAATACAGTCCCTGCGCTGTCTTGCCATTGTTGAAGGTCAGCAGTTTGTGAGGCTGCGCCACGGATGATTAGACCTTTGTTGCCAGGTTGGTTTGTGCCAATGGTAACAATTGTTGCTGCTGTAGTGCCGCTACCAAATGAGTTTGCTATGTTTGCATTCTGCCTGATTCCACCACTAGCAACAATCTGAGTAGTTCCAGAACTTCCAATAAAACTGGCAATATCGTTTGTACCACTATAAGTTATATATAGAGAGCCATTTTCATTAATACGGGACAATACTGTCCCAGCAGAATTTTGCCATTCTTGCAAATTAGCAGTTTGGGAGGCAACGCCACGGATTACCATACCAACTACAGATGTTGCAACAGTATTTAGTGAAATACGAGCATTTGAATATATTGTTGGAGACTGACCAATTGATAATTGTCCGTAAGGATTTATAAATGCATAAACTGTTCCAGCACTATCTTGCCATTCGGTTAGGTTAGCGGTTTGTCCGCTTGCTCCCTTAAATATACTTACAATATTTCCTAAGTACTGCGCTGCCACAGATAGATGTGCAGAACCAATTCTTCCAGTACCTACGCCAGCCCAGTCAGTATAGAATCCAGCACCTGCGTTAATTTGTCCAGTTGATGCAATGTTTGCAAGGACTGTCCCAGAACTATTTTGCCATTCCTGTAAATTGGCAGTCTGTGAGGCTGCGCCACGAATGACAATGCCTTTGTTGGCAGCGCCATTAGTAAATGTGACAGCACCACCAGTATCATAGTTCATAATTGTATATGAACCAACACCATTATAACTTTGAACTCCGACAACCTGAATTGTTCCATTTGATGCAAGTTGACCTGATGAATTTATGCTTGCTAATACCGTACCACTACTGTTCTGCCACTGTTGTAAGTCGGCGGTTTGAGAAGCGGCTGCTTTAATAATGTTTCCAACAGAACCAGGCTCGGTAAGTGTTTGTTTTATTCTTCCACTTGTAAATAATTCTACTGCATCTGCATTTCCAGAACCAAAGCCAGGCCTAATTGAAACTCTACCTAAAGTATTTGGTGATGCAAAAATTACAGTTGCATAAGACTGAATACCAATTCCATATTCTGAGTTATAAAGATATATTTTATCGCCAACACTTGGATTATATTGCAATATACCATTTGACGCTATTCTTGTTAATATAGTCCCCGCTGAGTCTTGCCACTCTTGTAGATTGGCTGTTTGAGAGGCAAAGCCACGGATTACCATACCAGCAGTACCAGCATTGCCAGTACTTACGTTTACGGAAGATGAATAATCTGTAGCGCCACGAACAAATATCTGCCCATATGTAGCACCAAGGTAGGTATTATTACCAGAAACTATATCGCCATTTGAATTAATTCTTGCTTTTACAGTCCCCGCACTATCCTGCCATTCTGTAAGATTGGCAGTCTGGGAGGCTATTGCTCTGACAGTAATTTGTGGCTTTGTTGTACTATATGTACTTACTTTAAGATAGCCTTGAGTTCCAGTAGTATAATCAGGACCAACACTTGCTTCAGACAAATATGCTCTTGAAGAGGCAAACTGTCCTGAAGAAGTTATATAACTTATTACTGTCCCACTACTATTCTGCCACTCCTGCAGGTTTGCTGTTTGGGAAGCCATTCCCTTAACAATAAATAATGGAAGTGTTGTTGATGTTGCAAATACACCAACCTGACTATCTGTAATTGCGATAGCCGAATTGTCTGGGTCAGTAGCCATATGCCATTCACCAGTGCTTACGCCAAATCTAGTTAGACCTGACCTTTGTTCATTTCTAATCCATCTGCCACCAATTTTAATGCTTGAATAACTTGATGCACCTGTACCATTATTTGTAAAATTAAATATTGCGTTACTATCAATATATGAAACAACGCTTCCAAATTGGTTTTGAATCTGCATAAAGTCAGATGTTTGTCCTGCTATTGCCTTAAGAACTAAATTAACCGCAGTTGTGGAAGATGGGGTAATTGTCTGTGTAGTTGTAAAAGTATTTGCAGTAGCAAGGTATGGCACACCAGTAATTGATGAACCTGCTGGAATTGTAACTGTACCAGTAAAGGTAGGGGAAGCAATAGGTGCTTTAGTAGCAAGTGAGTTAGTAACAGTAGTTGCAAAGTTGGCATCATCACCAAGTGCTGCAGCAAGTTCATTGAGTGTATCTAGTGTTGCAGGTGCAGAATCGACAAGGTTGGATACGGCAGTGCTTACGAACTCAGTAGTAGCAATCTGGGTGGTGTTAGTACCAGCAGTTGCAGTTGGTGCTGTAGGAGTACCAGTAAGTGCAGGAGAAGCCAATGGCGCTTTAAGCGCAACATTGGTGATAGTCTCATAGGTAGATGCTGCAGTGGTTGATGAAAGTTTAGAGGCTAAGTCAGATACAAGTCCTGTGACCTGTGACTCAGCAATAGTAATAGCAGTCTGGTCAAGTCCGATAATTGCAGAAGTAGAAGTACCACTGTTGGTGATAGGGGAAGTGACCGCAGCAGTTCCTGATGGACCTTGTGGACCAATAGCACCTGTGACTCCGATAGGACCCTGCGGACCTGTATCACCACGTGGGATAGTAAAGTTAAAGACGGCAGCACTAGATGTGCCAACGTTAGTTACTGAGGCTAGGGTTCCAGGAGAACCAGTGTTGGTTGTACCTGCAGCGATAGTAGCCGATGTACCATTGGTTCCAGCAGGACCAGTGGCGCCTGTAGCGCCAGTAGCCCCTGTAGGCCCTTGTGGACCCACAGGACCCTGTGGACCTGTCGCACCTGTTGCTCCAGTCGCTCCTGTGGCTCCAGTGGCTCCTGTAGGCCCTACAGGGCCTGTATCGCCCGTATCTCCCTTAGGTAGTACAAGGTTGAGTACTTGGCTAGGAGTGGTCCCTGTAATGGTCGCAGAAGCCGTCAGACCGCCTACTACAGTGCCTACAGTAAGCACGTTGGCTGGACCTGTGGCTCCTGTATCACCCTTGATACCTTGAGGACCTTGGTCGTTTGAGAAAACAACTGTAGTATCTGGGGTCTCTACAGGCTGAACAATGACCTCAATAGCCTCTGTTTCAGGGCTGATATTGACAGAGATATTGTTGCTAGATGCTTGTTCAACTACTACAATTGTTTCGCTCATATTAGACGGTTACTCCTGCCGTAACTACAAATTTACCTTCAAGAAGACGTGTGACTACAGACCCAGAATTGAGTACGAAGTCATAGACGTAACGACCTGGCTCGAAATCACCTGTCTCAGCAGCGCTGAGGGTGACTGTTGCCTGACCATTAGTTGTACCTAGGACAATCTTGCCATTGGCAGTTGTCGCAGTAATGGTTGCTGTGGTTGATTCAATGAACGGTTTAATCGTCATTGTCGCCGTGTAACCTGATAAGTTCCAAGGTGTATCGCCAGTCTTGACGACAAATTGGAACGTAAAGGTAGCAGCCTGTTCACAGACTAAGTTGTGCTTGGCGCTCATTCTTATCCTTTACTTGTTACTTATTTTTTTTTGCTTGCTGACGCTTCTTGGCTTCTGCTGCTGTAACGCGTGGTTCTACTGAAAGTGTTCTTCCAAGAGCACCAAGTCCACCAAGTACTGCCTTTGCAAATGGGTCAGTTGTTGTTGACTTACGCTTAGTAGCAGCCTTTTCGCTCATTCTTGCTGCAGGTCCCTTGCCTGGCATTCCTGGCTTAGCAACTGATGAAGAAGTTGCTGGACGGTATGCTGGCTTGTTATTTGAACCATAAGACTTTGACTTTGAAGAACCAGAAGCCTTGGCTGTTGCAGCATCTAGACGGCTTGCACCGTACATACGCTTAACACCCTCAAGGAACTCTGCTTCACCCTTTGTTCCCTTAGCCTTGATTTCTCCAGCGCGCTTAAGCGCTGCTGTCATACCTTGGTTCTTGATGAAGTTAATCATGTCCTGATTTACTTTGACGGCAGGCTTTTTGCTCTTTCCGCCAGATGTGCTGTTAGTTGACATTACCATAGTTGTTACCATTTCACCTTATCTGCCCAATATGCGGCACTCATTTTTCCTTTTGATATATTTTTTGCGTGTCTTGCTTTGAAAGACCTACGACGTGCTGCATATGATGCAGATTCTCCTGCTTTTCTAGGTGAGCCAGAAACGCCTTGCTGACCAAAGCGAATGGTTTTAACCTGGCTACCTACCTTAGCCACAACTACGTGTGACTTAGTAGGGTGGCTTGGAGTACGCTTAGGCTTGTTATAGCCTGCTACTCCAGCCCGTGTTAATCGTGAGTCTTTCATTTACTTTTCCTTACTGCTGCGTTATCCACTAAATTTGGATAAGGACGTCCCGCTGCTTTAGCCCTAGCCTTGGCTTTAGCCTTCTGCGCTGGAGTTAAAGGAGTTGATTTCTTTTTAGGATTTGGTTTATCCCAAAATGCTTTCTTTTTCATGAGAGATTCTTATACTTTTCGTATTCTTTCACAGCCTTCTTGTAATTGTTATACTTAGTCATCTGTGAAACATACTTAGCCATTTCATCTTCATACTTGTTCTTTGCATAACGCTTAGCACCTGGTGACATACCTCTAAGGCTGCCTAGTGGTGCTGGTGGTGTAGGACTTGGTACTGGTCTTGGTGATGGTGCTGCCATTACATGCCTCCAAATAGTCCGCGACGTGGAGCCGCCTTCTTAGTTGCCTTCTTAGCAACCTTCTTCTTGCCATATTCCATCATGCGCTCTTTAGCGCCTTCTGTCTTTTCATGGCGCTTCTTGGCAGCCATTGACTTGTACTTCTCACCTTTTGCTGACATTACTTCTTACCCATCTTCTTGGAAGTCTTCTTAACCATCTTCTTGCCAGACTTCTTTGCTGCTGCCTTAGCCATTGCCATACCCTTAGCGGTGTATGGGTATTCTTTTCCGTTTACCATTGGCATTATACGAGACCCACTTCCTTTAGTTTAGATACTGTCTTGTTCTGTATTAAGTTGGTACTTGGCATGGTGTTAGCATCATATGCTGCCCCCATTGCATCAGATGCTCTACGAGCCTCCTGAATCTTCTTCATGGTTGTTCCTGCTGGTTGGATACCTTGTGCTCTTGCCTCGCGGTAAGCACTAAGTTCGCTTTCCCATTTCTTGTTGCTAGTTTGCTTCTGTGAGGATGCATCCCCTGAGTTCATCTGGAGTCCCATTACTTTGCAACCAAAGCAACCTTCCACATCCTCTGGATGAGTCTCCCTATGTTTCATACTGTCTCCACTGTGTATCCTGCTGCTTCAAGAGCAGACTTTTCTGCTGCATCTACTTCGTATGAGTAACCACCAATGTAAGCAACATCAGCAGCCTCTACTTCCTCAGATGAAGGAAATCTAACCTCGTAATACTCACCATTAATTTTGAGCACAGAGATTCCTCGTACCAGTCTGTAACGACTAAATAAGCGACCTTCACCTGCTGGTCCCTCACTTATCGTAGGTGTTGTGAATCTATATGCCATTTTTCCTCCTAAGTAGTTTTATTGATAGGGCAGGAGTTTCCCCCTGCCCCACCCATCTAACTACTTCGATTACGCCTGTGGGCGAACTGAAGATGAAGTTTCGATGCGGTACAATGCTGCCTGACGGAAGATTGCCCAGTTGATGATACCGTGCCAGCCGACTGGACGGAAACGGTTCAACTTGTCAACAACGTTACCAAACTCAATGCCTGGTT
>JACCDO010487499.1_pt1 | contig 26862 bp, 15 predicted proteins | sample 7446101 | NCBI WGS metagenome assembly JACCDO01 (sample SAMN15323440, study PRJNA562643) | freshwater metagenome | isolation source: river surface water | place: USA:Blue River Watershed | collected 2017-08-16 | reverse complement strand
CACTGCTTGGCAACGAAGAGACTCCTATTTTCTTACAAATTCTTCGGTATAAAAATGACATCAAACGTCAGTTATCCCTGTACTTCGAGTGCCGCAACGCCAGCTCCGATGCGGATAAGGAGACCAAGATGAAGCTAGCCGTTTATAAAATCGCCCAGGCGTTACCTCCCAACGACAAGAAAAACAACTACTTTGACCGCGTCCACTCTGCCAAGGACAAGGTGGTGGTCAAGTTGCTGACGAAAGCCGTTACTCCATCGCACGATGCGCAGTCCCTTCTTCTGAGCAGGGACGACTTGAAGCAACGTCTTGATTCTAAAAGTGATTGCGCGGAGTACATCGGTCAGGTGTATGACTACGCCTCTTTCATGATTGCGAATGCTGGGGTTGGTGAGAGCGTGCTGGAGTACGTCATCAAGTTGAAGGATGACGAATCCTACGGCCAAACTCGCGCATTAGTCATGGAACTAGCGCGTTCTGCATCTTCCATATTCAGTAATCAAGCCCACTTACTGCAGGAGTGGTTGGAGCAGTCGATCAAGCTATCTCTGTCTTCCAAGCAGAAGTCCTCGAGCACGAACGGCACCGACTTGATCATGGACTGCTTGGAGGTCATCAAGTTGTGTGGGTACAGCTTGATCGCCGACGACTCTGTGTCCGAGCTATACACAGCCATCATCAGTAACATCACCAAGCATCCTAGCGGCGCAGTTTGCCAAAAGTTAAGTGTAACAGCCTTGACACTGTGTCTATATAGTAATCACAAGAACGAGGGCGCTAAAGCCAGCGGGTTGTCCGTTACACCCCTCTTGAATATCATAAAATCGATAACGAAATCACTTAGTAGCAGCAACAAGCGACTTGGCGTTGACATGGCGGTGCTCGCCGCGTTGATGAGCATCCCCACCATCACTACCAGTATTGTGCCGTTGGACCAGCTCACTCAGATGTACTACAACTGCTTTATGGTGAAATATCAGGATTCTACAGAGAAAATCATAGATTTTGTGCAGCAGTTAGTGGACGGATCCGACGAGGAGAGCGGCGACACACCCGCGCTGTGCGCCGCATTGAAGCTTTGGTGCAACATCATCATCTCCCAGCAAATATCGGTGCAAACCAACATGTGGTCGCTCTCCAGCGACTTGTTCGACATCAATGCATTAGTGCGAGTGATCTTCAACTGCCTCGAGTCGGGTGGTGAGAAATTAGGCGAAGTAGCCGTTAGTAAGAAAAATGAAAAGCTTTTAGTGTATGAGACCGCCGCCTCATGTGGCATTCAACTGATGAAGTTGCATTGCATCGGCAAGGATTTGTCCGTTGATAACTGGCTGTTGCTGGCGTGGTCAATGCTGCACGAGAACCAGGCGCTGAAGTCAGCACTCTTCAACGAGTACCGAGTACTGATCCAAACTTGCATGGTTCATCCGCGATTCTTGGCATATTCTTGCTTGTATGCCGACGACGAGGACCTCTCCCGCCATGCCTACAACTCCTTGGTGTTGGTCGCGCGAAGACTTCGTAAGAATCACGAGGACCTGCTAAGCATCGCATTAACGGAAGACAGTGAAGAAATCCGCGCGGAAGCCGAGCAAATCATCCCGGAATCCATCTTCCCTTATGTGCTGTATCTGCTCTCTTATCACCCTAACTTCCCGTCTACATTCGACAGAGAAGCTGACAAGAAACAGTTCAAAGTGTTGGATAAAAGCATTAAAATGATGATCGACATCCTGCTCGAGACCCTCGGCAACCACGCCGACAACATCTCCTTCTTGTTGAAGCAAATCCACATGATCACTCAGTATTACGAGGACCGATGCGACCCAGCAAATCTGGGATTACCATACATAGCAAAGCGTGCAAATCAATATTTAAATGAACAAATTCGCACCGCAGAGAACCTGCAAGCGTACCCCGGTGACGTGTTGCTGCCCATGGAGATATACCAGCTGTCCAGCGCCAAGAATACATCAGAACGCAACAGCATCTTGTCGAATGCCATGATTGAGTCTGACTTTGCAGGTACCAAGCAGTCGAAGCAAGTTGCAGCAACAAAAGTTGCAACTATGAAAGTAAGTAGCGCATCAAAAGTTCCCAAAGAACCTAAGAAGAAGCTGGTTGAGGAAGCACCAGTGCGAGTAAGCAATCGAGCGAAGAGAACTAGTGGGTCATACAAAGAGCTGGATGAAGACGACAAGGAAGTGGAGATGTGGGAGAAGATGGCGGCAGATAAAGAAGCGAATGTGCGATCTGTTCCTAGCAAGACTGCAGTCTCTGCATCCAGTGATGAAATGGAAGAAAGTGACGATGAAAGTGTGGAGAATCGCCGCGAAAACTCTAATAGAAAGAGGGTTTTGACGGATACAAATGAGAATGTGGTGAGAAAGTCATCTGAAGAACAAAACACAGTGAAAAAAGTCAAACATACAGTGGTAGAAACAGGCAAGACCAAGTCGAAACAAACAGAATTGGACACTTTTTTCAAGTCATCGAGTAGTGGCAAAGAGAAAGCACCCAGTAAGGCAGCAGCGGCAGCCACCGATAACGCGAAAGGAAAGAAAATTAAAACAGTTCGTTAAGTTTTGTGTAACAATAACATTAAATACAAAGAATTTGGGTTTTCTATTGATTATATACTATGCAGTGAGTTGGCGACTTCTCTCCACTCCAGCAGCTCCTCTACTTGAGCCATATTAGGTGCAACATCATGCTGCCATAATGTAAACGAATCAAAATTCCCTTCAGCCAACATATTCACCTCATTCCTGCCCTTGCTAGGGTCATGCTCACTATCTAAACTCGATTTATTAGAAGCTTTTACCGCAACGACACCAAGCCAGTCCTTACTAATATCCACCACCTCGCCCACTAACTCGTGGCCTCGCAGGTAGGCAATTTTATCTTTATTTTTACCATTTTTTTGTATAAAAAAACTTTTAACTGGCGCTGGGCCATCGTACTGGATGTTGCACGGCAACAGATGCAGCTCGGACGGCTCGCTCATTCCCTCACGAAGACTCAACTAATTATGCGACTACCAGGCTATTCCGACGGAATAATCGACGCTTTTATTCAAATATTTGCGATTTTTAGAATCAGTACCGGCGTCGTGAGTGACTCCAGACTCTAGGAGTCCTGAGTAAGTGAGTAAGTAGGTGAGTGAGTGAGTGAATGAAGAGGGTTCTGTCGAGCTGCGATAGCTACATAGTTACACAGTAATAACAGTAATAATTACAAATTATGTCAAGATAGCGGCGTCGATGAGGCCGTCGCACCGGGCTTCCGCGATGATCCGGTCATAGGCCTCGAGAAGCTTGTCGTCTTCGAGGGATTTCCTCGCAACTTCAAGTTTACTGCGTAGGTACTTGACCACGTCGTGGTACAACGGATAGTTGCAGTGCGTCAACACCCTAATAAACGCCTTAAATCCCAGGCAAACGGCATTTTCCGTGGTGATTTCACAGGACCCAAAAGTTTTGGTGTCGAAGTCGATGGCTTGCACGAAGCGCTGGTAGGGATTTCCCTCGGCGTCCTGCGCGGCGTCGCGGTAGTTGCGGTCGACGCTTCCGAGGGTTAGGGTCCTGCCCTTCGGCATCGTTAACTTGTTCTTAGTGCGACAGTGTATAAGGCGCGCACCAAAGACAACGGCTTCATCGATGCATTGACACAGGAAGAAGGTGTTGGTGTGGATCACCTTGTGAAGGCCGCCGTCGGACTTCAACAGGTAGCAGTGAGTGCGCATAGCGGCCATGAGGAAGATGGTGTATATGTTCTGCACGACGGTTGGCACGGTGTTGATGACCTCGGTGTCGAGCACTAACGCGTGTGTCTTGGTCCGCATGTAGGCTTTCATCACACGACGCAGCAGGCTTCCTTGGGTCACGCTGCGCCCTCCACTCATCCGGTCCACGCTGTACTTCAACGGGATTTCCAACATGCGGCAGAAGGATGGCTTCCACTCGAGGGTGGTCATGTCCAGCAAGTATCCACACCACGTGATGTGCTGATGCGGCGTACCGGTCGGGTTGCAGTTCGGCAGCGCAACACGGGATCCCTCAATATCCACAGCACAATCAAAGTTGACTCTCGTCTTCAACGGATTTATCTTGCTGTCGTACAGCTTCAAGCCGGTGTATATCTTCTGCAACCAGTGCTCCACGCTCTCTTTGCACGTTGAAATCATGATGTAATCGTCCATCTTGCGCATCACAAGGGACTCGGTACCGATACCCAATTTATTGACCTCGTCATTGCTGCCAAAGAGCTTCCGCTCGGCGTGGCCGTAGTACAGGTTGCACAGCATCACCGACAGCACCGAGCCCTGCGGGATCCCTCTTATTTGCTGGAAAATATTCTGATTTTTAGTTGAAGTTGACTTGGGGGGTGTGGATCCCGTGGTCTCACTATGGCGGGAGTCGGTGCAAAACGGCATTTTAACTTCATGATCGAATAAATGTGTCTTAATAACGTCTTTGACGTGCTTTAATGTCACTCGCGGGTACCGCACTCTATCGGATATAACCGCCTGACGGTACTTGCCACACAGGCCCGGTGCCGCGTCCTTGAAAGGGATCAGATCCGAGTCAAGACACACGTGGGAAACCGTCTTGGAAATAGGGATTTCCATGCTTTTGATGTGCTGGCAAACGACGTACTTCTGGATAATTGCGTTGTTTTCAGGGATTCCTTTGAGGTAGTAGAAGTCGTCCGAGGCCGCCCCGCGCTGCGCGGGACCGTGTGCGGTGTCGATAACGGTTGAGTCCAAGACTCCGTCGAGGATGTCGTCGAGCAGGTCGTACAAGATCGAGGTATTGACGTTGTCAAAGCACTTCTCAAGGTCTAAAACAGCAACATAAAACTTGGTACCGGCGTCATCCACACCCTTTAGGACCGTTGATTTATACTGACGAATTTTGAAGTACAAGTCATCGTCACCGCCGTCTAAGCCGAATCCCACGAGCTCCCGGTTGTAGTGGCACAAGTGCTTGAGTACCTGCAAGGTGTGGTTCCGCTGGATCTGCAGGTCCCAGTCGGTAGGGTAGTGGCAAATAGGGCGAATACTTTTAGTTTTCGGTACAAAACGGATCAACGGTTTCAACACTTCGCGCTTGTTCTTGCTCTTGTTCTTGCTGCTGCAACTCTGCGCGATAGGCACGAAGCCCGCCTTGATCTGCTCTTTGCCTATCGACACCACTTTGGACCACGTGGGCTTGCGGTAGAACCCTACCTCGCAGCCTCTGTCCTGCGCCTCTGTGACGTAGAAGCAGGCCCCAAGAAGCGGGTTGACGAAGTCGTCAAAGAGCCAAAAGAGGAAGATTTGGAAGATGCTTTGCACGAGTGAGTGGTGGGTGTGGATCCGCTTCCTTTTCTTGGAGGTACCGGCATCGTCACCCCATAACCAGACCATGTCTTTGACATGGAAGTGCTGCGACAGCTGCGCGATGCTCATGGTTTCCTTGCAGCCCAAGTGCACGTAGGTGTCGATGGCGGCCATGAAGACGTTCATATTGCGGTTGCTTTTCCAGATATTTTCACGTGTAAAAGTGCGACGACAAACTGATTTCACGAAGTCCGAGACGCTGCTGACCGGCGAAACCCACGACAACAAATTGACCTCGTCACTGGCAGCGGCCACGCCCTCTCGGGCCTTGTCGTACAGCGCCGAATGGCAGAGTTGGATCCGCTTTCTATCGCGTTGATTTGCTGTATTAACTGCCACTTCTGGGTCGCTTCCAGTTGATACCTCGGTGAATTTGTTGTCTCGAAGCAGGATCGCCTTGAGGAAGCCGTCCGCGGACGAGACGAGGGACTCCTGCGAGATGTTCATCGTCGATCGCGCATCGCGCACTCTGTGCCTCACCCTCTTGACTCGCTTCTTGCCGTTACTTTTCTTGACTGGCTCATCACTCACATCATACATGAACTCACTACTTGGTTGATCGCTGCACATGCTGCTGCTGCAGTCACTACCCTCGTCACTCTCGTCTTGAGTGAAGTAACCGGATGCGCGGAAGTAGTCGTCGCGCCTGCTGCTGACCACAATCTTGCCGAGAAGGCGATCGCCGACGCGAATCAGCTTCTTGCGAGTAGGTTGCGCCGCATTCTTCACCGACGAAGTGGTTTTATGGATGACTTCTTTCTTGTAGCGATGCACTAATTGTGTCTGCTTGCGACGCGTACCACCGCGGCAACCGCGCTTTCGCTTCTTGCTTTTAGGACCGTTGGTAACCGCGGGAACAACTGACTCGCGCTCGGTGCTGGTAGGTGTGGTAGTAGCAGCGACCACGTCGTCAGTTACTTGAGTGTTTTGTGTAGGGTACAAGCAACTGACTAATATATCCGTTGGAGACTCGTCAAACGTGTGCTCGTCGCCATCCACGTCGCTGTTGTACATGTCAACGCTCTCAGTGAGCTGGCTCTCAGGCTCTGCATCAGACAGGTCGTCACTGTTATCGCCGAGCTTAGAAAGAAAAATCTCGTCATTCTCTCTACTGTGGATAGACTCGATGATTTGCGCGAACACCTTGTCTTCTACTTGCTGAGCACCTCCTGTTCCCCCCTTGTCAGCGGCGCCGCCAGACACACCCGCGCTGTGCAACGGACAAAACTTTTGTAACGTTTTCAACATACCAATGCATTTGTACGACATCAACACGGTGGCAAAGATGGCGGAGAGCTTCTTCATTACAGGCTGCGCGGGGTCGAATGCGTCTGCCTCTTGCACGTGGCCGAGGTAGTTGGAGTAAGAGTCGAACAGCTGCCTGTATGGCATGAATATATGCTTGACTAAGCAAGTCCCAGTCGTGCCCGACTTGCGCATGACGTGTCTCGACGGCAGTCCAGCGTAGCGATTGTACATGAAGTTATAGAATATACTCCGACGGGGGATCTGGGATGCGCCGGATATAACAAACTTGTTGTTGCAATTGACACCTTTCTTACGTGAGTAATAGTAAGGTTTGGTCTCGATCACCGATTGAGTATTAGCGTTGGCGTGAATGAGTTGACTCGTCAGTTTCCCTGCTACTTGTATAAAACTGCCGTTGTGCATCCGCATAAAGCAGGGCAATGAGAGGATTTTCCTGATGATTGACTCACCTAAAAAATCTGATATGGTGTTCCAAGGTACTGATGACAACAATAATGCGTGAATAGTATTGGTGTGCTCAATCACAATGTCATTGTAGTTTCGACTGCACACAACCCCTCCACTCGCCCCATTGTAGTACTGATTAGGATGGTCTCTCATTTTTTCGTATCCAAAGCACAAGCAATTAATATCTTCTTGCTTCTTCTGTCTGCCAGTGCTAACCCAATGCTGTGCTGCATCATACAGTATTTGCTGTAAATTCCGCTTATTGTCACAGGTTTTAAACTTAATCATCGGATCTTCGGCATCATTAATGATGTAGATGTCGTGAGCAATAGCATTGTACGTCGATAAATGCTTCTCATCCTTCGACTTCAATAGATGCAATAGCTCCTGCAACAATGAGTCCTCGAGTATAACCTGAAGGTACGTCAGCAATGGAACCGCCTTAGGAAATAGAGTTGTCACAACATGTTTGTCCATCTCATCTCCATCTATCAGGTCCTATATCCTTGCATTTTCTCGCTCAATTTCTTTCCTTTTAAAATCAAAATTTCTTCGAGTTCCGGCTCTGCGGTACCTGCGCACCTTCCACACCTTTTCACCTACACATTTGCTCTTGTGACGCGAAGGAGGCTACTCCCGTCAGCCCCATAGTCGATCGCCGAACTTGCGGCATGTGAATGCGCGGGTCTGCCGCATCTGTCTCTGGCTGCACTCGCAGAGAAGAAAAATGAACATAATAAGTTACAAATCTACAAAAAGTTACATAAAATACAAGAATTCGCTGCTTATGTAGCCGCGGGAGTGGGCGGGAAGAGGCTCTTGGACACTTTATTGATGTTGTTGGTTGACGGCACGACACTCGTTAGATCAAACTTGCTTTCGTCAACGGAAGGCGTCCTTAAGTTACCGGTGATCTCCATGGGTGTGACCTTGCCGGTGGTCGAGGGTCGTTTCGCGGTGCTACTGCTACTAGCGACGCTTCCAATACTATTCCGTGGATTTCGTGCATTATAACTTTCAGGTTCTTCTCTACTTGCTTCTGCTGGAGTCGTCCTTGGAATGTATTGGTAAAGAATTGATGACAAGAAGAATATCAAGAACAAGAAGAAGCAGATGGATTGCTGCGACACCCAGACGAAGAGCATGCCTTCTAGCAGGTCGATGCAGATCCCGTTTGTCACGGGATTCGTGTAAAATTGCTTTCTTAGTTCTTGACAATCAAAGCTGTCACTCAATTCAGTTACGAGTGGTGCCATGTCATTGAGTAGCTTGGACTTGACCGTTAGTAATGCAACAGCATCACTGATACACGCACCGTTCATCAAATCGTCAATGGAAGCCGCCATGCCGTACAACGAGTCGTTAGCCACTACCAAGTGGCTGTTCAACGAATCGGGCGGAGTGTTCGAAGTACACTTGAAATAATCATAGTATGTTGCTGCTGCCTTGTCTGGGTCATCCGAACCGGTGATACTTAGTATATTTACCAAGGGATCACCGTCGCATACGTTGACAATAATTGTTAACGCCACCAACCACAGCACACACAGACTCAGCATGATCACGTAGGAAACAGAGCCAAAACCAATGGAAAATTTCATGGTACTGATACTGTTCTTGCGATAACCTCTAATGAGCAAGGCGATTGTTATAATCGGCAAAAGGTACACCAGAATCATGAGCAGGTAAATATATTCGTCTCGGAAGTTCTGGTTTAGTTGATCAACGATGTCACTCAACGTGGACTTGGAGCTTGCTGTCACACTCAATGAGGTAGTGATGGCATCTTGAAATGATGCTAAATCATCTACTGTTTCATCAACCAAATAGGAACACGTAGAGCTTGTAATACTTTTAGACAGGGCATCGCCGTTGACATCCAAGGAGTAAATAATCGAGTAAATATCTTGCACAAACGATTTACAAAATACTATTGACTCTCTTATCAGGTTAAAACCTGTATATATGAGTGGCGATCTGACAAATAGTGGTATTATATTGAGTAAATTCAACTGATCTATGACAGCCACAATCACCACAAATATAAGCAGTGCTCTGAAGAGTTGCGTCTTATATTTATTAGCAATATTATTTATAGTTCGTTTATTTATAATTAATCCAGAAGGAAATACCTTCGAGGTTTCATCAGTTAATGGTACACACAATTTGCAGTTGCAACAATATGCAGCAATACCAGTTAAATGAAACAATATAATACTAAGCATCCCGAGACCAAATAGTATCAAAGGTAGCAGCAGGTATGACGAGTCCATAAAGGCGTTATCATATGTAATTTCTTTATCGGGAATAGATTTTGAAGTAGAAATAAACACTTTCGCGAAGTTCAAGAGGGTTCCATGATCAAATAGCGTCCACTTTACGCTCATTTTTATATGAATGAGTCCAACGGACCAACTGTTCCTGGAACTGTTGATGTTTTCTCCTCACGAGAAGGAGCCCGGTCTGACCTTCCTAGACTGTTGAACCACACCGATTTTGATGGTTCAAAACAAAAGAAGAATGTAATTGGGAGAATATAACGAGTATTTGTGCAGTTCTTCAGGTTACAAAACAACTCTGCTATTATCGAGAAACTTCATTCGACGAGCTCAGAGCACACCGCCAGCTACTTACGATTTCCTGGCTGTTGTGATCTGGCTTCCGAAGCTGCAGTAGGTCGCTGTTTATTCTATTATTACCAGTGAGTGTGGTAGAAGGAAGACCGCATCAAAATTTTCCAAGAAAGGAAAGGGAGTAGAAAAGACAAGCCATTATTTACAGCAAAGAGATAAGACAGTTAAGTATGGCTACCATTAATAATGTTGGAATGACTCCAATGTCCATAGGGATGAGCAAGGTTGGTGATAATAGCTCTAGCGTCGTTACTACTTCACCAACTCAAAACGAAGGATGCTATGAGTGCGCTCTTTCATGTTACGGCGAAATGTGTGGCTTTCTTGGTACAATTTGCTGTTGCATGTGCCCTCCTTATGTGAAAATAGAGCAAGGGACTGTTGGCATCGTCAAGCGATATGGTAAATTCGTCAGAATCGTCAATCCAGGTTTAAATCGTTATATTCCATTTGTGGAAACGATCAGCCCCATTGACACGCGATTAATTACAATGCCACTTGACCGCCAATCGGTAATTACACAAGATAACATTTCGGTTGATATTGATGTTATCTTAACATACAGAATCACTAACATTGAAATTGCAACATTTAAAGTTCAGGACCTATATGGTCTAATCAGACAGTGTGCTTACAGCACCATTCGATCTATATTTGGTAAGCGAAAGCTACAAGAAATATTAGAAAAGCGTGTTGAGATTGCAGCAGAAGTTCAAGAAATAGTCGAACAAGATGCTGCATCATGGGGTGTTCATATTAACTCGATGAATATCAAAGATATTGTGTTGCCAGATAGTATGGTTGCAGCGATATCAGCTGCACCTGTAGCGCAACGCAATGCTGAAGCCAAAATTATTCTTGCCAAGGCTGATGTTGAGTCAGCCAAGTTGATGAGAGAAGCAGCAGATATTCTTGCCAGCGAGTCGGCGATGCAAATCAGATACCTTGAACACATAAGTAAACTAGCTAGTTCAAACAATTCTAAAATTGTATTTTTCCCAGCCTCGAATCAGACCATGCCGTCCTTGAACACCGTCGAGACACTGAATAAATTATAAAGCAGCAGGTGCGCCACAAGTTGTCATCACAACACGGTATATATGATCCTTGTGTAACCTAATCACGTGAGTTTTAAATGAATTGTTTTATTTGACGAATGCCGCAAGTGCGAAGTCTAAGACTTGGCACACAAACAAGCTGCTGACAAAGTCATGAGTCAGTGAGTACTCATATCAAATGGAGTCATATGGATTACCGCCGGTACACAGTCAGTGAAGTCATAAATAATTAAATTTTAAAAAAAATACATCGACATGATGTTGCGCGGTGATCAGTTGTAAGCGCGCATTTATAAGATGGATAAGAAGGGCGCTAAGAAGAAGAAGAAAGTTGCCGCCAAAGAAGTAGTCTCTGATGACCCATACTTCAACTATAAGTCGATCGAGACGAGCACTTATGAAGGAGTTGATCCTAAATTTGAGTACTTAGATTTATCCAATAAAAACCTGCACATCGAAGGTATGGCGGGAGTGCTGGCGGACATGCGCGAGGATACTGTGATCAAACACATAAATTTGAGTTATAATGTGAATATAGACGAGACTGATAGACCTTCGTCAGTAGTCAATTTTATTAAGATGTTGAAGGCTAATGTACTAGTGAATGACACTCTTACTGCCATTGATCTGGCTGGCAATCATTTGTTTCTTAATTCGGAACATCCTATTAATAATCATAAATCAAATTATGTCATTGATTTCGCTAATCTGTTGATGGAATCTAAGATCACACACATCGACCTATCTGACAATGACATCTGCGGTGGACAGAACAGAATGCTCAAAGGGCTGCGCTACTTGTGCAAGAATTATGTTGGACCACACGCGAAGGCCTTGAAATTACGCCAAAGTTACCTTCATTCGTTATGTTTTGCTGCTGTGAGTGATGCATTGGGTATATCATCTTCATTGACTTACTTAGATTTGTCCGACAACTTTGGCGGCTTAAACCCTCTGGGAGACAAGAGCAACGAGGGGATGCTCGCTTTGAGTAACCAACTCATCAAAACGCTAAACATTCGGTACTTAAAACTAGCTCGGAATTCACTGGATGACGAAGATGTTATAATACTATCGCAGGCTATCATGTCCATCCCGTCGCTGCAACTGCTAGATCTCGCCGGTAATAATATTCACGGGGTTGGTGCGGAGGCACTAGCTAGAGCTATAAAATCTCACTCTACGCTAACAGGTACCATGGGACTCAAGGACCTGGATCTCTCTGCTAACCCACTGGGCTCGCACGGGGTCCTGTACCTTGATGACGCACTTAGGACATCAACAACCTTGAATTTCGTCAAAATGAGCCACTGCGAGTTCGACACGGATACCATGAAGAAGCTGGAGGATATATTGAAGGAAAATCCCAACATAATTTATCTAGATGTTGAAGGCAATCCCTGCTCGGAGCTGCAGTACATGTTGACGACAGCTCAAATAGAGGCGAATCGCGTGCTATATCTGGTGACCCGCGACGCCAGCGCTGTGAACGCGCGGGAACTGAGTCTCGTTGTCTACAACGCGGTGGCCCAGAAACTAAAGTATTTACCGTCTCATGTCCTTCGGAATCTACACAATAATCCATCGTTTACTGAGTACGATTCGTACATGCAAGTGTCGTTGTACCTGTGCGAGCCACCGTCACGTACCTCCTTGATTAAGCGGACAATAGCAGAGAACACAATGAAGTGGGGAGCATTGATTCCCGAGGGTATGAACATGAGTCCCGAGGGTAAGCACATGAGTCCCGAGGGTAAGCACATGAGTCCCGAGGGTAAGCACATGAGTCCCGAGGGTAAGCACATGAGTCCCGAAGGTAAAGTAGGAGATGGCAGTCCTCAGCACACACTAGAGCATAGACTGAAGCTAAGTCGTCAAGTAGAGAAGAAGCTCATGGCGTCGAGGAAGATATACTACAAGGTGTGTCACTGGTATGGTGAGGTGAAGGAGCAAAGGCGGATAAAAGCCGCCATTTTAGAGGCAAAGTTGAAGGCGGAGAGCAACCTAGTCACCGATGGCTGAAACTGTACACTTGTTTTTTACTGTAATACAAAAGCAAACTATAACACATCACCTTTCATCCGTTGAATCCACCCCACTTACCTCATTCTGTGCGGAGGATTGAGTGTGATGCAACCATCCGACCATGGACAAGGTGGTGACTTGGTTGTTCTTGGGCAGCGAGATGTCTGTGACTCTCTTCCCTTTCAAATTGTAGCTTTTGCTTTTTAAACCATAGAATTGGCACGTTGCGTGCAGAAGCAAACGATGAAACGACGAGTCCTTCAGTGATATAGTCAGTGTGTGAACGGTCGCGCTATGAGTTGTTGGTGGAGTATCCGTTTCAGGGATTTCTACTTCGGCAACTACATCGGCTTCACCGCCACTTGCTTCATCGGGTGCAGCTTGTTCAACCTTTACTTCGTTGCACAATAAGGGGGACTCCAGGTACTCGGTCAGTGTCGGTGGTATAACGGACATCGGAGGAGCGGATCTTTTTTCAATAAAATACATCAATACAGATTCTAGCGCTTGAACAAACAGACACATGGAGATGTTGTTCTTCAAGGTGTGCGTGACAGTGACGCGCAGGCGCTTCTCAACTCGCAGCCAACAGCGATGAGCTTCTGTCATCTCACTTTCTCTAATATACTTCTTACTACTGACCTTACTTGGACTTATTTGGCATTTCCGGAATAGTTCCATGGTGCTTCTGTTATCTGGGCGGAATAATTCATAGAAGTTGGATCGCCAGTCAATATGGAAACCGAAATTCTGATAGTACATGGCTTCTTTCCCCATAGCGAATGACTCATATTGTTCATCAACATCATCATCACCCAACTCTTGATTTAAATATCTGTAAATTCCAACTAAATTATCATTGTCCCATATGTGTTGCTTCCTTCTGTTTCTATTCTTTGTAGCCGATCGGGGTCTATTCGTTGATGATGATCTAATATTAGTATGAATTTGTGACTCATGTATTGCTTGAGCTAATATTCTTTGCTTCGGGGCAGACGATCCCCTTCTGTTACCTCTTCCATTCGAATCTGGTCTTGTATTCACTGGCGTTCCGCCACTTTTAGTCGTAGGAGTAGTTGCCCGATGACCACCTGAGTTTGTGTTATTTGGTATTGGAGCTATGGAGTCCTCATCGGTCACGGAAGTCACACCTCGACCTCCTGAAGGTGTACGACCAGTAAATGGGGAGCGATTTGGGTGAAGAGGAGGGCGCTGCTCCATGTCTTGAATACTTGTGTGATGCCTGCTTGCGGGTTAATGTCACAGAGACACTGACAGGCTTTGTGAAACTTTCTTTCTCATCAACAGAAAGTTTCAAAAAATTGAGACCGGAACCAAGAATTCAGGAACCAAACACACCCCGTTGGAACGGCAATACTTACACAGAAACCTGCCAACGTGAGACGCGGCATTGCGCGCCGGCTTCTCGCGAACTATTTTGTTGACTTAATATCCAAATAGAAAGACTTGCAGTACTGCAGCAGTATAGTCACCGGTACTGTTTCTCGAATTTTTTCGAAAGGATCGAATTTCATCATCGAAACTCATTGCACTGTGCAGCAAAGCTGGGTTTATTGCGCAATAGAAAGCAGGCAAGGATAGAGTTGAAGAGTCCTTGTTTAAAGTAAAATTTTATACGGAAGTACTGGCCATTTTGCGGACAATGTCGAAAGGTTTTGATTACTCAAAATTTGATAAAATAACAGATGCAGATAGCGATGATGAGCGACCTGTAGTGCCTTCTAGTGGACCTGTTGATAAGCCTGTCAAGATGACACCTAAAGGGAAGGAGAATAGATTACAATTTAAACACGATGGTCGAGTTGTATATGAATGGGAACAAAATTTAGAAGAAGTTAATATTTATATTGTTCCTCCTAAAGGGATACCTCGCAATATGATTGATGTAGTCATTGAACATAAGCATTTGAAGGTAGGTCTTAAAGGCAACCCACCGTTTATTGATGAAGATACAGGTGGACCAATAAAAGTTAAAGAGTCGACATGGATATTGGATGAAGGTGAAATAAATATTAATTTGCAAAAAATGTTAAAAGCTGAACAGTGGAATTGTGCATTAGTAGGCAAAGGAGGGGAGCAAGTTGACCCGTTTACGCAGGAGGAGATTAAAAAGAAATTAATGTTAGAGAGATTTCAAGAAGAGAATCCAACATTTGATTTTTCAAATGCTGAATTCAATGGCGCCGTACCGAGTGCGCGATCCTTCATGGGAGGCATCAGCCATAAATAGGAAACAACCGAACTACATGTATAATTATTGTCTCATCATGTATTGCAATGACTCTAAAGACCCTGTAACTTATTGATTTTTTCTACAGCTTCGCACAGTATACTGTACAATCGAATCTTATCTTGAGAAATCTTACAACAAGCATCTAGTGCATCCTGTATACCTGCTCTATTGCCCTGGATACACCGTAGTCCGTGTACTAGCACTATCTTACAGTCAAGATGAGACTATTGGCGGCGGTACCGGTACCATCATCTGTACCGGTTTTTTGACTGTTGAAAAATTCGAGAATAAGAATAAATCAGCAGACTGTGTGATGGACAGCTCTCAGCACGTTCTTCGTGAGTCGCTGTGGTCGCCGGAGACCCATGTGAAGCTGAACGTCCTTGACTCCTGTGTCTTTGTCTCGGGCGAGGGATGCACCAGTTGGCTTTTCACTGCTTTAGGTAAGTTTGCAATTATATTAGTGCAATCCTGAGTACTTCCCAATACTTATCTCTTCTTTTTATCCTACTTGTAGATGGCACAGTCAAAAGTAAAAAGAAACAAAATTGGAAAGCAAGTACAGCCTTGGATAGATTTGCGATGTTGAATGGGACCGACGTTCATGCTCATTACTCGTATGATGGCGGTAAGACGTGGAATATTGCCACCCGCGACATTGTCAACAATGCGTTTGACGGTAATGTCACGTGCATAATGACATCATATGGTCATTTACATAATGCAACAAAACAACAGTACCTTGAAATTACATATACGCCTGCAGAGCCATTACCTAAAGTAGTTGTGCAGTCGTTTGTAGGCGCAAAAGCAAAAGGAGTTGTTTTGAAAGACGCCCCCACGGGTATATTGCCCTCTGGGAGAGTATTGTGCGTCAACAAAGTTACTAATGAATTAGCAAAATCGTATATTCTTGATTTAGTAAAGATAGTAGAGAGCAAGAACAAAAGGAAGTTGAGCAAGCTAACCGTCGTTGTGATGCTTGAAAACTGCTTGGACGACGAGCAGCGCTTGTGGCTGCATCACACGGATTGTGTCAACTTTGTGGAGGTGAAAGCCAATCCACAACCCGTCGGTGTTACTACTAGTGCGTCGCGACCCAATAGTGAAACGGCCTCTAGGTACTCGGATCACAAGTCCATTACATGCTCAGAAGTTTCTTATAGTATGGGCAGCTTCCAAAGGCTCGGTAAGTGTCAAGGCGACTTCTGTAGCTATTGTCCCGATGAAGACGATCCCGACATCGGCGCAGAGGATATTATGGAGGGAAATGTGTTAGACGAGTCGCGCAAGGCCCGCATACGACTGCGCTTGGCAACCGGGCGAGACGCCAGCGAGTTACAGACGAAAGAAAAGATTGTAGTGGTTAAAACCGACGATGAACCAGAGGGAAACGACCTGCTACACGTGGATGTCAAGCCTCGCGATGAGAATAACCCTTACACCGACAGCAACAAAGACGACGACCCAGATCGAGTGGTTGTGAAGAAGACGCAGGCGCGTTTTGTTCCATTTAAAAGCATATCATTAGCCCGGCAGGATATGAGTGATCTTGAAGATGCAGGGGAGTGTCACTACTCACATTCGTATGTACCATGGCCAGAATTATTGTTTTTATGGTGGTGGCGACAAGGTAGAGGACTCGCGCAAAAGAAAGGAAGTGTTCCGGTGCCAGCAACGTCCGGTCATCGAATAGCCGTTGCGAAGCTATCTTCCAATGCTGCAACGGCACTTTCAACAGTGAAGCCTGTACCCCAAGCAAGTAGCATCGGTGCTACCGTCACGCACAACCCCAGCCAACCAGCGCTAGCTAGCCAAAGCGATGCGAGTGTCCCGCCAGTGGGACTGAGCAAGAAGTCGGTGCACGCCAAGCAAAACACCGACGGCAACGTCCCTTATGACTTATCCGAAAATTCCTACTCAACACCCGAGAATATTCCCAATAATAAAGTGGGTCAACTAAGTTGGTACTACTCCGACGCCCGAGTGTGCGAGACTTGCTACCAAGTCTACCGAGATATTGAGCGACGACGTAAACAGAAACAAAATCAATTATTAAAAGCACAAAAAAGAGTTGCATCTCACGATGAAGAAGAGAAAGGAAAAGAAATTGAAAAGAGAATATTCCAACAAAGAAAGTTCGTGTCCCGCCTCGCTAGTATACCAAGGCGGTCCGTGGATGACATCGCCACTTCACCCACAAGTAAGTACCCAAGCTTGAATCCTAACTTCGGCAGCATCAGCACGATAACCGGTGCGCCTTCTAACGCGGTACCACCCGTGCCTTGGAAGCTGAGTGAGAACAATAACCGCGAGAATTACATGAGAAATGGGCCATCATTCGTGCGGCATCTGCCCGAGCGCGTGGAACAATTCCAACAAATGATTTATCTGGATCGGTTGAAAAACGAGCACGAGATACGCAGGAGGAAGATACTGGGCGGCGACCTGGACAACGACAACGACGATATCAACGAGTCTGTGTACCTCCAAGAGGAGCAAGCGAGGTGGAATGAGGCGGTTGGAAATACTAACAAAGAAAACGTTAATATGCAACCGAAGAAGAAGAAGTCGTTGAGACATCCCAATCCGTTGACAAAAAAGGTGTCCAAGAATTTCAACGTCGATCACTTGTTGCATCCATGGCAGCGAGACATGAAGCAGATGCGAGAGGAGTTGGATGAGGTGGGATACGATCACATGGTGAAGTACAATATAAAAAATTACACCAAGAAACCAGGTGCAATGGGTGTGTTGAAGCGGACAACATCGTTGCCACCATTGCCGCAGGGGCTGCAGCAAGGCTCACTTGCCAATACGTCGCAGATCACACTGGACTCCGCGTTGAATGAAGGCAGCTTCAGTGGCGCGGGCTTCGTTGGGTTGGGCAATCACAGGCACAACGTGGCAGACAAATACACTGCGAAAATCACCTCGAATATCACCTCAAACAGTAACTACGCCGCTGCTAAATCGCATGCAAATACTGCTGCGCACCTGGATGACGACGCGACCGCTTCTAGCTCAGTGAAGCGCAATGTGTCCTTCGACGAGACCTCGTTCCGCGCGAAGCCGTCACCCGCAGCTGTAAGCAGCAAGTCATACGCAGTCACTAGCAACTCCTACGACGTAGTAACTAAAGCGCAGCAAGCAATTAAGTCGTTAACGAGCGCATACGACGACGATGGCGAGGACGACGATGATGATGACGACGACGATGAGGACGAGGGTATCGGATGGAGCCCATTCGTGATACCTCAAACATAAACTGTAAGATTGTATAAACTTGTATTTACATACAGACAACGCAAGATTTTATATACATTTAATTGTGTTAGATACTATTTTTCCGCACCATACCAGCGGTCATCCCTCCGACATTTCTCGAATTTTGTGTCTCTTCTCTGATCACGTCCAAGGTAGTAACAGGCTTCTTACTACCAGAACCGTGGGGTTCGTGCGTGACTCGAGGGGACCGCAGCTCCTTTCGCCGCTCCAACATCATACTAGGTGATTGCAAGTAATTGTTCAACTGCACCGTTTTGCCCGATACCCACGGGTGGTCCAGCGCCTGCTGCGCGGTGTACCGCGTTTTGGGGTTCGTGTCTAGTAAGTGTTGTAGTAGATCTTTCGCTGGAGCTGATAAATTAGATGCCCATTTAGGGAATCTCAATGTAAATTTCTTCTTGGCGTCGGCTTCGTTGATTCTAGAGCTGTCGTCGTCAAATGGTAAGCAGCCACACAGCAATACAAACACAATCACACCTAATGCCCATATATCAACTGCTTTGTCATAGGTGCCACGCTGCAGCATCTCTGGTGCAAGGTATCCTCTAGTGCCGAGGAACGACTTGGCGCCTCCAGCATCGCCCACTTCCTTCGCAAGTCCAAAGTCGATTAGCTTGATCTCGGCGTCGGCGTCTTTGGATGTTAATAACAAATTTTCAGGTTTTAAATCTCGGTGAATTATGTTCATTCCATGCATGTGTGCGACTACCGACGTAATCTTCCGGACCAATATGCACGCTTCTTCCTCGGTTATTGTGCCCTTTTCAACCACGTAATCGAATAATTCTCCTCCGCGCATCATTTCCATGACCATGTATATACGGTCAGATGTCTCAAAGGAATCCTCTAAATGAATGATATTTGGATGATTCAACAACTTTAGAATCTTAATTTCAACATTAAATTGATCCAGTAAGCCGTTGAATTGTACTTCTACCTTCTGTTTATCAATAACTTTACAAGCAAATTCCTTCTTATCTGATCGTCGAACACATTTGAAACATTTCGACGTGCTTCCTGTACCAATTTCCTCCTTCTCTCTGAGATCATATTTGCTGAAGAAACCTCCTTTACTACCAACTGTTTCCGCTGGACCATTCATCATGATTGGTTGTGCTTTTGCAGGTGCTTGAGACACAGTTGATGATACAATGGGCTGCACTGTCTTTGGTGCTACTTGTGGCACAGTTTTATCTATTTTATTTGTTTCAATGTTTACATAACCGCGTCTCGTGCGCAAGCACGACTGACAGCATAGGTTCAAACAGCAATTCCCCATTCGAAATTCCTGATGTGACCCTGCAACTACACTAATTGATCAAAAGTTCCAGGAAAGGGAAGGTTCCGCATCGCCAGCAGCGTGCTCTCGCGCGCATTCAACACCCTTGCTTATTTAAATGAGAAAGCTGCGGGTAAATGTATTGACGCGGAGGAGCCGCCACAACTGGCTCTATTCAAAGTCAAATTCAAATGCAAGTAATTGATTGGAAGAGGAACTGGGCCGGGCGGTCCCATTGCCAAATTCGAGTCAACTCCGAAGGTACTGGTAAAAAAGAAAGGGAAAGAGATGAGACGCTCTTTACTTGGACTGACTAGGTTCGCTCGTGTGGAGTTATCTAGTTCTGTATTGGGTACTTCTTGCTGGAGTGCTCCTTCACGAGCTATTTCATCCAGTTCAATAAAATTTAACGTTTCTGGATTTAATACAAACACGTTAGCCATTAATGAGTTATATCCAACACCAGGTATTTTATTCATTTACTCGCGCTAACTCATTATTTAACTTACTTAATCATTCACTAAGGCAAATTTAAGAAAAGAAAGCGAGTAGGTAGAGGTGTTGGATCAGGTCTTGGTAAGACATCAGGACATGGACACCAATTCAGTCGATCAACTCCTCGAGGTTTTGAAGGTGGACAAAAGCCGTTGCATAAACTGTTGCCTAAATTCGGATTTACAAATCATAATAAAAGGGAATATGTAACAGTGAATTTAGATAAATTACAACATTTTATAACATTAGGAAGAATAGTACCCAAAGAAAATAACTTTGTTACCATCCGCGACTTGTTAGTTAGTGGGATCATATCAAAGGTAAGTGATGGTATAAAAATACTGGCAAATGGCAAGGAAGAATTCAAAACTCCCATCCATTTAGAAGTATCCATGGCCTCCGAGGAGGCAATAAAAGTAATAGAGGCTGCTGGAGGCACCGTAACATGTTCTTATTTCAATCCACTAGCTTTGCGAGCGGTGACGAAACCATATAAATTTTTCATTTTGCCACGAAGAGCTAGGCCACCACCCAAGCTAATGCCATTTTATCTAGACAGATCGAAGTGTGGATATTTGTCACCAGAAATACAACTAAGAAATCTTAAGTTGTTTGGCACTGTTACTAGTGAAGAAATGTACCGAAGTGAGCACACCAAGTGGATGGATAGCCAGCGTGAAGTATGGAAGAAACAACGCGAAAGTTTGGTAGAAAAAGGTAGAAAAAGAAGTACAAGTAGTTCGGTGTGATGTAAGGAATAGTTACAATGATTTACACTTTTTTCTTTTTGAATACATTTAATGCTTTTGTCAGCGAGCGCGAGGTATCCACCACCTTGCTGCTCTCGCCTTTATTACTGCTCTTCGAATCTCGCTTGTTGTTTCTAGATGCCAAGTCAGCGAGCTCTTGGAAGTCATCCACGTCACCTAAACTGTCAAAATTATCAATATTATTTGCTTCGCGTGATCGCTTTCGAATATCCTTCTTCTCTTTCCTACTCAGCGAAGTACGGATGAATCTGTCTTCCTCAAACCGCCGTCTCTCTTCAGCTTCTGCTTTTAGTTTCCTCTGTTCCCCAGTAGTGAACGATCCAATTCCACTGGACGAGGATTGCTCAGGTTTGGTGCTGAATTCTTCTCTTAGTGTCTCAAGCATTTCACTGTTTCTTAGTTTGTTTTTCTTTTTCATTATCTGCTTTTCCCGTTTCTCCGTGGCCGATTCTGCTTCCTGGTATGGCATCGCCGCAAGCTTAGGAGCTTTGTATATCTGGCTATTTTTCTTATTTCCTTTACTATAATCATCGTCGATATCGTCAACTGGGTCATTCTCGTCATTATTGCTGTCATCATCGTGGTCGTTGTCATCCTCTTGGTTGTCGTCATCGTCATCATCATCATCGTCGTCGTCATCGTCTAACATTGCAGCAAGATTAGGCCGCAAACTAACGCTTTTCATTTCCTTCTCATCCAACGAGGCATAAGTCAGTAAACGGTCGATTTGGTATTTTAATTTCGCGTCTAATGGTCTCATTTTCTCTATTAGATAGCGCTGCTCTGCTAATTGCCGTATTACTGGATGATGTTCAATGGATTTCCCTAACGTTTTTAAATATGCATAATAAGTCATATTTATGCAATATGAAAGCAGCAATTGTTGTCTAACTTCTAAGTAATCAACGACATCATCTTCAACATCTTTATGCTCGTTTAACCCTTCATAATCTTCTTTTAGCGACTTAGTTGTATCATCAACATCCTTCAAGCGATCTTTCAACTCATCGTATATTTGCAACAATTCGGGTTTTATAGCTTTGAATTCTTTGTCGGCATTGTTACCATCTGCTACTTTATGTCCCTTTCCACCACTCGTTTTCCCAGTACTTCCTATGAGTTTCATCTTCCTGTTGAAAGTAAATAAGTTAAATAAATGAAAATTGCAGTGATATGATGGCAGTAAAATTGAAACGATGTGGCTCAAGCATAGTGAGGATTTTGTTTAGTCATCAATGATGAATCAGATATAGCTATACAAAACGTTTTTATCATCGCCAAACATCGCTTCCTGTAGAATTGACCATCGTAACTATTCAATAATGACCTACCTGCTAGTACGCCCTGATCTAACCCCGGGAATTCAGTCCAGATACTGCAACTCACTACTTCACTTGTTAGCACCTTTGCAAAGTGATTGGTGGCAAATTTGCATCAGTCAATTGGGCCGGTCCAGTTCCTCCTGCAGTCATCAAACGAAAGAAGGAAGAGTCTGAAACAACGTCAAGACCTGGCGCTGGTCGAGTCTTACCTCTCTCTCTGGTTGATCATTACTGTAACGTTTCTTATCTTTACTGATTGGATCACCGGTACTAAACCGGCCCATAAGAATAACTGAAAACCAACTAGTTGGCAGGAAAAAGAGAGGAATCGCTAGATTTTTTGTGCTTGTTGGAGTTCGCGTCGAGTGCGTGTTCACGTTAGTAATAGTCTAGATAGAACACATACTGAAAAATGGCAGCGGCTGCAATAGCCGCGGCTCGACGCGTCGAAGAACGCATGAATGCGGAGCGTAATGAGGAGATAGAACAAAATAGGTTAGAAAATTTAGAACTTCATCCTGAAGATGCACGCGATTACTATGAGGAAGTTTATGCATTACAACAAGCGGATAAACAGAAGAAATGTTGGGAGGCACTTGCACCTAAAATCAGGAAAATGTTAGGAATGAAAGAAAAATTTGATGAGAGACCACCTGACTACTGGAGTAATCCTATCTATCACAAATATTTACCATTCATACCATTTCGAGCATACTTGCATTTATCTATGAAATGCAAAAGTATTATTGAAGAGGACCAGTCTTTTAATAATTTTGTCACAGCTGTCATCATTATTGCTGGTATTATGGTCGGTATTCAAACGTATGATCTTGACGTTGCAACGGCAGCTGTATTAGGTTACATCGATTTGGCCATTTTGGCGATATTTACCTTAGAAGTAGTATTGAAGATAATCATGGAGGGATTAAGACCTTATCGCTACTTCACCGGACCAGAGTGGAAGTGGAATTGCTTCGACTTCATGATAGTTGCGCTTAGTATGCCTTTTGTGCAGTTTGGTGGTGGCTCGAGCATCAAGCTGCTGAGGTTAGTCAGACTTGCCAGGTTGGGCAAGCTGATAAGGAAGATTCCACCGTTACAAATGATCGTCAAGGGTCTGATAGGTGGCTTGTCGTCTATCTCGTATATTCTGTTGCTCTTGGTGCTGATACTTTACCTCTACGGTGTGATGGCTTTCTACGCCTTTGCAACGAACAGCAAGTTCCATTTCTCGTCGGTCCCCTTGGCTATGATTACTCTCTTTCGAGTTGCATCATTATCAAATTGGGGTGATATTTACTTTCTGAATGTATTTGGGTGTGATGTATATCCAAACGTGTATGTAGCACCATGGGATGAAACGCCGCGCAACCACATGTTCTGGTGCCGGAATCCCAACCCCCAGCCCGTGCTAGCCTCGCTGTTCTTTATCTCCTTCATTGTATTGTGCTCATTTGTTATGTTATCTTTGTTTATTGGTGCGGTTTGTATGAGTATGAACGAGTCTATGGAGGAGCTGAAGGCGATGGATGAGGAGAACCAGAAGGCAAAAGCATTCGAGAACAACAAGAAGCGAATGGCAATGCTAGTCGAAGCTGAGAAGAAGAAGCAGCAGAAGAACAGTCCATCCAACAGTCCGTCGTCGAAGTCGTCACCTAGGAACTCCGCGTACCTGAGCCCCTCCAGCAAGTACAGCGATCTTAGTGATGAAATGGATAAAGAAATGATGAAGCTAGATGCGAAGATGGAGTCCGAGTTGCACCAGCTCGAGGATGTGGAGAAGGACCTGGTGGCTGTGGGCAAGAAGTACAGTCCAATGGTGTCATTTCTGTATTCATTGAGTCAAAAATACAAAGATTTCAAGGAAAGCCGCGAGTCGAGACACATCGAGGCGCTGATGGAGAAGAAGGAAGACATGTGTCAGATCCTGCAGGTCGCCATGGGCGAGAAGCTGGAAGAGGCCGATGAGACGGAGTCCCAGCGGAAGAGACGTTTAATGATAGAAAATCGTAATTTTATAACAAAAGCTTACGTCAAACTGGCTCACCTATGCAACAAGTTCTGTCGCCATCCGCATTTCAACAACGCTATCACGGGCGTCATCTTGCTGGCGGCCTTCAACGTAGGCATGCAGAGTGACGACCGCATCATGGCCCAGCCGAACTGGGTCAGTGTCTTGGCGGCCTTAGACGTAGTTATCTTGGCTGCATTTACAGCTGATTGCGTCCTGAAAATTATCGCTGAAGAGCTGCATCCGCTGAGGTACTTCAACGATTCGTGGAACTGTTTTGATTTTATTATTGTCGTTGGCTCATTCATGCCGGGAGCGGGAAGCACCCTAACCTTGCTTCGGTTACTGCGTCTTATGCGTGTATTGAAATTAGTCAAGCGTTTTCCCCAACTAGCCGTTATTGTGAATGCGTTGATCGATGGCATGGGCTCCATCGGTTGGGTGGGTCTCGTGCTCTTCTTGTTCATGTACGTGTTTGCTATAGTCGGTATGATCTTGTTCCAAGAGTCAGATCCTTGGCACTATGGCACGCTGCATCTGACACTTATTAACCTATTCCGCATCGCCACCTTGGATAACTGGACGGAGATCATGTACATCGTGCAGTATGGGTGCGACGTGTTCGAGGACGTCTACGGAGACTACAAGGACCAATGCGTTCATCCGTCGAAAGGCGGGATTATGGCAGTTGTGTTCTATTTATTGTTTGTTATTATTGGTGCGCAAGTATTGTTGAGTCTCTTCATTGGTGTCATTGCTACCTCGATGGATGCCGCAACAGAGCGACAAGAAGCAGAGAAAGAAAGTGATGAAAATGCCGTGAAAGCAGCGGCTAAGTTGGGATTGAATGAAGAGAGAACTATCGCGTTTAAAGAGGTCTTCAGTATGTTGGACCTCGACGGAGGTGGCACAATCGAGTTAGAAGAAGTTAAAATTGGTTTGGAAGCCGTTAACTGCAACATTCCTGAGGACGAGCTGATGGCAATGATGGAGAAGGTGGATCCGAAGAAGGAAGGTGTCGACCCAGGCAAGTTCATGCAGTTCATGTCGCTGACTCCGATGTATAAGAAGGGGGCCTTGCTGGGTTCGACTATATCGCTGTGGAAGAAGAAAGAGAAGAAGGTGGTCGTGAGAAATAAGTACATGGAAGCGTTTAGGAACTTCTTTATTGGAGGCAAAGGAGCGAGGCGGAAGGTGGCCGAGATGGAGGCAGCCTTGGCCCTGCAAGCAGCTTGGAAGAGGTATAAAGCAGCAAAGAAAGCTAAAGCGGATATAGAAGAGAAGAAACGAATGAAAGAAATGAATATAAGAGAGCTGCGCTAACGGCTAGATTAGAAGAAAAATGTATGATTGTTTTGTGTAAAAAAATAACAAAAAGCTGTACAAAACGGGGTCGTTGACACCTGCGTAACTCACTCATTTCTTGATCAATCTCTCGGTGTGCGTCCACAAAAGCTGCTGCAAGGTCACGTTCTTGGCGTGGTGCGATGGTGTCACCTCAACACCTATTGGTTGAAAGTATTTACCTGTTATACCACTAACCTGAGGTGAGGTAGCTAGGTACAGAGGGGTCAAGGCGCCTTGCTCCACACTCATACTGGCAGCACTCATTAGTGCAAATAATGGATACAAGAACTTCATAAACAAACTCTGATGTAGCATGTCCTCGATGTACCTTCCTAGGTTAGTCTGGATCATCCCGGGATGGCAAGAGTTGGAAGTGACACCGGTATTGTTGAGGCGTCTGGCTAACTCGTTGCTGAATAGTACATTCGCTAACTTACTCTGACCATATGCGTACACGGAGTTGTATCCAGTCGAATTTTGAAAACTTTCAAATCGAATACCTGAAATAGAGGGGTGAGTAACAGTGCGAGCGAATAGGGATATAAAGTTACCTTCTGGATACGATCCCTCGTGCGCGTTGGAAGCAACAGTCACTATTCTCACGGGATTTTTTACATTTTTTGATTTTTGAATAATTCTTTCAAACTGGTTTATCAAATACCAGTGACCGATGTAATTAACTCCTAGCTGCATTTCGAAGCCTTCGACAGTAGTGTTATAGGGGGACATCATCAAACCGGCATTCAATATTATTCCATTAACTGTTTTACTACGTTTACTAAATTCATTTTTAAAATTTTCGATGCTACGGAACGAAGCCAAGTCCAATATTAGACATTCCACTTTACCGTAAGCGGACTTTTCCAAACTGGAATTAGAAGGACCTTTTAATGATTCTTTGATGTCATTTATTGATTGATTACATTTTTCACGACTTCGAGCAGTTGATATCACATGTGCGCCATGGCGACTTAACTCCTTTACCATCACTTTACCGATACCAGAGTTACCACCTAATATACACATAAGTAAGAATAAAACAGTCATGAGTGTGCTAGTATAATGAGTATATAAAGTGCAACGTACCAGTTACAAGGAACACTTGTCCTTTCAGCGAGGGAATATCATCGGTCGTGAAGCGTCTTGAGATGTAGACGGTGAGCCAGCCATTCAATACAAACGACACCAACACTGGTAGCAGCAACACCAGTAACAGATACCAGCCTGCACTCATTTCGAAGGTTCCGAGGGTTTACTTTGTAAAATTACCTATATCTTTAT
>JACCDO010316042.1_pt1 | contig 26866 bp, 20 predicted proteins | sample 7446101 | NCBI WGS metagenome assembly JACCDO01 (sample SAMN15323440, study PRJNA562643) | freshwater metagenome | isolation source: river surface water | place: USA:Blue River Watershed | collected 2017-08-16 | reverse complement strand
AAATTCATTTAGGATGATTTGATAAAGATCTTGACCTAAAATAGCGTCTTCCACTCCATGATCAATGTTGGGATTATCATTGATCTCAATAACGTAAGCTTTTCCATTTTTTTCTTTAAGATCAACGCCATAAAGACTATTACCAACTTGATGAGAAATTTTTAAGGCAGTACTAATGACATGTTTTGGTACTTTAGAGATGGGAAGAGTTTCTGTATCGCCTGTTTGATCATTTCCTTTTTTTTCATGGTTATAAATTTGCCAATGACCTTTAGTCATATAGTACTTACAAGCATAAATTGGACGATCATTTAAGACACCAATTCTCCAATCAAAATCAGTATAAAAATATTCTTGGGCAAGAAGAAGTGCTGTCTTTTTAAATAAGTCATCTGTGACTTTAAATAATTCTTCTTCAGTTTTAATTTTAAAAACACCTTTAGAAAATGATCCATCCGGAATCTTGATAATCATCGGAAGACCGATTTCATTAATAGCATCTTTTAATTGTTGAGGATGGTCTTTGGAGAGAATCAGTGTTTTTGGAGAGTTAATTTTATTCGAGTGAAGTAGGTTATGCATGAAGATTTTATTCGTGCATCTTAAAATAGACATGGGATCATCAATAACAACTAACCCTTCTGATTCTGCTTTTTTTGCGAAACGATACGTATGGTGATTAAGAGCGGTGGTCTCTCTAATAAAAAGAGCATCAAATTCTGCAATTCGAGCGTAGTCTTTTTTTTCTATAAGCTCCACTAAGATATCATTGTCTTTGCCGGCCTTAATAAAATTCTGAAGAGCTTTTTTATCACTTGGTGGGAGAGCTTCAGTGGGGTTATAGAGAATGGCCAAATCGTAGCGATACTTTTTCTTTGCTTTGGGGCGTCTCCATATCTTTGCCGAGTATTCATCAATAGCACTAGCGAACTTATCCTCATCAGTCAGAGAAAGCATGTTGATACTTCCCGGTCTGATACTTTGGATTTCCCACTTTTTATCCCATTCAAAATCTACTTGAAGAATTGGAGCAGGAAAAAGATCAAAAATTTGTCTTGCAAGATCTTGAAGCTGTTCTTTGTCTGTTTTTCCAAAAAAGATATTAATTGAAAAACCTTCACCTTGAGATTGATTTTTAAAAGCCTTCTGAATTGCCTGATCTAAGTCGTCAGTCTCAAGGTTATAGAGAAAGGAGCGGGAAAGATCATTAATGGCCTTACTTGTAGGAATAACTGAATGGCCTCTGGCTTCTGCAAGAAGAGAACAATAATAACCATTGCTGAGATATTTATAATTTCTGCACAAATTGATTATTTTGATTCTCTCATTTGAATCTGGAGTTTTATGGGCTTCCTCATTCCATGCGACGAGATATTCTTGAGGGGTAAGGAGCTGCTCAACGGGAAAGTATGAATTCCAGTCTTTGAGTTTTTCGACAATAACAATAATTTTGGCCATGGCCTTCCAAAAAAATATTCACCAAAAAAATTTGGAGAAGTTAGTGATATTATAAGTACAATATCAGAATCACTAAGTTGTTCAAGTGGGAGTTTGAAGATGAAAAAAATTAAGTTTAGGCCCGGGGAGGTTGTAATTAGGAAAGCCAAAGTTTCGGATATTCCTCAGCTCCTTGAAGTCGAAAACAAGTGCTTCTCCTATGATCAAATGAGTAGAAGAAGTTTTCACTGGATGATTAAAAAGGCCCACTCAGTTTTTATGGTGATTGAATGGCAGGGCACGATTCTTGGCTATGGTCTTGTTTTGATTAACCAGGGAACAAGTCTTGCGAGGCTTTATTCAATTTGTACTTTAAAAGAATATCAGGGTTTTGGTCTGGCCTCTAAACTGCTAACCATGCTTGAAGAGATGTCTTCTCAAAAAGAGGATTGTGCTTATCTTAGACTAGAGGTCAAAGAGTCCAATGAGGGTGCAATTAAATTTTATGAGAAACTTGGGTATCAAAAATTTTCTGAGAAAACTAACTACTACGAGGATGGAGAGACTGCTTTTTGTTTTGAAAAAAGAATTCGCACTTTAAAAGTTACCCCTCGCTTGAATGTTCCTTATTATCAACAGAGTACTGATTTTACCTGTGGCCCATCATGCTTAATGATGGCGATGAAAACTTTTGATTCGAAGTTTTCTATGTCCCTATCCCATGAGCTTCAGATTTGGAGAGAAGCGACCACCATTTTTATGACCTCTGGCCATGGGGGGTGCGGACCTCATGGACTTGCTCTTGCTTCTTGGAGACGGGGGTATCGCACAGAGATGTACCTTTCTCACCAACAGGTTCTTTTTACAGATACTGTCAGAAGCAAGGAGAAAAAAGATGTGATTGAGTTAGTTCACAAAGATTTTGAGAAAAAAATTTCTGAAACTAATATAAAAATTCATCGTAAGCGTCTCACTCTTTCTGAACTTAAAGATATTTTAAAAAAAGGTGGAATACCGATTGTCCTTATTTCTACTTACCATTTTGATCACAATCGAATTCCACATTGGGTGGTGATGACGGCCTTTGATGAACAATTTATTTATTTTCATGATCCAGATCAAGAGGATAAAGACATTAAGGCAGGAGTCATTGGTAGAGTTCATATTCCCATACCCCAGGATAAATTTTTAAAAATTTCTCGCTGGGGTAAAGACAAGGTAAGTGCCACAGTTGTTATTTATGGGGATTAATTAAAGGGTCTTTAAAAACTCGATGAGCTCAAGCTTTTGATCCCAAGAATAAACTTCTTTTCCTTCTTTGATGAAAATTCGATCGTAATGACCCTGGTTAGATAATCCCTCTAATTTTGTGTCATAAAAATGTTCTTTATTGGCCATCCAGTTTTTAGGAGTTTTAATTCCTAGAGGATATCCGACACATTCTTGATCAAAATCTTTATTTTTATCTAAGGCCTCTCCTGACCAGTAAGTTTGTGGTCTTTTATCAGGTGAGGTTAGGAGAGCGCATAGATTAGGAATCGAATTGTTGTGAAAGTAAGGCCATCTTGACCAAATTCCATCAAGCGGTGGTGGCACATATCCTTTTTGAGGTTCAACAACTGTTCCCATCATTTGTGAGATGGCCAGGCGATTAAGATCATCTGCAAATTCTTTCATCCCTAGATATCTTCCTGGATCAGTGCCCACATCTTTAACGGGTGTGTCTTTATGATAAATAACTTTTAACGTTTGAATTAATTCTGCCTGAGAGAGTTTTTCTGCCTCGTTTGAGTTCCAAGCTTTTTCATAGGTTCCATGACATTTTTGACAAGATTGGATGAAATGTTTTTCTCCACGTTTTGCTTTTTCTAGATCAATAGCGTTTGCGCCAAAAAAATTCTCATACCTAGGAGCCTCTGAGGCAAAAACAGCGGCCGTTAAATCTTCCACGATGTCTTGATTTTCATTTAACCATTTTTCTAGCTCGTGAAGATCAATTCCCCTGCCAATCTCATTCCACAAAAAATTAGTGAAAACAGGATTTCCCGAAACAATTGAACCATCCGAGAGCCAGCGATTTTTATATTTAAGATTCCACCAAACTGCGGGCTTTGAGTCAGCAATCATCGTTTCTAATTTATTTTTTCTTGGAAATCGATGAGAGAACTTTAATCTTTCGGCATAAGGATCAGTTCCTCTTTTTGCAAGTGATAACGCCACTTGTGCCAGACTTGTATCAAGTCCCAAAACTTGTGGTTTTTTTGTTCCAACATATCTGATGGCCTTCTTCGCCTTCACAAGCATTTTTCGTTCGCCCTCTGTTGTTTTGAGTGCTCCCTTAAAAAGAAAGCTATTCACATAAGGAGCAATTTGTGAGCCTTCTCTAAAAAATTCATTGGCCCTTGGGAACCGATTCGTTAAGCCTAGAACTTTTACTCCAAAAAGATTTGAAGCATGACAAGAGGCACATCCAAACGTCAGTCCAGTTCCATTTTCATTTTCAATGAGCGTTGCCCCTAAGGGGAGCTCTTTGTGAGGTTCAGGACTCCATGGAAATTTATTTGGAGTTTCTGTTTGAATTTCTCTTGGATAATCATGAATCCCCAGCCAAGAGTAGAGCTCTTTCATACTTTTAAAAGGTGTGGTCTTTTTTGCGAGCGTAAAAAAATACTCTCTTACAGGATCTCCAGCAGGAAGATCAAAAAAACGGTAAAGAGGTTCATAAGGAATAATGAGTTCAGTTACACTTACCGGATATCTGATGGCATGGACTCTTCCATTCATCACTCTTTTTTCGAATTCTTCATTGTCCCATTGGTAGATATTTTTTCTGGCCCCCTCTATAGGGTAGGATCTAGTCCAATCTGCTTGCCCAAAAGATAGAGGAATAAAAAAAGTAAATAAAATAAGTTTAATCAGGGTTGTTTTCATTCATAAATTTTTCTTGTCTGAAACACATTGGTCAACTAACCAAAGCTAACATCTTGATTGGAATTGGGTGTTAATAAAAATTTCTAGAATCTCAATTGACGGTAATTGGGTTTTGAAGAATGATGGTAAATGAAACCGTTTAAGCCATGGTTTCACCTCCCAGGAAAGGCCGTCGATATTAACCGATGGCCTTTTTTTTTATCCAGCTTTTTTAACTTGAGAGTGTATTTGGGCAAATTCTTTTTCTATTTTCGTTCCATCAATAGGAAGCTGAAAATATCCACTGGCCCCAGAGGGTGTCTTGGCGTGCATCTTGGCCTTTTCAGGTGAAATATTTTTGGCCATAATCATTGTTTTTGTAGATGGAAGTTTTGCTTTGATTTGGGCGCATAATTGATTGACTGCTTTTGGATTTGCATCGTAATTAAAAATGACAATTTGGAATTTTTTCGATTTTAAAAATACATTGAGTCCATTCAGTGTAGTCACCACGTGATAATTATATCCTTTTGGAAATTTCTCAAGACTCTTTTGAAAAAAATCACTTTGAAAATCAAAAAGAATAATATCGTAATCGGCCTTGGGTTGAATCACCTCTGGGCGATCTGGTTCTTGAAACACATTGAATTCTATGGAACTTGCCATGTTGGCGAGTTCTTCTTCTTGTTTTAGTTTTTCTTTCTTAAGAGCATTTAAATCTAAAACCACGGTAGGTTTGTCATCATCTTCTGGTCCAGACATTTAGTGGCTCCTGATTGAGGGATTCTTATCCATCAACCCTTTCGGATAGATATTGAAAATATTAACCCTCATTTTAAGTTTCTTAAGTTGTAACTAGTTTTTCCGATAGGTTAAGTAAGGAAAAAGGGGGGCATCTGGCCTTCGATGATTTAGACCTCGAATTCGAAGATGAAGAAGAGGCAAAGAAGAAAAAAAACGAAGCCGTTCAGGTTGACGTTGATCTCGAATTTTCTACACCCGATGGGGTGACTGAGAAGCCACGTCCTCAAAATGCAAAACCTTCACAAGCTCCTCCTCAAGCAGCATCTCCTCCGAATGGAAATAAAAATTCTCAACCAAATAAAGTCGCACCAGTTGCAAATTTAAACGATGCCCGTCAAGCGAAGGTCGGATCCGTGCCATCAAAAACAGTGACGGGTCCTCCTGTTTCATCTGCAGTTAAAAATATTCCAACATCCTCTCCAAAAGTTTCTGGAAGCGAAGCCTTGTCAGAAGATCAGATGTATATTGAAAGTCAACAAATTCTAGAGATGAGAGAGCATGTTAGAAAAGTTGAATTTCAGGCCGAAGTGAAAGTGGCAGTTGCTGAGTATAAAACGGAATTATTGAGCGAGCTTCTCAGTGATACGAAATTAATGCAGCACCAAGTAGAGCAACTTCTTATTAGAATTAATGCGAAACATCCAGATTTAAAGCAAGAGGTCTTATTAATTAAAAAGATTCTTGCCGATTTCAGTGGAAAGAAAAGAAAATAGAATCATAATTCTTTCAAGGATGAATTTATGACAATTCTTTTTCTTCTATTTTCTTTTATCAATCTCAGTTTTGCTGACCTTGATTTAATGAAGATGGAAAATCTCTCAGCTAATTACACAAAACCCTATGGAAAAGGTGAAGTCGAAAAAGTGAATATTGATTTTTCTTCCCCTCTCTATGGACCTTATCCAGTAGAAATTTTTAGACAAGAAAATTCATTTAAAGTGGAATCTCCATTTGTGACATTTAATTGGCTTAAACCTTGGTCTTTTGTTCATAATGCAGAACATTTTTCAGTTAATAAACTAAATGTCTCTTTTGGTAAAAAAGATCATTCGGCCAATATGGAAACATTTAATTTTAGTTTGGAAAAGATGGGGCCTTTCGCTCTTAACAAAGTGATCGCCTCTTGTAGGGGAAATTCGACTCAAGAGAGAGTTGAAAACAGAGTGATTGATGATTGTTTAAAAAGTGCTGAGGTGACGGTTAATGAATTAGATGTCCCTGTTGATTTTTTTATTTCTGAATTAGTTTCAAATTTATCCGAGCAGCCTCTCCCCGAGTCAGCAAGACCTGCTGACAATTTAAAATTAACTTTAAAAGATGGGGATTTCTCTTTCATGGTTTACACCAGAGTTATTTTTTATGCAGGACTTAGAGCATGGGGGAATGTGAGTCTACAAAATAATCGTAAATCAGTTGTGATTAGAATTGATCAAATACGTTTTGGTTATGTACCTATAACGGCAATTGTGATGAAAGAATTGGCGAAAAGAAATCGAAATCCAGATGTGATCATTAACGATCGATACATTATTGTGAACTTTTAAAATGAAAGTAAATCAAGAAAATATTCAAAATGTAGATTGTTTAACCGTAAGGGGAGAAGCTTCTCATACTGCGATTGTTATGCTTCATGGATATGGAGCAAACATGAGAGATCTTTTTCCTCTTTGGGAGTTATGGCATCATGAAGGATTTGATTGGTTTTTTCCTAATGGTCTTTTAAGTTTGCCGATGGGATTTTATGAAGGCAGGGCCTGGTTTTCGATTGATATTGAAGAGCTCGAGCTTGCTATGAGAGAGGGGAGAAAGAGGGATTTGACATTAAAAGTTCCCCTGGAGTTTGATGAAACTCTTAAGCAGCTCACACAATTTATTTCTCATCTTAGACCAAAGTACAAAAGACTTGTTTTAGGAGGATTTTCACAAGGGGCGATGTGTTCATCGCATTTGGCCTTCAATAAGAACTTAGATTTAAGTGGTCTAATTCTTCTTTCAGGAGGAATGATTGCTGAGTCAAAATTTGAAAAAAATCAAATAAGCATACCCTTCTATCAGTCTCATGGATCGCAGGATCCAATTCTCTCAATTGAGGGAGCAAAAAAATTATTCGAATTGCTTTCAAGTTCAGGCATGAAAGGAGAGTTCGAGGAATTTCGTGGAGTTCACGAAATTCCTTCAAAAGTTATCGATAGAGTAAAAAAGTTTTTATCTCAATTTGCCCATTGAAGAAGAAGATTAACTCCGTCTTCAGTCGATTTTGTAAATCTTTCCATCATTAATTGTAAAAGAACTGGATAAGATTTTTTGTTCGCTCCATACAGGGCCCCAGAAAAACCGGCATACATGTCAGTGATTGAACCAGTCGATGTTATTTTTTCTGGATCGTCAAAGAGGTAACGGTAGTCTGGCGAAGAGGTGATGAATTCATAGGTTAGATTTAATATCATCGGAGCAATGATTGCGTACTTTTCTGGTACTCCTCTTGCTCTCAAGGCCATACTTAAATAAAGTGGAACATAAAAGTGATAAAGATTTCTGTGTAATTTTGATTGCAGATTTTTTGGATAGAAAAGAGTTCTAAAGTTATCTTCCGAATAGTCCAGAATCATATTGATGGAATCAATAACGGCGGAGAGTTTTTCAAAGTTTTCAAAATAAGTTTCATTCCCTAAAGTGTTCGTCTGATCAAGATAGGCAAGATGTAGTTTTACAAGAGAAGTATCTTGAAAAAGAGTGGCAATCATTTTTGATGCTTCGAGTTTCGATCCAAAAAAAGCGACACTCATTTCCCAAATATTAAATTCGGGAGTCTCTCCAGTTAAAAAACCTGAAAGTCCTTTTGAAAGCTCAGTAAGGTAAATAGAAGTGTGCTTTGAAGAAAGTATTTGAATAAGAGATTTTTTAAAGGCGACAAAAACAAAAGAATCCGTTTGCCATGGCTCGCGAGTCCCCGGAGCGATTGGAAAATAAATATCATAATCTAAAATTTTAATTTGTTCAGTCACAGCGTCAGAACAATCTGTTTCATACCAAGCATCTATATAACGAGAGCATCTTGTCGAGAGAAGTGTTTGAAGTGCGATGTTTCTTGTTAGGGTATGTTTGGCAATGAATCTAAAAAGTTTATTGAATCGCCTTGCAGCAATTTCTTGTTTGTTGAGTGCCGAATAAGAATTAAAAGATATGCAGATTAGAATTAATGCAATTAGATATTTATTTTTCATAAATCCTACTAAAACCCAACGCACCTTATTGGTCAACTACTAATTGGTCTTATTGCGTTGTGCATTAGGTGAACTTAACCGCTTTAATCTCTTGGTTTTTCATTTTCACTCTTGACCCTTTAGAATATAATTTGTCGTACCACTTTTTTAGTAACTTCATTCAAACACAGAGATGACTATGACTTTACCTCATGATTTTAGTTATGTTTCTTCATCGGATAATACTTTTATTGACGGACTTTATAATGATTTTAAACGAAACCCACAAAGTGTGGACTCATCTTGGAGACAATTTTTCCTAGGTGTTGAATTTGCAATGACTAAACCTGAGGTCACTGCAGAATACACTTCAGAAGGTAAGACAAGCCTTTCGAAGGAATTTAAAGTCTATCGTCTCATTGAAGCCTATCGTTCTAGAGGTCACCTTAAATCGACCACCAATCCCATTCGAGAGCGAATGGATCGTGGACCCAAGTTAGACCTTGAGGATCATGGACTAACTAAGAATGATCTAGAGGAAGTTTTTGTTATTGGCGAAACCTTAGGCCTAAAACAACCAAAGCTAAAAGAGATTGTTTCTTTTTTACAAAATACCTACTGCACTAATATTGGAGTGGAGTTCACTCATATTAATGACACTGAAATTAAGGAATGGTTTTTAGCTCGATTTGAAAAAGATTCTCATTCGAGAAATTTAACTTTAGATAAAAAGAAAAGAATCCTCTCTAAACTCAATGAAGCCGTTGTTTTTGAAAATTTTCTTCATACAAAATATGTGGGACAAAAAAGATTCTCTCTTGAAGGCGGAGAGAACACAATCCCTGCCCTAGATGCTATCATTAATTCCTCTGCTGCTTTCGGCGTTGAAGAAGTGATCATTGGAATGGCCCATAGAGGAAGATTAAATGTTCTTGCTAACATCATGGGTAAAACTTATGAATACATTTTTAATGAATTTGAAGGACAAGCGACTCCCGATTTAACAATGGGTGATGGAGATGTGAAATACCATATGGGGTATTCTTCTCAAGTTACAACTCCAGCGGGACAAAAAGTGTATCTAAAGCTTATGCCAAACCCATCTCATCTTGAGGCGGTCGATGCGGTTGTTTTAGGATACGCTCGTGCTCAGGGAGATTCTCTATATGGTGAAAATCCTAAAAAAATTCTTCCCATCATTATTCATGGTGATGCTGCTGTCGCTGGACAAGGAATTGTCTATGAAACAGTTCAGATGTCTGCTCTTAAGGGATATAATGTTGGTGGGGCGATCCACTTTGTGATCAATAATCAGATTGGCTTTACCACTGATTTTGATGATGCCAGATCTTCTATCTACTGCACGAGTGTTGCTCGTGTGCTTGAAACGCCAGTCATTCATGTGAATGGGGATGATGCAGAAGCTGTTGTCTACGCAGTAGAGCTTGCTTGTGAATTTAGAGCAAAGTTTAATAAAGATATCTTTATTGATATGGTTTGTTATAGGAAACATGGTCACAATGAGTCGGATGAGCCTAGATTCACTCAGCCAAAGTTTTATAAATTAATTTCAAAACATTCAAATCCAAGAGAAGTTTACAAAGATAAACTCATCGAAGGAAAACAAATTGAAGCTCAACTAGCGGTTCAGATGGAGGAGCAGTTTAAAAATCTTCTTCAAGAACGCTTTAACATGGTTAAACAAAAGCCACTTCCTTATCAGTATCAAAAACCTGAAGAAGAGTGGAAATCTTTTAGAAGATCGAATCCAAAAGATTTTGATTATTCTCCTAAAACGGCCGTTAAAAAAGACCATCTTGAAACTGTTCTAAAGGCAATAACATCTCTTCCTTCTGGATTTAAGCCTATTCAAAAAATTGAAAAACTGATTGAGGAAAGATCTAAAAGATGGAGTGACGATCAATTTGATTGGGCGATGGGTGAGTTATTTGCCTATGGGTCTCTTCTTCAGGAAGGAATTACTGTGAGGATGTCTGGACAGGATTGCATCCGTGGAACTTTCTCTCACAGACACGCTGGAGTCGTAGATGAAGAATCAAACACAAGACACTTATTTCTGGCCGACTTCGCTAAAAACCAAGGTAAATATAAAATCTATAACTCACTTCTTTCTGAGTATGCCGTTCTTGGTTTTGAGTATGGTTACTCTCTAGGGTCCCCGGCTTCACTTAATATTTGGGAAGCTCAATTCGGTGATTTTGCCAATGGAGCTCAAACCATGATTGATCAGTTCATCTCCTCAGGTGAGTCAAAGTGGCAAAGACAATCTGGTGTCGTTATGCTTCTTCCACACGGATACGAAGGACAAGGTCCAGAGCATTCGAACGCAAGACCGGAGAGATTTTTACAATTAGCTGCTGAATGGAATATGGTGGTGGCCAATTTAACAACTCCGGCCAATATTTTTCATATTCTTCGTCGTCAAGTGAAATGGGATTTTAGAAAACCACTTGTTATTTTCACTCCTAAATCACTTTTAAGACATCCTGAATGTGTGTCTAAACTAGAAGATTTCACCTCTGGTTCGTTCCAGGAAATTATTGATGATTCTTCAGTGAGCGCCAAAGATGTGAAGCGATTAATCATGTGTACTGGAAAAATCTTTTATGATCTTAAAGCGAAGCAGCTTAAAGATAAGAGAAAAGATGTGGCGATTGTTCGTCTTGAGCAACTTTATCCAATGCCAGAGGAACAGTCTTGGAAGCTGATGGAAAAATATAAAAATGCTGAAAAAGTTTGGGTTCAAGAAGAGCCAAAAAATATGGGGGCCTTTACTTTCTTGAGGCGTTACGTTCAATTTGATGATTTTAAATTGATTTCAAGAAAATCTTCTGCCTCTCCTGCTACGGGATATGCCAGTGTTCATGCGAGTGAGCAGGCCAAAATTATCTCGAACGCTTTTGCTGAAAAAATTGAATCTGTGTAAAAGGAAATATTATGGTTGATGTAAAAGTTCCTAGTGTTGGTGAATCAATTAGTGAAGTAACAATTGCTTCATGGATGAAAAAAAATGGTGATGTCGTTAAATTAGATGAAGCGATTTGTTCGATAGAGTCAGATAAGGCAACTCTTGAAATATCTGCTCCGAAAGCGGGAAAGCTCAAGATTATTGTTGCTGAAGGTGAAACCGTGGCCATCGGTGCAAAGGTTGCAGAAATTGATGAAACAGTTTCTGCCGCGGCTTCAGCACCTGTCGCATCTACTCCAGTTCAAGAAGCAGCTCCTAAAGTTGAGGTTTCTGGAAATGCATCTAAAAATTTCCCTTCCCCTTCAGCGGCAAAAATCCTAGCAGAAAAAGGTGTTGAGCCTTCAACTGTCACAGGATCTGGCAAAGATGGAAGAATTACCAAGGCAGATGCACTCTCTCATTCAGCAGCTCCAGCTCCTGCAGTTTCTAGTCATTCTCATGAATCAGAGTTTAAGGCCCTCGCCCATCAAACTCTTGCTCAATCTTTTTCTCGTGAAGTAAAAAGAGAAAAAATGACGGGTCTAAGAAAAACGATCGCTAATCGCCTTGTTTCGGCCAAAAATACCACGGCCATGCTCACGACATTTAATGAATGTGACATGTCTGCAGTGATGGAGATGAGAAAAAAATATAAAGACCTTTTTAAAGAAAAGCATGGGGTTGGTCTTGGCTTTATGAGCTTTTTTACCAAAGCAGCTTGCGCGGCCCTTAAGCAATTCCCAGCTGTGAATGGAATGATTGATGGCCAAGAAATTGTTTATCATAATTATGCCGACGTTGGTGTGGCCGTCTCGACTCCAAGGGGCCTTGTTGTTCCAGTGATTAGAAACGCTGAAAGCATGAGCATGGCGGCAGTTGAATCAAAAATTATAGAACTTGCCACTCGAGCAAGAGATGGAAAAATTACAATTGAAGAGATGCAAGGTGGGACTTTCACCATTACAAACGGTGGAATCTTCGGCTCTATGCTTTCAACTCCTATTCTTAATGCTCCTCAGTCCGCTATTTTAGGTCTTCATAATATTGTTGAGCGACCCGTGGCCGTGAATGGGCAAGTGGTTATTCGCCCAATTATGTATCTTGCCCTCTCTTACGATCATCGAATTATTGATGGAAGAGAATCAGTTTCATTTTTAAAAGCAATTAAAGAGATGATCGAAGATCCATCTCGTTTACTACTGGATTTATAATATGGAAGAATTTGATCTTGTCGTTTTAGGCTCTGGACCTGGTGGATATATTGCTGCCATTCGTGCTGCTCAGCTCGGGATGAAAGTTGCCGTGGTTGAAAAGTATAAAACACTTGGAGGAACATGCCTAAATGTAGGGTGCATTCCATCTAAGGCGTGGCTAGATTCATCAGAAAGGTATCATGAAACTGTTCATTCTCATTCTCTTCACGGAATTGAAGTTGGGAATGTGAAGTTAGATATGAAAAAGATGAGTGCCCGTGTGGCAAAAGTAGTTGAAGGAATCACTGGCGGGGTTTCATTTTTAATGAAAAAAAATAAGATCTCTGTCTATCAGGGGCATGGATTATTTAAAGATGCTCATACAATTCTTGCAGGCGATAAAGAGCTTAAGGCAAAAAAAATCATTATTGCCACAGGATCTAAGCCTTCAACCCTTCCTGGTGTTGTGGTTGATAAAGAGCGCATTATTACTTCAACCGAAGCACTCAAACTTGAAGTTGTGCCAAAGCACATGATTGTGATTGGTGGTGGGGTCATTGGGCTTGAGCTTGGATCAGTTTTTAAAAGACTTGGATCAAAGGTCTCAGTCGTTGAGTTCGCTGATAACTGTATCGCATCGATGGATGTCGATATGGGCAAAGAGCTTCAAAAAGTTCTTAAAAAAGATGGTGTCGAATTTTTTATGGGCCATGGCGTGACTTCCGTGACAAGAAACGGGGACACTGTTGTGGTGAAGGCCAAGGCAAAAAATGGGGAAGCGGAAGTTGAGCTTTCTGGAGATTATTGTCTTGTTGCAGTTGGAAGAAGGCCATATACGGAAGGCTTAAAACTTGAGAACGCAGGTCTAAGTGTTGATGAAAGAGGAAGACTTCCTGTTAATGATCATTGCCAAACGAGTGTCCCTCATATTTATGCAATTGGGGACGTCGTTCGTGGGGCGATGCTTGCCCATAAGGCCGAAGAAGAAGGCGTTTATGTCGCAGAAATTATCGCAGGCCAGAAACCTCACATTAATTACAATCTCATTCCAGGAGTTGTTTATACGTGGCCAGAGGTTGCTGGAGTTGGAGCAACTGAGCAGGAATTAAAACAAAAGGGTGTTGAATTCAAGGTCGGAAAATTTCCTTTTCTTGCCCTCGGGAGAGCGAAGGCTTCTAATGAAAATAATGGTGTTATTAAAGTTTTAGCTGATAAGAAAACGGATGAGATTCTTGGTGTTCATATGATTGGACCTCGAGTTGCCGATATGATTGGTGAGGCCGTGGTGGCGATGGAATTTAGGGCGTCAGCAGAGGATATCGGAAGAATTTCTCATGCCCATCCAACTTATTCAGAAGGTTTTAAAGAAGCTTGTCTTGCGGCATCTGATAATAGAGCACTAAATATTTAAGCAGCTTGCTTGGTCTGAGTGGGAGAAATTTTATTCATAATAAAGTCTCTCACTCCGCCAACATCATCGACGAAATAAAGCCTCGTCTTTTGATTTTTGGCCTTGATAAATACACTTCCAAATGATTCCGTTGGGTCAGTTGTTTTGATAAATTCAATTTGATTGTAAAAGATCGTTTTATTTAATCCTAGAAAACTAATTTTAAGATGATCTTCAAAGAGTTCACATTGATGCTTTAAATCGTAAAGGAGAAAGACTCCAATCATCATGACTAGTAAGCACCCAAGGACTAAAAGTGAAGTCCCGTTAATCGGGCCATCCATCTTCCACAGTACGTAAGATTGAACAGCATAAATCAGTGCAATAAATGGAACAACTTTGACCATGTGGTCTAAATGTTTTTCTCTCGTAATTTTTAGTGTTTTTTGATCATTCATGATCAACCCTTCGGAGGAATTTTAGAATTCTAAAAGAAAGGAAGTTTTCAAATCTTAAGGGCAAAAAATGCTCTTTTTCTCATCTTGATAATCTTTGTCACTGTCTTGATAAAGAGTTAAAATAATCGCATCTAATTTTTCCAAGGGAGTTTACTGTGTCAGAGAAGCGTTTAGACTCATTTAAAACCCGACAAACTTTAAAAGTCGGAAATAAATCTTATGAATATTTTTCACTCAAAAAGGCCCAGGCCGCTGGAGTTGGTGAAGTAGAAAGACTTCCTTATTCACTCAAAGTTTTAATGGAAAATCTTCTTCGAAATGAAGATGGTTTCACTGTGTATGCCGATGATGTCAAGGCCATGGGAGAATGGACGAAGAATAAAAAATCAACCAGAGAAATTAATTACTATCCGGCCAGAGTTCTTATGCAGGATTTTACGGGAGTTCCCGCCGTTGTGGATTTGGCAGCGATGAGAGATGCCATGAAAAATGTTGGTGGAAATCCACAAAAAATTAATCCCCTTGTTCCAGTTGATCTTGTGATTGATCACTCTTTGATTGTTGATCACTCGGCAAGCCCAAGTGCATTTGAAGAAAACATGAAGCTTGAGTACGAGAGAAACGGAGAGAGATATAAATTTTTAAAATGGGGACAAAAAGCATTTAAAAATTTTAGAGTGGTTCCTCCTGGGACAGGAATTTGTCACCAAGTCAACGTTGAATATATCGCTCAGACTGTTTGGACGAAAGAAGAGAACGGATCGACACTTGCCTATTGTGATACTTGCGTAGGAACAGATTCTCATACGACGATGGTCAATGGTCTCTCAGTTCTTGGTTGGGGTGTCGGTGGAATTGAAGCTGAAGCCGCTATGCTTGGTCAAGCGGTGACGATGCTTATTCCTGAAGTGATTGGATTTAAGCTTACTGGAAAAACTAAAGAAGGTGTGACGGCCACTGATGTGGTTTTAACTGTCACTCAAATGCTTAGAAAAAAAGGTGTGGTTGATAAATTTGTAGAATTTTTTGGCCCAGGATTAAAAGATCTCACTCTTGCAGATCGTGCGACCATTGCCAATATGGCGCCCGAGTACGGAGCAACTTGTGGATTTTTTCCAGTTGATGAAAAAACAATTGAGTACCTTCGTTTTACAGGACGTGATGAAGACCGAGTTCAACTGGTTGAAGCTTACGCTAAAGAGCAGGGTCTTTGGAGAAATGATTCAGTTGACCCTATCTTTACAGACACTCTTGAACTTGATTTATCTACAGTTGAACCATCTCTTGCAGGGCCTAAGCGTCCTCAAGATAGAATTGCTTTAAGTGGAATTGCTGAAGGCTTTAAAAAAGATCTTGTTTCTGAAACAGGCTTTAAAGTGAAGGCCGATGATGCTTCAAAAAAGCAAACTGTGGATGGAGCAAATTATACTATCACTCACGGTGATGTGATGATTGCAGCGATCACTTCATGTACGAATACTTCAAATCCTTCTGTGCTTATTGCTGCTGGACTTGTCGCTAAGAAGGCCAACGCTTTAGGACTTATGACAAAACCTTGGGTGAAAACCTCTCTTGCTCCGGGATCAAAAGTTGTGACTGATTATCTTGAAGCCTCTGGCCTTCAGGGAGAGCTTAATAAGCTTGGATTTAATCTTGTGGGTTATGGTTGTACAACTTGTATTGGAAACTCTGGGCCTCTTAGACCAGAGCTTTCAAAAGCAATTAAAGATGGAAACCTCACGGCCTCTGCGGTGTTATCTGGAAATAGAAACTTTGAAGGAAGAGTGTCTCCAGATGTTAAGGCAAATTACCTCGCTTCTCCTCCACTCGTTGTTGCTTACGCACTAGCTGGAAATGTTCAAATTGATTTAACCAAAGAGCCGATTGGAAAAGGTAAAGATGGAAGAGATGTTTACCTAAAAGATATTTGGCCTAGTAATCAAGAGATCGCAGAAACTATTCAAAAGGCGGTCACACCTGCGATGTTTAAGTCTCGCTACTCAAACGTGTTCCTTGGAGATCAGCACTGGCAAAAAGTGTCCGTTCCTGAGGGAGAAACTTTTGCTTGGGATGCAGATTCAACTTATATTAATAATCCACCTTACTTTAAAGGGATGAAAAAAGATCCTGAAGCTTTAAGTGATATTAAGGCAGCAAATATCTTAGGTCTATTTGCGGATTCAATCACCACAGACCATATTTCTCCAGCTGGATCATTTAAGCCAGATACTCCGGCCGGAGCTTATCTTGTTTCTCGTGGAGTAAAACCAGCTGATTTTAATCAGTATGGGGCAAGACGAGGTCACGATGAAGTGATGACTAGAGGGACATTTGCCAATATTAGACTTAAAAATGAACTTCTCAAATCTGGAAAAGAAGGTGGGTATACGACATTCGTTCCATCTGGAGAAGAGATGTCGATTTATGATGCTTCAAAAAAATATCTTGAAGCAGGAAAATCTCTGGTGGTTGTTGCAGGTAAAGAATACGGAACAGGATCCTCAAGAGACTGGGCCGCAAAAGGAACAAGGCTTCTTGGCATTAAGGCCGTGATTACGGAGAGCTTTGAGAGAATTCACAGATCAAATCTCATTGGGATGGGAGTGATTCCTCTTCAATTCACTGAAGGTCAAACAAGAAAAACTCTAGGCCTTGACGGATCTGAAGAAGTTTCTATTTCTGGCATTCCATCAATGAAACCGAAGGCGATTCTTGAAGCAGAAATTAAGAAAAAATCTGGTGAGGTTATCAAAGTTAAGCTTCAGTCGCGTATCGATACGGCGAATGAGCTTGAGTACTATAAAAACTCCGGAATTCTTCACTACGTTTTAAGAAAACTAAATGCTTAATGAATGATTTAAAAAATAAAAAGGCCCTCATTACGGGGGCCTCTTCTGGAATTGGTCGATCTGTTGCTCTTGATCTTGGAAGGCGAGGGGCAGAGCTTTTCTTACTCGCTAGAAGAGAAGAGAGATTAATTGAGCTTAAGGCCGAACTTTTAAGTGAAAATTCAAAATTAAAAATTCATCTCATCCCAGATGATATTAATAATCCCAAAATTATTGAAAAAATAAAAACGATCTCAAATGAGAAAGTTGATGTTTTAATTAATAATGCTGGCATTGCATTAGGTAGAGATAAACTTCAGGATGCAAATTTTTCTGATATTGAGCAAATGATTCAAACTAATATCACTTCCGCCTTCCGCCTCGTTCATGGAGTTCTTCCTTGGATGATGAAACATGGAGAAGGGGATATTATCAATCTATGCTCAGTCGCAGGACACTACACGTATCAAGGTGGAACTGGTTATTGTGCCACTAAACACGCTATCCTTGCTCTGACTAGAATTCTTAGAGAGGAGACTTGTGGAAAAAATATACGAGTCATGCAAATCTCTCCTGGGATGGTTGAGACTGAATTTAGTGAAGTAAGATTTAAAGGCAATAAAGAGCAGGCAAAATCAGTCTATGAAGGAATGACTCCTCTTAAAGCAGAAGATATCTCTCGCATGATGATGTTTATGCTTGAGCAGCCTCGGCACGTGGTGATTGATGATCTTATAACGATGCCTATGGATCAAGGGTCTCCGACGACTGTCTTTAGGAGATAGGGTGAAGAGTCTTGAAGCGATTTGTGTTACATCAACTTATAAAAAAAGAAAAAAAATTATTTTCTCCGAAGACTCAGGTCTAATCGTCAATGTCAAAGATCCTGATGGAAATGCTGATTATACCTTTTCTGATGATTGTTTATTATTTTCAGGAATGGGAGATGTTCACATTCACGCGAGAGAGGATGTGACGGGAAAAAATAATTATAAAGAGGATTTTTTTACCACTAGGGCCTCTATGCTTAATGGGGGAGTGACTCATGCGGGTGATATGCCCAATAATCCTCATCCCCCAGTTAATGATGAGTCGTATTTAACAAAACTAAAGCTCATGGAAAAAACCCATGGGTGTCTATGGCCCTATGCTGGAATAGGCCCAAACACGAAGCCTCTTTCTTTTCATGTCCCTTATAAGGTTTATATGGGGCCAAGTATTGGAGAGTTATTTTTTAAAGATTTTTCAACACTTGATGAAACCCTATCAAGTTATAAAAATCAATGGGTGAGTTTTCATTGTGAAGATCCAGACATTTTAGAAGAGAATAAACATAAATTAGATCACCTCTCCAGACGTCCTTCACTAGCTGAAGCTGTGGCGACAAGAGATGCATTATATTTTATTGAAAAATATGAGCTTACTGGAAAACTCTGTCACTTTAGTTCAAGTGATGGGTTAAGACTTGTTAGAGAGGCGAGAAAAAAAGGATTAAAAGTTCTTTTAGAAGCGACTCCTCAGCATCTATATTTTGATCAAAATAAAATTCCAGAAGATAAAAAAATCTATTTTCAAATGAATCCTCCTATAAGAGATGAGCGAGATCGTTTAGAGCTATTAAACGCATTTAAAGCAGGTGAGATCGATTTTCTTGCCACAGATCATGCTCCTCATTCTATTGAGGAAAAAGAAAAAGGGATCTCTGGTTTAACTGGACTTGATACTTTTGCTCCATTTGTGACATGGTTAATTGAAAATGGAGTGAGTGAAAATCTTATTGCAAAAACTTGTTCTGAAAATCCTGGACTGTTTTTTAATCAATTTCTTGAATCATTTAAAATACACTCTTTAATTTTTTCTCAGTTTGGTAAGGGAGTAGGATTTCTTGAAAAAGATTTTGTGGCGAATTTTACAATTTTAAATTTATCTCGACCAATAACAATTTCCAAAGATACACTAAAAACCAAATGCGGACATTCTCCATTTGAGGGAGTGACATTTCCCGGATCTTTAGAGGCACTTTTTTTAAGAGGAATTTTACAGTGAAGAAAGTTTTAGGCCTTGTTATTTCTCTCTTTTTTTTCTTTTTATCTTCCTATTTTTGGGCCTCATATCCATGGACAATATCGGGGAAAAACTTACCAAGTTTAGAGATTAAAAACATTGAAGTTCTTGATTGGGTTGCATCAGAAGAAAAAAAATCTGTTTTAAAAATATTAACTTGGAATATTGGTTATCTTTATGGAGAGGGATCTGCAGGGGATAGTTATCAAAAAAGAGGTCTTGAATTTTATCAAAATAAATTAGAAATGATAAAAAAAGATTTAAAAAGCTTTGATGCAGATGTTGTCTTTTTGCAAGAAATTGATTTTGATGCAGATCGATCACACCGAATTAATCAGGCCTTTGAAATGGCCAAAAGTGCCGGGTATCCCTATTTTGTTGAATTAACAAGTTGGAAATCAAATTATGTTCCATTTCCTTATTGGCCAATTGAAAATCATTTTGGACACATGAATTCAGGTGGGGCAATTTTGAGTCGCTACCCTATTCTCAGTGCCTCTGGTCACCTTTTGGAAAAGCCTAAAAATCATCCATGGTGGTACAATCTTTTTTATCTTCATAGATATCTTCAAGTTGTTGAGGTTGAAGTTACGGGCAAGACATTTAGGTTAATGAATCTTCACTTAGAGGCTTTCGATAAATCAAATCGTGAAGATCAAGTTAAATTTTTAATTAAAAAAATAGAAAATTTAAAACCCGATTTTGTGGCCGGTGATTTTAATATGGTACCTCGTAGTGCCTTAAAGAAAAATAAATTTAATGACTCTGATGATTATGAAGGGGATAGAAGTTTTGATCTCATGGAAAAGTCAGGACTCTCAGAGGTTATTCCAGATGAAATTTATGCTTTAAATGAAAAAAAATTTTTTACTTATCCTTCAATAAAACCTGATCGAAGACTTGATTACATCTATTTTAATTCTTCACTCAAACTGATGAAAGCAGAAATACTTTCTTCTCAAGTCTCAGATCATTTACCAGTGAAGGCCTATTTTCAAATAGGCCCACCAAAGGTTAATCCTTATTCACTATAATTTTTTGACCCGGATAAATTTTCTTTTTCTTGAGATCATTTAACTTAACGATGGCCTCTACAGGATGATTAAATTTTCTTGCTAGCATGGACAGGTGTTCACCTCTTCTTACGACATGAATTCCATGATTTGTATTTGGAAGAATAAGTTTTTGGCCAACGCTAATTCTTTCTCGTTTGATATTATTAACTTTTTTTAGTTTTGAGAGTTCAAGATCAAAAATTTCAGCAAGTTCGGTTAGGTTATCTCCTCGTTTAACTTTGTAGACAATTGGTTTTCTAAAGTTTTTTAGAGAGATGGTTTTTGTAGCAATAAAATTATTTTTTGATTTAGTAATTCTAATCTTTTGCCCAATTTTAAGATTTTGCTTCCAACTTTTTAACCCGTTGATTGAAGCAATTGTTTTAGGCGAGATTTGATATTTTCTTGAGAGTGACATGATGGTGTCACCCTTTTTAGTAATATGAATATCGGGTTTATTTATTGAAATTTCATTCTTTTTTTCTCTTGGAATTGATCTCGATGCCATAATGGAATCAGCAATCACATTTTCTTCAAAAACTTTTCCTTTACCCGGGACTCTTAGGGAATAGAGTCCTGAAATATAGCGAGGAGTTGAATTCTTTTTTAGTTCAGGGTTAAGTTTTCTTAAAATACTTGGAGATGTCTTATAGGTTTTAGCGATAGAGCTAAGAGATGAGTTTCTTGGGACAAGTTTTAAGTGGGTGTGGTCAAAAAACTTTTTTTGTTTTTTAGGAATAATAAACCCATATTTTTGGGCATTTTCTATAATGTGTTGAGCTGCTAGAACCTTTGGAACGTAGTTTATAGTCTCGGATGGAAGTTGCTTGTTTCTTGAAAGTTCATAGAAATCTCTTGTTCCATATTTCATAATTCTGCGAATAATTCCATACTCTCCAGCATTGTACGCAGATAAGGCGAGTTCCCAACTAGAAAACACATTATGAAGGTCCTTAAAATACATGGCAGCGGCATTAGTCGATTTGAATAAGTCGTTTCTCTCATCTATCTCAGAGGTAATTTTTAGGCCATATCTAGTTCCTGTTCCTCTAATAAATTGCCATGGGCCAACGGCCGAAGCGTGAGAGCGAGCACCTAAATAGTAACCTGATTCAATTAGACCTACGTAATAGAGCTCTGGAGGAAGATTGTATTTGGCGAGTATCTTTTCGATATGATGTCGATATTCTTCACCATTATTAATAAAGCGTTGAAAACGCTCTCTTTCTGATTTTGTAAAATACTCTATCCAGTACTGCATTCTTTTGGTGTTTTTCTTTAGAAGAAATGAAGTTCTGTATGGGATTGATTCTTGTGCATTTTGAGAATCTAATTCTTTATCAATCTCTTTTTCACCAGTTTTAACTTGAATATCGTTGTCATCAGCATTTGCATCTGCCAATTCATGGTTTTCTGCCCCTTTTTTTCTGATGAGCTCTTCATCGAGGTGAGATATCTCTGTTTGTTCTTTCGGGGTTGATTTTGTTGTTTGCTTTTTTTCAGAAGCTCTCATTTGAGAACAGCTTAGTAAAATAAGAGTTGTCGTAAGATAAGAAAGAGATTGTTTGATTTTCATCCTGAAAATACCTTTGGAGTTGTTTTACTGACAAAAAGTCAGACTAATTTTATTTTAATTTTATTTTAAAAAAAATCACTCCTTTTTTAAAAAAGAATTAAAATGTAAGAATGACAAACGAAAACGGAGTTAAAGGCACTATCATTGGATTTAGGGAATGGATTTCTTTGCCTGAATTTAAGATAGGGGCAATCAAGGCAAAAGTTGATACTGGAGCAAAAACATCTTCTCTACATGCGTCTCAAATTAAATTAAAAAAAATTTCTGGCCGTATCTATGTTTTTTTTCAAGTTCATCCCATTCAAGGACATGATACTTCTTTAATTAAATGCAGGGCACCTTTTTTGGAAAAAAGAGTTGTCTCTGATTCTGGAGGACATAAAGAAGAGCGAATTGTTATTAGAACAGCTTTAGTTATTGGAGGGATTAAAAAAATAATTGATTTAACCTTAACAGATCGGTCAACTATGAAATATCGAATGTTGATTGGCCGTTCAGCTTTAGATCAATTTTACATAGATCCTTCGCAATCTTTTTTGTGTGGGAAAACAATCAAGCAAAAAAGATTTTTGAAAGATCTCAAGGAAGATAATCTTAAAAATTCAAAAAAATCTCATCAACCTGAAACGCGAGAATAAAATCGTTGAGGGCCAAATTGTTTAGTGAATGCGTTGTGATTTCCAGGCGACAATAGGCCCAGCCAAAATGAATGTCAGGATGATGGCGATTTTTCTCCGCTATATCTGAGATTTGAGTAACAAATTCAAAGGCACTCTTAAAATTTTTAAACTTAAAATCCCTAAGAAGAATTGAATCATTTTTTGTGAGGGCCCACTCAGAATGAATTTTTTTTATGAGCTCATTTTTTTCTTCCGGAGATAATTCTCTCTTAAAGTCCGACAGATTTTGGCAATTTAATCCTTTTAGTTCCATTTTTTTTCTCCTAGACTATTTTAGTATTCCTTAAACTTGAGGTATTAGTAAATGCGTTGGATCTTATTATTATTTATTTTTAGTTGCTCTCATCAGGTAAGAATTGTTGCTCCGTCTGAAAAAAATCCTCGGAACATACATGAGGCCGTGGGTAAAAAAATAGTCGTCGCTACTCAAGGCGAGGCATCAAGTTCTTCGGCCATGGAAATGTTTAAAAATGGCGGGAATATTATTGATGCTTTCGTGGCCGCTTCTTTTACAATTTCGGTCGAAAGACCACAGTCCACTGGAATTGGTGGAGGGGGATTTCTACTTTTCTTTTCAAAAAAAGAGGGAAAGGTCTATGCCTTTGACTTCAGAGAGGTGGCCCCACTCGCTTCAAGTCGTGATATGTATTTAGATAAAAATAAAAACCCAAGGCCTCTTCTCTCGCAAGATGGAGTTCTTGCTGTCGCAACTCCAGGACTTATTAAGGGTCTTTATGAAATACATCAAAAATATGGAAAGCTTCCATGGAAAGACACAATTGCTCCTGCCATTAAGCTCGCAAGAGAAGGCTTCCCACTCTACGATCATCTTCATGAGGCACTCGTCGATCGAAAGGAAGTCTTATTAAAAGATAAAGAATTCAAAAAAACATTCTTCACCTCAACAGGCGAAGTCCCAGAGTTAGGTTACAGAATCAAACAAGAAAATTTGGCCAAGACTTTAGAGATAATTGCCAATAAGGGTAGTGAGGGATTTTATTCTGGAAAAATAGCTCATTCCATTGTGAAAACAGTTAAGTCCAAAGGAGGAATTCTCTCCCATAGGGATTTAGAGCAATACGCTATGAAGGAGAGAATCCCTGTTACTGGTTCCTATAAGGGAGTTAGGGTTTTTTCTATGCCTCCTCCAAGCTCTGGTGGAATTCATGTGATTCAAATTTTAAAAATGCTTGAATCTCATCATCTTAAAAGCTTGGGGCCTCAAACGACAAAGGCCATTCATTTAACTGCTCAAAGTATGCAAAGAGCTTTTTTAGATCGTGCCCTCTACTTAGGTGATCCTGATTTTCATGATGTTCCTACTGCAAAATTATTAGATGAAAAATATCTTGAAGAATTATCTAATGCCATTGGAAAACCCCTTGCAATCAAGGCCAACGATTTATCTCCTATTCCTTTTGAAAATCCAAAAGAGTCGAGTCAGACCATTCATTTCTCCCTTGCAGATGAAGAGGGTAATCTTGTAGCTTCAACTCAGACTATCAACGGGTGGTTTGGTTCTGGTGTAATAGCTAAAGGAACTGGTATTATACTAAATAATGAAATGGATGATTTCGCTCAGAAAGTAGGAGCTCAAAATTTATTTGGAGCTGTTGGAGGTGAAAATAACCTTGTGATTCCTAAAAAGAGACCATTATCCAGTATGTCTCCAACAATTATTTTAAAAGGCAATGAACCCCTCATGGCATTAGGATCTCCTTCGGGGACAAGAATCATCTCTTGTGTTGCTCAGACTATCCTAAATGTTCTTGAGTTCGAGATGCCCTTATACGAAGCAGTTGCTGCGACCAGGATTCATCAGCAGTGGCAACCTGATGAGCTTAAAATAGAATTTCCATTTTTAGATAATAGTGTCGAGCAAGAATTAGAAAAATTAGGTCATAAAGTTGTTCACGAAAAACTTGGTTGCTCGATTCAGGCCATTAAGCGAGAAAAAAATGCTTGGATCGGAGTGAGTGATCCAAGAGGGGAAGGAAGAGCTATGGGGCTTTAGCTCCATGGCCTTGGGCTTTCCAGATAAGTTTTTTTGGCGTAGGCCAGTTGGTTTTGTCTATCTCGATGCCTTTTGATTTTTTTTCTTCTGCAACTTTAAAAATTCCGGACTGATTGGTTTGAGTTTTCAATTTGACCCATTCATAAATTTTGTCTATGTCCCAAAAAATAAATTTAAAGTGTTTTTGATTTTCTTTTGCCCATGAATCTTTGGAGAATAAAATATCAAGCATCCCTATGTTTTTATCTTTTAGGGGTTGTCCTTGTAGATACTCTGGGATGTTGACATAACTTGTCCATCGGTCACGAAATTCTTGATCTAAGATGTCTGAAGCTTCTAGATAACTGATGCCGTAACTTAAAGCATTGACTCCCTCTCCATAGAGAGGTCGATGTATCAAGCCATAATTTTTAGATATCTTATATTTAATAAATTCTTCTTGGTATTTTTTTAATCTCTCACAATTGGATTCATTAATTTTAAATTTGATAAAATTTACTTTCCCTTCGTTGAGATAATTTTCGAGTTCAGACTTTAAATGTTCAGAGTTTTCAAAAACACCCTCATAAGTATGGGCAAGAAATCCAAATCCTCGCTGATTCAGTGTCAGTTCTTTAAAAATAGATGAATTATCGTGAACAGCAGTTAGAGAGGAGAAATTTTGACATTTAAGATCAACATAAGTGTATCCTAAAAATTTGTCAGAATCTTGCCATCGGTTTAGGAGAATCGATTTAAGTAATTTTTTTGGACTAGACCAATCTACTTTAGTTGAAGAGGGTAAAAAGTATAGGGTAAGTTCGCTTTTGGCAAAAGCTCGGGGAAGACAGATAATAAAAAAAAGACATAAAATTTTCATACTTATATTTTCTGGGATGGACACAATAATTGGCAGATGGGAAAAATTGTTCTAAAAATTTTTATATTGAGTAAGCATAATGAACTATGAACTAATTGGGATCTCTCTTTATGTTTTATCCATGCTCTTTATGGGGTATGTGGTGTCAAAGAGAATCAAAACAGATGATGATTACTTCTTAGCAGGACGGTCTTTAGGACCTTTTCTTGCAACTTTTTCAATTTTTGCAACTTGGTTTGGAGCTGAAACTTGTATTGGCACTTCTGGTTCGGTTTATCGCTCAGGTCTTGGTTCTATTCATGCAGATCCACTGGGATATTCTTTATGTATTTTTATTATGGGAATTTTTTTTTCAAAAATACTATGGCAAAAAAAAATCACAACGATCCCTGATCTTTTTCGAGAAAGATTTTCTCCTCAAACCGAAAAACTGACTGCGATAATCTTGATTCCATCGAGTTTAATTTGGGCGTCAGCTCAAATCAGGGCCTTTGGACAAATACTCCATTCAACCACAAACTTTGATGTCAACTTGGCCATATCAGTAGCTGCCTTAGTTGTGATTATTTACACTGTTTTTGGAGGCCTTCTCGCGGATGCATATACTGATCTTATTCAAGGATTTGCCCTCATCATAGGTTTAGCGATCTTAGTTTTTGCAATCATCAGTGATCTCGGAGGAGTGGAAGTCGCTTTTTCAAAGATTGATGCCTCTAAATTAAGTTTTCATTCAGATGAATTTGTTGGACTTGGTTTTCTGGGAAAGCTCGAGTTATGGCTTGTGCCTATTTTGGGTTCAGTTATGTCTCAAGAACTAGTGAGCCGAGTTGTTGCCAGTCGTTCACCACAAGTGGCCTATTATTCATCCTTAAGAGCAGGTTGTTTGTATCTTATCATAGGTTTTTTTCCTGTGATTGTGGGGCTTCTTGGCCACAATTATTTACCTCAGCTTGAGCAATCCGAAACAATACTTCCTTCGCTTGCTAAAATGCATCTAAATTATGTTTTTTATATCATATTTATTGGAGCTCTTGTTTCAGCTATTTTATCGACAGTTGATTCAACTTTGCTGGCGGCTTCAGCGCTCTTTTCTCATAATCTTGTCTATCCGGTTGTGAAGAATTTAACTGAAAGAAAAAAAGTGATTATCGCTCGAAGCGGAGTTTTAGTGGCCGGAATTATTTCTTATCTAGTTGCTTTCATGTCTGAGTCAATTACTGAACTCGTGGAAACGGCATCTAGTATGGGTGGCCCATCGATATTAGTTTTAACAGTGCTTGCTCTTTTTATTAAAAAGGGGAATTCGATAAATGCAATGTTTGCGATCATTGTGAGTTTGGTTATTTGGTTTTTAGGTCATTTTGTTTGGGAAAGTGATTTTCCTGTGATCTTAACTGTTGTGAGTTGTATCGTGACATATTTTATTT
>JACCDO010583549.1_pt1 | contig 26872 bp, 26 predicted proteins | sample 7446101 | NCBI WGS metagenome assembly JACCDO01 (sample SAMN15323440, study PRJNA562643) | freshwater metagenome | isolation source: river surface water | place: USA:Blue River Watershed | collected 2017-08-16 | reverse complement strand
AATAAATAACAGACCTGTATTATTAATTATAATGTATGAGCCAGAACATAAGGCAATATCTATTTTACGGGAAATTCATGAGGGGATTGGTAAAAAACAAAAAAGTAATGTATTTTCATATTATAATAGAATTAGATTGATAGAAATTTTATCAATTTATATAGAAAATAATTCTAATATAATAGATTATTTTGTATCATATTTAATAACATATAAATTTAAATATAGCAATATAAATACAATAGACAATAATAATATATTAAATATATTATGTATTGATGGAATAAAAAAAATAAGAAATATATACAATATTATAATCGATGAATTATATATAAGTAATAGGTATTTATCAAAACAAATATTGATAACTATATCAAAAGAATTATTAACAATATTATGGGAGATTAAATTTGATATAAGAAGAAGGATAGATACAGAGATGAATACAATATTGCATTTGTATCCTATAACGAATGATATATTATTTGAATTAAGGGATAGATTAGGAGAAAAAGAGTTAATTGGATTATTTTGTATAAAAAATAGAAATGGAGTTAAACCATATGAGACAAATGAGATTTTAAGTAATTGGTATAATCATTATCGTTTAAAGGATTTATTAGAAATTTATAATTGGACAGAATGTGCACAAAGATGTGATGAATGGTTATGTGATGAATATAATCTAGAGAGTGATATCGATAATTTTAAATTAAAGTTATTATGTAAAGTGTTTGATGAACATATAGATAATAGCGAGATCATCAATATGATTATTGATGATTAATCCCCCATTGTAATAACAATTGTTTTACAATGGGAGATTTATTTTTTAATTTACCGAATCTATTTTTAATTCCAATAAATCTTTTAATTTGTCTTTTATCATCAGGTGTCCTTCGTCCCATATAGAAATCACAATACCAATGGAGCCATCCATATGGATTATATTTTGTGATCCAATTTTTTTTTTCCCAGTATTCTAATGACATACCGGACCAAACATTATATTTATTAATAGATATATTTTTATTATCCCAAGAAAGAGTAAGTTTATTTTTTGATATACCACGTAAGAAAGGATATTTTTTTATAATATTTTTACCATTATAATATTTATTTGTTATAGAACTATATATATCACGAAAATAACATCCTCCCATTACACCATGTTGAAATATTTGTCTAGGTGTATAATCTGGATTAAAATCGGTGTAGTCTTCAAAAGAAAGAGGCATATTACTTATTCTTTATTAATACTAATAAAAAAGTAATACACCAATTGAACTAATCATAGTATTATTGTAAATACTGATGTAAAGTTATTGCATTATAACCCAAGTCATTTATTTTTTTTAATGTTGATTTATCAGTTTGGTCTATAAATGTAGTATTTTCTATAGGGAAATGTTTAATAAATTGAGATTTATCATAATTAAAATCATTAAAGAATATATCATTAAATGCATTTTTACCAAAAACTTTATTTAAATTTGTAATTCTATATTCAACTATTGGGATTAATCTACCACAATTTGTTAAAATAATGACAACATCAAAATTAGATTTTAGTAAATTAATAAAAGATGAACAATTATTTATATAATCTAACGGTTTTAAGTTTTTAAAATATTCTGATTTATTAAATTCTATTATAGAATTAGGTGTAAATTCTTTTTTATGGATTTTTAAGAAATGCGAAAAAGGAGATGACCAATTTAATATAGTATCATCTACATCAAGAATACATTTTTTAAGTGGTAATTTCCATATTATTTTTTTAATAGAAAACATAAAATCTTGAAGATGAAAATGGTTATTAACAGTATAATCAAATGCAAAGTTATCGAGAGCATATTCTGATACATCATAGATTTTAGATCGTGAAAATCTATTTATTCTTATTGTTATAATAAGGGCATCATTAAATTTTTGTTTTAAAAAGAAACATTCATTGGGGAATCTAAAGTCAGAAATAACATAATTTTGATCATTTATTTTATTTGCCAGTATTTTAACCCAATAATTTTCGTCAAAGTTTCTTTTTCCATTACCATGTTCAATAAGTAAGTCTCTAACAGTCTTATTATTAAAAACAATAGTATCTTTACCCTTTTGTGTTTGTGTTAAATTATAATCAAAGTTGTATTTTTTAGAAATATCATTTTTTAACTCTTCGGCGAAAGATATATGTTTAAAGTTATACTGTTTAAATACATTTGCAGCAGTATCTTTACCACTACCAATATAACCAGATAGAAGAATGATTATAGGACGCGACATTTATATTAAAGTAAAAAATTGAAAAAAAAAAATCAATCTTTTTTTTTTCAATTTAAATATGGGAGAAGATGATATGGTATGTAAAGTATGTTTTTCCGAAGAAAATAATTTAATACAATGTCATAATACAGCATGTTTTTATGGGATATGTATAGGTTGTATAGAAGTATTATTTAGGATGTATAAAGATAGTAATACATATCCTAAATGTATTAATATTAATTGTGATTGGTTATATTATTACACAAATTTCAAAAGATTTCCAAAAATACAAGATGATTATAATAAGTTAATTTATGACTTGTTGCAAAGTAAAAATGCAGTAATGATAAATAACAATAAGAAATCATTAGAATTTATAAAGAAATGTAGAGATGATAGGGTTAATTTTATTGAAAAAGAGTTTCCCAAGATCATATCAAAAGTTATAGATATTTGCTTACAAGAAAAAATAAGTAGAATGAGTAAGACAAATAAAAAAATCATTGACAGTATAAAAAGGACAGAAACATTAAATTGTTTTAATAAGATATGTGATGGTAAATTATTAATAGAGGATCAAAGAGGAATAGGTAATATTCTCGTATGTTATAACTGTAATAATAAATATTGTTATGAGTGTCATATTATTTACAAAGAAGGACATGTATGTCAGGAGGAAAACATACAGGGAGTGTTATGGTATGATACAGCTATTAAATGCTCAGAATGTAAAACACCGATTCAAAAAATAAGTGGTTGTAATCATGTACAATGTTTAATATGTCATACTAAATTGGATGTATCAAATGGGAAGAGAGTTAAATTTACATATGAAACCAACCAAGCAAAGGATCATTTTGATATAAAAGATACATTTGAGGATTTAAATAAATTTAAATCATATAATAGTTTAAAGAAATTAAAACCGAATATATACCCAATTGAGAGTATACATAGATATTTACTTAAGAAAGAAGGTATATCTAAAATATATTTATCAAAAATGTTTTATGAATTTATGTATTCGAGTTATAAAATGAAATTATATTACAATATTTTAGAAGAACTTAGTAAAAAAAGTAATAACATTGATGAGAATACAATAATAGAATATATACAAGAGTATAAAAAAAAAATAAAGAAAAAATAATTAAAATAGTATATAAATGGAAATATTGGAGTATGGTATAAACTTATTAAATAATGAACAAAAGAATATATTTTACAAAATGAAGACACGATATAATTGTGGTGTAAATCTACCGATGGGTTTTGGTAAAACAATATTGAGTTTAATTATAGGATTATATAATTTTAATGAGACAGGGAGACCATTTATTGTAATTTGTTCAAAGACATTAATATCGTCTTGGATATTTGAAATTAATAAATTTTTTGGAGATAAATTAAAATATATAGTTTTATCGAATTCACTTAAAAAAAAGGAGATAGATATATCTAATATACATCTTATTATAACAACTAGTCAGTTTGTAGGAAAATATTATAAAGAATATTCATTAGAGACAATATTAACGACGAATGAGTTCAATGGTATAATCAATTATCAGATATATAATTATATATCTGCGCCAATATTAGAAACAGATATTTCTTATAATGAAAAGAATAATTCAATAAGGAATATTTTATTTGCCACAACATATTCGGTAATAATAATTGATGAGATACAAAATTTTACAAATGTAACTACAGATAAATGTAGAGGGTTATTATGTATATATGCAGAAAAAAGGTATGGTATGTCAGGTACAATATTTAATGAACCAAAAATAGAGAGGATACTAGGGTATAATTTATTAATTAATAATTTAGATTTTCCACGTTCTATACCGGAATCTTATTCATTAATAAAATCTAAAGAATATAAAGGTTATAATGATACATTAATTACATACAATGGGGATAATTACATTGAAATTCCAGACATTGAGATAAAAATTATATCGAATAAATTAACATATGAAGAAAAATGTATATATAAAAGTATAAGAATTGTGGTTAATAATATAATTAATAGAATAAACGAGTTCAAAAAAAGGAATTTGACCGAAGATGTTAAGAAATATAATTGTTATTTGATGACGGTATTAGTATATCTTAGGCAATGTATTATAACACCATTAATACCATTAGCTAATATAGCAATAGATATAAATGATTTTAATAATAAATCAGAATTATCAATTCTCTTAAACGAAGAACTAAATAATAATAATTTACAAGAATATTTATCAGATGAGATGTCATTAGTTTCATCACGATTTAAATCAATATTTGATATAATAAATAATATAGAGGGGAAGATAGTATTATTTACTTGTTTTAGAACAACAATTAATTTATTAGAATATCATAACAACTATATATTAGGTATAAAAGTATTTACATTACATGGTAATGATACACTAGAACAGAGGAACCGAGTTATAAATGATTTTAATAGTTATAAAGATAAATGTATATTTATGCTATCTTATACATTAGGTGCAGAAGGATTAAATTTACAAACTGCAAACAATGTATTAATAACTGATTATTGGTGGAATTGTGGGACAATAGAACAAGCAATAGCAAGAGTTGTAAGACGGGGAAATCTACATAAAAGAGTTAATATATTTTATTTTACATCTGATACTGGAGTAGAGAAAGCAATATTATATAAACAGAAAAGTAAATTAAATATAATTAATGAATTAAGAGAAGGACAAGTAAAGACACAACAAAAACCAATAAAGATAAAAGATATAATTAACATGATTAATATTAATGAGAATAATGAATTATTAGAATATATATACAATAGTAATAGTTTCACTGAACAGAAAGCATATAAAAACACACAACAGACATTAGATTTGATGTGTGGTTGTTATGTATTACAAGGTGTGTTAATCAATAGCTATATATTATATAAATGTTGTCCGAATTGTAAGAATAAATTATCCAGAGAAGATATAGATTTAGTTAATGTGTTAATTAATACTACACAGAATACTTTAAAATAAATAAATAAATTTGTATATTTATTTATTTTATTATACAATTGGGGCAAATATAATCATATTTTTTCCTCCAATTATTAATACAAGATATATGAAAATTAGATTTACAATATAAACATTTGTTCTTATATAAGAAAAAATAAAATGTTATTTTTTTATAACACAATCCACATAATAAATGAGTACTTTTTCTACATAATGGACAAGACTTATTATGTTTAAACCAATTTCTTAAACAATTATTATGAAAGGTATTATGACAATTATAACATTTTACTTTAAAAAGATTTAAGTTTATTATTTCATCTAAACATATACAACATTCTGTTGACATTTTGTAATAAAAATATCATTCTATAATATTTTTTCAATTTTTATTATGACATAATAATAATGTCATATAACAGAAAAGACCCGTCTCCATTTGATTTATATAATGCGGGAGCGAGAAATATAGGTGATAAAGTTAAGGTTGGTTGTTCATATTCTACAACAGTTGGTTCATATGTAAAATGTCCAAGTGGTTTTGATCAAGATGGTGAAACGTCAGTGGGAAGTTGTTGGTTTTGTACTGGTGATGCAGGTAATAATAGAGATGATTGTGGGATATTAGGAGTACAAGGTTCACAAGCAATATGTAAATTAACACAATATACAGGGGAACATAGTTATTGTTGTTTAAATGATACAACATTTGATAATGATAAGAGGATATGCTCTGAAGATGATAGAAATAAAACATCATCATGTAATGATGTATTAAAAGAGCAATGTAAAAATACAAATAATTTTATGTCAAATATATGTCAAAAGTGGATTAGTAATAATCCAAGAAGTACAGAAGTTAATAATGCTATACAAGAATATTGTGCGAAAGATAGTAATATAACATCAACATATTGTCAAAATTATTGTCAAAATGTAGATGATGCAGGAAAATGGTGTGATTTAAAAATGGAAGATTATTGTAATAATCACGATACAGATAAAGATATATGTGGATGTTATAATTTATCATTTTATGAGAAAATTATTTCAGCATTGGATAAAGTAGGACAAACTATAATTCCTTGGTGTAATATTAAACAATGTGCTGGTAATTCTTCGGCATATAAACCATCTATATCAAAAAAAAGTGTAGATTGTCCGAGCCAACAAATATGCCTACAAGGTATAGATTTGGCAAATATAGGAGGATCTGCGGATTTGAAAAATATTACATTTAATTGCGCGAATACTAATACCGATACCAATAAAGAAGAAAGAAATATAACTACAACAATACAAACGACTACAACTACAACTACAATAATACAACCTATATTAGTATATATTATTATAGGTATAATTATATTTATATTCAGTATAATGTTATATTTTGTTTGGTCAAAATGATTTATTATTGCTTTTATTAGAAAAATAATAATAAGCAACTAACATTATAATAACTAAAACTACTATAGCGATAATTATACTTGATGTTTGTGTTAAAAATCCGGTATTAGTAGATGAAGATGTTTGAGACATTTGTGATGATAAGTCATTTACATATTGTAATGTGCGAGTAGATTGTTCTAAACAATTTTGTATTGTATTAAGTGCAATAGATTGATCAATATTTGCAATATAAACATTTCCACCAATATTTTTTGCTGATATATTTTGTTTTGATACAGTTTCCATGAGACAACTTTTAACATTAGTCAAATCTATATTATTTGTTATATTTGTAATTGCTTTTTGGAGTTGTATTTGATTAGTAGATTGTATTGAACCAATATTTTGCCCTGTATTAGTATTAATAGCTTGTTGTTGTAATGCATCTTTTATATCTTGTAAAATAGATGCATTGTCAGAAGTTTGTTGTAAACAATCAGTATTTAATGAGACTGTATTAGATTGTTTAATATCAGATATAACGACATTACCAGATACATTATCAAATGATATATTTTGTTCTCCTGTATAAGATGTGGAACATGTTAAGATATTTTGTAATATAACTTTAGATATATTTTGTAATACTTTTTCAGTATTATTAGCATTAATAGAAACTTGCGCCCCCATTATTAATTTAATAGATTAAAATTTTATTTGTTTTTCCATTTGTTGGAGATAGTAATAATATCGTGGATGTTCAAGTAAATGGGCGATAGTTATTCGTGCAATTAATTGTTTATTATTTGTTATATGAGTTAATTTATTTTTTGCCCCATTTCCATGTTCATTATTTTCTGCTTTTAATCCATAATACCATTCATCAAATGGTGTTAAGTTAAAGTTTATATTGAATTTTTTACCTAATTTTAATGCATCATTTTTTGTTATTTGTTTTGGCATAATTCTTTATTATTATTATTGAAAAAATATTATAACTATTTAATCAATTATTGCAATAAAGATAATGATGAGAGTTATATAGAGCATACCATACCATACCATACCATACCATACCATTTTTAAAATAAATAGATTTGGTGTATTAAATTAAAATTTTCAATTATAGATAAAGGGTGGGTGGGTAATCCAAAATTAAATGAAACAATATGAAATATTATTAATACATAGATTTATAGTATGTTAGTGGAAAAAATTCCTGCCTTAATTTTCAATACAAATAACTGAGAATTATTATAAACTATATGTATAATGATTTGTGTTTTTTTATTAATTAACATTACATTTTATAGTAAATATTTAAATAAATCTGGATTTAATGGTATAAAAAATGGGAAGAAAAAAGAAAATATAAATATTTTTAAGTAATCTTGATTATGACTATATAACTGATTTATTTAGATTCTTTATTATAATACATTTAAAAACCACATATTAATTCAGTTTGATAAAATGAACAGATTAAATTAAAACTAATTATTGACATAACTGACCAAATAAATTCGGAGACATCAGGACTAGTAATAACAAATATTTAATAAAAAATTGAAAAATATATATATAACTTATATAATTATATAAATGGCAGAAGTTTATAATATATTTAAACGTGTGAAAAAAATAGGAATATACGATTTTTATTATCTAAAATGGATAATAAATAATTACAATGAATTACAAGTATATTTAACTAAAGATGACATCATTTACATAAATCATAATATTATAAGATATATTTCATCTATTCGAACAAATATAATAAAATTACTAATTTTAAAACAAGATATAAAAACATTGAATTTCATTGTTAATATTAGGGCACAACTTTTAAAAAAACTAAAAGGGGCAAGTATATTACCATTAATTAATTTATTATTTAATAATATAGATAATAATATATCATTTATATATAAAGTAATTGATTTATACATAAATGATACAGAAGAAGTAATAGAATATATGTTATATTTATCTATTGAATACAATAATATAGGAATAACAAGTTATATACTTGAGAATTCTAATATCAATATAGAGAATAATATGGATATATTAGAAGATTGTATAATTTTTGGTACAATTGATATGTTAAAAATAATATTAAAGTATGTATCATATATTAATGACACATCATTATATTTAGCGATAGAGAGGAATGACAAAGATATTCTGGAAGTTATATTAGATAAATATGATAATTTTTCTAAAGAAGTTTTTAAGACAGGATACAATATAGCGGAAGAATATGATAACGAAGAGAATATGGAATTATTAGAAAGATATATATATATATAAAATAGATATTTAAATATCTATTTTTTTTTATTATGCACTTCGAATTGTTGGGCCAGAAACATAACCAGTAGAAGTAGATGCTGAAACATTGGCAGAAGTTGCTTTATCAGTATATTGTAAATTACTTGTTTGTATATTAGAAGATTTTCCTCCTGTTATAGTATAATAATCTGGGACAACTTTGACATTGGAATTTTCATTTGAATCAATTAAGAATGAAACCAATTCAGTTATTTCAAAAGATAAAGTGAAGTCGAGATTATTAAAATTAAATAAGTTTCCATCTTCCCGAGACATTTTAATATTAAACGATGTTAAAGCTCCGAGTGGTTGGTCAAATATTTTGGGTGCGGAAACAAAACCATCATACAACATATTTCCTGGTGGTTGATTTAATTGTATTTTAGCAAAAATATCTCCCAATGGAATACTAGAAGGATATAATACTGTATCAAGACCTGGTATAATTAGGAATATGGAGTTTTCACCAGAGAGATTAATACTTTTATATAATTTAGTATTTGAAGTTCCATCAGATGTATTTAATTGGTACATTCTATGACCATTTTTATTACTTGAGGTTCTTATAGATGTTCCACCTGCATTAGATACCATAGACTTTGAATATGAATCTACGATTCTAACCATATAATTATTAGAATCAATAATTTTAGCAATAGGTCTATAAACACTATTAATAGAGTTTACAGAAATACCACCTACAGTAGTTCCATTACTTTCATCTGGTTCGGTTCTATAAAACACGACATTATTGTTTCTATTAATAACACCGTAAGAACCTGGTGTATTTATTATTAATCCAGTATATATTTCGAAATTATATTGGTCTATAACATTTACATTATATAAAACATTACCATTATTATCGATATCTACACTTGGTATAGAATTAGTAGATGATAGGATAATAGTATTACCAATATAAACATTAGCAGTTGCGAGAGATGGTATTCCACCAATATAATTAATTCTAACAGTATTATTGTCTATAACCTGTATAAAATAATTAGCATCAATTGTTGGATTACTTGTAGAGTTAAATATTTTTATAGTATCACTTGTAGATAAACCGTGATTTATAAGTATTACATCTATAGTATTAGAAACAATAGTTTCAATAGATACACCAGAATATAATTTACCGGACAGATTATGTGGTAATAATGTAGTAATTAATACTATACCACTACTACTTCCATTAACAATTGAAGTTATTTCATTAAATGGGTGATTAGGGTGATTGACATACAAATGGTTAGTTCCTATAATAGTAGAAGCTATGGAGTTTGTAGTAATACTATAAACATCAGAATCTATAGTAATAGTATTAGATGTAATAGAATCTATAATAAATATAGCATCAGATTTTTGTGTAAGTAATGGGGTTGTTTGTAATCCATTGATTTGTATTTTATCTCCACCATATTTTATCTTTCCGGTTGTACCTGCTCGAATTATATTTATATCAGCTGATAATTGGAGTTTATTTAGTCCAATTACAGTTGCATAAAATGTTCCACTAAAAGTCCCAAATAAGTTTAATGTTGCAATAGCATCAGAATTTGATATTGTTATAATATTATTAATACCTAATCTATGAGGGGATGAAGTTGTAATAATAGGGGCGTGTCCAGTAGATATACTAAGTATATCTATACTTGTTGCCGGTTGTAGAACATGAGGAGTTGATGTGGTTAATATTAGTTTTTTATTAATTATATCTACTGTAGCATCAGATATATTATATGTAAGAGTAGAGAATGGACCAATTGTTTGGTCATTAATATAAATACCCGAATCTTCATCTGGAAAGCCTATATTATTTACGATAAGAGATTTACTAGTATTAAATAAAAAACGGAAAGGTGCAGGTTTCCCAACTTTAACAGTAGTGCCACCCCCATTTATTGTAGAATTAGCTTTTACATTTACTTCATACGTAAATGTATTATAATCTAAAACTGATACAGTAAAGTCTCCATTTAGAACACTAGAAGGGATACCAGCTATTTGAATAACACCAGTAATTAAAATAATATCATTAGTTTTCAAACCATGACTGGTTTGTGTTACTGTAATAATACCTGTTCCAGCAGTTGTTGCTAATGGATTAGTAGATAATTGAGAGATAATAACACTATGGAAACTTAATACATTTGTATCTAAATTAGGAGTTACTTTAAAATAATGATAAATCCCACTTCCATTTCTACGCTTTACTAAGTTCATCTGTTTTTCTATTTCAGATGATATAGTACTTATAGTGTAATTTCCAGGTTCTAAGGCGACAGTATAGTTGGGGACACCTAAATCACAACTACACGTAGATTGTACAGCTATTCCATTGTCCATTCTGATTTGTAAATTATCATCATCTATAATAGATGCATAATAACTTCCATCTATATTAGGAGTAGAATTACTATTAAATATCCTTACTGATAATCTACCAGAACGTTTGATATTATTCAAATTATGATTGGGGATAGATAAATTTATACTATTAGGTATAACTGTTTCTATAATAACATTATGTCGTATACCTAAATCAATATCTTCTTCATTTTCCCAAGTTAATAAGTTATTTTGAATAGATACAGGAGTTTCTTTAATTACTTGGTCAGAATTAGGTATTTCTGTAGATTTTAATGATATTCTAATAACATTTTTAAATATTTTTGGTAATACAAATGTAAAATTATTATTATTAGGATATTGTAATTTATTTCTATTTTTACTATTAATAACAAGTATTGATGTTTTTTCTTTAGAGAAGTATGCTGGTTTAGAAGAAGTACTACTAACACTATTATCAACTAAGTCTGGTGGTTCTATAAGATTAGATGGATTATATATTTTATTTTCATTGTTTAATATTTTATTTCTATATAATTCTTGTTGTTGATAATTGTTAAAATTTTGTATTTGTTCATCTGATAGGTCTTTAGGCAATCTAGTATCAATAAATTTTTCATTGAATAATAAATTATTATTCATTTTATTATTAGGTCTTATACTATTTAATAAATAATAATTTATTATTTTCTTTTTTCCGCTGGGATATAATTAATATTTAATATATTGAATATGTCTTTTTCAGAATGTATAGGGATACTTTTGCTATTTTTAAATAAACCATATTCATTTAACTTCATTCCAAGTTTTTTAGCGATATTTCTCATGTAAATATTAAAAGTATTACTCCCGGTAAAATGTAATAGAGCAGTATAATATGATTTTTCTGGAACTAATTTTATATCTACTTGTCTAACTAAATTGGAATATGGGCTTTTAATTAAGAAACTAAATTTAGAAGATCCTTGTGCGAGAGTTACAAGAAACAATGATGATAGTGTAATTTTTTTTTTTTGAATATCAAAGTCATTAGTATTTTTTAATAAAATATCTATATCACCAGAAAAATCATAACCTCTACGAAATGACCCAGTTATGTCGAAATCTCCTAATATAGTATGTAATATATTACATAAATATATTATTTCATTTCTTGGTATTAATGTATTCAAGTCGTAATAATATAGTAAACCTAATCTCTGTAGATTATTTAATTTATATTTACTATTATTTCCATTATAAAAATCTGACTTAGTATATAAGTCGTGTAATGTATATATACCGACATTATTTAATTTTAATAAAGTAGAAGGGCCAACACCTTTAACTTTTAATAAATCAGTATAATCTTTATTATTAATAATAATTTTTTTAACCTCTGGAACTCCATCAAATATATAGAAATCAATAATTTTTTGTAATAATTTTTTCCCCATTAAATTTTCATTCTTAATTTTTAATATAAGTAAATTTTTATCGTGGAATATATTATTATCTATTTTTTTTAAGTTATTAATTGCTTTAGTATATGCGTTGACTTTATATATATTCTTAATACGTTTATTATATTCTAATAATACTATAAATTCATTTAAGATACGTTCTTTAACTTGTATAGGTTTACTTTTTATAATATGTTCATTCATTTATTTTTATTGTTAAAAAATATTTATAATAATGATATATAACAAAACAAAATTAATATAAAATTAAAACTTTATTATAATAAATATATATACGAATATTCTGATATTTATGATGCGAAATGGTGTAATGTGTTATAAAAAAATGAAAAAGATTCCCAATAATTTATCAGAAACATTAAAAAGTTTTTATTGTTGGAATAATTTAATTAAAAAAATAGAGAAATTACCAAGTTCATTAGAGATACTTGATTGTTGGAATAATAAGATAACAAAAATAGAAAACTTGCCGAATTCATTAAAAATTTTTTCTTGTTGGAACAATAAAATAACAAAAATAGAAAATTTACCAAGAACTTTAGAAGAATTTGATTGTTGGTGTAATAAAATAACAAAAATAGAAAATTTACCATACACATTAAAAGTATTTTCATGTAGTAGTAATAATATAACAAGAATAGAGAATTTACCCAGAGGTTTAATCTTTTTTGATTATACGAATTGTCCGATACAATATATTGATAATGTGAGTATCAATACAATTAATTTCACATTAAAGGGATATCAAAGTATTCGTATATTACAAAGAAGGATAAGACTAAGATATAAGAGAAAATGTAATAAAATTAATTACAATGAGTGGGTATGGGTATAATTTAAGAGAAAAAATTGAAAATAAATAACTGAATGTCAGAAATAATTATCTTAACAATATGAATTGTAGTAAGAAAGACGATAAAAAAGAACAGATTCTTATAAAATTTAAGAAATATCAAAAAAAGGTAACAAAAGATATTATAGATGAATTAAACACTATGAATTTATCTATATTGGATAAATTCGAGAAAAGGTTAAAAGTGGTAGATAAACTTTATAGGATGAAGGTTGATGAGGAGTTAAAAATATATTACAATGAGTTGGAAAAGCAAGGAGAGCGCCATGTAAAAAGACAAAAAACAATGATAAAACGTTATGGGAAAAGAACAGCGTTGGAAGTATCTGAATTTGTTGAAAAGGCAAAGAATACGAGAAGAATAAGAAAGCACACCTTAGCAAAAAGGGGACAGGGGTATTATAATAAAAAACAATAAACAATACTTAAAAAAAATAAATAGGACAAAAATAAATAATTTTATTTTTGTTCTATTTTAAATAATACTATTTTGTATAATATAATTTTTTATAGTATGACATTCAAAAGAAATAGCAATATTTAGGAGCATATCAATATTGTCTAAAAGGAAGTCATATTTATTTATTAATAAAATAAATATATCGAGGTGGTTATTTTTAATACATAATGATATAATCAAATTAATTATATCATAATTATAATAATTCATTTCTATAATATATTCAATGATTTTAGTGTATCCATAAATAGATGAATATATCAATATATCATAATACGTTATACCAATATTATTATGTGATAGTTTTTCTATATACTTATCAATCGGCATATATTCTTTATATATAGAATCTATGAGAATAATAGAGTCAATAATTGGAGTTTTTATATGCATTATTGGTAAAGGAGAGGTATAATAAATATTTTTCAATTTTTATATTACAAACCAACCAAGTAACATTAATAAATTTGACATGATAATTTTATTAATATGAGAGTGATTAGTTATTTCAAGTATATCAAATGGTATAATAAAATATAAGATATTTAATTTATTTTTTTTAAACAAAATACCAATTAACAGATAAATTATAAAATAAAAGTTTATAGAGAAATCAAAGAATTCCCATAATGGGATAGATAAATAATAATTTAAATAAGAATCAGTGAATGGTTCTTTAAAATGAGAAATATAATTAAATGATTTGGGGAATGTATCTGCCAAGTTAGAGTCTTTTAAATCTTGAGAAATGAGTTGTTCTTTAGTTGCAATAATATTTAAATTTGTGAAATTTAGTTGTAAGTCTATATGTGTATAAAGTTTACCGATAGAATTTATAGAATTATATGCGCCGATATTTGACATAATATATCCTTGAGCCCCGACATGAAAATATGGGGCATAGAAAATGTTATTAATATTTTTTTTGTTATTAATATCAATATATTTAAATAACCCACCTAAATATGCAATATCAAAGTTAGGAGGTAATTGTGTAATAATATATTTTAGTTTATTAAAAAAATTTGAACATAACTGGGCATCATCTTCTAATATAATAGCTAATTTTATATTATTATTTTTTAATAATTTCCAAATTTTTATATGTGATAAAGCACAGCCTATGACTTTTTTTATACCAAATTTACTATAAAAAGTAGTAGTATTATCTTCAATTTGTTTTTTAGATAATGCAGTACCATTAATAGCGTTTATATAATAAATATTAAATAGATTATTATAATATAATTGTTTAGTAATATTATATTTTCTAAGTTTATCTTTTTCTAAATTAATAATAAAAATTGGTATTTTAAAAATATCTATATTCATTTACAAGATATTTTTAAAATAAAAAGATTAGATTATGATAAATCAAGTAATAATGCCATTAATACTTTCTATAATATAGTTATTTTGTGTATTAGACCATAATAGACTAATACCTTGGCCAGCACTGGAGAAAGTAATAGTTCTAGAGGATATTATTCCATCATAGGGAGATACAATGTTATTTATTGTTAGAGTAAAGACGGAGTTATTTGCCATTTGTAATATATACACTTTTTTAACAAATCCACTACTACTACCAGAAGATAATGTTCCAGATACATTTACCATAGATGCAGTAATAGATATCCAGGTTATATTAGTAGAACCAGATGGATTAATTGATGCACCATTTGATGATAAATATTCTTCGGTATAATTTACAGTAGTTGTAGAATTTGCGAGATTAATATTACCTTGAATAGTTAAATTACCTTGAACAATAGTATCGGCATTCAAGTATACTCTACTTGGTGCAATACCGACGATATGAAGGTCTACCCCATCACTATAAATCTGGGTATTATCATTATGGAATTGAAGAGGGATATTGCTAGGTATAATTATACTATTAGAACTATTTAAATTGAGGGTAGTATTAGTTAGTGTTAAACTACCAGATGATAATATACTAGACAAATTAGATATTGTACCATTATTTAAGTTTAAACCAGTGAATGATCCACTACCAAACTGTACATTTCCAAGTGTTCCAGATATAACTTCATTTAGATTAGTAGTATTGGTCAAGTAAGTAAAATATTGTGTATTTTGTTTTATACCGATAAAACAGTTAAATGAGGATAAATTAGTTGCTTGTTTTATTTCTAAACCTCTATCTTTTAAATCATTAATAGATTGCCCGATTGTGATAATAGGGTCATTAATTGATACATTAGTACTATTAATTATAGTAGATGTTCCATTAATTATGGTATTTCCACTTATAGTCACTGGTGAGATAATATTTGTTAATATATTTGCGGCAATGGTTAATGTGCCAGAATTACCGGATATATATTCAGAAGTAGCGCCAAGTTGTAATTTTTTATTTGAGTCAAGAATTATATTTGTATTTGTTAATATATTACCATTAGCATTAATAAGAATATTATTTGATGTATCAGAATATATATGTTCAGAGGACCCTCCTAATTGTAATTTTTTTGTTTGTGGGATAATAACGCTTAATGTTGGGGTCAAATTAATATTATTATTACTAATTAATGATATAGAATTAAATGTGGTAGACAGAGTATTATTACCATTAATAAATAAATTACTGGAAGAATCTGTAGTTATATATTCTGTAGTATTACCGAATTGTAATTTCTTTAATAATGGGATAATAAAATTTGTATTAATTATGATACTTCCATTAGCATTAATTAGAATATCATTAGATATATTTGATGTTATAAATTCGGTAGATACACCGAGTTGTAAATGTTTAGTTTGTGGAATAATAACATTTGAGAATGGGGACAATGTTATATTTGAATTTGAGCTAGTGATATTAATTCCATTAGTTAAAACTACATTCAATGTATTACTACCAGATAATGTTAAATTATGTAATGAATCTGAAGTAATAAACTCAGTTGATGCACCAAAAAATAATTGTTTAGATTGAGACAAAAAGGTATTACTGAGTAGATTAATTAATTGTGAAGATGATGATAAAGATATATTAGCATAAGTATTAATAAATAGATTATTAAATGTATCGGAATATATATATTCTGATGATGCACCAATCTGTAAATGTTTATTTTGAGGAATAATAACACTTGATGTAGGTATTAAGTTAATATTATAGGATATAATATTAATGTCATTATTAATATCACCATATATATAACTATTTACATTACCAAATTCCAAGTGTTTATTTAGTGGAATATTGATATTATTTAATGGGATTAGATTTATATAATTTGCGGAATTTATTATGAGATTTGAATTATTATCTGAATATACTGATGTTGTTCCAGTAGAATTTAAATAAATTGGTACATTTTGTGAGAATTGATAATTAGTAACTGCTGTAAAATTAATTATTCCAATAGAATTTAATAAGATATTAGTTGAAGTGGAATTAATATAATTTGGGGATAAAGTGGAGTTATTAAGAATAATTTTTGAAGATATTGGGATTAAAATATTATTAGTTACTAAATGTAAATTTTCGATAGAATTAATTATTAGATTAGAATTAATATCTTCTTGTATATAATTGTTGGATAGGACATCAAAAGCTAATTTAGACGATTGTCTAGTATAAATAGAATTTGTATCAAGATAGATTGCTATTCCACCTATGAGGTTTAATATACCGGAACAATTAATAATACAACAATTTAGTTGACCGGTTGTTATAGAATTTGTTACAGATAAAGTGGATGAAACAGATAATTGTGATGCAGATATATTTGCAAATTTAGCATTACCTAAACTGCCAGATACAACTTCATTTGTTATAGTAGCATTTGGTATATATGTGAAGTAATCATCGGAGTGATCTCTACCAAAAAAACCTATTTTTGGTGTAGAAGAGGAGTACCAATAAAAAGCTATACCTCTCCATTTATTGTCATCCGATGTTGGTAAATTATTTCCACCAATAGTTATTATAGGGTCCATGGCCATTAATTGAATAGTTTCTAAATCTGTCTGTGTTCCATTTACAGTAAAATCACCATTAATAGTAACATTAGAGTTTAAATTTATTTTATTTGATGATGAAATATTTAGATCACTACCATTATCTATAATAGTAGAGTTTGTTCCTAATGTAATAGGATTATTAGATGGGATTAATATAGATTTACTATTACCTGGGGTTAATTCAATATGGCCAGATGCAGTAATAAAAAGATTATTATTTATTGCATTATCAGCATAAATATAATTTGGGGTATCACCAAAGTTAAGGTGTATATTATATGGTATAAATATACCACTATATCCATCGATTGATGGAGTAAGATAAATATCAGAAGATAAGAAGAAAGATCCAGTATTTCCAGATGATGTTATTGGAGAAATTAATGTTATAGTGAATTGAGTAGATGAAAGGATAGTAGATACTTGTATTCTTTTATTATTTAAACTGGGGATACAATTAGTAGCAGAAAATATTATAATATCACCTATATCTAAATTATGACTTGAAGATGTTGTAATAGTGGGGGTACTTCCTAAAGAGATAAATGTAATATAACGCAATACTTTATTTATTCCGGTGTTAAATGTAATAGAATTTTCATTTGTAGTAAATAATTGAGATTGCTGAGTTGTAGCAATAAGATTACCGGATGTACTTATTAAATTAATATCATTTGAAACAGATGAATTAAAAGAACCGGAACTAGAATTAAATGATATATCACCTTGTAAAGTTGTTTGATTAATTGGGGAGAAAATATTTACAGAACCTGAACCATTTGGTGCTAGATTAATATTACCATTTGTATTTGTAGCCGATATAGTATTAATATTAACGCGTAAGTTTCCTAAATCTGCTAAATCTCTGACTAATAAGTCTCCTTGTATATTAAATTGATTTAGATTAGGATTCCATTGAACATAATCACCAGTTATATTACCATAAAATATAACATTATAACCTAAACCTTGAGCATTACCCGAAGTTATTGTAGTAGCAAAGATTGGTCCAGCAACATTTGATCCTATAGTTACACCATCAATAATACCAGATGTTATATTAACATTTGATAGAGTTTGTCCACCGACAGATACAGTTCCCAGTACATCAGATGATACTTGTGCTGTTATAGATGGTAATAAAGATACTATACCAGCCAATGGTTTTCCTAATGCTAGACCTGTTGACATTTCTAAATTAATATTTATTTTGAAAATAAAAACAAATATTAATTTAGAAATAACATGGAGAAGGAAGCAGTATTTTATTCACGATTATCATATAAAACGCCGGAATATATTAATCAATTATATCCGGGGACAAGATTTAAATTTATTCAAAATTTGGGAACGGATTGTCAGGTATATATTTTTGATAAAAAATATATTACGTTTAGGGGGTCAAGTTCTATTAAAGATATATATTTTGATTTACGATTAAAATATATAAATGACAAAAACAATTGTAGTAAAGTACATTCTGGTTTTTATAAACAATATTTATCAGTAAGAGATGAATTGGATGAATATATAAAAAATGAGATGAGGTATGAGACTAATATAGTTTATACTGGACATAGTTTAGGAGGTGCATTGGCTTGTATTGCATATTCATATAGAAATAGAGAGAAGATAAATAGATTAATAACATTTGCATGCCCGAGAGTTGGGGATAGTGGTTTTAATAGGTTAATAGAAAGTAATTATTGTCATTATATTCTTAATAAAGATATTATATGCAAAATTCCATTATTATTTTATACTGAATTACCCAGAGAAGTGATTAAATATAATGGCAAGTGGTGGAATATTATTAATAATCACAAAATAAGTAGTTATTATTCTGCGTTAAAAAAAGAATTTTAAATTATGATAAAGTTAATATATGTTTGAATTCAATTCTTTTACCAGTTCATTTATGGGAGGGAAAGAAGAAAATAATTCAATGGGAGAATTAAATCAAAATATTATTAATAAGTTGTTATTAGATTATTTTTTTACAGATTTTAATAAAGATAAATTTCCATTTTTAGAAAAATTTTTAGGCAAAGAGATTTCGTTACAATTTGCATTTGATAATAATTATTCAAAACTAGTAGATTATCTTATAAATACATATGGAGTATCATATGTGAATCTTCATAACGCATATATTAATAATGTGGATATACAAATCGTAAAAAAATATCAGGAATATGTATTAGGTGATGGGAATTTGTATCCTGATGCTACGAATTTTACGATGGATTTAGAAAAAATGACTAATATATCAAATACTATGAATTTGGTGGCGAAAAATGGTAATGTAGAGACATTGAGATTTTTATTAGAGAGAACAAAGGGAAAACCTACAGTTTATGCTATAGATCTTGCATATGAAAATGGGCATAATGATATGGTATTATTTTTAAAAAAAGAATGTAAATTAACTGTATCTCAGGGAGGGAATATGTATAATAACGATGGTGAGATGAGACAGTTATCTGCGTTAGAAACATTGAATATGTTACAGAATAATGGAGATAGTTGAGAATATATATTTATCCTAGCAAGAACCCTAATATCATTAGAATATTACTAATAAATATTTTTAAAGGTTGATGATTGATTTCTAATATATTAAATGGGATTATAAAATATAAGATATTTACTTTTATTTTTTTAAAAAAAAAACCGATAAGAATATAAATAAATATAAAAAAATTAATTGGGAATCCCGAGACTTGGTATAAGGGGACTGAAACATAGTAATTTACATATAAATCACCAAATGGTTCTTTAAAATATAATAAACGATTAAGTGTTGTTGGAAATGTATCTGCTAAATTTGAATCTGCAGCATCTTGTGAAATTAATTTTTCTACACTTGCATAAACGATTAATTTTCTATCAAATTCTACTTGAACATCGATATGTGTATATAGTTCCATTATTGAATTAATACCTTTGTTTGCCCCTTTATTAGAAATAATATAACCTTGAAATCCAGCATATACCCGGGGTTTATATATAAAATTATTAACATTATTTTTAACATTTAATGAGACATGTTTTAAACCCAAGTTAATTATATCAAAATCGTCGGGTGTATTATCAATAATTTGATTAATTTTATGTACAAAATTATCTTTATTATATGTCAATTTTGCATCATCTTCTAATATTAGTGCGTTGGGAATTCCCAGATTTCTAATAATTTTCCAAACTTTTAGATGACTTAATCCACATCCAATTACATTTTTTACACCAAACAAGTTAAAAAATGATGTTGTGTTATTTTTAATTTGTGTATCGGTTAATTTACTACCATCAACACCATCAACAAATGTAGTATTATACATTAAGTTATGGTTATACAATTCTTGTTTAATCAATTTTTTTCGTTCTTTATTTCTTTCTAGGTTAATAACAAAAATAGGGATAGGTGTATTCATGAACATAATATATAAAAATATTTTAATAAACTAAATTTTTATATATTATAGAAAATAATAGTTTAGCGGAAACTTTATATAATTTTTTGTATTATCATATAAATGTATGTATTAACGATTGATGTAGGGATAAAAAATTTGGGAATTATTATTATGTCGGGGAATAAATCTGTTTTTAATATACATTTTTGGGACAATATAAATACAATAGAACATATTCCAAACAAATGTAGGTTTATATTAAAGAATGGAAACGTATGTAATAAAAAATGTACATATAAATGTGGGAAAGATGTATCATGTAAGAGGCATTCCAAAGAACTGAAATTTCCACAGAAAATAAATACTAATATGAGTAAATTAACATTGCAAGTAATTGTTAAAAAAGTGATTAATTGTATAAATGATCTTATTCATAGTAATAAAGAATTAATAAATTGTGTAGATAAAGTGCTTATAGAGTTGCAGCCCAGAATTAATCAAAAAATGAAATTAATAAGTCATGTTTTATTTGGTAAATTTGTGGAATATTTTAATAACATTAATAAAAACACAACATTAGTTAGATTTGTATCAGCTTCAAAAAAATTAAAGGTGAGTTATAAAGGACCATCCATTGAATCAAAACTTAAGAGCAAGTATTCGATTAGGAAATACAAGAGTGTAGAATATACGAGATGGTATTTAAAAGAGAAATTTAATGAAGAGCAAAGAATAAAGTGGTTATATATATTAGAAGAACATAAGAAGAAGAGTGATCTTGCTGATGCTTTTTTGATGGCGATTAATGAATTAGAAAAAATTGAAAAATAAATTACATACTAATTTATAAATATAAGATGGTCAAAACACAACAGATTGAAGAATACGAAAGCACATTTTTAAAAGAATGTTATCAAAATAAATTGCTGGAATATGTTATGAATAATGAAGTAAGTAATATTAAAAAATTACTCGAATATAATGATATAAGAAGATATATTGATGTAAATCATCAATATAAAGATGATATAATGAGTGCCAATGTTGAGGGTATTATTAGTCAATATAATACGATAATACATATAGTGTGTAAATTAGATAATATGGATATACTATATATTCTAGTAGAATATTTTAGAGATGAAATAAACTGTAATATATTAAATAGTAGGGGGAATACGTTTATACATATAAGTATATGGCATAATTTCTGTGAATATTTTTTACTAAATAATTTCCGAACAAAAATAGATTTTTCTATTAAAAATATTTATGGGAATTCTATTATTAATTTGGCGGAAAAAAGAAATAAAAAGCTTGTATCATCATTAAAAACTTTTTCTAAGATAAAAGAAGATTATGAGAGATATATTTTTAATGTATGTGAAGAAACAAATAATGATAATATAAACGAGGAGTATTATAATAAAGGGGAGATGGAAGAGATTTTTAATATGAATGAGAAAAGTTTTGAGGAGACTAAAGATTTACAAGGATTGGAGGAAGAATTAGAAAAACTAATTAATTTATAAGAGCCTATATATAGTTTTTGTAGTTAAAAGCAATATACTAATTGTTGTTTTATAACTAAAGTAAAGAAATATATATGTTCCGAATAGTAGCATAGCATTTATTATATAAATAAAATTTAAAATAAATGGTATGTATATATTTTTTTGCCACATTACACGAATAATATTAAATCAAGTATTACATTTTTTTAATATTATATTATATATGAATACAAGTACAAGGATATTAAGAAGTGCATTAAGTTCAGAAAACAAGGTTATTAAACAATTGGGTAGAAGTGTATTAAAAACAATGGAATTATTAGGGGAAGCGGAAAAAGAAGAGAAGCGACGACAGAAAGTGAAAAGTACAAATTTACAGAATATAACAACATTTTTAAATGGGGTAGATGTAAAAAATAAATTAGAGGGAGTTAATATAAATATAAAGAATTTTAAAACAATCGTATTAAGTAATTACAGTATGACAAGTGAAGATACTAAATCTCTTCCTATGTTAATAAGTAGATTTAATATGTTAATAAAAGGGTTAAGACGATATAAAAAAATGGGATTAACTATAAAACCGAGTAAATTAAAAGAAGTTATATTTAATAATATAATTGTAAAAAGGACTGAATTATATATAAATTTTGATGATTTAGAGATATCAAGAGATGTAAAAGTAAATTCTAATAAAACAACATCATCCCCATTATCAAGGAGTAATAACAAAGATAACAGAATATTAAGAAAGTATTATTCTATTTAGAAGAAATAAGATTATATTGTATCGTTAATACCTATCTTACCATTCATAAATTAATTGATATACATCCTCAAAAATTGAAAAATAAAATATGAAAAAATAAAAAGATAAAATGGAAGAGAAAATGTATGATTTTTGTGATGAGTTGATGAAAAACAAAGTATTTGTTAAATTTTTTGAAGAACATTCTAACAAGAATAATTTAATAAATATATTTGAGAATTTAATGGAGAGTTATAATAATATGTGTAAAAACACGCAAGATAATTATTTTATAAAGAGTGAAATGAGTGAGTTAAAATATTATATTAATGAGAAGACGAATGAGATAAAAGAAAATAATAATAAGGTATTAAACAAATTTAGTAATTCATCTATAAAAGGGAAAATATCAGAAAATATATTAGAGGAAGAATTAAACAAGATGTATAAGAGTGCGGAAATAATAAATACATCCAAGAAAGGGAATCAGGGGGATTTCATTATAAAAAGAGAGGACATGACTGATATAATGATAGAGAATAAATGTTATAAAACAAATATACCAAGGAAAGAGGTAGATAAATTTGAGAGAGATGTAAGAGAAAATAATATACATGGTATATTATTAAGTCAAACATCAGGAATAGCAAACAAAGATAAGTTTAGTTATAAAATAGGAGAAGGTAAGATGAGGGTATATATAAGTGATGTTAATTATGATACAACAATAATAAAAATAGCAGTAAATTTAATAGATTGTTATGAGAGAGAGATAATAAGAAAGAGAGAAGAAAATAAAGATCAAAATGTGTCAGAAGATGAGATAAATGAGATGAAAGAAAAAATAGAGGAACATGATAAACAGGTGAAGGAAATAATAGAAGAACAAGAGACGCATTGTAAAAAGACAATAAAGAGATTAGAGAATATATATATAACTGATATATTCAGTAAAGTTTTAAAGATAAAGACAGAGAATAAATGGGGTAATGTAATGTATTAATTATATAATAGACAACAGACAAATATTATATAATTAATATAAGTAATGTTCAATGAAAATAATTGAAAAAAATTTAATAATACTTATTAACAATAACTTCCCAATAATGGAATACTATATAGAAGAGATAAATAAAAGAGATATAAAATCTGGAACCAAACGAGAATATATAAATGCAATAAAAAATTTAAAAGTTGATGAGTTGATAAATAAACCAGAACAAATGATAAATGAGGTAAATAAAATATCAAAATCAATAACGATGAAGAAAAAAATATATACAATATTAAAAACATTCACAGATAATAATGAAAAATATGATGAGGAAATTAAAAAATTAAAGGAAGCAGAAAAAGAGAATAAAGAAGAGATAGATAAGGTGGGAGAATTAAAAAGATTAAGAGAGATATATGAGAAGACTGAAGATATGGAACCAAATAAAATAATGATGACGATATTATTATTTCATGAAGGAGTAAAAGCAGAAGACTTATATAATTTAAAATGGAAAGATTTTAATTTGAGAACATCGGTAATAACAATTAAAACGAGAAATAGAAAAATAAAATTATCAGAAAAAGAAACTGAATTATTTAAAAATAGGAGGCTAGAGAAAGAAGATTATATGTTTCATGATAATAAAATTGGAAAAGATATGTTTAGAAAAAAATATTCATTATATTTAAAACAAGTTTATAATATTGATGGGGGGATAGAGAAAATAAAGAGAATAATAAAGGGAGGTATATAAAATTGAAAAGAATTAATAATATTATATTATATTATTAATGGATGATAACGAAAAATATAAAAAAATACTTGATTCTGAACTAACAACAAAAACAAAATATAACTATATTAATGCATTAAAAAGATTAACGAATGATTTTAATGACATTGAATCTATTATAAAAGAAGTAAGTACATTTAAACAAACAATACAAAAAACAATGTACAATGCATTATTAAAAATAAAAGAAGAGCAAAGATATAAAGATGAGAGGGATAGAATAATAAAAGAAATGGATATTATACAAGAAGAAAAAGAACAATTTAATATAGATTATGATAAATTAGTAAAAAAATATAAGAAAATAAAAATAGCAAACTCAATTAAACTAATATATACATTATTACTATTTTATCCAAATCAGAGGAGGGAAGATTATTATAAATTAAAGTGGGGGGATTACAATAGTGAGGATGGGGTAATAACATTTAAACAGTTAGTGAAGAGTAAAACGACACAAGAATTGGAATTAAAGTTATCAGAAGAAGATAAAAAAATATTTGACTTATGGAAAAGTGGTGATGATAAATATATATTTCATAATGGGGTAACATTAAATTGTTTTGGGAGAATGATGAGAGAGGAGAACGAGAAGACATTTGGTATAAAAGCAGGAATGTCAATATATAGGAAATTAATAAGTATAAAATATAAAGATGAACTGGATAATATTAATAATTTAATAGAATTTGGTAAAATGCAAAATCATACATTGGCAACGATATTAAAATATTATACGAAGGCGAATAAATGAGAGTGTGGAGAGAGGGGGAAAAATTGAAAAAGGGATACCGGAGAGGGTGGATAGAATAAATATAGGGTAGATGAGGGATTACGATATTAGGACAGAATTGAGTGTATGCATAATAAAAATGCTAGCGATAATAGGGGGGATAATAGTGACGAGTGTAAGTGTTATATATGGGATATATGCGTGTCTTGGGGTAGAGCCATTTAGGGAGAAACAATTAGAGATAGGAATACCGTTAATAATATTATCGGTGATGGGGGTGATGACAATAGTGGGTGCGATAGGGGGGATAATAGTGTCAGTAATTGTAATAGTGCCGATAATTATATTTATATAAGAGATGGGATGATATATTAATTTGATAATATATCATTCCTAAAGATAATGAGGGTGGATTTATATGTTGTTCTAAAGAGCATAATATAATGAAAGAAGCGATAATAGAGATACCGAGGAGAACAAAAATGAGAATAAGTAAAGCATTTATTAGAACAGGACCAGTACTTTTAAATTCAGTT
>JACCDO010040993.1_pt1 | contig 26883 bp, 27 predicted proteins | sample 7446101 | NCBI WGS metagenome assembly JACCDO01 (sample SAMN15323440, study PRJNA562643) | freshwater metagenome | isolation source: river surface water | place: USA:Blue River Watershed | collected 2017-08-16 | reverse complement strand
ATTTTTTTTCTTCACTATTCTGATTATCACTATCTTCATCATCACTATTATATTTTTTTTCTTCACTATTCTGATTATCACTATCTTCATCATCACTATTATTACTATTGTAATCTTCATTATCTTCATCACTCTCATTTTCTTCTTGAACTATTTTAACATTATTAACATCATCTAGGATTATATATTTTAAAATGTATATAAATATGTTAGTATCAATACAATCTTCTAAATCTAATTTTTCAAATTTAATGTTAAAATCATTAATTAAAATTTTTATATTAGTATCTTTAACATGATCGTGGTAACCAGCGCTATTTATAATGTTCTTTAAATTTTTTTTAGTAACTATATCTCTTAGATAATATGATTTAAATTCATTAAAATACACATCATACAAATCATTTTTTTTTACATTGAACATATATCCGTGTTTTTTAATCAATTCTAGTAAAAAGTCAGAATCATATTTAATATTATATTTTTTAAAAAAGTGACTCATATTTTTAATAATTTCTAATGATTCAGCTGGGTCAAAATAACTTCTAGATAGATAATTAAATACAAAAAATTTGTAATCGAATTTAATAATATCATAGAATTCAAGAAATCGACTATAATTTTTTGTAATGAACCAAGTTTCCAAACAAAAATTTTCCTTAAGTAGTGTAGTAAAATTAATTTTAAGATGAATATTTGATTTCTTTATAGAAAACAAAACATCAAGTATATTACAAAACCATCCTCTATACTCTTTCAATAATTTAATATCTGAATTTGTAAAAGTATATCCAGATTCAATTATTTTATAAATACAGTTATATGTATCTCTACTGCATATACTAAGTATATTTTCACAAAAAAGATTATTAAAATGTATTTTATAAAATGATTCTGGTTCATTTACTAATTCAAAAATTCTAACAAACACGTTGTATGAATTAGTTTTAGAGATAAGAATTATTCTATTCTTGATATTTTCAAAGATAGCAGATAGAATTTCATCAGAAACTTGACCTTTATCGTATTTTTTGAGTTCATCTAACAATTTAATATCAGTATTAAAATCATCTAGATTGTCAAGATTTAAAACCATTAATTTAATTATATTTTAGTTAATAATAAGTTAATAACTAAAAAAATCAATTTTTATAAAGGTTATATTTTAACTTTTTCATATATTTTATATAAACTATCTTTTATATCTTCAAAATCTACACAAAAATATAAATTTGTTTTTATATTATTAAAGTATACATTTTTTTTACCATTTTCAGTATTAAATATTATATTCCATCCACTAATCTTTTCAACTCCTATGTCTTGTGTTAAAATATTATATATATGATCTTCATTAAAGTCTTTTGTATGTATAAAAAGTCTAAAACTATATATATCTGATATAAAAAGTAAATAAATCTTAAAATCTAAAGTCGGATCATCTTTTTTCTCAAATAAACAATATATATTCATAATTATATTATTTTATAATAAATAAATCAATTTATACCGAAAAGTTCCAAACTTAAGACACGCTTAAGTTTAGAACTTTACGCTAGCGTTAGTGCCAAAAAATTAAGATACACATTAATTTTTTGGCACTATACGGTATCGAAAAAATAAAAAATTGAAAAGATAAATTCCAGAAAAATATATATCATTATAATAAAATAATATAAAATGAACCGTCTCCTGCTTTCTTCGGGTAATTATATGATTAATACATTTAAACTAACACCATATTGCAAGAATATTGATAAAGATAAAAAATGGTCTTATTGTAATATCATTACACCAAACAATGTTATTTTCAGAAATATTAATCCTGAAAATAAAGACATTTTAATTGAGATTAAACCAGTTGTAAAAAATGGTTATGAATACAAAGATGAATTCTTTAAAGAACTATACATCGACAATAAGTTTGTACGTCAACTAAAATTCGATGTACCTATATATTTAGATTACGTTCCAGCATAATTACAAAATACCATAATTGAAATACTCATCTTCGTTTCTTTCAATAAAATATTTTTTTATATCTGACAATAAACCTTCTGGACAATCTTTAGATGGTAATAATAATCCAAAATCATTTCGAATTAAATGTAATAATGGATTAAATTTATGTTCTACTAAAATTTGTCTTCTTTCCAAATATTTTCTATTTTTCTTGCTCCCATGAAAATAATGTCTTATAACACCTGGTACATAACCTAATCTAAGTTTTGCTTCTTTGATTTTATTTTGATAATCTAAAACAGTATTATTATAACCTTCATTTAATTCTTTTGAAACAGAATTTTCTGCTTTTCCAATTAAACTTAATGCTATATGATTATCTCCACTACCTAGAATACCTAAATCATATAAACCCCCAATCTTATCATATGCATTTCGTGTAATTGCCCATGCAAAACCAGGATGCCAATAATTATTTATATTACCAGTTTTATATTTTTTTTGATGAGTATATTGATAACCAAAAGAAGAAAAAATTTGCATAATATCTTTATTTTGATCTAAATCTAAAGCTTGACTAAATAATTGTACAATGTCATAAGAGCCACTACCTAAAAGTTTTAATGTATCTTCTATCCAGTGTATATTTTCAAAATCTATATCAGCATCAACCCATGCCATTGCCTTCCATGCTTTAGGTAGAAGATGTTTTACTCCTAAATTAATCATATTTTCTTTATGCCAAATTGGATTAGGGTTTTCACATTTAATTTGTAAATGTCTTATGTTATCTTTTTCAGTTACTTCAAATTTAGGAGAATCTCCATATTCTAATTCTACTATATATAATTCTGCAAATTTACTATTTTGCTTTTTAAATCTTTCAATAAATTCTAATGCTAATACATACCTGCGAAAATATTTACAAGGATTTGATATTACTATGATTATATGTAGTTTATTATCTATTAAAACTCCTTTTTTAATAGATTCATTAATTTTATTTGGAATATATTCTATGTTACCTATTTCGATACCATTTATCACTGTCATATATTTTAAGATATATAAAATTTATATTTAAAATAAGCATAAATTGTATTTGATATAAATATATAGATTAAATAATATATATTTATTTATTTATAATGGTGTATATTTTGGCTTTTTTAAATTTTTATTTTTACCAAATGGCATGAAAATAGCTATAATTACTGAAATAATTAAAAGAATAATTAAAACTATCATTGCAATAATTTTATATAATTCTGTATTATCTTCAACTTTTACTACTTCTTCTTGTTCTGCAAGAATTCGTTGTGCTTCTAACAATTTTAATTTATCTTTGTAATAATTTTGATAATTTGTAATTTGTTGATGAAAATAAGTTTTATAATCTTCTGCGTTTTTCTTTATTATTTCTTCTGTTTGATAATGTACATCATCTTTTTCATTTAAAGTGAAATTGAGAGGTATATGTTTATATACAATTTGATTTGTTGTTTTATCAATAAATTTTAGTGCTAGATTACCGTTATTTAGAGTTATAGAGGGTGGATGTAAAAAGTTTTCAACTTCTTCATAAGTTGAATACATGTGTTTACTATTATCTTCTAAACCATATGATACAGTAAATCCTATATTATATTTATTTGAAGTAGGAACTGTTATTAAACTAAATAAATATACATATAAACTTTTCTCTGGTTTTGATTCAATATAAGACATATCAAAACTGTTATTATCTAAATCAATATTGTTAATCAATATTATTTTATTCATTTCTTTTTTTTTACTTTGTCTATTATCACCTACAATTAATATACTATTTCCTTTAACTAATACAGTATGTGGTGCAATAAATACTTTACATTTTTTTTCTGTTGAAGGGCATTGAACCTCATTATATGTAGGGTTATTAAAAATAAACATATTTATAAATTCATTATGATTCATTTTATATTAATATAATAAATTTTATAATATTTAGAATAAAATTAAATATTATAAGATATTAATTTTTTAATTATTATTTAGATATTTTGATTTATATTTCATATATTTTTTAAATAATAAATTATTATTTTTAATTAAGTTTTCTATATTTAATTTACCTCCCTCTAATAATGGTCTTTGTGCACGTCCTCTATATTTTTTTCTTTCTTGTTTAGGTATGGCTGGTCCTGCTCCTGCTTCTTCTATATCTTTTTCTTTTTCTTCTTCTGTATCTGATTCTGAACCAGATTCTGCTTCTGCAGCAGCTGCTGCGGCGAGTCTTGGTGCGGGTATTGGCATGGGTCTTGGTTGGGGTCTTGGTGCGGGTCTTGGTGCGGGTATTGGTGCGGGTAGAGGTTGTGCAGGTGGTAAATTATCAATGTATTGAGGTCCTTCTCTTGTGTCAAATAAAAACAGTGTTTTTATTCCATAATCAAATAATATTCTAATAAATCTAATAAAATTTAATTTAACATTATTTATATTTTGTTGATTCAATGGAGTAATATGATAAAATAATCTCATTTTATTAAGAATATCAATAAGATTCGGGTCATTGATAAAATATAATTTATTCCAAAATAACATAGTTTTTAATATATCCATAACAATGTAATATTTGTGATCTATGTTTATTATTGGTATCTCAGAATTTACTGATAATAAATCATCTATATTTTCATATATTGAATTAATGTAATTTCTTTTTCTTGTTATATCATTTTGGTCATTAGGATTATAATTTTGTAAAAAGTTTAAAAATAAATTAACATTTGGAACATCTCTATTATTTATAATATTATCATACAAATTCATTACATATCTAAAAAATATAGTAAAATCGTTTAATATAGGTGGGTGTTGTACTAAATTTCTATTTGGTGGTTCCCCCCATATATCACGATTATAATCTTGTTGAGGATTTTGAATTAAATTTAATTGTTCATCATTATCTACATGTCTAATAATACCATATAAATGTATTACAAGATTTACTAAAAATACACCTCTTATAATACGTTTTTTATATTTTTTATCAATCCATGGTTCTAAAATATCTTTGGTTGTTAATACATAAAATAAATCTTCTGTTAATTGAAGAGGAGAATATGAATGTACGATAATATTACGAATATTATCATCTTGGTCATGAAATTGAATTTCATTTTTATGTGGCTTGTAAAAATTTTTTGCTGCTTCATCAAAGAAAAATTTTCTTGCAGTATCATCATATCTAACAATTGATACATCAATGAATTCAGATGGTACAGTAAAATTAATTGTAGGATCTTCAGGTGGTACTACTTGATTATTTTCATCTAAATAATCAATAAATTCATTTGGTATGGTAATATTAAATTTGCTTCTAATTAAATCAAAATCATTAATAACCTTACCATTAGCTAAAGTTTGTCTAATTGCATTATTGTAAGTTATGTAATGTATTTTTAATAATTCTGTACCATCATTATTTTTTAATACGCCATTTGATACGTTTTTAAATGGGTCAGATGATGCTGTTTTTACGCAACTTTTTCTTGGTTCAAATACAAAATTATCAGGAGTAATATTTTGTATAAGAGGATTAATTCTTATCTTTGATACTTTTTGTTTATAATAGTTTGGATCATTACTACGTCTACATTTAATACCATTATAATCACCATTATTATGCATTCGTCCAAATTCTCTTGCTAAATCCTCGCGAAAAGTATTTATCTTTGCATTTGTATAAAAATTATTACGCACTAATACTCTAAATTTATAATCTACAATATTTTTTACTTTTTTTTTATAATTAGTAATTACTTCTGATAAACTTTCTTGTGTAACTAAATCTAATCCTCCTTCAAGATTTGTTGTGTGAAAATTAATATTATCTTTATCATTACTTATTTTTATAATGTATAAAATTAATGTTAATATATTGATATCATCATATATTTGATATAAATCATTATTTTTCAATCTAAACCCATTATTATGATTTATTCTTATAGGGGGGGTCCCACGTTCTATAAGTTCACGATTTATACAAGCGCTATATGCAAAAGCTATAGTTAAAAAAGCTCGGATATGTAAATTATTGTCAAGTTCAGCACCTATTACCGGATCATTATTTAAAATTCTATCTATATTAACATTATTATCTAATAAAGTTTTTAATCTTAATAAAAGTTCACTAGTTGTGTAATTTGGATCATATACACAACTGTCTGAATCGTGTAATATATATTCTTCATAATTTTGATCTAACCTATCAGGTCTATATATAATACCATTTATTACATGATTAAAATAATTATCAAACTTTCTTGTTATTGTATCAAGAGCACTACCTAAATGTTTTGTACAAATATTATTAAAAATTAAAAATCTATCATTATGTTCAGTATTAATGAATAAAGAATAATCAGTATCACTAATTTTAAACTTTGAATTTAATGCTTGCTCTATAAAAGTTCTTGCGGTATTAGGTCTACCTTCAAATACTTGATCATTATTAGTTTCCAAATTTACATTAAATTCTGAAAGATTATGAATTTGACGGGGTAGAAAATATTTATCAATAACTGTTTGTATTGTTGAATCCATTAAATTATTATTTGCTCGTATATCTGCCAGATGTCTATCAAAATTTTGTTTCATTAAAGAACCCCCTTTAAATATCAAAAAAACATTTTCGTCGCCTACTAAGGGTTTAATATGAATATGTTCGTTATATTCCCTTTCTTCTCCTTCTACTACTTCTACTCTTTCTGCAGCAGCATCATCATCATCGTGAACAATTGGGTTAACTAAATTGATTTTATTAACTAAAGTTAAATTAATATTTGTTATTACTTGTGAATATAATTCATGAAAAGTATAATCTAAAAATAATGATAATATATTTATATTATCAAAAAATCTTTCAGTATATAAATCTGTAGATTTATCACGTATTGCTCTTACGTCACTCTCACCATCTTCTGGATTAATTAAATGTGTATCATTTTTTTTAAATAAAAAATTACTTTTATTAAGTAGACTGAACATATATAATATATTAATGAGTAAAATAATATTATAAAAAATTGAAAAAATATATTCATTAAACTACAGTTTATAAAAGAAATCTATATATAATATATTAAAATGTCAAGGAACAATTTCCGTAATAATAACTCAAAGTATTCATCTGGCGTGGGTACTGGAACTGGAACTGGAACTGGTAAAAAAGTCTCTAAGGATTCAGGTTTTGGTTCAGAGGTTTTAGAGAAGTCTACAGTAAAGGCAACTCCTACTTCATTGAACCCTTTTGCCAAATATTCTACTGAACAATTGACAAGAATAATTAATATCAATGAAAAAAAATTGGAACCATTAATTATGAAAAGTCAAAATGTTATTGAAGCAAAATTAACAAACGATGCTACTATACGTTATCATGTTTAATTGATACGCTATAGTGGTTTATTATTTGTTAAATTTTTTATTTATTTATTTAAATCTATAAAAAGATTTAAATCATAAAATATTTTTTTAACAATGTAAAGATATAAATTTAATTTATATTAATGAACCGAAATTATTATCTAGACGATATATATCTTTCAGACTCGTTTATAAATCAATTAAAAGAATATGACGAAGTCAGTTTATATATTTCAGAAAATAAAATAAGAAATTATGATTCAGAAAAAGTTATTGATCTAAGTTTATTACCATTAAATGTTATTCATTTATATTTAAATATTTCAGGTAAAGTAAATATAATACCACAATCAATTAGAAAAATTCAAATTGATTCATATGGAGAGAAATTATTTTTTCCAAAAAATATTAAAGAATTATGGTTAGGAAAAGATTATTTAATAAATTTCCCAGATTCATATAAAAATCTACCAGAAAACATAGAACATTTACATTTAATTTATTCAAACTGTATTGATATTACAACAGACTTAGATTTCTTACCACAAAATATAAAATCAGTATATATAACTACTTTGTACAATAATAATAATTTTAAAGTAAAAATAAATAAAACATATCCTAAACTAAATAGATTACAACTCCATGAAATCTATGGAATAGAATTAAATGAAATAGAAAAATATTGTAAAGATAACAAAGTGACTTTTGTAAATTCATATTATGAAATAGTAGGTTGTTAAAATTAATTATTTTTATTAATTCTTATCTTTATTTTTTCAATAAAGTTTTCAATTGTTGAGATAAATAACTTATCTTCATTGTATGTAATCTTAAGATTATTTAAACCGTTTCTGCAAGCAATTAAATCTTCTGTCAATAATTTTAAGTTATATTTATCATCATCAGATTTACTCTTGATAAATTTGTCAGATATTACATCTGCAGATCTAATAATTCTATCTATGTATTTAATGGTTTCTTCTCTTGAATCTCCACCTAACCATCTACGTATTCCTTGTAAATAGTATCTTGTATCTATTTCCATCTTTTCTTCAGTATGTGTCAATTTATCATTTTCTTTTAGATGTGAAATAAGTTTTAAATTGGTCATTAAATCCATAAAATTATATAATTCATCAGATGGTTCATTTGTAATTTCAGTATTTTTATTTAAATCTTTTGGTTGTTCTTTATTTTGTTCTTTATTTTTTTCTGTTTGTTGTTCTTTAATAATTTCTTTAATTAAACCTGTAGTATTTGAATCATGTTTTGTTTTAACTACAGTAGAAGTAGGTATAGTAGTAGTATTAGTATTAGTAACAGGACTCGAATTTGCATAGCTATTTGAACTATATTGGGAACCATTCAAATTATAACTCATATATATTATATAACCTATTATATTTATTTAAATAATATAAATATAAAATATAAAATTATATTATAAAAAAATATGTACCATGAAAAGTATTATGAAAAGTATTTAAAATATAAGACAAAATACTTAAATTTATATAATCAAAAAGGAGGAGGGGAATTTATTAACTTTAATTTTGATATTACCGCAAATAATAGTTTACCAGGTTATGAATATATAAGAAGAATAAAAGGCGAAGCAGATAAACCTATTCGAATTAGTGTGGATTATGTAGACAACGGTGAAACACAAAAAATAAATATTTTATCAAAATTAACAAATTTTAACAATGAAGAATTATCTCACTACGTAACCTCTATGACGAATCCAATATATTTTATCATAGATGATATAGAAAAGGCTCCAGTAAAATATTGTGTATGGTTAGTATCAAATGAAAAAGAACCGACCGATGTATATTTAGGATATATAAGATCTGAAGGTTTTAAATGTTATACACCAACTAGTAGAATACCACAAGGTGATTTATTAATGAAAACAATAATTAATTTTGCACGACATGTTGGATTTAAATCAATAACATTATTTGATCAATCAAATAGGAGTTGTACATACGAAGAAAAAGATGAAACAACAAAAGAGGAATTAAAATTTAATCAAATGAGAAGTCTACGTGCTATTTCTCTACTAAGAACAGGTCATACTTATTATGGTAATTATGGTTTCAGACCAATTAATCCTCAATATTTAGAAGAATATAATACGGTTTCAAGATCATTAACCAGAACAATAAGAGAATTTGAATTTGATAAAAATGAAAGATTATTAACTTTAAGAGAGCAATTAAAAGATGATATGAGAATATATAGTAAATTTCAGAAAAAATATATAGAGGCGTTATATAAGCCCGAAAATCAAGATAGAATATTTGTTGATTTAAATAATGAATTTATTAAATCTAATTGTTATTATGAAGTGATAATTAGAGATCTATATGAAGAATTAAAGATTTTAAATCTTACAGATCATAGATTATATCCTGGTCATTTTGAGAAAATGAAATTAATTTTATAAAAAAATGACAAAGTATAATTGTTTTATATTTGTTTAGTAATATAATAAAAGATACTATTAATTGTGTCAAAATAATGATGTTCATAACGATGTCCATAATTAATTTCTAGGAGAAATTCATCATTGAATACTTCAATGCGATAAGTAATATTATCATATGTAATAGTGATATTAGTTTCACCATTAAGAATTTTATTTGATAAACTATTAAAGTCCATTATATTTATATTTATATATAACTATAAAATATTTAGTAGTTTAAAATTTCATTTTTTTTATTTTATTTTAAATTCTCCAACACTTATGACATTATTATATAACTCTTTATATTTTAGTTTATCTGAATCATTTTTATAATAACTAAGTTTTTCTAGATTTTCAATAACAGTATCTTCATAAAATATATTTTCTTTTAATAAGTTTATAACATTTTCATTTCTAATAATTGTATTATATATCATATTTTCGTTTCTAAATTTATCATAAATAACCTTACATTGAGTTGGTTTTAATAGCAATCTAATATATTTATTTGGATAATTGTTAATAACTAAATTAATCTTCATCTCTGCTTCCGCGCATAATTTATCTATACAATAATTAGTTATTTCATCGGGAATAGACTTACCACAATTATTATGGTACCATATAACACTTTCTGCTAGATAAATATTTGATAGAATATCTGCCATATTACCAGAAATCATTTGGTCAGATTTAATTTTACCACCAAGTAGTGCAACAAAATTAGATAGGTTTGCAAACTTTTCAACAACATGTTCTAAACGTTTTGTAGAACTATTTGGATTACCTGATAAAACACTAAGTAAATATGTATTTACTGCAAAACCAACCATATTATTAAACTCTTTTTTGAACTTATTAAGATCATTATTTTGAATTGAATCAAATACACTATAAATATATGGATGTGATTTATTTAGACCCTGACCAAATATGATTAAACTACGTGTTAAAACATTTGAACCTTCTACAGTTATACCAATTGGACTAGAATTATAAAATTTAGTAAAAAAATTATTAGGACCTTCACAAATTGCACTACCTGCATAAATATCCATACCGTTTAATAAAACTTTTCTAGCCCTTTCAGTTGTTTGTTGTTTCATGATAGCTGTTAGAACAGATGGGATGCTACCACTATCTAAGATATGTGAAGTAAATTTCACAGATGATTGAATAACCCATGTATTAAAAAACATTTCTAAGAATTTTTCTCTTACACCTTGCATATTACCAATTGGAATTTTAAATTGTTCTCTATGTTGAATATAATTTAGCATTCCATATGTAATTGCTTTAGATGTTCCATTTGCACTGGCTGGTAAACTTACTCCTCTTCCAACTGCTAAACATTCCATTAACATTAACCAACCATTACCTGCCATTTTTTCACCTCCAATAATTTGATCTAAACAAATTTTAATTTTACCCTTTAGAGTACCATTAGGAAAACCCGCATTATTTGGATTATGATATGTTTCTTGTAATAAACCTAAATGACCCTTTTCAACTAATGCTAATGTTATACCGGTTTTACCAGTTTGCAATAGATTATCTGGGTCTTTCAAATTAAATGCAATACCAACCAAATCAGCGATAGGTGCTAAGGTAATGTATCTCTTGTTTAATTCTATCTCAATATATCTATTTCCATTAATCTCTTTTATAATACCCGTATCAATATTACCAGTTGCATCACTTCCGTTATTTGGACCAGTTAATCCAAAACAAGGAATTAAATTTCCAGAGGCTAATTTAGGTAGATACATATTTTTTTGTTTATCTGTTCCATAATGTTGTAGTAATTCTCCAGGACCAAGGGAATTAGGTACCATAGTAACTACAGCTAATGATGGATTATAAGAAGCCATCATTGTAAGAATCTTACTTTGACTTGAAATTTTTAATCTATTACCATCATATTTTTTGTCTATAATCATTCCAAGAAAACCCATAGAACCTAAATCATTCATAATGTCTTTAATATTAGGAGAAGGATATACTTTTGATTCGCCATATTTTCTAAGGATATATTGAGTTTTATCTAACATATCATTTTCTACGGTATTATTATTCAATTCTACTTTTTTGAGCATATTATAATTAATTTTCCCACTAAATATATCTCTATCAATACTTACACCACCAGATCTTAAAGCAATTAATTCTGTCTCAGAAATCTTTGGTATAATAGTTTTTACTCGATTAAATAGTCTCAAATACATAATATTATTAATAATATTCTAAATTTTAAATATCATTAAATATATATTATGAATGCAACATTATATAATGCCAGTAAAAATCCAAAAAAGAGTACAAAAGGTACCGGATTTAAAGATGAAGAAAAAGCATTAGAAACAATAAAAATAGTAAAAAAATTAGATAAAGTAAAACAAATGCAAATAGTATTAACTATGTATTATAGAGCTGAACATCATCCACATAGAACTAAAGATATGGAAAGAGCACAAAAAATATTTAAAAAATGGTTAATAGAAAAAGGATATAAAAATAGTACAATAAAAAGTAAATAAATTTAAAATTTGTATTCTTTATCAACTTCAAAAGCCCATTTAAACTTATCTCTTAGAGAAGTTGAGAATACTTTTTCAACAGGTAAATCGTGTATTTTCAAAAAGGCTACTGTTATTCTAGGATCTATGTAATTTGATTTACTTGTTCCAAGAGATATATTCTTTAATTCTACTTTTAATTCTTTCTTAGACTTTAACTTTTTTAGTTTATATTCAATTTCTTTTGCCTTTTCTTCTTTACTCTTCCCTCCTTCTCTCGCCTTTCTTAATTTAGATTTTACTTTCTTAATCTGTTCATCTATTCTATCTACTTGTGTCTTGTATGATTTACCAACATTCTTTTGATGATTACATAATTGAGCAACTTTAGCATTGGCTTTATTAAATTCATCTAATAATAATACTTTATCTGTAGTACCTTCATACTTCTTATTAATCTTATTTAATTCTTTTTGAAAGAGATAAGATGCATTATATGTTCTAAACACTTTTGCTGTTAAATCTTTCATAAAAGTTTGTAAGTATTTATTAATATCAGACGAAGTAATAAAATTAAATACTTCATCATCTTTGTTTTTATTTTCCATAAATTTAAACATATTTTCATAAATAATTGAATCAACTTTCAATTTATTATAATATCTTACAGAGTCTTTACCAAGAAAGTCAAGTGCGATAGTGTTATCTGCTAATAGTTCTACGTGTTCTACTCTCAAAGAAGTAACTCCAACTGTATCTGTTTCATCAGAACCCTTCTCATTACCCACTCTTAATGCAAAATTATCTATAAAATAAAAAGCAGTTGCAACTTGTTTTTGTTTAACATCTAAACCATATAAATTTTTTAAATTTTCTTTTCTAATTGTTTCTATTTTTCTTTTTAATTTTCTTGCTAAATCAAACTTATCTCTATCACTTGATGCTTTAAAATCAGAATGAGCACCTAACCATAAATATTTAGTTTTACCTGTTATATCATCGTGCCATGAAGCTAACCATTCTACTTTTCTATCATGTATAACTTTACCCCATTTATGAGTAGATAAAAATGATGGAATTTCTGGTACTTTTGCTTCTTTACCAATATTTATAATTATATCTTCTGGATATATATATGGTTTAATTTTACCTAATTTTGGATTCTCTCCTCTTCCTAAAAAAATACCAGGTGGTTCCATTCTAAAATTACCAACAGGTTGTTCTTTACCATCAACCATTGCAATTTTATATTTTGCATCACTATCTTTTTCAGTATCACTATTTACTTTTTCTTCTTTATTTTTAGCTTTAATATCTTCTAAAATTTGTTTATATTCTGTAAAATCACATTCTTCTAAACTTTTAATAGGTGAATCTTTACCTAAGATCTTTTTCCAATCACCCCAAAAGTTTCTATTAAATGTTTTACTTTCTACATATTCCGAACCAACATATTTTGCATATAACATTGCTGCTTCTTCAGCCTTTGGCGATAATTCAATATAATCATTATTATATTTTAACGGTTTATTATGTGGTTTATATAAAGGTGGAAAATACACACCATTGTGTTCAAGAGTATTCCATTTATAGGAACCACCACCGGACATCATATATTCTTCTCTATTTTCATTATTATCATAATCATTAAATAGCCTATTTAACCAAAAATTTAATATTGTTACTTGTTTTTTAATTATATTTTTATTATATTTTGTCATTTTAATAAATTAATATTAGAATAAAAATATTTAACTTCTCATTATAATATTATAAAATGAATTATAGTGTATTAATCATAACCGCTATATTTGCAATAATGCCAATATTATTAGTTAAACAATATATAAAAAAACAAAATAGATTATTTTTAATTGTGGCATTTTGTGTTTATTTATGTATGACATATGGTTATTATTTATTATTTCTTAACCCTGATTCAGATGTGTCATCTGTATTTACTTTATTATTGATCTTGAAAATATTATTAGTATTCTTTATTGGTGTAGTTATATTAAAAGAAGGTGTAAATAGAGATAAAATAATTGGGACTCTATTAGCATTAATATCTATTTATTTTCTTAGCAGACCAAATCCAAATTTAGAACATAAATAAATTAAATTTTATTTTGTCCACAACATGAACAAAATTTAATATGGGAATCATTTTTAATATCTAATATTTTTGTAATTTCTGGAGGTATATCATCAAATTGAATATTTGTGTTTATTTTATAATCTGTACAACCAGTATATAATTTAATATGATGCTTAAATACTGAATTTGTATGATTAGTTATTTCTTCTACAAGTTCAAAATTGGGTGAAAACAAAAATAATTTTGTTTTATATACAGAATCATTAATTAATTTCATATTAAGATGCCCGTTTATATTATCAATTTTAAATCTTTCATAATATTCTTTATTATTAAATAGATACAATAAACCTTTTTTTACAAAATGTTGTTGATAATCTACAGCAAACATTCTACCAAAAATAGTTTTACTTAAATTTAGCATTTTTCTTATTTATATTATTTTTTAATGAATAATATAAATAAAAATCAATTTTTTCAAAATAATTAATATAAAATAACTGGAATTTTACTTAAATTTTTTAGTTTAGAATATTTAGTACGATGATAACCGTCCAAAATTTCATATAAATATCCAGGTTCATTTGTATATTTTACACAAATTGGTGGTAGATTATCATAATCTAAAGTAGGATCTAAATCACGAGAATATTTGTGTTCAGATACAAATAAATCATTTATATCAATAACAAAAGCATTAGGATATTTTGTTATATTGTATATATAGTGTTCAGGATTTGTAGAGAATTTACAAACACTTTCAATTGTAATCTCACCATGTTCAGTTAGTTTAGGTGAATGATATTTAATTAAAGTTTCAATCCCTTCTTTTTGTGTTTCAAATTCGAATTTACCTATTTCCATAATAGATTCTTCATCTTTTACCACTTTAAATTTGAAAGGTTTATCAGAAGTCATATCATATGTATATAAATATTCCTCATAGACATTATAAAAAACGTCTTTTAGCCAAATAGTTGAGAATGGGTCGAAATTAAATTCGACTAATTCACCATTTTTAGAAAAATAATTGGTTTCCATTTTATTATAACCTTAATATAAAACTAATTATAATAAAATTAATATTTCAATTTTTTAATTTGTCCAATTGCTTGTTATAAATTTAAATTTAGTTTTACTATTTTTAATTAATCTTGGTATAGATACAATAATTTTTTTATATTTTATCTGTTTATCTTTTTGGAAATTTTTATCAAAAATTAGATTACATATAACAGTAGATGTTTCTAAATCAGTAGATACATAGAATATATTAAGATACTCTTTTATTATGATCTCAAAATTGTAATTCAAATATGTTTCATTTATTCTATTTATGAATATAAAAGGAATATTATTATTAAATAGAGATTTATATGCATCTAAAAAATCAGAAATATAGTCAGTAGACATCAAAATTTTATTTCTAAGATACTCTCTATTATACAAATAATAAAAGTTGTGTGGATAAATAAACAATGTATCTAATAAAATATATCTAATATTTTCATTAAATGTACATTTTATCTTTTCTGAAAAAATATAATTTTTATTATCTTGACTCATGGATATTTTAATTCTAGCAGTAGGTTTATTAAAGAAGTTTAAATCATTCATACTTTCTACTAATTCTATTTTCATTTCTGAATATGGTACAATAAAGTTTACTTCTATTTGTCCAGCTTTATTTTCCCAATTATCAATGCGTATATTCCAATTTTTAAGATTATGTTGAATTGTATTATATGTATCAAAATTACAGAGTTTAAAAAAACTTTCCTCGATTAAATTAATTTCAGAACTCATATAATTTATGTTAAGATTTTTTTATATCAAATAAAACAGGATCATAATTATCATTTGTATCAATTAAATTTTCTATTATTTGAGTATCATACATATTACATTCAAACTCTTTTGTTCGGAGTATCTGAAGTCTTCCATTAATATAGTTTTCATAAGATTCTATCAAGAAATAACAAATGACGTACTCTATAATAATTTGTCTTATTGATTCATTTGATATATTTATTAAGAAAGTCGCAAAATAAATATATATACATATACTTAGGTTAATATTTCTTTTCCATCTCTTAAAGTTCTTTTCATTATAATTATTGATTAAATAGCGTACTAGATTATAAAATTCTGGTTCATATCTTTGAACAACATCGTAGATATATTTAGATTTAATTATTAGGAAACTTGATACAAATATTCTAATAAAAAAGTTTATAACACTAAAAGGTGTAGTTAGTAAGTATGCCATAATACCATCAATATGACTTCTAATAATTAAAGTTGTTAATGATATTAGTAAATAACAAAAAGACTTTTTACTGAAAGATGACTTTAGTAAAGTCCATAATACTTTTTCAATGTAGCTAGACATAATTATGCGAAAAATAAAACTAAATTATAATTAATATGTTTTCTTATCAATTTTTCTTATAATTAATTGCTTAAGAATAAATAAATATATAGACAAATATTATGTATTGTAGTGTTTACGATTTTGATGATACTCTTTTTATTACTAATTCGAGGATAAATATCATGAATAGTAATAATGAAATAATAAAGAGTTTTTCGAGTTCTGAATATAGAGATTTATATGATGAAATAAAAAGGGATTTAGAAAAAGGATATAATATTGATTATTCAGATTTTAATAAAGAAGAGATAACTGAATTTACCGAGATTGAATATATGATTAAAGATTTAATAAAAAAATATAATGATGGATGTGAAATATTTATTTTAACTGCAAGAGGAACAAAACCAATATTTTTACAGAATTTTATTTATAATACGACTTCTATTAAAATACCTATTAGAAATATAATTTCAGTAAATTATGAACCGGTATTTGATGAAATTGAACAAAGAGTAAGATTACATGAAATATATGAGAAAATTATTAACTATTCAAATAATAATAGTAGTGTGAAAAAAGTGTATGGTATAATAAATATTATATTAAAAGGGTTTAAATTAATTGATTTTTATGATGATGATCATAAAAATATTACTGCGGTAAATAAGAATTTAGTATATATTAAAGAGTATTTTCCCGATGTGTTAATAAATGTTCATCATATTAATAATTATTAGAGTAAATAAGAATCATCTGCATAAAATATTGCACAAATATAATCTTCTTTGTCTAATAGATTTTCCGGTATTTTAATAATATTATATTCTCTAATAACAACAACATTATTATTTATATAATATTCTCTTTCTTTTTCTAATTCTTCTTCTTCGTCTATTGTCATTATAAATTCAAATCGTCTTATGTTGAATATCTTTTTTAATTCTACTATATTTTCTTTAAATTTATATGGAATATATGATATTTGATTCTTTATTACACCATTTTTTAGAAAATATTTTTTTCGTTCATTTATGGTTTCATAAAATTCTTCAAATTTTTCTTCATCTGTTTTAATATAATCTGTTTTATCTTTTTTATTATCTTCAATATTATTATTTTCTATTGAGTTATTTCCATAAAATATATTATTGATTATATTATAAAGTGTACTAAACATTATTAATTATAATAAATAAAATAAAAATGTATTTTTAAATATGAAATATTTATAATATAAAATTATATTATAAATGATAAAGAAATATGTAATATTAACTATTGCTACTATTTTTGCAATATTACCAGTCATGTTAATAAAGAAATATATACAAACTAAAAATACATGGTATTTATTTGCAACTGTATCTACATATATATTCTTAATGATTGCCTATATAAATTTACTTGGTTTAGGTAATGTCGAAGTATCATCTGTCTATACTCTATTACAAATTATGCAAATTATTGCAGCATTTATTGTAGGTGTTGTATATTTTAAAGAAGAAATACATAGAAATAAAATAATAGGTACTGGTTTAGGTATTGGAGCCATATACTTTTTAGTTTAAGATTAATTAAATTATTTAGAATAAAATTCTAGACGTTTTTTTCTAATTTCTTCTTGAAGATTTTCATTTGTTTTAACTTCTTCAGTATTTTTTTCTATTGAATCGTCAATTGATGATTGAAAACTATCATCTTTTATAATTTCTTTTTCTTTATCTTTTTCTCTTTCTTTATCAACTAAAAGAGATTGATTAAATTCTTCGTCTTGAAGTTGTATAATCATTTGTCTTTCTAATTGTTCTTGATATCTTTCAGTTTCTTTATTATGACTTTCAATCATATTAAACATTTCAATTAATTCATTTTCAGAAAGTCCTTCTAACATATAATTTTTGATTTCATCGTCAGCAGATATGTATTGATTAAATATAGATGTTACTTTAGAATATTCATGACTAACATCATTGAGTGACATTTTAATTGCATCTTCAATATCAACATCAAGATCTTGACCATCATTATTGTATTGATTGTAATCAATATCATCAATATCGTCAATCTCATCTAAATTATCGTGTATGTTATCCATTATTTATAATATTACTTTATATTATTATATTTTAAATCTTTTCTTTATCAATTTTTTTAATATAAAATCAAATAATTATCTTATTATTATATATATAAATGGCTGACAATTTTCTTAATAAATTACCAGATTTAAATCCCGAAAAAAAAGTATTTAAATTAGATTTAAAATTACTAAATAAACCACCTGTAGTTGTTCCACCTCCACCAGCAGCAGCAGTACCGCCACCACCGCCACCAGCAGCAGTTGTACCGCCACCACCGCCACCACCAGCAGTTGTACCGCTACCACCGCCACCACCAGGAGTAGTATCTCCAGTTTATGCATGTTTAAATCAACCAATAAATATTATTGGTGTTCCAGGTGATGGTGATTGTATGTATCATGCATTCTTACATGGTTTAAGACGTATAAATAGAGATGCTGGTATTAATAATATACAATTAAGAAGAAATAATATTCAATGGATGCGTAATAATTTAAATAATCATTTTAATGGCAGTCAATTAAGAAGACATATTTTAAATCAAATACATGAGGCGTTTCCAGTACACGTATTACCAGCTACTGAAGATGAACAAGTAGAATACTTTTTAAGAAATATGGCAAAGAATGGTACATATGCAGTACATATAAATTCATTATGTTTAGGATTAGAATATAATCTAAATGTTGTAATATTTTCACGTAATGCAGGGGGAACATATAATAGTGTAAATTTCGGTGATTATTGTTCAAATGGTGTATGGATGATCCATAGTGGTAATCATTATGAATCATTAATTCCATTAAAAAATGATGCTGATTTTAATTTAAAACCACATAATAATATACGTGTTGAATTTGATAGAATAGGAAATCAATTAGTATTAATTAAAGCAGGTATGGCACCAGGTTTACCAGCAATTGATGTACCAATTGTTGGTGCACCAGTTGTTCCACCTCCAGTAGCACCAAAACCTGCTGCATATGTTGCAGCAAAACCTGCAGCAAAACCGGCTGTAGCCCCAGTTGCAGCAAAAGCTGCTGCAGCACCGTTAGCCGGTCTAGTAGTAAATCTTGCAGGTCAACCACAAAAGATTAGTCCTATGAATTTAGTAAACAAAGCTGCTGCACCAGCACCTCCAGTTAAAATGCCTGGAGCAATAATATCTCCTGATATATTAACTAAATTAGAAAGATTTATATTAAATGCACCAAAAACCGAATTACATATACATTTAGAAGCAATTGTTCCACCACAAATATTTATTGATAAAGGTATATTTCCAGCAAAGTTTGATTTTAAATTTACTGATGCTGAATTATTTTCAAAATTCAATTTATATGTAGCAATACTTAAAAATTATGTAAACAAGGATGGTCTTGATATGGTAAAAAGAGAAACAAACTTTAGAACTATTATGAAAATATTATTTGATTATATATTTGAAGATAGATTAAAACAAAATATTATGTTTACACAATTCCAATATTCGGCATTAAAATTTTTTGGTGTTTCTGATTCATCAAATATATTTAACCATCCAAAGACTGGATTAACTTTATATAGACAAGCTCTAATTATAACTGATGTATTAGAAGAAATTAAGAAGAATCCTAAATATAAACCAATATTTATAGAATTTATATGTGATGTTCCACGTGGTCAAGTAGAATTCTTTGATGAAGAATATCAGTTTAAACATTATATTGCTGATATAAATAAACTTTTATCTGAGGATAATAAATATTTTAAAGGTATTGGTATTGGTGGTAGAGATGAAAGTGCATCCATGAGTGAATTTAGTGCTGAATTATTAAAAGTAAGAAGAAATGCCCCTCCTGGAATTATAAATCCACATGCAGGAGAATTTGGTCGTACAGATAAAAACTTACTTGAAACTATAATGTTTGCACCAGAAAGAATAGGTCATGGTATACAGATAATTAATTTTAATAATCCTAAAAATAAATTAATTGAACAATCAAAGAGAGCAAATATTTCATATGATGTATGTATTACAAGTAATATTAAATTTATTAAGAATATGAGTTTAACATATAAAACTCATCCAATATATGAAATGATAGGGCAAGGTTTACATGTAAATTTAAGTACAGATGACCCAATATTATTAGGTGAAACAAATAATATGAATGAACCATTAACTTTAATAGAAGAATATAAAAACTTTATAGAAAATAGCAATTGGGATGAAAATACACAAATAAGACAATTATATAATATGATAAAGAGAGGTTGGGAATCAAATGGTGTAAATGATATTTCTAGAAGAAGAAATTTACCAGAACTATTTAGAGTATTTAAGGAAATTTTTCCAGAAATACCAAACCCAGAAGAAAAGAAAAAATACTTTAACAAGTATATTACTTTTTAACATGAACAAGTAAAACCATAATGTTCATTTAAATATTCTTTATGATCATCGATTTTTTTATTCGTTATATATGAATCTGTTAACTCTGTTTTTTTATTAATATCTTTAGTTGCAATTAACGTCATAATTCCTGTTTGTTTATCAAAAAGAAATTTTGTATTTGGACAACAAGAATGATTTAGTTTAGCAATCATCGGAAGATATAAAGGTCCGTATTCATAACCTTCAAAAGAATTAAATAGATGTTTCGCATAAAAATACTCTATATAAGACGAATCATAATTTTCAAAAAACTTTTGTGTAGATATATTAGTATTTTTTATTTTATCAAAAATTTTTTTTGTCATTTTTGTTCTTTTGAATTCTTTAAATTCTCTTGGATAAAGTTCATTATCAGTTGATAATAATAGTTTTTTTAAAAATGAAACGTCTCTATCTTCTGCTTTTTCACCAAATAAATTTATCTTTGGATACTCTTTTATTAAAATCTCTCCTTGTTTTATATTTTCTTTTGCAATAACTTTATTATAATTATTTGATCTATCTATAATAATTTTTGGTGAGATATATAGGTCATCATGATATGAGATTTGTTTAGATGGTTGTTTAAAAAACATTTTAATATAATAAATAAAATATGATGTGTAGATATTTTTAAATTCATTTTTTTGAATAAAAAAAGTTCAGTTTGTATAAAATGTTCATTTTCTATAACTCAGAAAGCAAGAGAAATAATGTTCTTTTGAACATTACCGGCATCTTTCTTCTTACTCTGAATTATAAAGGAGTAAATAGAGACAGGGGTGATAACCTCGGGCAATTTATCAGAAAGCCGCATAGATTCAAGTTGATATTCAACGCCGTCGGCATCGACATACAAATCAGCCCGTGTCCGTTTCAACACAAGAGGAAAGACAATTTTCATGAGGTCATACATTTCCGCATAGTCATAGTCATTCGTCTTAAACAGTTCACCAAGTTCGGTAAAAGCCTTGTTCCATTGGGGGACACTAATCTCGGGTTTCAGCTCTTTAGACAGGCGGTCGAAAATCAACAACCATGTCTTGAAGAACTTACTATTCAAAGAGTAGTGATCGCACCATTCGCCCATAGGCTTACCAGCGGTTTTGTAATCCGCAAGTAACTTGATTAACCCATCAACCATAATGTCATCAGCCATAAACGGTTCACACTTCGCGTGAATCATCCCTACTTTATCTTGAATACTCAATTTCCGTCGTTGTTCGGGAGTGAAGTAAAAGATATTCGGTACTGTTTCCTTCGCTGAAATCAGCGCAGTAACAGCAATAGGAATCAGACAGTCATAAAACGATTTTCCTTTACAAAAGTTAATTAGAAAGAGAGCAAGGTCGATCTGAATAGACAGACGCGAAACCAGCTCACCATTCGCCTTAATTTTATTCGTCTCGAAACAAAATAAATCGTACCGAGTCAGCAATTCAATAATCTTTTCGTACTCAGTTGAGTGAAGCGTAAGAATATCGTTTGCAGGAAGACCGTTACACATAAAACTCATGACAGAACCCAATTTATCATTGAAATGAAAAACAGGCTCCGTATGATGTTTCATATGCCCAAAAAACCCTTCATCACAAATAGGATAGTAGTACCCAAACTGAGTACGACCAACCCGTCCGCGACGTTGGATCGAAGAATCAAGAGGAACAACATTTGTCATAATGACAGGAATAGGTTCAGAGTCAGCCGACTTCTTCTTCAAAACCCGCTCCTTGTGAAGCAACATGTCAACAACCACAACTAAGTTTTGGATGGTGACACTCGATTCAGCAATGTTGGTGCTAAAAATAACCTTGCGACGACCCGTTTCCTCGTCCGTAATCTTCAGCATATCCTCCTTTGACAAATTAGAGCAAAGCACATGGTATTCAATATCCTTGTGCCGCAAAGTTTGCATCGCAGCTTCCATACACCGATTGCCTTCAGGTTCGCCAGGTACAAAGACCAAAACGTGACCATCTTTGCGTTCAGTAAGTGCACGATCCAAAGTCCTAATTGTCAAATCCATAGCCTTCTCCATATCAACCACAATCTCCCCGCGCTTTGACCCGAGAATAAAAGGTTTCTCTTCAGAGTAACAAATCTCAATCCCCTTTGACTCACCCTTAATGTTAAAGGTAGCATGAGGTGCGAGGTTCGGAAACTCAGAAAAGTTAGGAGTAGCAGTGGTGATCAAGACACGAATGTTCTTGCCTTGGCCAATCAACCAGTCACAATACTTCATCAAGACGAAGTTCTCGTAAGATGGATGATGGGCCTCGTCAATCACAACAAATACATCCGACATATCGTTGCTTTCAGAATACATACTCATCAAATGATTAGTCAAAGACTGAGTGGTATACAAACACACCTCCGCCTTCTTATGATTCTTACTATGTTGCCGATTTGCCGAAAAGCCAATATTATCCGTCGGGAATTTACCCGAAATAAACCCATACATCTTTTGTACTCCCAAAACAGTAGGGATTGAGAAGTACATCTGACGCTTAATAACTTTTTTCATGTTATTAATGTAAAAAAATGCCGAGATACCAACGCTCTTTCCCATGCCAGTGGGAGCAAACAGATTGATAACTTTGCACGATTCATCTTCAATAGAACGAAAGATTTCTGGCAAATGAGGATAAATCCCCAAAGTTTCAAAATCCTTACCAGACCTCACAAGAGGCTTGGATTTGTTGCTCCGAGAGCTGGGAACTTCATTATTAACTGGGTTAATAGCTGACATTTATTAAAGATAAAAAAAACAAAAGTAAAAAGGGAGTCTATATATTAATAAATTTCAATTTTTATTTAATAGGTAATATTCCCTTAATAATATACTATTGGCAATAGTAATTAATATATGGGCAAATAGATGAGGTATATAATTTACAGTCAATTTACCAGATTTAAGTAAAAATTTTGTACAGAAAAATAGTAATACTGCACATATAGTCAATAAATATGCATTCTCAATATGATATTTATCTTTGATTTTAGAATATATCTTCCCAAAAAAATATATATTTATAAAAAAAGCAATTACCATCATAGAACGATCTAACATTTTAAAAATATTATGTGATAATCCGTGATTCAATAAAGATGTTATTAAACCAAATAAAATAGAATAGATTAATATATTAGTATTTTTTGAATTATATTTATATAAACTTATATAATGTATAATAACCATTACAATAGTTGAAGTCAATAATAGCTTATTTGCCATATAAATAAAGAGAATATTATTCTAAACTAATATTCGCACAAACTTCATTGAATTTTTTAATATCAATATCTATATTTTTAATAATAGTTACTGATTGGTCATAAAGTGTAGGATGTTTACGATAGATAATATCATTGCAACGATCACGAACCATTATAAAACACAAGAAAAGAATATTTGAGAAAATATTCATTCCTTTTTCAAGATCTGGTAAATCAGAAACATATAGTTTTGTACGAGTCATTGATTCGTACTGTTTTGCAATTTCAGAAAAGAGAGGATCTGAATAAATCCATTCCGGAATTTTTTTATTATCTCCAATGTTTGCTTTCAACCAAGCAATATGTGCAACAAATATTTTCATATTTTTATTACTTATGCAAGAATAATATTCACTTTCATTTTGTTTAATTTTTTTAATAAACTTTTTCAACAAAATAAATACTCCTTTGTTTCCATTCACAGAAAATACAACTGATGCCAATTGATGTAAATCAAGTTCAGAATCAATTGTGATTGTTTCTGGATTAATAGAAGAATCAATCTTAATAAAACCCTCTTTGGGTTCATTTGAACGTTCGATAAAAATAATTTTCTTATTATTTATAAGAAAATGTACATATCTAGAGCTAGTTGATGGAAACCAACTATCCCGTTTGAAAATTGAACATGCTTCACTAGGAGACATATCCAAAATACTCGAAAAATCAGAAATCTTATATGTTTGAGACATATTTATATAATATAAAATCACAATATAAAGTATCATAGAGTGAATAATATTTCAATTTTTTTATAATTTAAAAATGATTTTTTTTTAAATTATTCTTTCATAATACATAAAAAATTAAGCAAAATTTAATTTATTTGTTTGCTGTGTGTATCATTAAAAATAAAATTTTTCAGAATCTTCAGCGTCCCAAGTTTCTCCCCAGTTTCAAGCCCTCAGTGTCCCCCTTACAGAATTCATAGGTATTTTAATTTATATTAAAAAATTTGCTGTGTGAATTCTCTTCTTTGTGTTCAAGATACTTTGTGTTTGCGTTTACGTTAATTCAAGTTTTGCTGTGAGTATCTTTACACAATATTACTATATATTTTATATCTTTAAGTGATTTTTTAAATATTTTTATAATATTTCATAAAAAAATGATATTTAAACGGTTTAAAGTATTAATTAATATATGAATAATAATAAATATGCAAACTTCATCCGACTTCAAACAAGCTTTTGATTCATACTCATCTACCCAAAGAAATTTGGTTCAAGGTGAAAATGGTGCTCTTGCACATGCCACGGCTGCGGATTCAAGTGAAGATTTCTATGGATTTTTATCAGAAATATTTACATTAGTTCGAGGACATAATAAATCAGATATTATTGAGAAATTAAATAATTTAAAGACACTTATTGAAAATCAAGAGGTAAATATTAAAAATGATTATTTGATGAAATTAATAAAGATCACTCTATTCCTTAGAGAACCCCGTAAAGGCAAAGGTGAAAGAGATTTATTCTATACTATATTTTTATGGCTTTGGGATAATTATAATCAACATGCTAAATTAATTTTAATTAATCTACATGATTTTGGTTACTGGGGTGATTATACTAAAATTTTTGAATTAACTAATAATTCAGAATTGAAAGATTTATGTGCATTTATTTTTGCAAAACAATTAACTGAAGATAAACAAAACTTAGATCACCCAGAAAAACTCAGTTTAGCTGGTAAATGGGCCCCACGTGAAGGTTCTAAACATAATGAATTTGCCAAGGCAATTACAAAGAAAATGTTTCACTCACAAAAGATTCAACAATCAAAGAAAATGTACAGACTTACTCTATCTTGTTTGAATCAAGTATTAAAAACTACTGAAACTTTAATGTGTGCAAACGTATGGAGTGAAATTGACTTTAAAAACGTACCATCTGTTGCAATGACTAACCTTTCTAAAGCTTTTCAAAATGAAGTAGTTAGTCCATTTCCAAAAGATTCAAGAAAAATTACAAGAGTTAAGAAGGATAGTAGACTTGCTATTGAAGATATTGGATATCTTGACAGAGAAGAATGTAAATACAATTTATTGAATCATCTTAAGACAGCTAAAGTTAATTCTACTGTTACTGATTTATCAAAGATTATTGAAAGATATTTTAATGGTGAATCAGAAGATCCAGTATGGGAAGCACAATGGGAAGCAAGATTAAATGAGATTAAAGAACTAATTAAAACTACTAATACTACTCCATCAATCTTCCCAATGATTGATTTGTCATCTTCAATGAGTGGTTCACCAATGATT
>JACCDO011450925.1_pt1 | contig 26899 bp, 17 predicted proteins | sample 7446101 | NCBI WGS metagenome assembly JACCDO01 (sample SAMN15323440, study PRJNA562643) | freshwater metagenome | isolation source: river surface water | place: USA:Blue River Watershed | collected 2017-08-16 | reverse complement strand
TGTAAATAATATTGACCAGGTAAAATACCGAAAAAGGTGCATACAAAAAACGGTAATATATAATTAAATATTTGCCAATAACCATGTTTAATAAATATAGGTACATGAGTTGAATAATGCATACACAATATAAATGATTTTGCCCAGGTGGTCAAGTTACAAATAGTATAACACAAACCTATTGCATGCATGTATATATTCGAAATAGAATCATCCCCCATTATAAACAACAGCGCAGCACATGGTATAGTCGTTAACATTATGTTAAACAAAACGGTGGCAAGATAAATGTTTTTACTATTTTCTTTGTATAATGCATTTTTTACCAAATACAATTGCAATGCTGCTGGTAGACTGAATAAATGCTCATGCCGTGGGATGGTCATGATAACTTTGGAACGGGTAGGTAAGGCAAAACAATTCAAGCCCCGCCGATAAATATAGAAGAGGCACGAACTAGTTGATGCTAATTTCCCTTCTGGTTCTGTCTGCACTTGGATTTTATTTTGGATTTTTCGGAGCCCTGCATTCAGTCAGAACTTCGAATCAATGACTTATGTCTTGACAGGAATTCCTGCATTAATGACAGTAATCTTGTAAAAGTCAATTGTTGCTTTGCTAAAATGCAAGAATTTGATATTAATTTTTCGCCTGATGCGATTGATCTGATCGGCGGAGCTGATGCAATATTTCTCGTGATACAACGATAATCCTCAACTTGTCACCCTATCAGTGCATATTGAACGTATATCGATATCATTGCTATGATAAAACAACACCAGGAATATATATGACTGCTATTTCTAATTATGATGATGGTAAATTCAATCTAAATTGGTTGAACCGGAACCGGTTTTAGATTAGAATAAAAAAATTCGAAATGACAATTGTGACTCATCGACCCGGTAACTAATGATGCTACTGCTGCTGCTATCGATGTTGGTCGCAGCCGACGGACTCAGATGCAACGCTCTGTGGGGTTTACACAAGAAGTTACTCGCGGTTGGCTTGAGTACTTATTGTCTAACTTTTAACAATCCTGTCATAGCTGCTGTTGGCGAAGGCGACTTACCAGATGGTGCCATGGCCCAGTCAAAGTTAATAAAATATCAAAATGAATGGAACAAGGTTGCAAATAGTGTAAAAACAAGAGGAAATGATATGGATTTAAAAGAGCAATTAGGATTAAAACAATTTTTAAAACAATTAGCCAACGAATATTACGATATGGAGTTACTTACGAAAGGCATATTAGATAGTAATAAAAAAGAGCAAGCTAAACTTATAGCAACAGATTTTAGAATGAAAATAAGAGAATGTGATGATGCGCTTAGTGATGGTAACGTGAATAAAATCAATGATAACTATCCAATCACTAGCAAAGAATTAAAAGATTTTTTTATATTATTGCAAGATATACCTGATGAGCTGTAATTACGTATCTGACCTCCTTGTAATAATTACTTAAAACAAAATTAATTACAATAAAAAACATATTTTTATTTAGTGTTGTACTTCATTTAAATTATTCGATCTAATTTATGATACTGTTGCCTTAGTAATGCCAAAGGCGATTGTAATGACGAACTGATTGCCATTAATTGCTCAAATGCACCATCAGTTTCACCTGTATAGCGGAAATTACTAGTTGAATACAAGTTACCATTATTTATTCCCTCCATTGGTACATTATCATCGAGGGTAATAAGTTTCTTAAATGTATTTAATTCATCGGTACTACAAGATAATAACTTTCGCAATGTACTTTTAGGATCAACTTGCACCCCTTGCAATCCAGCCGCAATTTTATTGATTGCAACATCCACGTTTATGATGCGATCAGCTAATTGATTATACATTATTTCTTTTTTAATCAACTTTATGGTACGCTTTGAGCTTTTCATTTGAATCGATTCTTCAAGCATCGGTTGATTTGAAAGTATTTCTCTGGCGCTTGCAAGAGGTTTGTAATTGACCTTAATGCCTAAACTCGTATATAAATTCTCTACAGTTAAATATTGTTTAACTAATGCACTTGCCGTTTTTAAACCAATACCTTTTACACCCGGAACTCCATCAGCTTTATCACCAACAAGTGCGTGTAATTCGCGTAATAAATGTGGCGGGACGCCAAATTTTTCTTCAACATCTTGTGGTCCAACCATTTCACGATTCCATGGTGTCATCACATGGACACCAGGTTCAATTAATTGATACATATCCTTATCTTGCGAAACATGAACAACATTAAGTCCCCTATCTCTAGCCCATTTACTTAATGTCGCCATTATATCATCCGCTTCATAGCCGGGACATGTAAAACATTTACAACCAGCAATTTCTAGTACTTGAGGTGCTAATCTAAATAATGGTAAAATTTCAGGCGGAGGTGCCGATCTTTGACGTTTATACTCCGGGTAAATTTCGTGTCTAAATGTTCCTTTGCCTGCATCAAACGCTGCAACAATATATCGTGGTTTAACATCTTTTATGAATCTCGCAAAATTGTGCATCATTGCTGTTAATGCACCACATGGCACTAAACCATCCTGAAGTGCAACGGCTTGATCAAACGACGATTGATCTTCTGGGTTAATTTTAATGTCTTTGAGTACTTTAGCTGAAAATTCCTGTGTTAAATAACAATCTTTTAACTCATTTTGATTATATCGACTGAAATAAGACGTAAATAGTAGTGATGTCCCATCAACTATGAATAAAGTTTCTTCAGGCAGTTGCTCGTGTGTAAAGGTATTGTAATTGATATTATTATCTATTTTATCAGATGTATCACTGGCATATCGTTGTACTACTGAAAGGAGCTTTTTCTGATTGATGCTCCTTTGTAAAATATTATACGATCGAACTAAGGTTGAAGTAACACATATCATTATTAATATAGCTCCTGTTATTTTCATATCACTGAGCAGCAATCGTACTCAAAAAACACACAGGCATTGAAATTACTGCAAGTCATCTCACGCACGCCGAACAAGTACCGGTGATGCATCAGCCGCTGTCAGCTGATAGCGCATGATTATCCTCCATGTATTTCAGTGATACTTTTATACAATTACACGAATAAATCTACACTAGTTTCATATTATTGATCGTTTCTTCTATTTGTTTGTTCTTGTTCATAACTTTTAGCTTCCATTTTCTTGAATCGGTAAGTCCTAAATGAGCAGTTAAAAAATGCTGAATTTTTGTTTTTAAAGTCGGCAATGCGTCTTTATATATACTGTCAGCGTATGCTACACATCCACATTTACCCAAGCAATCTAAAAACTGCATAAAATTTAACCCAGCATTTATTTCCCATGTTTGATTCAGACCGACATTACACCAGTTGTTAACCGTATTCCATGAATCTAACTCCTTACCTTCATCTTTACTAGCTTTATTCGATTCTTCCAGTAACGTTTTATATTCCTTTATATATTTATTCACTGTTAATGATGGCGATACAGATTTTGAACATTCTAAAAATATAGCGGTAGCTTCCCTCATAGTTAATGGTGCTTGCGCATATCTAATTGATGGTTCAATATTTACAGCTCGAGGAAATAGTTTTCCTAATGGAGATCTACGACTTGGTTGCTTCGCAATATTGAAGTCCAATAAAAATCTTATAAAACCATGCCAACTTATGTATGGCCCTTGTAAAATAAATGTACCAAATGTTAATGCTTGACCACCTAATCCTTTACCCAATGAAACCGAGTGGCCTCCTGATAACTGACCTGGTAAAGCATTTCCACGCACATATGCTCTAAATATCGTATCCAATGCACGATATATATCCAATGCATGTGTTAAAGTTTCTAATAGTAATGGCGTTTCTTCTTTAATATCACCCCTGATAGCCATTCTCATATTATCTACAAATTTTTTATTTTCATAGCTATTTTTATCTAAATCGTCATCACTATCTGATTGCTCTTCGTTTCCTTTATTATGATTATTAATATTATCATCATTATTGTTAACAAGTTCAGCAGATAAAGATTCTTTCTTTTTTTTTTCTTTATACGCAGTAGCTATCTCTCTATATATCAAATTCTGTTTCTTATATCGACCATCGTTATGCTTCTTTGAAGATTTTGATAGTAACTGTACACTATTGTCACTACTTTCGGTTGGTGTAACAATTTTATCATTTGATATATCATTATTATGTGCAATTTTTGTATCATTTTTTGAATTTTGAATGTCGTCAGTAGTTTCCAGAGATTTTAAAGCAGTTTCTTCCAAATGTTTAGTATGGCTCAAACTATCAGAATCTATTATATGATTGCGCTTAGTTATACAATGTTTTTTAGCTTTATTTTTCCCAACTATCGGGTGATTCGGAAGACTTACATGACTATCTTCATGAAAATTTAAGCTTGCAAGAGATTCAGGACAATCATTAGACGCCATGAATATATCACGAATGTATTGAAGTAAATTTAGAGTGTCATCACTAAGAGTATTGGTAAATTCTGCCGCATTTAGAAACACTGTTTCGGCAAATTTACGCGCCTTTTTATAGCTATTTTCACGAAATAAGCACATATGGGTACAATATAAACAATTGGTCAATAATAAGAGCGGATCTGCTTCACTTTCACAGACAAGTGATGCCAATTCTTTAGACTTGTCATAAGCATATAATGCTGCTTCAGCATATGACTTTCGACAGTTACAATCAAATGTGTAATCGCCATTATGAGCATGTAAAGTGTGTCCAGTTATCATTATTTCATTACTTTCATCGATATGATATAATTCAAAATATTTGGCATGGTGAGATATAGGAAAATATACTAAGCGCTTATAACAATGACCCAAATTAATATAGTACAAGCATTTTGTCTTCTTATCAAGCAATTCGTCATGTTTTGATTCGTCACCATGGAAATTGTTGCCAGCAACACAGTCCACCAGTAATCTTGACTGAAGTCTGCTAATGGTACGATGCAGCGTTATCATCGTGTCAATCGGATCTGTGATTTCTTCACAAATATTCATGTTCACAAATCTATCACAAATCACAACAGGAATTTTGGAAATTTTGGAACGTTAAATGCACGCTGGTTTCGGTTGTTCCGAGGCCGCATTGTCTGGCTAAAAATAAGTCCTTTGGTGCGACGCGTCTCATCTCTCTTCATATCATCATCCATCTTCTATCGACTATTAAATGATTGTTAAAAAGTTACTGTTTGATTCAGTCTTTCAGTTCTCTAATCGGATAGAGTAATCCGTTGTTAATCCCTAGATAAAAGAAGGAAAAAATCCCTTTTTTTAAAGTCATTGAGCTGTTGCCTCATTTTGATGTCATTTGAAAAGACAGCATGAGTGTTCGAAGTAGCAATAGCACCGTATCATCGTCACAACAAACAAAATTAATTCCAGCCTTTCCAGGACAACCTATAACTAAAAGAAATGCACCACTGCCACCAAAATACCTGGAAGTAAAAACTGCCGATGGAAAAGTAGAAACAGTAGAAATTATTCCAAAATTAGATGATAAAGGGGCAGTTTTAAGTTGCGAACTAAAAGATATACCGGATAAGACAGTTCAAGGATCTAGGGTATTACAGAGAGAAAAGGATCGTATTATGAATGAACCGTTAAAACTTCATGCACTTGCACCAGGTTCAATTCCATTAATTAATGCTACCGGTGGGACTGCTGCTCCAAAAATATACAATGAACCACCACATAAGTTTGGTATTAGAGTGAATAGTAAATCTGATCACAAGACATCTTCTGGTGACGTGAAGCTCCATGATTTAAGTCTTAAGTATCCACCCGCTTATGTCGGGTCAATTGCTAAATATGGTTCTACTTATAATGAATGCTATTTGTTAACTAATCTTATTATCTATTTATTTTAGGAGAATTAAATAAAATGCCCAAAGCTCCCACATTACCCAGACCATATGTACCACCAGACACCAAGGACTTCGCTAATATATCTTTTACTGGGAATCGAGCACCCTCGGGCCATATACTTGGCAGTGTTAAGGTTCGAAGTATTGAGTCTGAAAGAGTTCCTGTACTTGCAGAAGAAATCCCATTAGGTCCTGACAATCAATCAAAGCAACTTAGTGAGGTTTGGTATGCATATTGGGATGATCAAGCTGGTGCTGTATACTACTATAATCATGAAACAGGGGAAGCAACATGGGTTAAACCAAATATATGAATAATTTCTATCCCAAAGAAATATTGATTATTTATTTTTGAAGCAAGTTAATAATGTTATTATTGTCATTTTGTTAATATTACATTATCTTTTTTTTACATATTTGTGGTTCTAATAATAAACTACATGAAACTACCTTCAGCTATTTATATCAACATTATCTAAAATTAAATCTCTATTTGCTGCGTCGTATGCACTTAGTATGATCTCACTATGGTCAATTGTTCTCAATACTCTATGCTTGGGCGAGTTTTTAACCAGAATCTTAAGTTCTTCTTCTAAACTATTTATTCTATCAAGTAATCGTTGATCTTCTTGTTTATTCATCTCAATTGTGGCAATTAAGTTCTTACTTGTAGCATCAGCAATATCAAGCAGCTCCTCCTTGGAACATAGAGTAGTCCTTAAGTTGACATTTTCCTGGTTTAGTGCTAAATTTTCAGATGCAAGTGCTAATAAATATTGTTGTATATTTGAAAGCTGGTTGTTTAAGTTTCGTAAAAAATTGCCGCTTGATTTTGGTCTAACTTGACCACTTTTGATTTTGAACCTTTTCCTATTAAATGTTTTATTTGTTTTTCTGCATTTCTTATATTTAAAAATCTCATGTAGTATAGTTTCTAACATTTTAATCTTTGCTTCGTCATTACTACTTTGATGTCGTAAGTTACTTACTTGTTTGATTAATTCTGTGTTTTGAAAATTTGACTGCAGAAACTTTTCTTTAACAGTTTGCAATTCTGCACCATAAATCTTACAATTTTCTTCAACAAGTTGAATTTGATTGGTAAAATCATTTTGTAAATTTTCAATAATTTTTTCGAATGATTGTTTAGCTTCATATATTATTTGAGATTGTTCATCTGTTAGAGATAACATGCCATCAATTTGGGTGCGAATGGTCTTACATTCAGTTTCAATATTAGTATAAATACTAGAGGAATTCCTATTTACTTCATTGTCTAAATCTAGTTGTAAATTATTATCAAAATATTCCCGCGGATCCTTATTATTTGCGACATGTTGTAATTTCGAACAAGATTGTTCCAGTGTTATGATCTTTTCCTTGGTTAATTTCAACTCTTTTTCACTTCGATTTATCTTTTTTTTTAACGAATTTATGATTTCATTCGCTCTATATTTTTCTTGTTCAGCAATTAACTTCTCGCTTATTGCATCAGCAGTCACTATTTCTGCCGCGGCACAATTTTTACTTTGTACTCTTGTTACAGCTTGTTGTTTCCTCAGTAAATCTAAGGAAACTTCTTGCAGCGGTTGACGTCTTAAAGATGCAACAGTTGAAGGTGAAAAAACATCGCTTCTGTTCATTTTATGACTATTTTCATTGTTAAGGTTTGATTTTTCAATCTCGTTTACTTTGTAATAGTTCACCAGAGAGGCGAACATGTTGCATCGGTAAGTATCGCCAACTTGAATCTAAAGACCAACTTAACGGATACACCGGTACAGTACTAATTTTGATTGAAAGCGGAAATAGTCGAATCTGTTACATGGGTGCAGAGCATAAAAAAACATTGAACTAATGCTAGCTGTCCCTAAAGCTTCGACATCAATATACTCCAGATTTTTCGGAGTTTTCTACTCTGGACCGGTACTCGTAATCCCTGGTAAGAAAAAAACAGCTTTTGAATCAATTATTACCAAAGTAAGCAGTCCAGTGAGAACTACATATCGTGGAGACAACAAGAGAGATTGTTTTGGACAATGTTCAGTCCTCTCGGCAAAAAGAAGCTACTGCTACAAATAAAACGTGCTAAAGAGCAAGGTTTAGATACTACGCATCTTACATCACCAGAGAAAAATGAGGCCAGTGATGACGATTCTGACGACGATGAAAATTTAAATCAATTAGAACGAGAAAGAAAAGATAAAAACACGCGCATTGCAGAATTATCATTACAAGGCGATCGAGTGTTTATCAAAGGCAATGTCACGTCAACGAAAAATTTAATAAGATTATTGAATGCAGATGACGACCCATTAACTGTTACTGTGATGTATAAGCTGCTAAATTCTACAGTTAGATACAACCCCGAAAGAGATCGCGTGGTATTAAAAGCATTCGAATCCAAGCAAATTGATTATGATTTATTTAGATCTTATTTACATTCAGCATTTTGGTTATCATTTACAGATGAAGAATTCGCACATTTGACTAAAATATTCGATAAGGATGGTACAAAGTATTTTGACGGCTACCAATTTATGATTGCTTTTATTAAAATGAACAGTTTAAGGAAGGATAATGAAGCAGAAGAAGTCAGAAAGAGAAAAATATTGCATGCTAAGGAAAAGGCAGTAGAGATCGAAAGAAAACGATTAGAAGCAGAAAAAAAAATGGAATTAACTGCCAATTTTAATTTTGACGACAGCATAAAATTTCAAGCTATAAAAAAGATGGAAAAAGCAGCAAAAGATTTCGACCCTAAACATCCTCAATCTCCAAACTTAGACGGATTAATGGGAGTGCCTCTAGTAAAGCCAGCAGAATTTCGGGAAATATTAAAGCGCACATTTAATTTGGCTGTCGATAAGGCCGAATTAGGCGTTGTTTTGTTGGAGTTTAATAATTATTTGAACAAAAGTATCAATTTCCCACCAATTTTAGATAAAGATAACACCACTGATATAAATGAACATTATGATGAAAATAACATGTCCCCAGATAAAACAATTCAATCAAATATCAGCAACGGGCTGCTCGATACGAAGCAAGTTGAATGTGCCAAATTTATAAAATATTTCTTGAAATTAGGATTAGAGTTGCGTGATAAAGAAAGAATTAGTAATTTGAAGAAGCAAGAGTATTTGAATAAATTAGCGGAGGATGAAAGAATAAGAAAGCAGCAAGAGTTAGATGGTAAATTGACAGTATTAGTAGATTTCGATTATAGCGAAAAGGACGAAGGCACCTGCATGCATAAATTGTTCGAAGCAGCTACAAAATATGATAAAAATGGTCCTGGAGTTCAAGCCTTAGATGGATTTGAATGTGATTCTTTATCTGCCGTCGAATTTGCTGATGTAGTTAGAAGAACGTTTAATTTAAGATTATCACCCCGAGAATTAGCAGTTCTGTTGAAAAAATATGGAGATAGTGGAAATCATCCGAATAGTGGTACTCGTATACCTTGTAAACAATTTATACAACAATTTCTGAAAATAGGAATAGATGAAAGGCATAAATTGCACATAAAACAATTAGAAAAACAGAAAGAACTTGATAGAATAGCTCACGATGCACATATAGCTAAGATGAAAGCAGTACAAGAGAAAAAAACGTTCAAAATTGATTTTATATATGGTGAAGGAGTGAAAAAGTCAGCTATGCAAAAGCTAATTGATGCATCAATGAAGTACGATAAAGCCAGAGGCGCGTCTCTAGCATCATTTGAACCCGCATTTTTATCTCAAATGGAATTTTCTCAAGCAATAGTCCGGACGTTTAATCTTATCTTGACACCCAAGGAGCTTGGTTTTGTAGTGGACTTAATGAATAACGATGAACGATTAAGTGCTAAACCAAATGCTCCAAGTAAAACCGAAAAGTCAAAACACGTAAAGAATGATGACAACAATAGTTTTTCTGGGTCTATAACATCTTCTCAGAAGAAAGATGACGATTCAATTTTAATAGACCATTCTGGTAAAGTTATTCATTGTAAATCCTTTTTGAATGCATTTTTTGCGATGGGAAATGCAGAAAGAGAGAAAATACACATTGAAACAATAAAGAAACAACGAGAGGCTGAGAGACAACGGCAAAAAGATCACGACGAAAAAATTAAAGCTCAAGCCAATAAATTAGACATAGAAATAGACTACGATTACAATGATGAAATACGTGACATTGCATTGGCAAAGATGACAGAAGCTGCGATAAAATATGATAAATCTCACCCAGCGGCCAAATCTTTAGAGGGATTTGATTGTAAAGCATTGCCCGCTACACTGTTCAAAGAAATGCTACGAAGAACATTTAATCTTGTATTAACTGGTAAGGAGGCAGGCGCAATAGTTAATTTTTTTGATAAAAAAGGTGACAATAACATAATATGCATCGATTTTTTGAATTTCTTTGTACAATTAGGTATAACAGAACGCGCCAAAGAACACAAAGCAATGATTGAGCGACAGGCAGAAGAAAATAAACTGCGTATATTGGAGGATAAAGCTAAAGTCGATGCACTAGTTTTAAAACCAATTGAAGTCGATATGGCATACACAGACGATGATAAAGAAAGTGCGATGTCTAAACTACTAGCCGCCGCCGAAGGGTTCGATAAGAATCATCCTGCTGCACCCTCCTTAATATCTTTTGATCCCTTAACGTTAACGTATGGACAATTCAGAGAAAGCTTAAAGCGAACATTTAATATAATTCTAACCCCTAAAGAACTTGGTATGGCTTTTTGTTTGTTACTACTATTTTAAATATTAAATTCACTGATACTTTATATTATGTAGGATACTTGTGTACTTATTTTGATGCGGCTAAAAAGAATGAAATCGCGTGTAAAGACTTTTTGATTCAATTTAATACTATGGGAAAAGAACGACGAGATGATAAGCACCGAGCACAATTGAAGAAACAAAGAGATGCACTCAAGCGACAAAAAGTAGAGCACGAAGAAAAAATTAAGCGACAATGGGCGCATTTAGAGGCTAAAATTGACTGGGCATTTAGCGAAGAAGATTCAAATAATGCAGAGACTAAAATGGTTGATGCAGCGAGCAAATTTGATAAAAATCATCCAGCTGCGCCATCATTAGCAGGATTTACCTCAGGGGCAATGAAGCCGGTAGAGTTTAATGGACTGATTCAACGCGTGTTTAACTTGTGGTTAACTCCTAAAGAACTTAGTTCTCTTATCTTTAAATATAAATACGATGAATCAGCTCAAACTATAGATAGCAAAGCGTTTTTGAATGCATTTATCAAAATAGGCTTTGAAGAACGACAACGAATCAAAAGTCGCATACTGGATCGCCAGCGACAAGCGAACATTGCTCGCGAAGAAGAAATTGCTCGCAAAAAAAAAGTGTTATCCCAAAAAAATGTATGGGATTTAGATCCAGATTTTACTGATCAAGATCGACGATCAGCTATTGATAAGCTTACCATCGCCTCATCGAAATATGATCGAAATGCACCAGGTTGTGTTTCGTTGGATGCATTTGATGCTAAATTTTTGACACCACTAGAATTTAAGGAACAGCTTAAGCGTACATTCAATGTAGTGCTGACACCAAAAGAACTGTCCGCGACTATTAAGCTGTACCAATTTATTCCACCGGGTGAAGTCATTGGCAATGGTAACGTTAATTCTCAAGTATTTATTGTACAGTTTTTAAAATTAGGTGCGGAGGAGCGACATAAAGCCAAATTGATACAGTTAGAGCTTAATCGTCGCCAAGCTGAAGAGCGTAAAAACGAACAAGTAGCTAAACTTCGTGCAGCTGAGGATAAAATGACACTTAAAATATCATATGAGTATAATCAGGACGAATATAGATCAGCATTTGTAAAATTAAGTGCTTCTGCAAAAAAGTATGACAAAGGTCATCCAGGAGCAATGTCACTGGATGGTTTCGAAGAAAAGGAATTAAATACTACCACATTTAGAGAAATGTTGAAACGTACCTTTGGCTTAATCTTAGAACCAGCAGAATTGGGTGCTATCATGCATCATTTTGATCCCGAAAATACAGGCAGAGTGCCATCAAAGGAGTTTTTAATTCATTTTTTAAAAGCAGGTATTGCAGAGCGTGAAAAAGACCATAAAGACTCATTACGTAAATTAAAAGATGATAGAATGAAACGGGAACGAGAGCATCAAGAAAAGTTAGCCAATCAATGGGCAAAGATGGAAATAGGACTAGCAGATGATTTTGACCAACGAGATAAAGACAGTGCAGTTCAAAAGTTAACTGATGCTGCATTTAAGTTTGATCCACGTCGTGCCGGACCAATGGGATTGACCGCATTTCAGGGTAAATACATGTCTGCTGCAATTTTTAGAGAAATGTTGAAGCGATCATTTAATATAACTGGTGTGACAGATCGCGAGTTGGCTGCAATGATGTCTTTATTTAAACAAAATAGCAAAAAAGAACTTATTTGTAACGACTTCATGCTTAAGTTTACACAACTTGGATTTGAACGACGCAGCGAGTTGAGAATAAAACAAATAAAATTACAGCGCTCAATGAATGATGCTGCTTCGCGGGAAGCAGAAGCCAAGAAAAAAGCTCTTGATGAGAAAATAGTTGTCGTACCTGACTATACATTATCTAAGAAAGTATATGATGCAGCGTTTCAAAAACTGAAAGATATATGTGCTCATTTCGAATTAGGTAGTAGTAAATCTCCTTCACTAGAAGGATTTATGGGCACAGACATGACACCAGGAGAGTTTAAAGACATGATTGGTCGCACTTTTCACGTTCAATTAACTCCTCAGGAGTTGGGCACATTGGTTACATATTTTGACAGTCAAGGTAATCAAATGGTTGATACACAGGATTTTTTAGCATATTTCTACAAAACTGTGCGTGATGAACATGATAAGGTACGAAGCAATAATATCGCAGCCGAGAGAGCATTGATGAAAAAGAAGCAGGATATGGTGATAAATATCGAAAAGGCACAAGAGCAAGAAGAGATAGATAAATTGAAATACACAATCGACGATGAAAATTCGTTTTTATCAAAGTTAAGAAAAGCTGCTCAAGAGTATGCGGTAGACAGCTCCTCATTTGTGGAACCATTAAAGGCATTTAAAGGACCTGCATTAAATGGGAAGGCCTTTCGGGAAACATTTTATCGGGTGTTTTTGATCCGTTTTAGTTTTGCCGAGGTAGGAGTGGTAATGAATATACTTGATTTCAACGGTACTGGTGTCATTGATGGTCCTCGTTTTTTGAATTGGTTTTATAAATTATCTCGTTGGGAAGAAAAGATTATGTTGAATGAAATGGAAGATGATATCACATTAGTTAAATTACGCAATAACACGGGACAAATAGAGACAGTGCCTTTTAATGTTACAGATAATCAAAAACCGAAAGTAAAGAATAGAGCACAGACTGCTCCGGTGGGTTCTAGAACAAGAAATAACTCCGCTAACGTGGTCGATAAAACGACAACATCTCGTCCAACAACTAAGCAAGACAAACGGACAAGTGCAGTAGCCTCGTCAACAGAATATATTGACGAGTATGAGCAACTTGAGAAGGGAATGTTGTACACACAAAATCCCGACGACCAAATGCAAGAAATTTGGATTCCTGATAGTAGAACTAATGATGCATTTTCACCATCCCGATTACTTCCTCCATTGCAAGTCGAAGAAGAAATTGATTATCAGTTAGCACTTCAACAGCAGCAAACTGTTGTATTCCCATTACAAGGAGGAATAGTCACAAAAAGTATAGGGAAATCTCTCACAAATAATAATAACAAGCCTAACCCAGCTGGAAAATTTCGTACCACTGATAAGATAAGTATGTATAGTTCAATGCCTTCAACGTTAAAACAAACTATTGATAATACCAATGTCGAAACAGCGCAATTATTTGTTATAAATAATGTACCAGATCTTGACATGATCCCTAATATTGATTTTAAGCGACCCAAAACTGGTGTAGCTGGTCAATTGGCTGCAGTCAACGAAGTAAGTAAAATGCGTAAAATTAAAAGTAACAATACTAAAGAAATTACAAATAAGAAATCTAATATCAACAAATTGATCCGTAAATCTATTAATCTTCATGACGTTGAAAAGAGAAGTAGAAAAAGTGAAGTTGATGATCCAAGTATATCTAACACAACAAAAAATAAACTAGATACTACCAATAATATCAATAATAATAATCACCTCAGTAATAGCGTTGGTTCATTTTTTTTTCCATTTGTAGGAACTGGAATGGGCGATATCACCATATAATAATATTGTTATTTAATTAACATACATATATATATTATTTTTTTTCATAAGCTACTGGTTTCATTTTTGCCCATTCAATTTCTTCCTTTGGAAGTAATGAACCGTCCGTAAAACTGAATTGACGGTTGTACTTATTAGGGATACTCTCTAAAAACTTCGATAAAGTATCAATAGATCCAGGTTTATTATTTAATGCATTTCTATAGTGCTGAAGAATAGGTTCCACATACTCTGCAGGTTCATCTACAAGTTCGATTCTATAGTGCACTATACCAGCAGATAAAAAGCCTTGTATATAATTTATTCCACTTTGTGCCTTACTATTGAAGACAGTATTGCGACAGCCTTGATCTGCCAAAACAAGATGGTCTTCACCATTCATATCACGAAGTGATACGCTATTAGTTTCACAAGGATGACCGCAATTTGTATAATTGTCACCATTGGAAAGAAAACGACAAAAGACACAATGTTCTGTGTGAAAAATACTAAGGTGAGAGTGTAGTATGCACTCCAACTTATCCTGATTTTTTAAAAGTTTACTCAAATTAATAATTTGGTTCGCATTTAAGTCATTTGTTGGTGTAATACGCGTCAACCCGGCTTCCAAAAATAGTTTTGCTGTTAGAGAATTAGCGGTATTCAGATAACTATCACCAATCAATAGTTGAGGAATCGATGTATTAGCTTGTTGTACCCATGCTCCAGGACCACCCAACTCATTAATCTGTTGCAATAACCCTGCAGACCTTACTAATATCCCATCTGCATGTAATTTTAAATAAAAAAATAATAGTTTTTCTTCTTCTGGTTTGATTATTCGAGGGGTGCATATAATACAACGTTTATTCGAGCGCTTAATTTCATTAACCTTTTCCCGCACACCGTGAATTTCAAGAAAATCCAAATAAATTTCTTGGACCCATGGTACTAAACAGGCTGCAGATACTTGCTCTGGCGTGCGGCATAAAATGCTGAGTCTTGCACAATCACCATGCTGTTGTTTTGTATTATTCGTTGTTGTCATTGCAACAGCCTTCTGCATTTCAAACAACGGAGACTCTGCTTTAAAGTTGTCAGCCTTATTATGCACTCTCATTGCATTTTCCAACGATATCAAGGCATTTCGTCTTAATTCTTTGAGTTCAGAAGGGGATAAAAATACATTTTTTGCTAATCCAGATGCATCAATACTATTTAAGTCGTAATAAAATGAAGAATTTCCGAGTGTACCCAAAGCATGCATCAAGTGTTGAGTAGTGATAGGATTTGTCAATGCTAATTCAAGTTTACTAGTAGAATAACCAATGCCATTGACAGTATAATTCGTTTCTTCGTTTAGTATAGCAGTCAAAATAAGCTTTAGCGGTTCATTTTCTACACCAGAAAAGGCAACTTGGACCTTTTGTTTACTATACTTATTGCAGCCATCTTTATCTTTAGATAATTTTGATAATTTTGATTCTAAGGCAATATCTTTAGTTTTCCATACTAGATTACCAGATTTGATTCTACTAAAATTTATTAAATTTTTACCAAAGGTCAAAGCAACTATACCTGTATCTATCTCTTCATTGGCTATTTGCAAATTTGCACTTTTTTTACGTTTGTCATTTTCAGGAAATGTTATACTATATATAGATCCACCTTCTTCAACTTCTTCGGGTAAGCCTCTATCAAAAACTATACCGTCGCCTCTGCGAATTGGCCCCAAAAGCTCCAACGTAACTTGTTGTGGACCAACATCCAATACTTTCCCTACGAGTGAGCCACGATGGCGTGGTGATTTACCACGCACTAAATGCTGATGCTTCACACCATTTAAAAAACCTGTGGATAAACCATCATAAAACTCGTCTTGACCACGTGCGAACGTCTGTTTCAATTCTCTCCTAGTTATGATATTTGGTCTAATCCCGGTATCAGATATACTGCTATTTGTTAAAATACTCCAAGCATCATCAACAGCCTGTCGATATGCTTGTGTTGTAGCGTACACATACTCAGGTCCCTTCAATCTGCCTTCTATTTTAAATGACGTAACACCCGCTCTAATAAGATCAGGCACAAAATCAACCGCACATAGATCTTGTGGACTAAGTAAATACTGCACATCATCAGTTAATTTTGTAAGAGTTCCATTAACAATGAGTCCATATGGCATCCTACATGCTTGACTACATTGTCCACGATTGGCGCTACGTCCTCCCCATGCCTCACTTGAGTAACACTGACCAGAATATGATACACAAAGGGCACCGTGAACAAATGCTTCAACTTCAACATCATTATTGTGTCTAATTACCGATGCTATCTCTTTAATCGATAATTCTCTACCAATTACAATGCGTTCTAAACCCAAAATATTCTTCGTGAATTTAACTCCATTGCCATCAGTTATTGACATTTGAGTACTAAATAAACGAATGAGTGAATGAGGGAATAATTGAAAGTAATTAAAGGGTGAGCGGCTAATGATAAAAAAACCTTCCATGAACAGGTAAATTCGGTGCTATATTTTGTACAAAATCTATGGCACCTAAATCTTGCATTATTAATGCGTCAACGCCAGAACTTGCTATTTCCCTAATTAAAGGGAATAATTTATCAAATTCTTCATCAAATACTAGTATGTTAATGACCAAATAACCCTTTTTGTTCCGATCATGCAAATATTGCATAACTTCACGAATTTCATGAATTGCGAAATTAGATGCTCTTGCCCTAGCGTTAAACCCTTCTTGTAATCCAAAATAAACAGCATCTGCACCGGCATTAATCGCCGCATACAATTGATTCCAACCACCTACTGGTGCAAGTACTTCAGGCTTTGTTTTCATATAAACAGCATCTGCACCGGCATTAATCGCCGCATACAATTGATTCCAACCTACTGGTGCAAGCACTCTAGGCTTTGCTTTCATTGTGTCAACATTGAGTTTAAATCGATTCACCAAATAGTTAGGATGTGAAAAGCGAAATCCTGATATGAAAGGAAACAAAAGTACAATATAGAGCCATGGAAGACTCATCTTGTCATAGGCAGAAGAGTGAAATTGGACGTCAACTTGGCCACCCTGTTGGTTTACTTGTTGATTTTCCCAAAATCTTTCATCATCTTTTATAAAATAAAAAGATAGGTACCATAAGTGCGTATCAGAGTACCGGTAGTCGCCATATTGTCGGGGAACCTCAAATAGAAGATTTCATGGACTCTCAGCAAAAGCACCCGATGCTGGCGCACGTGATATGTGTCCTAATACCATTTCACACATTAATCTTACCTAGAAGAATTTAATTGATTATACAATTTGTATCCGTTGCCGGTACAGGTTCAACCTGTCAGGTTGTCAACTAAGTTTTGACTCAACTTGATTCAATGTACTTGAAACCGGAAGTTGAAACGTGACAAGATTAGGATTGAGAAAGGGATTGAGAAAGTGATTGCCTACCTATATTACTCAGGTATTCGATATATCACAATGTCCAGAAAATGTTAAGAATTCTATTTTTGATGATGGGCGTATTTATAATTTTGAAGCAAAGCATTTCGTATTTTCGAAATGGTCGAATTTCTATTATTGGCAATTATTATCGATTAATGCATCAACGTAAATTAAGTAAATTAAAATGTATTTCGATACCGAATTCAGGAATTACAACTGTAAGCGATGACATAGGAGAGTGCAAAAAGCTTAACATATACACGATGACCGAGGAATTATTAGTGGCACAATTAAAATTGTGGCAGCAACCAAAATATAGATCAAAACAAATACGACAATGGATTTACAATAAGGGCATACAAAAATTTGACGATATGATAGATATACCTGCTACATTACGAAAATTATTGAATGATACTTACTCATTTGGTGACTTAAAATTAGCATTTCAACAAATAAGTAAAGATGGTACAATAAAGCGTGCTTATGAATTAAAAGATGGTCAAATAATTGAATCCGTTTTAATGCCATATGAAGATGGTAGAAGAACTGCCTGTATCTCTTCACAAGCTGGATGTGGTATGGGATGCGTATTTTGTGCAACGGGACAAATGGGATTCTCGCGACAGCTGACAAGTACCGAGATATTTGAACAAGCGCAAAAAATTTCTAGCGAGTTGATACAAAAAAATGAAAGACTAAGTAATATAGTAATGATGGGTATGGGCGAGCCACTAGCTAATTATGATAATGTATTAGACGCTGTTCGTAGAATAAATAATGAACTTGGTATTGGTGCAAGACACATTACCATTAGTACAGTTGGTTTGGTTCCTAGAATAAAAAAGTTAGCCGATGAAGATATCCAAGTTGGGTTAGCAGTAAGTCTTCATCAAGCAACAAATGAAAAACGTGATAAATTAATGCCTGTTAACACAAGATATCCAATTGAGGAACTTATCGATGCTTGCCAGTATTATGTTAGTAAGACCAATAGAAGAATTACATTTGAATGGGCGCTTATTCGAGGAGAAACAGATACAACAGAAACCGCCCATGAATTGGGTAATTTATTACAGGGACTATTGTGCCATGTAAATGTTATACCACTAAATCCTACAAAAGGATTTACTGGTAAACCCACCCCTAAAGCAGGCGTTGAAGAATTTATTAGAATACTTGGGTCATATGACGTGCCATGTACACCTAGAACTAGGAGAGGTATAGATATTGATGCCGGATGTGGTCAATTAAAAGCTGATTTGATTCGCGGCAAGAAAAGTAGCTTTAAAACGGGGACCATTTTTTCTCCAAGTAGTGACAACTTCAGTGAAATAGGCGTAGATTCGATTTAAAGTATGTATTGTAATTATTTTACTATTCTCAAACTATTATTTTACCATCAAATAAAGTAGAGGATGATATGAAGCGGCCACAGGTCCTTGAGGGCTTTCATACAACAAACCAAAGATACAACAGGGAAATGAGCGAAGATGGATTAAGCGTGAAAGAACGTATGGCATTGTGGAAACAAAAAGATGCAGCCGGTTCTAAAAATGATTCTCCTTCTAATGCAGCTAAAATAGTCCCATCAAAATTGAATATCCCCGCAAAAGTTGACATAAAAGCATCAGGTATTGGGACAGTATCATCACCAGATACTAAGCTTAACCCACCTATTACAACATCAGTAAAAACACCAACATTTCCATCGGGTGGATTACCTTCACCTATTCAGCCAGAGGTGCCATTAACTACCCCATTAAATTCACCACCCCCACCTCCAATTGTCGATGTTAATTCATCATCAGGTAACACCAAAGAAAAAATAGAATCGTCTAGTACTAACCGCGATCATGGTGGCGTAACGCCAGAAAAAAGGGGTAGTATCAAAGACAAGATTGCGGCATTGAATTCTGGTATTTCATCAAATAGTACACCACCGATTACTAAAATATGTGTAGAAGAATTAAGTGCAGTAGATGGGGATAGTCCTACTGCAGCCCGACGTGGCAGTATTAAAGATAAAATTGCAGCTTTGACATCAACTAAGCATCCCGAAAAGGATAATAACAAAGACAATGATAATAATAATAATGATCAGAATAGTGAGGTCGTTTCTCCAAACAATACTATAAGTAATAGAAAAAGTTTGAATATCCAAAAATTAGGCGTTGGCATTAATATCAATGCCCTTATGGGTATTCCTCCACTTAGATCTATGAATGTAAGCGAAGCTGAAGTTAAAGAAGACGTATCAAAATCTAATATGAAGTGCGAGAATGGAGATTCTCCTTCAGATAATTTGTCCTCGACAGATGTCAATTCAATTGATAATTCAGCCTTATTGACTCGCGCAAGCGTTCCGACGAGAAAGAAACCAAGTAATAAACCAATGCTGTTATCATTAGACTAACCTTAATACTTAACTTTTACAACTGTGAAATAAATATGTACAAAAATGAAATATGTTATTCATCAATAAATTTCTCTATTTCAGTATCAAGATCTGCATCAACGTCAAATAATTCCACTTCAGAATGGTTACTGGAAACCGAATTCTCATCTTGGAGCGAGTTATCAACAGTTTCAAATACAGAAATTAAATCTTCCTTTGCTTCACTATGATTATGATCATTTCTTGTCTGTTTCTTCTTCTTCTTCTTAACTTTAGTTTCTGGGTCATAGGATTTGCGAATTAAAATCACATCAGGTGGTGCAAAAGGTAAGGTTAGTAGAACACTATCATCACTTAAACTAGATTTCAAATCATATCCAACAGCAGTATCTCCAGGAAGCAGCACGTTACCTAAATGGGTAATTACGCGAAAAGTACATCCAAAATCACTTTCTTTGACAATTTCTGCCTCTGCTAGGGAGTTGCAACCCACATCACTATAAGAGTCAGATATATTCACGATGTCTAGAACAACAAATGAGGTTAGCGACGGAAATGACAATATTGCGTTAAAAGGATTCTTGAAATACTTCACACTATTAACTACTATTGAATTCAAAGTTATGGGTGATAATAGATGGATACTAGATGCTAACTTTGACACGATCATTAAATCCGCACCAGAACCATAAGAGCTGGGTAGCAATACCAAATCTCCCTTACAGAGTGGCACTATTTCAACATTTACGGTATATTCGTACTTAGTGTTATTAGAATGTTTATCTTCACTTACTAACTTTCGCGAAATTTTAGTTTTAGTTGGCATGGTACTAGTTATGAAATTTAAAACACGATCTGAATATTTTTGTTTTTTAAAGTACATATCTAATCCTTCTCTTGAAATATCAACTTTCATTATCAAATTATACACACCTTTTTTAGTTAATAGATTTTCTAATTGATATAGAGATTTCTTGTGACCAACGCGATGTCGAACTTGAATACAAACACCCCATGTATGATCTGTAGCCTCCCTGATACATTCAATACATTGCTTATTTTTTATTATAAATTCAACTATAACTTTTTGTCTTATAGATGATCTATCATCAAGTATACCTTGCTCAATTTCGACAGACAGTTTAATTCGTTTTGAATGCGGTTCGGTCCAAATCCAACCACAATCAACAACTTTACTATTTTTATTAATACCAACAATTTTTTTAAGACAAACTGCCATCAAAGATGATGATTCCAATTCATGATACGCCCATGTATTTTGTTGAATGTGAAAACGGTAACACTTTCCACACTAATAAAAATAATCAATACATAAATCACGGATACAAATTAGTTTTTATTGTATATTAAATGTAAGCTGTGATAGTAAAATTTATTACCTGAATTAATTCAGAATTTGTATCAATTTTATTGGTAATTGATACTTGAGTTTTTAGACAATCAAAGCACATATACGTATCATTTGCTTGAATACTAACCCCGCATAGGCAACATCTTATCAGCGTCGCTGCCATATAACCCGTAAACAGACAACAACCAACCGGTCAGACAACAGGACAATTGTTTATTTATCGCTATTTTTATTCAGTCAAACGCCCAATTTTGTCTGCCAATAATTGTTTGTGCCTTTATCCTTATCATCAATTTATATAGTTCACGTCAACTTAACAACTTGAGGAGCTGCAATTAGCTCCGCGGACAATATCACCGATGAAATTTATCGTTTATCTACCAGCTATTATATTTTCAATTCGCAAAATTTGAAACTTGAATCGTTTGATATATCCTGATATCAAATAATTGAATTGTCAATGTCAAATTTAACTTGAATTATTCAACTTGATCAAGACTTTTAATCCAATTGATCCCTCCCAGTAAAAGGCTTCTCGTATTGAATAATATTCCGTAAATATTGATAAATCGAGTCGATGATGGGATCCGACGATAAATCGATAATCGGTACCGGTAATCGATTCATAACGAATCATTCATTATACAGTTACAGTACCTACCTAGTATTAAAACTAGTTATAGCTAGTTAAGAATAATTATGAATATTAACGTCATAGTATTACAAACAAATTTACAAATTAAACTTCAGCAAAAATTGGCCGAGCAAAGTACAAACATAATGTATTGCTCTCATGGACACTCTCTTGTGACATTGACTCCATTTCTTTAATAGGTTCAATTAGCTTATCCAAAGACACTTTTGTAGACTCTAAATCACCAACTTTGTATAGAACATCATCAACTTGTAATGCACTTTTAAAATCAGGCAATATATGGTCATGAAAACCTAAGAAATAATTTATATTCAACATCAGCAAAATACTGCTATTAATATTAATAAATATCAATTTACCTTTGATAACTGCTTTGCCATCGATTACTTTTATTCGAAGCCCAATTCCCTCGGGTCGTTTTAAAACAAATTTACTAAATATTGTGTATGGGGTATTGGCGCCAAATGATAATGGAAGTACACTACTTTTTTCAAATTTATTTGTTTTCGCCTTTTTAGAATTACTAAAAAAAATAAAAATGGATAAAGATAAAAATTAAGTTAAGTGTGGTAAATTTATTCACGCATGTTACCTTTTTTCATTACCATTATCATCATTTTTCTTAATACATTTATTCACAGAATGCTTTTCAAATATTTCTATGCTTGTTCTCTCTATCCATGTGTCAATAAACATAAGAACCGCATCAATAGCCCGTTTTCGTCTTAATCCTATTTCATCATTTTTTTTATTTTTTTTGGTTTTCTTTTTGTTTTCTTGTGATTCTTCGTTATCTTTTTCTTTGTTATTCATTTTTACAATTTTGGTTTTAGTTCTTTTAGCCATGTTAGTGCTATCAATCTTATTACTGTTATCATTACACTTAAGCTCATTTTTGAGCAGTAGATCGTTGTTTATTCCATCTTCAACTAAAATTGTAGTCGCGGTAGTAGAGGTATCTGTCATTCTTTCATTCGATACGCTGCGATTACTGTCAACTGTATTATCTGTAATAACTACTTTATACAGTGGATTTAATGAACTAGTCACAGGTTTAGACCGAGATTTATTTCCTGCAGCAGCAGTTATGCATATAATAGGCTTCGCGACTGAAGTGATTATTGTTTCAGACATTACAGAATTAGAACTTTCATCCATCACGTTGTTAGAAACTTTCGCATCGATTGTGACAGCAGCTGTATTATTCAAAATATAAACATCTAAATTATTGGAAATAGGTATGACAGCTGATATACCACCATGATCACCATCCTCATTCTTGGTGATTTGAGGAGTAAAATTGGGGTCTTCAGTTTCTACATTTTCAATAGTTGATACTGCTTCAACCAATTTGTTTTTGACCTTTGGAATAAACTTACGTCTTATATTGGGGTCCATTGTTGGAAACTTTTGACCGATGTTAATCTTCGTGACCCAATCCTAATCTTCTGATTTCTTTCTAAAATTATTTTCTAAGTCGGTTTAACTCCAAAAACGGACCCCCCCGAGTAATACGATTAAGTGAATACTTTATTTAAATTCATTTTGGAAGAAGTGGTTCCATCATATTTTTATTGTATTCAATGCGAATGGTAAAATAATTACTAACTTTAAAAAATGTATAGATTCATGTAGTATCATTTTGTGCACTTTTGGATAGTGCTAAGTTAACGAGGTAATATTTCTAACATCGCTGAATAATATCGAACAATTTATTACTCTTTTTCAAGAAGGGAAGGTGGCCCTACATGAACGCGTACGCCGGGTAGGCATTTGCCTGGCTTTCCAGAAAAAAGTTTCGTCACGTAACTAGCATGATGTTACTCGTGTATGCGTTGCTTAGTATAGTACTATTACTAGTGCATACTGTTAGTGGTAATGTGATAGGATTAGATTTTGGCTCTGATTCAATGAAGGTTGCCATTGTGCAACCAGGGACTCCATTAGAAATTGTGTCAAATTTTCAATCCAAAAGAAAAACACCAACAATGATATCCTTTTACAAAGGAGAAAGACTGCTTGGTTCTGATGCCAATGCAATTATGGGACGAAAACCTGATTTAACGTTTGCAAAAGTAAATCGTATGTTAGGTCGTACTGTCAGTCATCCATTGGTTGATGAAATTACTAAAAAGCAGTATTTTCCTTACAATATTTATACCAACGAAACGTCTAACGCAACGTGTTTGAAAGTCGATGATACTTATTATTCACCAGAAGAGTTGATTGCCATGATGATGCAACATGCAAAGGATATGACAACTAATTTTGGCGGACATGTTATCAAAGATTGCGTTATAACTGTGCCTTCATCATTTACCCAACATGAACGAACTGCATTATACACGGCTGCTGAAATTGCCGACTTAAGAGTTTTAAGTTTAGTCGAAGAAAATACTGCTGCTGCTTTGCATTATGGTATTGACCGTGCTCACACTTATGAGACACCGAACACAGTTATATACTATAATATGGGTGCAAATAGTGTTCAAGTCAGTATTGTTACATATTCGTCATACGTTGTCAAAGAAGGGGGTAAAAACAAAACTATTGGACAATTAGAAGTCGTTGGTAAAGCATGGGATGACTCCTTAGGAGGATTCCATTTTGATATTAAACTTGCAGAGTTACTAGCCAATAAGTTTAATGCAATATGGAATAAAAAAAGTAATAAAGGCGACGTTAAATTGTTTTCGCGACCTATGACTCGATTGAGATTAGAAGCAACTAAAGTAAAAGAAGTATTATCAGCGAATAATGCATATCCAATTAAAGCGGAGCAATTACACGATAATATTGACCTTATTACTGATATAACAAGATTGGAGTTTGAAAATGCCTGCGATGAACTTTTTGCGAGGCTTACTGTTCCTATTGATAAAGCTTTAGCGATGGCAAACCTATCTTTAGCGAATATTCAAGCAGTCGAGTTATTAGGAGGTGGACTACGTATACCAAAAGTTAAAAAAATTCTCGATGATTACTTTAAATCCTCGAACTTAGAGCTCGGACAGCATCTCAATGGTGATGATGCCATGGCACTGGGTGCGGCATTTAGAGCAGCTAACTTATCGACTGCTTTTCGTGTAAGAAAGGTTGGCTTAACGGATTTGACTCCTTTTGGCGTATCAATTCGCCTTAATACATTACCATCAGATGGATTAGCCGGTACTGGATTTTTTGGGCTGTTCAAAGGTAAATCTGATAGCGTTAATGAAAACGACAAAGAGGTATGGCAAAAAGAAACTTCACTTTATGAGGCGTTTTCCACTGTTCCTAGTAAGGCCAAAGTTGTTGCATTCCCATACGATAAAGATATTTTATGTAAGTTAGAGTATTCAAATGATCAACAACTACCTATTGGTACCGATAAACTAATTGCGGTATATAATATTACTGGGATAGAGTCATTTGCGAAAGAAACAGAATCCAAAGGTTTAGGTACTCCAAAAGTTCATTTATCATTTATACTTGATGGTAATGGCATCGTAAGTCTAACGAAAGCTGAAGCTACTGTCGAATTACCCTCAGAGCCCGAAGATGAAATGGATGTCAACGTAACATATACAAACACAGCTGAAACAAATAAAACTGAGGAGGTAGAACTCAACAGGAATCAAAATATCACTGATAGTAATAATGATACTGCTGAAAGTAATAGCTACGATACTACCACAGAATCTACTAGCAATGATTCAAAAGACAGTAAATCCAAAAAAGAGAAGAAAAAAGATAAAAAGAAGAAGGATAACATGTTAAGGAAGACACTGACTGTAGACGAAAACTTAGATGCAACAATTCCAAATCACTGGTCAGCAACTATGATACAAGAGAGTAAGTCTCGACTACGTATACTTCAATTGGCAGATGATGCTAGAAAAGCAAAGGAAGCTGCTATGAATGAATTAGAGACGTATATCTACCATGTTAAAAATAGAATAAACGACGACGAAAATGCATTAAAAGTAATTAGTACCGAAGAACAAAGAGCGAATGTACTCGATACTGCAAATCAATTGGCAGATTGGTTAGATGAAGAAGGTAATAAAGCGGACGTAAGTCAATTTAAAAGTAAACTAAAAGAATTAAAACTCCAAGCAGAACTTATATTTAAACGATATTCTGAAATTAAAGATCGTTCCACTGCAGTTAATAATGGTTTTAATATTTCTTATTTATATTCTATTCACCGATATACTTACATGTAAATACATATATTTTAGCATTGACAAGGTTGGCAAATGTTACAGTCAGAGTAGAAGGATGGACTGAAACAATGCCTCACATCACTGATGATGAAAAGCGTGGTCTATTAGATGCTATCGAGAAGGCAAAGCTATGGATTTCGACCAAAATAGAAGAACAAGCAAAGATAAGTCCTTTTGAAACACCATTATTTGATAGTAGTGAGGTAGAACCACAGTTAAAACCCGTGTCCGTCTTGTTTGAAAAACTATTAAAGAAGCCAAGGTAATTGAAATGTATTTTTTTTAATATTAAACACTGACCATTTAAATTTTAGACCTCCACCCGAGAAAAAGACAGTATTAAATACCACAAGTAGTAATAGTACCAACAATGGTACACCTGAAACAAATGATACTGTAGAAGAAGTAGAAGTTGCGAAAGAAAGCAGTGACGAAGAAACAAATAAATCTCAAGAAGACACTTCTGATGAATTGTAAATAATAAACTTTAATGGAAGTTTTATAAATTTAAAGACTTGAGATACGGTACGTTCCCGGAACCGGTACATTTTTTTTTAAATTCAAATGAAGCGATGCGCAGTGTATTTCACACTTACTCAAGACATTACTTGTTAAGATGCAAACGTTTTCATCGAAAAGCAGTAAAGTAGATAAAGC
>JACCDO010925056.1_pt1 | contig 26924 bp, 22 predicted proteins | sample 7446101 | NCBI WGS metagenome assembly JACCDO01 (sample SAMN15323440, study PRJNA562643) | freshwater metagenome | isolation source: river surface water | place: USA:Blue River Watershed | collected 2017-08-16 | reverse complement strand
TTTTTTCAATTGTTAATGTGCGGATATATTATTCTACTACTCTCGTCATACTCGCATCTCTCTCTACTATTCTATATCTAAATCTCTCTGGATTAAAATAATTCTTTAATATCTTTATTACTAAACTCTCATCTATCTCTCCACAAGTAAAAAAATTAAGATACATTGATTTTGATATCTCATTTATATGTAATACTATATTACTTAATGATATTATTTGAACTACTGAATATCCTACTATATCCCTCTCTCTATTATATTCATTATCCTCAAAATATTCAAATATAGTATTCCCTTTCTTCTTCATTCCACTCTTTAATACTAATTCATCTATAAACAATTGTATATATTCTCTATTGTCTATACAAGCTTGACAATTATAACAATCCATCATCATCTCTCTTCCAAATATTTTATCACTCATTTACTATTATTATTATAATAATATAAAAAAATAATTTATCATTTATTTCTTTCTTGGAAATGGTCTAGAACTTCTTGGAGGTGCTAATGATGTTGGTGGTCTCGGTTCTGCTAACTCACCTCTATTTACAGCTGCCATTTCTGCTAACTCTCTACTTGTTCTCGGTCTTGAACGTTGGGCTGCTGATGCTCTTAATTGTATTGTTGAAACGTCTGGTGCTACTAATTCGCCAAAACCTCCTCTTATTCTTTGTGTTGCTGGTGCTGTTGAAACTCGTTCTTCAACCATAGATGGTAATTCTGTTTCTCCTATTAATCTTTTTAATTCATCTTCGGCACTTTTATTTATTTCTCCTTCTGCTACTGGTGTTGTCGGTTTTGATGCTGATGATGGTCTTTTATAACTAAATACTCTCCTTGCTCCATATGGTATATCACTTAATTGTAATGTCTCTCTTAATGTTTTTTTATTATCTAAATCTATACCATTCTCTCTACAAAATTGTTGAAATAAACTCTCTTTAAAATCATCATTATAAAACATATTAAAATTACTTGTTAATGTATTTGTTTCTGTTAATGTTCTTAAAAATAATTCTTTCTTTTTTTGGTCTGTTGTAGCACTTCTCACACGTGGAACTATATTTCTAACTGCTGGACTTGTATTCACTTTATTTAAATAAAATGCCACATTTCCTTTTATATTATCTTCATAATCTCTTCTTATTTCTCTTACAAATGCTTCATCTGTTTGTTTTAAACTATCCAAAAATTCTTTTATATATAAATCCGCTCCTATATGACTATAACCATATCTATTTAATAATCTATCCAACATTCTTCTCATATCTTCTTTTGATATATCTTGAATTCCTAACAAATCATCATATTTAAATCCATATTCTCTATCAAAATCCAATAAATCTTGTTTTACTTCATCTAACTTACTTTGATATAATGTCTCTCTTAATCTATCTCCTGCTGATGATGGTCTTTGTGATGGTCTATAATATTTCTTTTGAAATTCCTCTTGTGCTTTTCCAGCTTTTTCAAAAAATAAATCATTTTCAGTTGGTTTTACTTTCATTTCCAACATCATTTTATAATATGGATTATCTTCTCCTAATGTCTTTTTTGCTTCCTCTAATATATCTTTTTGTCTAAAATAATCTTTTTCTGCTGAAAATGATAATAAACTTAAAGCATCTTCATCCCATTCTTCTTCTCCTTTTGATTGTAATAGTTTATTAAAATCTTTTCCTAATTTCTCAAAATAAAATGGTGATGCTTCTCCTAATTCATCATTTTTTTCATTCACATATTTCATAAATTCTTTATATTCTTTACTTTCTCTATTCTTTACTTTTCTATAAACATCTTCTACAATAACTTTTGTTTCTTCACTTAATAATTTATTTAAAAAATCTTCTGCTTCTTTTCTATATAATTTCTCTATATCTTGTCTAGCTTCTTCTGCTATTGCTGGTAGTTCTGTTCTAAATAAACTCTCTTCTATATCCTGTTGTTGTCTTATCATCGCTGACATAGTTGTTTCATCCAATAATCTCTTTTCCATTTCATTTCTCATTCTCATTGCTGGTGATAATATTCGTGGCGGTTGTTCTTGTCCTAATTGACTTAATTCACCTCGTATATCTCTTGCTGGTCTTATTTCTGCTGTTTGTTCTTCTGCTACTGATGGTGGTCTTGTTGATGTTGCTATCTGTAATAAATTTCTTTGTAATCTATCTAATAATCTACTTCTTGCTTGTTCTACTGTTGTTGGTTCAAGTTCTATTGCTGGAACACGTGAAGATACTGGTGGAGTTCTTTCGCTAAATGGAGATAATTCTGTTGATGTTCCTCCTGACCGATATGTTCCTTCTATTGCTTCTGTTGGTATATCCATTGGAGACATTAATACTGATGGTCTTTCACTTCCCGATGTTGATATACGAGAAATATTCTCAGCTGCCCTTGTTAATATTTCTTCTGTTCTTGACATTTGTGTGCTTGGTCTTCTTTCTTCTGGCAAACCAGCATTTATATCTACTTCTTCTGGTAATTCTCTAACTCTTCCTCTAAAACGTGGTGGTGTATAGAATGGAACTCCTGCTTCTCTTAATCCTCTTGTTAGTTGTTCAAATTGTTGTGGTGTTAAATTTGGATATTTATTTACATAAGCGTTCAAACTTTCTGCTGATGTAGCTGGTGGCATTGACCTTCCTGTTATATCTACTTCACTTGGAGAAGGAGGCTCTGTTGATGGAGGTGGTGGAGTTTGAAATTGAGGAACATATACTCTTGGTGGTTCTGTATAACGTCTATCTATTGGTGCTAAACCACTTGGTAATTCTGGTGTTGGTGGTGTTTGTTGTGATGGAACTGGTTGTGGAACTGGTAATGGAATTTGAGGAACTTGTTGTGTTGGAACTGATGGTAATGCTCGTGTTGGTCTTGGTATTAAATTTGAAGGTCTTGGAGGTGGTTGTGGTCTTTGAGGAACGCTTTGAGGAGCAGGAATAGGTGGTGGAGGTCTAGATGGTGGTTGTGATGGTGATTGTGCTGGTGGAGAAACAAGAGAAGTAGGTTCTGGTGCTATCATTGTAGATACAGAAGGCATCATACTTGGACTTAAATTTTCTCCAAATAAATATGGATATTGTGTTGCTAATCCTGTAAATGTATCAGGAGGCATACCTCCTTGGTCTGCCACTGGTTCTTCTCTTGGTTGTGGTGTTTGAGGAACGGTTCTAACTCCAACTCCCGCTCCTGAACTTCCTGAACTAAAAGAAGATGCTGAGCTAAATGAAGGAGTAGTTTGTGCTTGTCTTTGACTTCGTAAATATTCACCATAAGTCATTCCTGATAGTATTAATTTATTCGCATTTCTTCCTCTTCCAGTTCTTATATATAATGGTGCTGTTAATTTTTTTCCATCTTTCTTACTAACATAATAATTAGTTCCTTCTATATTTTCATTATCACCAACTTTCTCAATATAAGCTTTTACTAATTTTTTAACTTTTGGTTTTGCTTGTGGAACTACTTCTGGTGGTGGTCTTGCTCCACTAACAAAAACAGTTTCCGCTGAACCTGTTGATGAAATTGCTGATGTTGGTCTTGTTTCTGCTTGTGATTGAGCAGTTCCTAATTCTTCTTGTTCTTTTTGATTATGAGGGACGGGAACAGGAGTTTCTAACGCATCTTCAAAAATATCTACTTGTGATGGATATTCGGGTAATCGTCTTTCATTATAAGCACTCATTATATCTCTCATTCTTCCTGCTTGTTGTGGTATATATCGTTTATTCATTAGTTCAGTTGGAGCTGATGATGGTCTTAAAATTCCACGTTGTATTCGTGGTGGAGGTTGATAAATATCTCGTGGTATTTCTTGTTGAAAATCTTCTTGAATATTTTGAGGAACGAGTTCTTCTGGAATAGGAGCAATTGGTTGTTGAAAAAATTGATTATAAGGAACGGGAACGGGTTGTTGAAATTGATTTGGATATGGTTGAAGAATATTTGGTGCGATAGCTATACCGCCATCTTGATTAGTTATTAATCGTGTTGGTGCTAGTCCTAATCGTTGTCCTGTTGTTTCTGGCTGAGGAATATAAGTCATTCCACCACCTAAACTTCTTTCACTATATTTTGGTAAATAATTTGCGGGTGTTTGAGTAGCAAAATTTCCAGTGCCACCTCCTAATATATTTGCTTTCTCTTCTTCTGTTAATCTCGGTCTCCGTTTAGTAGTTTTCCTTCTCTTCTTTTTCTCTTGTCCCAAATTAATAGATATATTAATCTTATTACTATCCTTATTATCATTTTCATTTGAATTAATAGAATTCTTATTCTCATTCTTATTTGAATTCTTATTAATTGTCATTTTATAATTCTATTTTAAGAATATAAAAAAATGATATTCTTTTATTTTATTTCAAAATATAATAATCATTCCAATTTTTTCTTAATTTATATTTATCAGGCATTTTTTTATCGTTTATAATAGTTAAATGACTATTCATTTCCGCAGTAGCGTCTTCATAAGCATTAATAAAATCGTCTAATGAAAGAAGTCCCGAAACTTCGTTATAAACACTTTCAATAACTTTTTTATAATTATTACTTTTAAAAATAACATAGACCTTACAATTACTTCTAATCAATGGTGGCACTGCTGTTAAATGTTGAGTTGTCATCGCTATACAGATACTATGATGACGGCAAAGTATAACTAAATTATTAAATTTATTTTTAGTGCTTCTTGAAAACAATGCTGATGATGCCATATCATCCACTATAATCCAATAGATTTTTGTTGCTTTTCTTCTTAAATCTTGTCCTTCATCTTCCATTCCAAATTTATCTAACATTTCTAATTCTTCTTCTGTCATCTTATCAATATCTTCGTGTTTCCTAAATTTCTTCATCGCACTTACATATAAATTCCATTCACTTATGCTTTTCTTTTCTTCAATAAGTTCATTAACTTTATCTTCTAATGCTTGAAATGAAAATTCTTCAATTAAATCATCATCATCTATTTTTAATAATTGAAATACGGCATTAGCATCACTTTTAGAAGTTGGAGAAATAATTATATATCTCATTTCACATTTATAACCATCTTCATCATACACTCCTTCTCTTTCATACATCTTTAATAAAGTAATTAATGAATAACTTTTTCCTGAACCAGTTATTCCTAGAAATAAGGCATTAAAGAAAAATGATGGTAAAGCTTCATTAGAACATCTTGGTTCTTGTTTCTTATGAACTCTTATTGAATATTTCTTCAAGTCTTTTATTGGTTTTGTTTTAATCATTGAATTCTATTTATAGATTATTTTTTTATTAAATTATTTTCTTAATTATATTTTAAGAACCGATGGAAGAAATTCGCAGACAATCAGTTGAAGAAGAAATTAAATATTCATTTGATATTGATGAATATTATCATTTTATTAAATTAACAAAAGATAAATATAAAGAACTTGATAATCATCTTATTGAATATATTGTTGCCAGTTATTTAATTTATGATAAGAATGGTGTGGAAAAACCAGATGAAAATCATCCTGATTTTGTTAAACAAAATGAAAAGATTAAAGAATTAATTGAAAATACAAGATTAGTTATTGAAGAATTAAAAGCGAACGAAAAAAACGAAGTGAGTATAGAAACAAACGAAGTGTGTGGAATGAATGAAATGGAAAAAAATATATCTAATAAAGAAGAAGAACAAGAGCATAATGACATCGTTAGTTAAAAAAGCAAATATTTCTTTTTATGGAATAGACGATGAAAATAAAAATGATATTAGTAGTATTTATTATACGAATATAAATTCTTTTAATAATAAATATTTATATCATACTACTTCAATTTATAATAATAATCAATTTTTAAATAATATTGAAACTGATTTTAATCCTGTTGTTAATGCTAATGATACTAATATTTATCTATTACAACCTGATTTACAAAATAGTGTTTATTTTAGAAGGTATCCTCCAAAAACTTGGGATAGTCTTGGAACTGAAATAACAAATACAACTTTAAATGGTCGTCCTTGTATTAGAAGAGATTTCACTTTAACAACTAATAATATTACTTATGGTTCGGGAACTTATGAAACTTATTTCTCTTCTTCTGGTGGAACTGCTATTTCTCCCGTATATTTATTTAATTACACTATGGAATATCAAAATTCTATTACAGCTCATTTTGGTGCTTCTCAATATACTGCTGGTAATTATACAGGAACAAATTATTTAGTTGAAGCAACTTTTTTAGGCGATTGGGTCGCTATTAAATGTCCTGAAAGTTTTGTGCTTGGTGAATATATAATACACGCAAGAGGAGGGTTTGGTAATCGCGCTCCAAAGTTATATAAATTATATGGTTCTACTGATGGTATTAATTGGACTGTTATAGATGATGTTAATGTTCCTGATATATCTCCATATAATTTAATTACTGAAAAGAAAATAAAAAAACCAATTAATAATTCTAGTTCTTATAATTGGTATTGTTTAACTATAAATCAAAATTTTGGTGATACTTTATTAAATTTTATAGAATTAGAATTTAGAGAAAAAGAAAGAACAACAACATCCTCTTCATTAGTAAATTTGAATTTTTCAGGTAATATTAATATTAATAATATTAATGGTGAAAGACCTATGACTTATTATCCTATTTTAAAAACAAATCCTATTGCTTGGTATAAATTTGATGATACTAATCTTGGTTTAGATAGTTCAGGTAGTTATACTTTAACAGGAACAAATTTGCCAACAAGAAGTTCAACTTTTTATATAAAAGGAGTTAGTAGTGCTTCTTTTGATGGTGTTAATGATAGATTAATTAATACAAATGCGTTTAATATTAATAATAAGAGTTTTTCTGTATCTGTATGGGTTAGAAGGAATAGAATTGGAGTGAGTGAAAGATTTCTTACTTTTGGTAATGATTATACAGGTTATAATGTATTATCACTTGGATTTTCATCAACTAATAGATTTATATTTGATGTTCCAAGTGAAAGTTCTGTTGCGAATAGTGATTTGACTGTAATAGGAGCATATTTTTATCATATTGTTTATACATTTAATTCAACAACAAGAGCAAGGAAAGCATATATTAATGGATGTTTAGATGTTTCTCAAATACAAACTGGTAGTTTTACGACTGTATCAAGTGTTCTTGAACTTGGAGCAAGAGTTTCAGTAGGTTATTTTCAAGGTAGTTTAGATGATTTGAGAATTTATGAAAAAGAATTAAGTGCGGATGAAGTAAATTATCTTTATAATTCTTCTTATATTGATAAAAGTTATACAATTGTTAAAAGAAATGAAGTTGTTTTAAATCCAACTGTCTGGTATAAAGGAGATTTATTTAATAATGTGGGCGCTGATAGTATGGGCAATGTTAATATGACTAATAATGCTAATGTATCAGGGATATTTGGTTTAAAAGGCGATTATTCAATGTCTTTTAGTGGAACAAATCATTTATCAACAACAGCATTTCCAAGAATAGATAATGTAAATTTTAGTATATGTTTTTGGTCGTATCTAACAAGTTCAACAACAAATCAAATAGTTCTTAGTGAAGCTACATCCTCTACTACTAATCAAAGTTTTTTTATGGGATATTCATCAGCAACTCAATTTAGAGTTGGATTTTGGAATAATAGTTTAGATTATAATTATGCTAATAATTTTGAAAGACATTATTGGACACATTGGTGTTTTACTTTTAATTTAACAACAGACCCATTATCAACTAATAGAGGACGATTATATAGAAATGGAATACTTGTAGCAAATAAAGATTTTGCCAGTGCTTATCTTGGAACAAGTCAAACTTTTTATATTGGTTTAACAAAACAAACAGCAGGAACTTATTTTTCTGGTTTTGTAGATGATTTTAGATTATATAATAATACTGTTTTAACACCAGAAGAAGTTTATCAAATATATAGTGGTGGCACTCTTTCTATTAGTAGAACATTAACATCAAAAACGAGTTATTTAAATGATATGACTTTAACAAATACAACTGTTCCTTTTATTTATAAAGATAATATTAAATCAGTGGATACTTTTAATTTTTTAATACAAACATCACCAACTACATTTGTGCCTTATAATACAAAAAAGTTTAAATTTACAATAGATAATAATTATAAATATTTAAAACTTACCAAAAATGCTAAACTTGCTATTGAAAGTATTTATATTCCTAATATTTTATCTAAATCATTTTTAGATAATAAAAATAATAATAATGTTATTTTAAAATTAAAAGGTATTTCTAATCATAATAATTTTTATAGTTCCATTTCTGGAACATCAGTGATTTTTTCATCATCAGTAAATAAAAATACACAAGGATTTGGTGTTAGTTATACTGATGGAAATTTTTTAAAATTAGCAGTTCAACAATTTCCAAGATTACAAAATGATAATGGTATATTATTTACTAATCCAAATCCAAAACTTTTTTATAATTTTAATATTTCACCAGATTTAATTAATAATTGTGAATTTATTTTTGAATTAATATATGATATTGGTTATTTAACTCAATATACTAATGATATTAATAATAATAATTTAATAGCTCAATCTTTAAATTATAATACTGATAGAGATGAATTAGAAAATTTTTCTGTTAAATTTATAATATTTGATGAAGAATATGATGATAAAATATATGATGATAAAACATTATTAAATAAAATAAATAAATTATTATTGAAATAATTTTTTATATATTCATAAAAATAGATAAAGAGTGAGATAATGTCAAATGATAAATACATAAATAAAGCTAGATTTATGTTATTTGGTGTTGATGATGAACTTAAAGATGATAGTAGTTCAATTTATACTACTACTATAAATTCAACAAGATTTGCTGTTCCTGCTGCTATCGCTCCAAATGCTACAACTGCTATTGATAATGTTTTTTATGGTGTTGAAGCAGTTAATTTTACTCGTAGAGCAAATACAAAACGATATAGATTTTCTATTAGTAATAACTTTAAAAGTCTTAAATTAACAAATAAAGCAAAATTAGTAATTGAAAGTATTTGTGTTCCTAATGTTATATCAAAATCATTTTTACAATCAAAAGCAGTTGGTAATGTTTTAGTAAAATTATTGAATACTCCAAATGATAAAATTTATGATAGTTCAGGAAAAGGTAAAGGGGCTATTACAATCTTCTCTTCGCCTATTAAAATTAATACACAAGGATTTGGAGTTGATTATGATGCTAATGCTGACCCTGATAGATTAGATATGACTTCTCGTGCTAGATTAAATTGTGATAATAATGGAATTCTTTATATTAATCCTGAACCTTATAGTTTATATTCATTTCCTATAAATGAAGGTTGGTTAAAAACAGGAATATTTGAAATAGAAGTTATTTATGATATAGGTAATTGTGTTAAAAATACTGCTTCTCAGGATGAATACTTACTTGTTCCACAAACTTTAAATATTACAACAGATAAAGATGACTTAGAGGGATTTCAAATTTCTTTTATAATTCTTGATTATGAAGATGATGAAACTATTTATAATGAAAAGGATATGTTAAATAAAATTAATCGTCTTTTATTAAAAAAGCCTTAAATATAGATTTATTTTTATATTATAAATAGATAGTAAGAAACGAGGAATGAGTGAGATTAGTCCTTCATTTCCACAAAAAACTAATTTATATTTAAATTCTATTAATTCCAGTGATAATTCTAAAATAATTATTAATATTCCTGATGGTATTGTTAAATGTAATGATAATGAAGATTTCTTTATATCATTAATTTCTTTTAATACTGCTTATAGTTTTTATCAAGTTATTGATGGTTATAATAATGATTTTCAAGTTATTCATCAAGGAACTACTACTTCTTATAAAATTCCTGTTGGTAATATTTCTGTAAATGATATATTAACTTATTTTGAAAGTATAAAAAATACAGCAGAAATTATTTTAACTTTTGATAAGAAAACAAACAAATTTTCTTTTGATACACAAAATCATAATCATTCTGTTATTCTTGTTTTAGTTAATTGTCATAAACTTCTTGGATTTGATAAGACTGTTTCACAAGTTAATTTAACACATCCTAATCATATAGTAAGTCCTAATCCTATTAATGTAATGTCTATTACTAATCTTTATCTTCATCTTGATGCTGGTTTTGATATTTCTTTAAATGATAATAATCTTGATAATTTTAATATCTCTAATGGTATTGTTAAACCAAATAATATCTTATGTGCTATTCCTATTAAACAATGTTATAATTCTATTATCTCTTATGAAAATTATGACGGTGGAACAAGTTTCAATTTTCAATTAAATAAACAAGAACAAATACAATCTTTATCACTTACTATTAAAGATGAATATGATAAAATTATTCCTAACTTTCCTGACTATTCTGTTATTATTCAGTTTCAAAAAAAATTGAGATTAAATCCTCAATATTCATTATTAAATGATATTAAGAATTCTATAAATCAAATCATTCTTATTATTTCAAATTTCTTAATTAGATTTTAATTTTTCTGTTCCTTTTTATTTTTAACTTCTTTCGCTTTCACTTCTCTTCTTTTATTTGCCATCCATACTTTCATATATTCAGCTTTACGAAGTTTTTGTTGAACTATTTTTTTTTCACTATCAGTCATATCATCTCTTAATTGATAAATTTTAGGACGTCCTTGTTTTCTTCTAATCTTCTCTGTTTGTCCCTGATGTGCCTTTTGTTCTTTATTCACTGGAATATCATTTATAATTTTATCAAATACATCATTAATTATATTTGTAGCATATTTCATTGCTCCTACTTTTTTTTTAACTTGTTGTTGTGATACTACTTTCATTTCAGTCTTTACTTTTGCCATACGATTAGCATATTGTTCTCTCGCTTTCTCTGCTACTTTCTTCTTATATTCTTCATCTTCTCGTAATAATGCTCTTCTATTTGCTTGATTAATACGGTTCTGTTCTTTTCTTTTCTCATACTTATCAATCGCCGACATAGATTACTTTATTATATCTAATAATGTTTATATATTATTTAAAATCATTTTTTTATTTTTTACTTATAGAATGAACGAAACGGGTTTTGAGACAAATATAAAATTAATGACTATGAGAAAATATTTGGATATGAGTTTTATTAATACTATTATGTGTCAATATCATTATGATTGGTATAATAAATTAAATGCTGTCGTGATGTTTCCAGCGATAGTTGGTAGTTGTTTTTTAACCATTCTTAATAGTAGTTCAATTGAAGAAAATATTTTAAAATATTTTAATATTTCTATTAATGGTCTTAATACTATTATAATGACATTATCTACTCAATATAAATTAAATGATAGATTGAATTTGTATAAAAATAGTCAAATGAAATTTAATAAATTATGTCATAAAATTGAAAGTATTATAAATAATTCACAAGATATTACTGAAAAAATGGTTGATGATATTATCACTGAATATGATAATATCGTTAATGATAATAATTATGGTTATATATCATCATATAAAAAACAAATAATAATGAAATATGGAAAGACTAAAATTCTTCCAAATTCATTAGCGTTAGAAAATGATACTATTAATATACAAGGAACTGGTGATATAGTTATTAAAAATATAGTTTAACCGCTTCATTTCTTATTTCTAGCATCCTACTAAAATTCTTTCGCTTACAACGGAAATCAATATTATCTTTATTTTTTAAATAATATTGTCGTGAATATTCTGCTTTTTCTTTTTTATGTTTTTCATAATAATCTTTTAAATACTCTTCGTTTTTTTTGACTTTGTTTTCTTAACAGGTTCAGGCATAGGTTCTGGTTCAGGCATAGGTTCTTCTTTAATAGATTTCTTGGTCTTACTCTTTGGTTCCTTACTAGCATCTGGTTTTGGTGTCTTCGGTCGGGTCATTTCCTTAATATCTTCTGTTTTAATGGACGCTTTTTTTTCTTGATATAGTCTTTTACATTCATCATTCTTCATTGCTTCACCATATTTCATTTCTTTTTCTTCTGCGAATTGTTTAACGTGTTCAACCCATTTACTTGCCATTGTTTTATTATCTTCTTATATTTAATAGTTAAAATATTAAATTCTTAAATATAACGCAATAAAAAATATATAAAGAATAGATTATATATATTATTTGTGTATAATTGATTTATTTATTTTTTTTTCTTATCTATTTTTAGATAAACAAAGATGCGTTCTCAATATCCGTCAGTCCTTCCTGTTGAAATTACCGAGCGAGTTAAAAATATTGATAATATTTATAAAATTGCCAATATCAAATTAACTCCAATCAATAAAACTTATCCTTTGGTTTCAACAGAAGCTCCTCGTGTTGAAATCTATTTCCCTAGTGATAGTGTTCTAAATCTTCAAAATGCTATTCTTGAAGCAAATATTACTTTTAATCACCTTGGTAATGGTGGTGCCACGCGTCCCAATCAATATGTTCAAGGTCTTTATCCTCCAAGATACGGACTTGCTTCTCTTATTGAAGAAGTGAATGTTTATATCAATGGAATTCAAGCTTCAACTACTAAAAAATATAACTACGTTCATAACTGGGTTCGTGATTGGTTATCTTCTTTTGATGTAGAAATTAATGAAGGTCTTAATGATTGTCAAGACCCTTCTCTTCTATATACACGTCCCACAACTGGCGGTATGAGTGGTTTAGTTGTTCCACGACGAGGATATCCTGTATGTGTTTGGAACGATGATGCTGCTGCTAATGATGTTAATGCTCGGCAACGAATGAACTATCATCTCAATTTAAGTGATAGTGTCGGTTTCTTTGCGGAAGGCAGTAGCAAAATTTTAAATACTGCTCTACTTGGTGAAATAAAATTAGAAATTATTTTTACTTCTCAAATTGCTACTTGTATTGCTGGTGCTGCCGTTCCTCCTTCTACTGCTGACACTGGTATGTATGCTCACATTTTCCCTCAAACTGGAAATCTACTTCGTGGAACTTTAAATTCTGCTGATACAAAAGGAAATAACTCTGGTGCTACCACTGCTGATACTAATTTCGCTCGTCAAAATGTTGAAGTAGCCACTGGTGGTCTTCTTTTTGGTGATACTGGTGTTCCCACTCTCGGTGCTACTGATGCTGATAGAACTGGTGCCTTAGCTGATGGAGCCGGTGCCAATCAACGTGCCGTTATTGCTGCTGATACTCAACAATTCTCTATTCGTGATGTTGTTCTTCATATGGAAGCACTACAATTTAAGACTAGTGATTATTATGACATTATGAACCGTCTTGTTGATAGTGGTGCTTATAAATATCATTTCAAACGTTATGTTATTCAAACTGATGCTGCTACTACTACTCGTCAAGTTGATTATCGTATGGTTGTAAATAGTGAATGTCTTAATTATGTTCTTGCTACTTTCCGTCCTAATGGTTATGATACTCTTGCTAATCCTGTTAATTCTCTTATCTCTCCATCTTGTATCGGTCATTGTGGAACTCTAAATGCTACTCTTCCTCAACAAGTCGCTGCTGGTCTTCCTTATACTTTCAATAACTCTAAATTCTTTATTCGTAATGGTCTTCGTGTCGCACGATGCGGATGGAAAGTAGATGAGACTTATTTTGAACCTCGCACTAAGCAAGAAATGTATATGGATAATATTCGTCATTGGCGTTATTATAATAATGGAGAACAAACTAAACCACATATCGGTCTTAAAAATTATTGGGATTTCGTTAATTGCTATTTCACTGCTATTCTTTCATTTGAGACTAAAAGTGAGGATGATGTCAAGAGTGTTTATAATCTTCGTGGTCTTAATACTAATGGCAAAGCTATTTCTATCTCTTGTTTCACTGAAACCGAAGATGCTAATTACACCGCACAAAATACAGCACAAGGCGTTGTAGTTCTTGGTGGTGGCAACGTAGAAGCATCTACTAATGCTACTACTTATCCTATTAATATGCGTGGTTTTTCACAAGTCAATCTTGACCCTGCTGGTGCTGCTATTCCAACTTTCCTCATTTGTACTACTACTACTCTTGAACTTAAAGGAAGACGCGAGGTTGATATTAAATATTAATTATTAATGAAATTTATTAATATCTTTTTTTATTTATAGAACATAAATGAGTGGCGGATTATTTGGATATACCAGTTTTTATGCGACTACACAAGATTTAAATACTGATAAAGCACTTAAAGAAGGAGCAGGTATCGGTCTATTGAAATATGAAACTGAACCGAATTATGAAAGAACAAAAGAAATTAATGACCAGATTGGATATCTTACTCAACCATCTAGACCTCTCATTGAAAATCCATTGGATAAGTTTAAGATAAATTCTATCTCACGAGAATGGGATGGAACTTATGGATTAAATGCCAGTTTTTATAATGGATTAATTGGAAAGGTTGATGATAAACCATTTGGAACACAATTATATTTCCCTAAAGCATATCCCAATCATTTTTATAATACACGAAAATTTGCTCCCGCTTTATCAGGAATGACAGAACCAGCTTATCCTATTTAAATTTTTTATTTATTTTTTTTTCTCAATTTTAAATAAAATGGATGAAAAGGAAATTATTGAATGTCCCTGTGGTTCTATTATTAAAAAAGGACAATTATCACGACATACTAGAACTAGAAAACATCTTAATCATTTAGAAAAGGTTAAGAAAAAAAGAAGCACATTAGATTTAACTAAAAGTGATTTACATAATAATATTAAAGATGATATAGAAGATTATATAAATGAAACACAAGGAAATTTTGAAGTGGAAGCAAAACCAGATGACGATGACGATGCCAATGACGATACCAATGATAGTGATAATGATACAGAAGCAGATAATCAAGAAGTTGAAGAATTAGTTGTTGAAGCAAAAGAAAAAAAGGGATATAATAAAGAACATCTTGATAAGATTAGACAAAAAGCTCACGAAGTATTAAAAGCAAAAAAAATGGCAAGAATTCAAGCAAAACTAGATAAAGAAAATGAATTATTAACAAAAGCTAAGATGTATGATGACCTTATTAGAAAACAAAAAGAAGATGAAGAACGTAGAAAACGTGAAGAACTTGAAAAGATTGAAAAAGAAAAAGAAAAAAGATTAAGGGATTATGATAAGTTATTAGAAGAAAATATGAGATTAAAACAAAAGAATGAAAATAAAAATGTTATTCAAGAATATGCTAAACAACAAATCATAGATGATTTAAAAAACCAAAGACTTCAATATCTTGCTAAACATCTTGGAATTCATTATTCTTGAATAACATATTTTCTTTCACAATATTCTAAATATGTATCTTTAAAATCAAACTTTTCTCTAATAGCAGTAAAGGCTAGACACCAATAGAAATGTTCTTTATCTCTAAATTCTAATGTTTCATTACCATATTCTCTTTTTTGTATTTCAATAATATCATATATATCATAACCACATTCAGTTATAATAGTCATACATTCCTCATTACTATAAGTCGTAATATCATTATCTATTCCTTGCCAAATTTTATCTTCAAAATCATTATCATCATAAAATCTTTCAAAATCATATTCACCTGTCTCTTCATCTATATAAGTATCATCATCTACGTCAAATTCTTCCAAAGTTGATAGCATCTCATCCATATACATATCTGGATTAAATGAGAAACTTCTCGTATATAGTCCCTTTGATGTCATTATTGTTTTTTCTGTTAATCATTTCTTTAAAATCAAAATCATTTTTTTTTCTCATTTACAATAAATCGTGTAAAAACTTTTGTTTTTCCTGATTATTATTGTATTCTTTACAAACTTCCATACATTTATACCAATAATATACATTAAAACCAACTATACTTACAAAAGCTATATTCAATAGTGTTTGTTTCATTCGCTCTTATATTTGTAAAATAAAAAAAAAATGATTTTATATAAAGTAGAATGAACCAATAATGTTTGACCTTGAATTTATTAAGATTATTAAGATGTTCTTAGACTTTTATGAAAATGGAATTTATACGCATTATATAACATATAACAGTAAAAAAGAATTAGAAAATTTAAAGGATAAGATAGATGCTACTTATGACCCAAAAATAACTACTAATGCTGATTTTCATAAATGGATTGTAAATAGATATCTTATTGGAAATGTAAAAAAATATAAACAAGTTAAATATCTAAATAAAACTACATTACCAATAATCAGTTAGTTTAGTGTGTTTAATGATATAATAATACTTGTCTATATAATTTCATATAATACCAATATCGGTCTTGAATTCTATTATTATAAACATTATGATAATTAATTTTGTTATTTATTTCAAGTTCCCATAGAGGATATAACATACTCTTTCTATAATTAATTATAGACATATTTATATAATATAATGTAGATTTTATATAATTCATTCTTCGTTCCTTCTAACCTTAAAATTATAAAAAAAAAATATATCGGCAAATTTAAAGCAAGTGCGAAAAAACAATACGGCAAACATTGACCTCTCAGTCCAGAAATTTTGGAAAAAAAATTTTTTTTAATTTTAATTTTTTAAGAGAAAATGTGCGGGTTGCTTGTAAATGTGCTGATTTGCTTGTAAAAAGTGCCGATTTTGCTTTTAAAAAAAATAAGTAAGAGTGCCGATATCCGCACTTTAATCTGCGGATAGAACTTTAATCGTCATCATCTTCAATAAATCCATCGTCAATAATTTCTAACTCTTCTAAATCTTCTATCTTTTTAATTTCTGTTTCAAATTTAATTTTATCAAATTTAAATACTTTATATTTATTTCTATCTACACATTTTGTAATTCCATATTTATTATCATCTGTTATTTTACTTTCAAATTGAGTATAAGTAAATGCTTCATATTTTAATATAGAACACCAAGTCTTATATTTTTCATACATTTCGGCACATTTAACAGTTGTATATACGAGTTTGCTATATTTACGATATTTAAGAATAGTTGTATCATCAGCGATAGATGATAAATATGTAATTGGATTTGGCAAATTAATTTTTTGTAATTTCTTATAAATAGAAGTTATAGGACGAGTTTTTTGGAAATCATAATTATCAGGACAATCAATTTCATCAATAAGATAATGATAAAACGCACTTAAAACTTTTTCATCTTTAACGTCTTCAATAAGAGGATTGAAATATTCAGCATTTCCGCAATATTCATTATTACAATTTAACCATACAAATCTTCTATCAGTAATAGAAATATTCATAATATTGAAATTATTAGTGCTTCCAATAAAGTTATTATAATTTCTTAAAGTCGTAGCATCAATTCCTTTCTTTTCAATATTCACTTTATCGGCAGTTATAACATCTTTAATAACATCAACACAACTTCTTAAAGCATTTGTTCCTTCATTAATAATTGTTAATACTCTATTTTGTAATAATGAATTGAAATTTCCAAATAATTGTTTTTCAGGACACGAAGAAGCAATAGCATAATCATCGCCAATTAAACCATAAGCAATCATATCAAGAATAATATTTTTACCACATCCTTCTAATCCTCTAATCATAGGAAATACATTAGTTTTTCTTCCTTTAAGAATGGAAGATAAATATTTAAGAAACCAATTATAACAATATTCATCATTATTACAAATCACTTGTTTAATATGATTAAGAATTCTTTGAATTCTAACATAATCTTTATTAACTTCAAGAAATTGAACTCTAAATCCTTGAAACATATTGAAATATCTATCTTTCATTTTTTCATCCAATTCATATGGTTGAAAAATAACTCTATCTATTTTTCTTTTATTACAATCACTCCACCAAGCACTTATACCATCAACAATATTAATTTTAACTTTTTTAATATTTCCTTTTTTATCTTTATCAGTTTTAATATAATTAAATTTTTCATTATCATTATAACAATGTTTTATTTGTTTTTCAGTTTTAATATAGAAACATTCAGGTTTGTGAATATCTCTATTATGATTTAATTGAATATATAATACATCATCATTAATTTTAATAATTTCTTTTTCAAATTCTATTTTAACTTTTTCATAAGTCTTATTAAAATTATCATCATAATATTTTGGATTATCTTCTTTAAGACAAGTATGAATTAAATAAGAATAACCATATTGATTTTTATTTCGTTCCATTTGTTTATTATAATTTATATCTATCCAATCATCAACTTTATCTTCTTCATAATTTTTTGGATTTAATTCGCTAAACATATGAATTAAATCACAACAATGTCTTTTTGATATTTTACTTCTTTTACAAGCACCAATGATAGCGAAACATACATTACTCCAATCATCATAACTAGTCGCTCTTTTAGTATTGATATTATTAATAATATCTTTAATATAATCTATTGATTTTGTATTAAATTCATTATCTTCATCATTATCTTTTTCTATTTTATCATATTTAATTTCAGGTTCAATAGATAGATTAGCAATACATTTAATATCCCAATCTTCATAACATTCTAAAATATAAGAGGCACAACAATCAAATAAATCGCCTTTAATAATTTCTAATTCTGGAACATTAATAATTTGTTTTGCTTTTTGACAATATTTTTTTGTTGTATATGGAGTATATAATTTTCTATTAGAAGTATAAATAGACATATCAATATTTTCATCAGTATCAAATTTATATTTGATAATTAAATTTTTTAAATTTTTTGCTATAATTCTAACATCATTTACATAAAATCTATAAGAATATTTAATTTTACCATTATGTTCTCTTGGTTTTCGTTTCATAAAAGAAATATTTTTATCAGGAAAGATAGTATTAAATTTATTAATATAATCATCAACATTTATATCAACATCAAGAGCATCAACATCAAATACAGGTTTAATTTGTTGATATGTTGCTCCAATTATTTCACAAGTCAATTCGTGTGTTTTTAAATATTCTAGATATTTTTCTTCATTGGGACAATCACAACGATTTTCCTCTTGGAAGAATTCCATTAATTTTATAACACCGTATTTTGACATATTACTACTTATAATATTAAATTAGATAAAACTTTAAATCAATTTTTTTGTAAATGATTAAAAAAAAAATAAATTAAGATGAGATTGGAATGGTGGGAATATAATTAGTTTGTTTTTGTGCTTGTTTTTCTGCTTCTTTTTCAGCTTTAAGTCTATAATATCTCGCCAAGGCATTTTTCTTTGCTTTTTCACGATATTCAGGTTCATTCTTATAACGTTCATTACTTCTAACACGTTTCTGCTCATTGACTTCCTCACGATGTTCTTCTAACCATTTGATATAATAAGGATACATATTATTTACAATATATAAATATTATGTAAATCTTAAATCATTTTTTTTTTATTATTTACTAAAAATAATATATAAGTATTTAAAGAAAATTTAAAATATGTTAGAACCTTATTTAGTAAGAACAAGTAAGATAAATAAAAGAGATTTATCACAAATAACACAGAAATTATATATTGCTTTTATTAAAAATTTCTATAAAAAACATTTACAGAAAAACTTAGAAGATAATCATTCAATAATAAAAGCAATAAAGAATGAAGAATTTGATAATGAAGAGATAAAAGAAACATTTGAATTTTTAAATAAAAATTTCTATGATATAATTAAGAATGAAAGTCAAGGAACTATTAGAAATCTTGGTTATATATTTTCTCGCACTACTTACGATGATTTGGTATGTAAGATTTTACCATATACTATTATGTATGCTGATAATTATAGAAATAGAAGAAAAGATACAAAAAACGATTTTAAAATAGATTTTGATAATGAAATTGAATTAATTAATTTAATTAAAGAAGCACATTTACAAAAGAAAATGAATTTACAAGAAGTAATATTATTATCATTATTATTATTTAATCCACCAAAACGACTTCAAGAATATCAATATTGTAAAATAGTGAAAGAACAACCAACCAAAGAAATGGATAAGAAATGGAATTATTTATATGAAGATACTATGTATATAAATATTTGTAAAAATGATAGAAGAAATAAAAAAGAAAAAGATGAAAATGATTTTAAAAATATATCAAAATTAAATATGAAATATACACAACCATTTTTAAATGTTTTTGTTTTTGATTATGAGGAACGGGAACGAAATGAGTTTTTATTAAATGAATATGTGCCTGATAATAAAATATCAAAAATATTATCATCAGCAACTATGAAAGTATTTGGAAAAAATATAGGAATTCACGAATTAAGAAGATTATATTTAACTTATAAAGATGAGAAAGGAATGAGACGAACTGAAAGAGAAGAAATAGCAAAATTTATGAACCATAATCTTCAAGAACAAAATAATTATATTTATGCCGATACATAAATTTATTTTTATAATTCTATAAATTAATAATAGATATAACAATGAGTTGTTGTGGATTTCAATCCGTTGTTGGATTAGATAGTGGTGGAGGAGATATCACAATAACAAGTAATCAATTATTTGGAGAAATAATGTTTTATTCAAATGTAAATAGTATTTATACTTCAAATAGTTCAAATAGTTTATATGATTATTTTTCAACAACTTCAAATAGTTCAGTAGGACTATCAAATACAATATTTAAATATATTAATTCAAATAGTCAAGGAGTATATTTTAATGATAAAGATACAAATACTATTATTAATAGTAATGGAATAATAAATGTATGGCATACATCAAATATTTTAATACCAAGTGATATAACAGGATGGTGGGATGTTGAAGATAAATTAACTTCAAATGTAATAGAAATTAATATAAATAAATTTGAATTATCATTATTAACAACTGCTATAAATGGATTAACAACATTAATATCAACTATAAATGGTTTAATAGCAAGTTTAGAAGCGAGTGATGTTGCTTTAACGGTTGCTGTTGGTCTTATAGAAAGTCAAATACAGACTATAAATGCTATATTAGATGACTTACAATCAGGATTGAATTATATAGCACCATTAGAAATAATAGATAAAACAGTTAAATTTAATTATAATCAAGAACAATTTAATTTAATTGAAGATAGTAATTTAAATATAATAAGTATATCACAAGCAATACCCGCAAATCGTTTAACATATACAAATGGAATATTAAATCAATTAGGAAATGATATCGCATATATTAAATGGATAGAAGATGGGACAATCACTTTTCCTATAACAACAGTAGTAGATTTTTTATTAGTTGGTGCTGGTGGTCGTGGAGGTGCTGGTTTTTATTCAGGTGGCGGTGGCGGTGGTGAAGTTATTTATAAAACATCACATACTTTCACAGCAGGAACATATTCAATAAAAATAGGATTAGATAGTTCAACATCATCAACAAGAATAACAAAAATATATCAAAATACAACAGATTTGGTAGTAGCAAATGGCGGTGGTGATGGTGGATTTTATGATAAAATAATATCATCAACATATAATTATTATGTTTATAAAACAGTAATAGCAAGAGTGAATGATACAAATAATTATACATTAAACGAAGGAGGTTATAAAATATTATTTAATACTGGTTTAATTCAAATAGATACTACTATTGATAGGTCATATCCAAAATTATTTAATGCTGGTGGTGGTATAATAACACCATTTAGTTATTTTCAATTTGATAGTCCTTCATATACTTTTGATGCTGGAACAAGAGCAACAAATTTTACTAATGCTGGTTCAGTTCAAGATAGTAGTATTTATCTTCGTGGAAATTCATCTGCTAGTTTTGATGGTATAAATCAATATATTAATTTAAATATTACTAATGTAAATTTTAATTCAATACAAACATCAGTAGGAATATCATTTAGTTTTTGGACTTATTTAAGACCAACAGTGGAAACTAGTTCATATATCTTCTTTTTTGAAAATAATACAAGTTTTTTCACATTTGGAAAATATACAAATGGATTACAATCAGGTCTTCAATTAGAAATTCAAAATACATCTCCATCTTATCAATTTATAAAGACTAATAATTCTATTAATTATTTTATAAATAAATGGTATTTTATAACTATAACTTGTTCTACGTCAGGAGTAATATCATTATATATAGATACATTTTTAATAGGAACAATAAATATTACTTTACCAAGTGTTTTATGGACTAAATCTTATCTTGGTGGAAATGGAATTGATAAATATTTTTATGGTAATATGGATGATTATCGTATTTATCTTAAAGCATTAACTATTGATGAAATAAAAGATTTATATAGAGGATATGTAATAATAGATGAAAATCCACAATCAGGAGGTTCAGGAGGAGGAGGAAGTGGTGGTATATATTATACAGAACAAACTGGTGCTAATTCAGGTTCAGTATGGAATGCCACATATTCAACAGTAGCAAATGGTAATAATGGAACTTTAACAGAAGGAGGTGATGGAGGTGGAAATGGATATGTAGAAGTAATAACTGGAAATGATTTAGTTCTAGGACAGGGTGGAACTGGAAATGGAGATACAAATTATTATCCAGTAGATAAAATAGATTATGGTGCTGGTGGAGATGGTTTAGGCGGTCTTGGATTTCAAGGCGTAGTAATAATTAAAGCTCCTTATGAAAGTCCGCAAACGACGTTTAGTGGTTATACAAATTGGAATAAAATAAATAATATAACTACTGATGGAACTATTTCTGTTGGTGCTGGAAATGAATTATCATTACTTAATACTAGTTTATTTCAATATGCCCCAGCAAACCAACCAACATTTGTGAATGGTAGTAAAATAACTATTAATGCTACTGACTATTGTATTGAATTCTTAAATGATGGAACGCTAACAATTCCAATTAATATGACTTGTGATGTTTTAATATGTGGTGCTGGTGGAAGAGGTGGAACAGGTGCTTATGGAGGAGGAGGTGGAGGTGGTGAAGTAGTCTATATTCAAGGTTATAATATATCAGCAGGTATTTATTCAATCCAATGTGGTATTGATAGTGCTACTTTCACAAATAGACAATCAAGAATTTATATAGGAGCAACTGAATATATTAAGGCGTTAGGAGGAGGAGATGGTGGAAATGGTGCTGTTTTAACTTTAAGTCCATTTATTCCTAAAGCGTGGAATTCATCAACTACAGAAGTATCAAATAGAACTATTAATGGTAGAACTTGTTCTGGAAGAGATATTACATTAAATAACACTGGTATTTCTTATGGTAATGGGACTTATGAATTATATTATTCTTCAACTCGTTATGCTGTTGGAAATGCTGGTAATCCTCACGCTTCTTTTAATTTTGATTATACAGCAACTAATGCTGGTGCTTGGAGAGCAGGTAATTATGCTACAACTACAGGAACAATAACTACTCAAGGTAATACTTATTATATGCCTGATATTAATTATAAAGGTGATTGGTTCTGTGTTAAATTTCCATCAGCACAAATAATAACTGAATTTAAAATTTATAGAAGAAGTGATGTTCCAGAAAGAGGAGCAAAGGCATATAGAATTTATGCCTCTAATGATAGCACAACTTGGGTTCAATTATTAAATGTTGCTACTGCTTCTTATACATCACATATTCATACATCTTCAATAACAAATTCAACTGCCTATTTATATTATTGTTTTTGCGTTAATTCTTTAATTGGTGGGACTAATAGTGATGGTGTTAATCTAAATGAAATTGTTTTTTTGGGTAATCAAAATATAACAAGTGCTACTACTGCTTCTACAGGAGGCTCAGGTGGAGGTGGAGGTGGTGGTGCTTTAATTAATAATCAAACAGGAGCAGTGGCAGGAACGCCTTTTAATGCTACTTATTCAAAATTAACAGCAGGAGCAAGTGGAACATCATCACAAGGAGGCAACGGCGGGTCTGCTACGGCTACTGGAGCTTTTAATAATAATATAACAGGAAATTTTGTAGATTATGGTCTTGGAGGAACAGGAGCAACAGCATCAAGCACACCACAAAATCCACCATTAAATACTAAGTTTGGAACAGGTGGAGACGGTAATGGTGGTCTTGGAAGAAAAGGAGCATTATATTTTCGTTTTAGTGATATTTATATAACAAAATTTTTAGAATATATAAATTGGCATAAATTATTTAATATAAATATAGGCAATGGTCTTAAATTAGATACTATAAATAATAATTTATTATCTACTTATTGGACTTTAAATTCAACTAATAATTATTTATATAATAATAATTCAGGAGGTAGAATAGGTATAGGAACAGCAATTCCTACAAATGAATTAGAAGTAGTAGGAACTGTTAAAGCTACTTCATTTATAGGAAATGTTTCAGGAAATATTACAGGTAATATTTCAGGAACGGCAACAAATTTAAGTGGTAATCCATCTATTAGTGTTAGTGGTATAAATTTAAATTCTGGGAATATAACAAGCGGAGGCACAATCACAGCAACAACTTTTTCTGGTTCTTTAAGTGGAAGTATTACTGGAACGGCAACAAATCTTTCAGGAAATCCATCTATTAGTGTTAGTGGTATAAATTTAAATTCTGGGAATATAACAAGCGCAGCTACAATCACAGCAACAACTTTTTCTGGTGCTTTAAGTGGAAATTCTACAACTGCCACAACTGCTACCTATTATTATCCAAGAACAAATGAATGGATTAATGATAATGCGGGTAGGTCTCGTTTTTATTTCGCTAATAATGATATTAATTCTCATTCTTATTATAGAAGCGGTAGCACATTACATATATTTAGAGATACTAATGATGTAGATATTTGTCATATTGATAGATTTGCGTTTAGTTGTTATTTAGAATGTGTATCAGGCGGCCCAAATGATAATGTGGGTTGTGCTGATGGTGTAGCTGCTGCTATCGTTTTTAGAACTTTAATTAATCGCTTGGGGAGTTTTACAGAGTTTCATAGGGTCTTTATTAATGATGAAAATTTTATAAATAGTGAAGATTTCATTAATAAATTTGTTGGGCGTGTTGTTGTATCAACAGGAAAAATTAAACAAGGGAGAAAAGAGAAGGGTAAAGATTGGGAAATTTTAGAAGATAAAGCAGGGATAATGGTAGATGACGCACAAGCAGAGGTTTATTTAAGTAGAACAAAGAAAGATAAGAGGGTTTATGGTGTAATTTCACGAAAAGATAAAAATGATTTTTATGATAATAGAATATGTGTTAATGGTTTGGGTGAAGGTGGTGTATGGGTTATTAATTCTAATGGTAATATTGAGAATGGTGATTTATTACAAACAAGCGACCATTTAGGATACGCAGAGAAGGCTGATGATGACATAATTAGAAATTATACAATTGGAAAAGTTGTTATGGATTGTGATTTTGAATTAAACAGTCCTTATTATAAATGTGAAGTAATTGATGTTGAACGAGATTTAAGAAGAGCATTCCTAGCCTGTGTTTATTATTGTGGATAATACGTTTATTTTAAACTTTTTATTTTTTTATTTAGATATAACTATGAATGGACTAATATATAAATTGTATTGTAAAGATAATGAAGTAGAAGATTGTTATATTGGTTCAACATTTAATTTAAATGTTAGAATTCAAAGACATAAGAATAGATGTTTAAATCCACGAGATAAGAAAACACATTTTAAAGTATATGATTTTATAAGAAATAATGGTGGATGGTATAATTTTTCATTTGAAGTTTTAGAAGTTGTAGAAAATGTAAATACAAAAGAGGATTTAACAGAACGAGAGAAATATTGGATATATGAATTAAAACCAACATTAAATCAAAGAATTCCAAATAGAAGTTATAAAGAATACTATAATGATAATAGAGAAAGCATTTTGAAAAAAAGAAGAGAAAATTATAGATTACAAAAAAATTTATGTAATAAATTATAAAGAGAAAATGAGTAGTAGTTTTAATAAAATTATTCCTGCGAATGATGGAACTCATAAGTATAAAATAGTATTGAGAAAAGATAATAAGAAAGTAAAGACTATTAAATTTGGTGCTGTTGGTTATGAGCATTATACATCAGGGCATTTGGATGAAACGAGAAGAAGGATGTATATAGATAGACACAAGAAAAATGAAAATTGGACTGATGAGAAAACTGCTGGATTTTATTCATATCATATGCTTTGGCGTTTTAAATCTTTAAGTCAAGCAAAGAATTGGTTGAATACTTATTTAAAAAATAAAGGATACTCTTAAACTAATTCTACTTTATATGGTAAATTATTTTCTTTACATATATAATTTATTTGACTAACAACCACTTCAACACCATCCTTAGATTTATATAATAAATCAATTTCAACATCAAAAAAATCATTCAAAGCATCACCCCAAAAATCAGTATGTAATAATTTAAGCATTTGAAAATGATTTGTTGTTTTTTTCTTTTTCATAAAATCAAAAATATAATCTAAATCGGTGTCTTCTTTTTTAATTTTTGTATTAAAAGATTTTTCATCTAAATCTAATCTATCAAAATCATTATTTTCACTAACTATTCTGGCGTAATATAAAAAAATTTTAATTTGTTTGTCATTATATTTTTTTGGAACAAAAAAATTTTTTTTAAATACTTCTAAATAGTCTTTGTCTTTAAAACTGAATTTGTGTCCCCACATATCATTATACATATTATCTCTTATATAATCGTGTGCTTCACCTATTAAAGAACCTGCTTCTAATTCAGGTATATCTTCACCTGTTATTTTTTCAATCTCATCTGCCATATATCTAAAAAAATCTTCATTATTAATTTTTTTACTATCAATTTTAATAATTTTTATATTATTATTTTTTTCTACTCTTTGATTAATTTTTGGAAATGTATCTTTCTTTGGTTTTGGTTCCTTCTTTGGTTTTGGTTCCTTCTTTGGTTTTGGTTCCTTCTTTGGTTTTGGTTCCTTCTTTGGTTTTGGTTCCTTCTTTGGTTTTGGTTCCT
>JACCDO010789581.1_pt1 | contig 26926 bp, 32 predicted proteins | sample 7446101 | NCBI WGS metagenome assembly JACCDO01 (sample SAMN15323440, study PRJNA562643) | freshwater metagenome | isolation source: river surface water | place: USA:Blue River Watershed | collected 2017-08-16 | reverse complement strand
GTGATTTATTGAAGATTGAGAAGGATTTCTTTCGTAGTCGAGCATTACAAACTGCATCTATTATTCTTCGTGAATATGACCAAAAGATTGAGAATTCTGAACAATTGAAAGGTATATCTAGAATAGGACAAGGAATTCGTGATAAAGTTAAAGAGATTTTGGAAACTGGTACAATGGATGAATTAGAGATGTTAAGAAGAAGAGGACCTCAAAAGAAAAGCATTAGAAGTAATATAATGGAGGAATTGGAAGGTGTTCTAGGTATAGGACCTCAAGAAGCTAAACGGCTTTTTAAGATGGGTGTTCGGTCGATTGAGGATTTAGAAAAGCGTGTTGAGAATGGAACGATTGAATTAAATCATCAACAAATGATTGGTTTGAAATATCGTAAAGATTTGAATATTGATATACCTAGAGAGGATGCTCATAAGATTGTTTTGGATATTGAAAAAATGATAAATAGTGTATCGGGATGGAAAGATTTAGAAATAATTCATGCTGGTTCATATCCATCTGGAAAAGTGGCTTCTAAGGACATTGATATTTTAATGTTTGACCCTAGAATAAAAACCCGCGAAGATTTACAAAAATCAACTATTTTAATCGATGTTGTTAAATTTTTAGAAGATAAGAAGAAAATATTGGAAACACTAAGTTTAGGTAGTACTAAATTTCTAGGTGTCGTTCCAGCATCTAAAAAATCAAATTATGTGAAACATCTTGATATTCGTTTAATACCTACAGAAAGTCGTGTTCCAGCTTATTTCTTTTATACTAGCGGAGGTAAATTTAATCAAATGATTAGACAAGTTGCCAAAGATAAAGGGTTTATGCTTAGTGAATTTGAATTGAAAGATAAAACAGGAAAAAAAATCTATCTAGAAAAGGAAGAGGATATCTTCAAAGTTCTAGGTATTGATTTTATACCAATGGAGGATAGAAGAGCAATCTGAATCTAGAAGATTTTATTTTTGATAGCGTCAAAGCCGTTTTTGGTTAGTTTTTTATTATTTTCGAATGCATCAAATAAGGCTTTTTGGTCAATCATATCAAAATCATCTAGTTTTTTGAATTGTGGTTCATTGATATTATGGACATCACCGTTTTTCATTGTAACTTTCCAATCGTAAATTGGTGGATTGCAAGGTATGATTCGATTACATTCGATTTTGGTAATCATAGTAGTTTTAGAGACAAATGTAGCAATATAACGCCAATAGACACTCATGTTTTTAGGATTCTTTTTATTTTCAAGTAAATAGGTTTTTCTTTTCAATTTTTTTATGGTATAATAACAAATCAAACAAATCAAATATGTTAAGTTTTTTCAAAACTGATAAGGTATGTTATTATGATGATAAGAAACATCAAGTATGTTATCAAACCCAATGTTCGGATATTTATCCTAAATCAACTGGATGGACTGTTTATGGATGTTCATGGTGTCCGTATAATAAAAAGGCACAAGCATTATTAGAATCAAAAGGTATTAAGTATTTCTATTATGATGTTGAGAAAGCACCTTTTAATTCACGTGAGAATTATAAGATGATGATGGCTAAATATATTGGTAATCAACAGACAACACCTGCTATATTTAAAGATGGTAAATTGATAGGTGGTTTTTCTGATTTATCAGTTTATAAATTCTAACGTTTTAGCGTTTAAAATGATTTATTTTTATCTATATTTTTTTATATTTTCGAAATTAGAAAATTGAAATTAAAAACCAAAACTAAAATTAATCAAATCTAAAATCAAAAATGACATCAAATCAAATAAATGCATTAAATATCCCTAAACCGAGCAAATTGAAAATTTCAACGATGACATGTTTATGTCTAATAAATACGAATATTAATTTAGATTTACTTTCTAGATTCATTAAAGTCTATTCTAAAACAGATGATGTTATTAGAAACGGCAAAGGTGGAGTTGTATATGTTGAATATTTTATGCTATTACCTCGTGGACAATATTGCGGAAAAAAAGCACAAATTAAGAAAAAAGAATTACAAATCAATTCAAAAATTAAAAAGATGTTAATGGGCAATGAAGATTACAAGGATAGTTCTTTTGGTGATACTAATTACCAAGAGCCTGACCCTAATAAATCTAAAAAACGTAAAAAGAAGATTGTAAAAAAGCGTCAGATGGAGACTCAAGCGACTTTGATTTATCATTTTAAGAATGATCGATACATTAATATCAAAGTTTTCAACAATGGTAAGATTCAAATGACAGGTGTTCGTTCTAAAGAGGAAGCCGAAATGGTCGTAACCAATTTAATTGAAATTATCAAAAATACGAAGGTTGAGATGACTGATTGGGATACTGTATATGTTGATGATACATCGAAAACCATCAAAAATGAATACATTTATACAAAGATTGATGGGACTAATAAAGTCATGCGTCATATTATGGTCGATGGTGTTTCGAAATGGATTGAAACTCCTGATGAATTGGATTTAGTTGTTGGTAAACCCTTAATTGAAGATAATTCTAAGATTAAGATGACGAATTTTCAGATTGTTATGATTAATAGTAATTATAGTGTTGGTTTTAACATTGACCGTACAAAGTTGCATCTTATTCTGAAACGTAAATATAATATTTATGCGACTTTTGAATCAACCTATCAAGCGGTTAAGTCTTATTATTACTTTAATTCGGATAACACTGAACAGAATGGTGTATGTAAATGTGAGGTTCCTTGTTTTGTGATTAAAGAACAGAAAAAGGGGTCTAAACCACCATGTACTCAGGTAACAATTTCGGTTTTCAGAACTGGTTCAATTATTATTACTGGTGGATGTACAATGGAACAAATTAATCAAGCATATACGTATATCAATACAGTAATTCGTGATAACTTTTCATTGATTTATCAAGAGAAAGATATTGAACCTGTTAAAAATGTGGACCTTAATATGAATGACCCGATTAGTCAAATCAAATTGATTATGATTGAACGGGCAAATGAAAATCGTCGACGTGTTAAAAAGAAGGTTGAACCGAAACCACCAAAAGTTAAAAAGGAGGTTACGACACCGACTGTTAAGGGTAAACGAGGACGTAAACCCAAAATCATTTCAGTTAATATGAATGAAATTATTAATAGTCCGTATGTTAGTCAAGCGGTATCGTAGAGAGATGAATAGTTTGTAGATGGTTGTAATACAATATCATGTAAGGTAAGAAAGCGACAAGCATTTCTGACATTTGACTATCAGCGTTAGTATCTATTTCTAAATTTAGAGGTTGAACTCTAGACAATTTTTTATTTGATTTTCTTTTGATTTCAGTTATATAATTCGTAATATCATATGACAAATCATTTATTTTTGATTCTATTTCGTTGTAACTCATAATTTCTTCAAATGTAAGTTGATTTTTATTTTTAAGAACTAATCGTATCATATTAAGGTATTGATTACGAAAAGATTGAATTTTTTTGTATTGAGTATCAAAGGAATTACAAACAAGTTGACTTGACGCGGAAGTGGACATTGATTATTATTTAATTAATATTTGGCTTACCTTAAATCATGTTTTTGAAATGAAAAATTGAATATAGAAAATCATGATAAAGAAATAATAAATAAGAAATAATATCAAATGGCATTCGATGATTATTATGTTTCTAGAACAACATTGGAACGTTTAGAGAATGTATTTAAAGCTGGTTATTTATCGGTTTTCAATTTAATTGCGGAATCACCTGATTTTTTCAATGGTAAGATAACCGGAAAAGAGCTATTACAAGAGTTTGTAATTGAACCTTTAAATCAAATTAAGGAAAAAGAGAAAGAAAAAAAGGAATTGCATCGTAATCAAAATCTGGAAATTAAATATCTGAAAATGGCTAAACATCAACAGTTAAGTACTAGTAAATGTCATGCATTGATTCATCTTAAACATGAATTACGTCAATGTCAAAATAATAAATTACCTGAAGCTGATTTTTGTACACATCATTCAAAGTTGGATATTTTACCATATGGACGAGTAAATTTTGATGACGAAGAAGATGAAAAGGATGAAGAGGATTAATTAATTATTTTCTGGTTTTTCTAGATTTTAATGATTTTTTTGCCTTACGAGTTTTCTTTCTAGAACCACCTCCATAATTATAAAACCTTTGACGTTGGTTTCCAACTTCATATTCTTTTTCTCTATTTCTTCTCAAACGTTCTTCTTCTCTCCATTCAGCAAGAGATAGATTTGCATAATTATTACGCCTATTTGCTTTCATATTTTCTTTTTCAATAGCTATTCTTGTTGGTGATGTGGGTCCTTCATATAATCCTAACATTTCCCAAAACCCCCCTCGTTTATTGTTTTTTACTTTGTTCATTTTATTTTATAATAAATGGACAAATTAAAATAAATTAAAATCAATAAAATTGAATGATATCTTTTATTTAAATAAAATATTAACTAACAATGTCACAACGTTGTTCTCATCCTGATTGTAACAAGAAGTTGAAGTTGACTGATATGGCTTGTCGATGTGAAAAGACTTTTTGTGGTTTGCATCGTCATGCGGAGACTCATGATTGTACGTTTGATTATAAGTCTTATGGTCGAGAGGTTCTTTCTAAGATTGTAATTGGTTGTGTGAAGGAAAAAGTAGAGGGTTTTACAACAAAAAACTAGATAAAGTTAATTTCATATGACCACCTACAAAAAAAAAATTGAATTCAAATTTTTTATAATACTATTATTACATACAAATCAATCCAAATTAACCATGGCTTATTCTAAACGTCTTAAATCGGACCCTATCTTTGTTAGCAACCTTCAAGATTTTATTAACGCACTATTTAATGGGGATACTCCAACTGATCTGCTTAACACATCTACTACTAAACTAAACATGCTAAAATTTTATGCGGGTGATGAATACAATTCATTCAAGGATTTTGACCGTAGTCTCAAAAGCCATACTAAACGTGTAGCCAAGAAAGAAAAACTAACTGAATTTATTAAGACTCATAACCTAGAAACGCATGCTCACTCAGCTTATGCTATTTTCCTAAAAGAAAACACTGAAATCTACAAGAAAAAACATTCGGAGATGCCTCACAAGGAACTTCGTAGTCTGATGTCGAAAAAGTGGAGTGAAATGACTGATAAGGATAAGAAACCTTATGAAGCTAAATACCATAAGCAAAAAGAGGATTTCATTGAACGTGTTCGCCAAATTGATCCAGAATATGTGGCTCTCTTTGATAAGTCACAGGCTCCTAAAGCAGCTCCTCGTCCTTACACAGTATTTGTGACTGAACAAATGAAACTTATCCGGGCTGAAAATCCTGATATTATGAACAAATCTGTTATGAAAATGGCTGGTTCTAAATGGAAGACACTTAGTGACAGTGAAAAGAAAAAGTATTATGACCAGTGTGGTGAAGCAATGCCAGATAAGAAGGATACTCGCAAGAAGACTGTTAAAAAGGCTAGTGCTGCTGAATCTGATGTTGAAGAAGAACCAAAACCAAAATCGAAGTCAAAGGCTAAGAAGGTTGAATCTGATAGTGAAGATGAACCTAAACCAAAGCCTAAAGCTAAGAAGGTTGAATCCGATAGTGAAGATGAACCTAAACCAAAGCAAAAGGGTAAGAAGGTTGAATCCGATAGTGAAGATGAACCTGTTGTAAAGTCTAAGGCTTCTAAAAAGAAGGTTGAATCTGATAGTGAAGATGAAGCACCAACCCCAAAGAAGAAAGCTGCTGCGGTTGTTAAAAGCAAAGGTAAACCTGCACTAGACACTGTTCTTAGTAACAGTGACCAATCTGATTCGGATTAAAAATAAAAAGTAAAGAAAGAAGATATATATTTAAGTATTTAATAATTAAAATTTTTTATTTAATATAATTGTTCTGGTATAAGTGAATCAGCTAAATTTTTAAAGGCTTCTTCATAGTATTGTTGACATTTAGTGTAATAATTAGTTAATTCTTGCATGACTTCTAGTTGAATTTCATTTAATTTTTGATTTGTGATTGATCTTAATTTATAATTTCCAGTCATGGCATTATTGTTCTTTTTATTTTTATTGTTGTTATTGTTATTGTTGTTAGCTTCTACTTTTTCTAGTAAATCATCTTCAACAATGCTGAATAGTTTATTTGAAGAATCTAGGTAGTGTTGTTTTAAAGCTTGGTAAGATTTTTTAAATTCACTGTATTTAGAATCTTCAATATTTATAACAACTTGACTAGGTTTAGTAGAACATGTATAAAAATCTACATAGTCATCAATTTTATTTGTTTCAAAAGTAAGTTTATATTCCTCTGGTATTTCATAATATGTTTTGTATTTATCAACGAATTCTAAAAATTTACCAATCTGTGTTTTAGCTAATTTAATGTCAGCAGCGGTAGTTTCAGTTTCAGGTTGCGAAACATTAATAGAGTTATTGGTAGTCATAATCTCTGGTTGAGGTGTTACTATGTTTTGTAATAATTTATTATCAGTTGTAACAGGTTGTGTGGTTGATGTTGTATTATCATAAACACCACCAGATTGAGGTACAGTTACTGAGGGTTCTATCATAGGTGTTGCTGGTACTTCAGGTGTAGTTGTATTCATCATAGGTACTGCAGGTGTAGTTGTATTCATTGCTGGTACTTCAGGTGTAGTTGTATTCATCATAGGTACTGCAGGTGTAGTTGTATTCATCATAGGTACTTCATGTGTAGTTGTATGTTGTTTAATTTCATTAATGAGTGTACTTAATTGAAGTTTGAGTTCTTCAAATTCATTTTTTACGCTTGAGATATTATTTTTAAGTTGTTCTACTGTATTTGGTGCAATAGCTGTTTTAAGAGTTTGTAATGAGTTTGACATTTCATTAATTTTATCTTGTAAAACAGGATTAGTAATAGGGGGGCTTGTAGCAACAGTTTTATTTAATTCTTCAATTGATTCTTGTATTTGAGAAACATCAACTGGTTCAATTGGGTTTTCTTCTAATGTAAATTTGAATGCTTCTGTGAAAGTTGTAATGATATTTTCGAATTCTTTCTTAATTTTGTCTAATTCTTCTGGTTCCATATTATCAGCATCTTGAATTAAATTAAAATAATAGAGATTTAATAATTGTTTAATACCAGGGATATTTTTAATATTATCAGTATATAAGGGGTTAGTTAAATCCATATCATCTGATTTACAGGTTCTAACAAAACCAGTATTAATATCAGATGAAGTAGTTTCATATAAGGCTTTAATTCTTCTAGAACACATATTAAGATCAGGATTAATTGCAGTTAAGATTGCACTTAAAAGATTGAGAATGCGTACATAATGGCTTGAAATTTTCATACATAGTTCTTTTTTAGTATGTTTTACAGCATTTGTACCTTCATAGTTATCAGCATCTAAATTATTAAGTTCTTTTTTTTGACTATTTTTCCGTCTTTTACCAATGTAAATGGCATCAGCGATTGCTTCCGCATCAACTTTTTTGAATCTTTTTTCTAATTCAGCCCCTAGAAAAATAACATATTCATTGCAAGTATCTAAATTTTGTAAGTTTGTTAAATCCATCAATTCATCTTTCCCTGTACTTTTTGAAGATTTAACTAATGAATTAATAACTATGTTAATTTTATCATCAAATTCAGAAACTTGTTCTTCAAAAGATTTACCTCTAAACCAAGATAACATATTTTACTTTATTTTACTAATTTATATTTATTAGAAGAAACTTTTCACAAAAAAAATAAAAATTAAATAAATTAGACGGAATAAACTTGAACACCGCTTTTGTTAGTAGGAACGCACATATAATTGCAGAAATCAGTGTAATTTATACCATCATTATGAGGACCTTTTTTATAATTACGATCAGCATAGTGAGGAAAATAAATTAAATCATCTGATGCATCCCTGTCAATAACTTTTAAAACACCTGGTTTATGACTCCATAGTCCATTTTTATTTTGACGATAGAAATGGAATGTATTATTTGGGTCAACAACTAAAGCACCTTTATAACTACCTTTGGGGCATTTTTGAGTATAAGGAGTTATAGAAATTGATGGGTTATCTTCCATGACCTTTCTAGCCATTGCGGGACAAGTGTATTGTCTTTCTTTGTTTTTTAATGTACCATTACGTAAAAGTTCTGAAAAGTCACCTGGTTGTGGTTTAAGTTTACCGCATTTGGACTTTTGATTTTTTTCGGTGTAATTTTTGCATTTATTGGCAATTGGTGCGACTTGATTATTTAAAAAGTATGTATAACAATTATGAGAGTTAAGAACTTCGGATACATTATTCCATTTTTGTGGTTCATATTCCAATTCATAGTTATTCATAAATGATTTAATGAACCCCATACAATCTTGATGTTTTTCGCAGAAATTAGTTCCTGGTTTGACATTGTTGGTGCAACGTGTACCTTCTTCATAATTAATGTAATTATTGTCTTTTTTATCATAATTCATACACATACATTGTTTAGTACTAGCACTTCCACCTTTCTTTTGATTGTTCATTTTACGTTTACTTTTTTTATTTCCTTTTATCTTTTTAGAAAGATTATTTATTTTTTGGGTTTTACTGCCCATTTTAGTATATCGTTTTAATCTATTTTTGAGAAAAAAATATATTAATATTTTCTAAATAATATAAATATTAAGAAATTATGAAAAATTGTTTACATGAAGTTTATTTTAAAATTAAAAATAATGAACTAGATTATGATTTAAATTTTGTTAAGTTCTTTGAAGATTTTGGTATTAGTATTGAGTCTTATAATTTTAAGATTTTAATGAATCTAGAGAATGAACATTTTATTAAATTTGAAATTATTTATCAATCATTACATCAAATTTTAGAAAGATTAAATTCATTATGTATTTTTGAAAATTGTAATAATGAAGTTATTAAAAATGGTATTATGTTTTGTAAGAATCATTTAGAATCTGATGCAACCCCTGAAGTAATTGGTAATTATTTTAAGAATCGTTCTGATAAACTAGAACAAACCTTTTTTGATTATTCTAGACAAAGTGATTTATTTAATTATTTAAAAACACATCCTAGAAATAGTGATGACACATTTAAATTTGATAATGATAAATATGAATTATTACTTATTCCTGAAAGAGATGATTTATTAGAAATCAAATCAGATAAAGATGATGACAATGATAATGCGGATTGTATTGATGCAGGTTTTACAGTTTCTATCACTGATATTGATGAAATTTCAATTAATGATACTGATGATGAAGAAGATGGTAATATTAATAAGTATTTTTCAAAGATAGTTAATATTATTAATAAGATTGATATGAATAGTGATGATAGTGATGATGAAAGTGATAGTGATTAGGTCTTATTGATTTCATTCATTTTTTTAAAAAATAGTTTAATAGAAATTTGATAATCTTCACTGATTTTTAATGGTATTTTAGATTTTGAATTAAAAGAATCAATAATTTGAACTGGGTTTAAATTGGCATATCGCATCATGTAAGCAATAAGTAAAACAGGTCCTTTTCTAGTTGCATGCGGATCATAAATTAATAGAGATTTTCCACTTAGTATTGATTTATGGATTTTCTCTGTTGAATTCATAAGATATTGTTGCAGTTTCATATGATTTGTTTTTTTTATTTCATTTTTAATAGATTCAATGTAATTTTCTGCACTTTCGAAAAAATTCATTTCTTTTTCACAATCAACCATAACACTTAAACGTTTTTGTTTTAAAAAAGCATCGTTTAATGCAGTTGTATTAGATAACCAAATTCCAGGTAAAAATTCAATTAAATATCGATTTAAATCAGACATTAAATATTTTATTAGTTAAAAGAAAAATTAAAGTAAATATTAAACGGCTACATAATAGAACAACCTGGAAAGGGAGGTAAATCAGCACGTGCTGTTTTACTATCACCCAAATCAAACTTTAATGAATCTAGTAATCCGACATCTTTATAATCACTTGATTCATATTGATCAAGTTTACCACCACCTTTCTTATTTTTATTTTTGGATTTAGGGGATTTAACTGATTTAGTTGACTTTTGCGATTTTTGTGATTTAGTCATTATTTATTATTTATTATTATTTATTTTATAAAGTGAAAATAAACTTAAGAAAAAATTGAAAGAAGAATATGGTCATAAGATAAAATACAATTAAAAATGTCGGATGATGATGATATTTGGGCTGTTTTTGAACAAGCCCGAGGTAAAGATAAAAAACCAACTGAACCCGAACCTGATAAAAAGCAGGATTTAAATAATCCTCAATGTATTAACTGTCCTGGAATAGATTTAATGCAAACTGATGGTCAATATGTTTGTCCTTCATGTGGTATGATTAATGATAGTGTAATTGACGAAAGTCCAGAATGGCGTTATTATGGTGCAGAAGATAATAAAAGTGTGAACCCTACTCGATGTGGTATGCCAACTAGTGAGTTTTATTCTGAAGCTAGTCTAGGTTCAAATATTTCACTAAATGGTTCAAGTTCATATGAAATGTGGAAGGTTGCATGGTATCATAATTGTAATATCATGAACTATAAAGAACGTAACTTTCATGAATACATTACTCTGATGAATAACTATGCTTCTCAAGCAGATATTCCAGGTTGTGTAATTAAAGAAGCCGAAAATATCTATAAAAGTATTATCGATTATCGTGCATCTGTTAATTTACATGAATTTCGGCATCCGACACGTGAAGCCGTTCTAGCATCATGTATTTTGGAAGCGTCACGTATGAATGATTGTCCTCGCAGTGCGTCTGAGATGGCTGAAATCTTTCATATTGACCGTTCAGTGTTTGTGACTGGTCATAAAGAATTTAAGAAATATTGGGATGTGGTGCAACGACAAAGTCAATCAATGTCAGGGGAAGATACTAAATTATCAATTCCTTCTGATTATATTAATCGATTTTGTTCTCGTCTTAATCTAGGTAATGATTTTCGTAAAGTATGTCGTCAAATTTGTGATAATATTAGTGCAAAAAACATTGTTCCTAAGTATGTTGCAGTTTCAATTGTTGCAGGTGTGATTTATCTAGTAAATAATCTCTTTAATCAAGGTCTTAAAAAACGTCAAATTTCGAAAGTTTGTGACAATGTTTCGGAAGCGACCATTCATAAATGTTATTTGGACCTTAATAATAGTCTAGAACACATTGTTCCTAAATATGTTCTAGATGAAGTAATAAAAAAAATTCTACCTAAACAATCTAGTTAAAAAAAACCTACCAAAAATACTACTAAACTCAAAACAACTTTACAGCTCCCAAGTTTTTTCGTCCTGAAAGGAGATGACCCCTTGCTCGATAAAACGAGCAACACGAGACGGGTGGTACATAATCCGAAGACTGTGTTCCACAAGTGCGTGTTTCATTTTTTTGATTTTTTGAATGTGGCTAAAGAGCCCCTCGATTTCTTTGATTTGACTGTTAACCTTGGGGATGTCGCGTCCACCAATGTCATAATACTCTTCCCAATCGCTCACGGAAAGATTGTCAAAATCTTGGTTAATTTCCTCCATTCGCGCGAAATAGTATTCGCGGTCATGCTCCAAATTGCACAACTCAACCAGTTGTTGCATTTCGAATTCGGTGTCAACGTCAAAGATTGTCGCCATTTTAACTTTTGACCAGAGTAATATTTATTAAATAAAAATATAAATTTCAATTTTCTATATGATTTTTATCTAAATAGTCTAAATATTTTTTCTTCTTATTTCAATAAATGTCTTCAAAAAAGCAAATACGGAAAAGCCCCATCGAAAGTGCTACTATTTTTGAAGTTGGAACAATTAAAAAAGAGTATGTTATTACGGAAACATCTAATGGTGTTAAAAGATGGACCCCAATGGTCAATGCAAAATTAAATAATATGCAATTATTAACTGTTGATTATTTAGTAAAAAACATTGATAAAACTGTAAAATTATATGTTAGAGAATATGATAATAAATTTCCATCTAAAAGTGATTGGAAAAAAAAGAAACCAACATATCAAATTATGAAATTTAAACCGACTGGAAATGCTATTATTGGTAAAAAGATTTTAGTAAATTGGTTAAAAATACAGAAACCGGAAATAAAAGATAATAGTATGTTTTTTATAGAAGGATATTTAGATTCGCATCTTTCTAGTTTACAAGTTGATAGTAAAAATAAAAAGGTTGTTAGTGTTAATTTGATGAACAGTGAAGTTTTTGTTGAATCAAAATGAAAAGAATATAAAAAAATAATTATTATTTAATACGTTGCAAATTCTAAAAATGATAAAAAATACTAACACCTATATTCTTGAGAAAAAATATAGTTTAATTTTATTAACTTCTTCTTTAATGTTTGGTATAAATAGTATATATGGGTTATATAATTATTTATACAATGATATGATATTTCTTGATTGTTTATTATCGAATACTTTTTTATTTATAACTAGTGTAAATTATTGGAGAAAACCGACATCTGGTTTTCGTAGAAATATAGATTTGGTAGCGTGTCTTATAAATTTATTTTATAATACATATTCAGTATATAATTGTCAATATTCATGGATTGGTTTTATTGTAATAAAATGTGTAATGGGTTTTTATGTTATATCTTGGATTTACCATAATAAAAATCGTATAAAATTAGGTATATTTTGGCATATTATGTCTCAATTATCTGGATGTATTGGTAATTTATTTATTTTTGCAGGTATTATATATGAAATTGAAGAAAATATAAATGCTGAATCATCATCATCATCATATAAACTAGTAGTAGGGTGCATAGTTTTTGTATTATATACATGTTCTTATTTATCTGTTATTATGAATCATCGATTAGCAGGAATGATTACTCCAAAAACTTATAAAAATAAAAATACAGTTCATGAATTAGTATCATATGGTATGAGTACTATTAATGCTGTAATATTATGTATGGTTGGATTATATCATTGTATTAATCCGATTGATGATAATTTGAATATGATTGATTATGTATTTTATATTAGTATTGGATATTATATGAGTGATATAATTTATTTATTTGTCACATGTACTGATTATGTAAGTATTATATCATTTCTAGTACATCATTTGATGACTATTATTATGATGGTTTATCAAGTGAAATTTACAGAATATAGAAGTCATATTGGATATATTGGAATGAGATTGTCTTTAGCTGAATTTTCAGTAATTCCATTAAATTATATATGGTATTTGAAAAACACGGATAATGATTATAAGATTAATTCAAATTATGTGACTGCATTTGAAGCATGTTTTAGATTATTCTTTGTATGTCGAATTATAAATTACACTCATTTACTATATTTAGTATATAAATTGGTTGAGTCTGAAATAATAGAAAATTGGATGTCTAGTTGTGTAATTATATTAACTTTATTAAATTATGTATGGTTTTATAAAATTTATCAAATTAATAATGCTGTAAAAAAATTTTATAAAAATGAAAATAATATTAATGAAAAAAAATTTTTATAAAATATGTCGTTCAAATAATATTAATTTTTTATCAATTGTAAATTAAATGCTAGAAAATTCAGTGACGATTGTATTAGCTATACTAAGTTTAGTATGTGTATATTTAATATGGGAAAATTTTAAACAATCCTCTAAAATTAGATATCTAGAATCATCAATTCATGAAACCATACAAACTGTTCAAGGATTGGTCAATAATTCTTTATGTTTACCAGCACCACGTAATAATTATCATCCTGAACCAGTTAAACCACCACAACTACAACCTCAACCTCAACCTAGAAATGAACAAAAACAAGAACAACAAGAACAATTAGAAGAAGAACCCTTCGAAATGAGTGATGAATTAAAAGAAAAAATAAATAATCTTACATTCAATGACGAAGAAGAAGATGAACACATTGAAGAATTATCATTTGATGGTGATGGAGATAATGAAGATATGAATGTAGTTGATGTAGAATGTGAAGATTTACCTGATGAACTAACTGAAATGGTTGAAGATGTTAAACCAGAAGTGGTAGAAATAGAAGAAGTTAAACCAGAAATAGTAGAAGTTAAACCAGAAATAGTAGAAGTAGTTGAAAAAGTAGAGGAAGTTAAACCAGAAGTAGTAGAAGTAGTTGAAGAAGTTAAACCAGAAGTTGAAGAAGAAACATCGGATGATTATATTAAGAATCCTAATCTTCTCAATGAGATGAGTCTTAAAACATTACGTGAAATCGCTGAAAAACGTAATCTAGGACATAGAGGTTCAAAAGAACAATTAATTACTAAAATTAGAAGAGATATTTCAAATTAAAAAGGATCACTTTTGATATCAATTTTAGGTAATTTTCTAATAATGAAATCTACTTTTGATTTAGATACATTAACTAATGCAGTTAATTCTTTTTGTATTTTGTTTTCATTTTCTCTTTTAGTTTCAATAAAAGTTTTGATTTTTGTTTGATATTCTTTCATATTACCACCTTCATCATTAATAATTTGGGAATAGTTATCAAGATTATTTTTAATTTGATTTTTCATATCTTCGACCAATGTATTAGGTGCTTTGACAACATGATATTTAAGTTTATATATTTTAATATCATTTTCATCGGTGTCAGCTATTATTTCTTTAGCATAAATATTTTGTGTCTCATCTTCTTCGAAAATATTATTTACAATATCATAATATTTAGAATAGATGTATTTCTTGTTAATTAATTTATAAAAGCGTTGACGGACTTTTTCAAATCTCTTAATGTCTTCTTTAGTTATTTCAGACCCTAATTCAATCAAATCATTTTGTAGTATTTTAATATCACCTGACAATACATTTAATTGTTTGGTAATAGCAGATAATTCTTCATGAACATTAATGTATTCTGGTGGTGTTAATTTAATTAAATAATTTGTTTTAAAGTCTTTATCATTCATTATTTCTTCAACAGTTTCTCTGACTTTTTTACCTTTAAGTTCTTTGGAAACATTACGTTTAACTAAATAAATATTGGCTTCACTATCACGACGGATTGAATATTTTTGACTAGAAGCAGAATAAAATGATTGAAAATATTTCATGTATTCTTGGTATTCGTGTGAATTGTAATTGTCAACTAGAACATTGACTTTTGCTTCAATATCAGTTTGACTCATTTTAACAATCATTTCAGGGTCTTCTTCGATATTTAATTCTGGATGAACCCATGGTTGTAATTCTTTTGGTTCTTCAACTTGTTCATCAAATCTATCATCGTCAAAATTTGGTGCATCTTCTGAAGGGTTATCAAGATTTCCAGTTTCTTGGATTTCTAGGTCAACAACTTCAATGTCTTCAAGATTTGGCATCATACCACCTGATTGGGTTGATGGCTGAGGTTGTTCATTTGGTTCTTGTACTTGTTGTAATAACATTGAAGAAGTTGATGGTTGAGGTTGAGGTTGAGGTTGGGATGGTTGGGAAATAAGAGGTTGAGGTTGGGATGGTTGATAAAGAAGAGGTTGAAGCTGAGGTGATGATGGTGATTTAGGAGGGCATTGTGAACCACCAGTTAAATCTGATGATTCTTTAGTTATGGAATTAAATAATTGCGGATCGTAGTTTTCACCACCTCCATTCATTTCAAAATTGTCTTCTGTAGATTCTTGTATGGGTAAATCAAATAAATTTTGACTTTGTAATTCAATAAGATCATCGTGATAAGACATCCTTTATCATCTTCTTTAGAAAAAAAAGAAAAATATTTTCTCCACACAAAATAAAGTAAATGAAAAAGGGTACCAAGAAAAGAGGAGGTTCTATTAAAAAACCAACATCTTCTGTAAAATTTAATTTAATTGAACAAGAAGAACAGCAATTATTAAAGCAATTTGAAAAAATGGAAAATGAATTAAAAAAAATAGTATCAAAGCCTACTAATAAAGTACAACAAATACAAAATGTAGCACCAAATGGTCAAATTGAAAAAACATTGACCAAAAGCGTTCCAGAGAAAAAAGTTAGAAAAAATTTTAGTGGTTGTTCAGTTCAAACCAAAGTAACTGTTTATGAAAATGCAGACCCTATGGCTGATAAGGATGAATATTATGAAGTTAAGAAAATATATAGAAAATGTCCTAAAAAAATTGATTCTAAATAAAAGATAGTAAATAAAATAATAATAAACCGATAATGGATTCGGAAGAAGAAAAGTGTAAGTTCTGTAATGTTTTATTGATTTATGGTATGGATAAAGATTCAATGGTTCATTGTCAATATTGTCATATGATTTGGGATGGTTTTGCACAATGTACGTGTAATAACATTGAAGAAGAATGAAGAATATAGTAAAGATAATGAATAATGAAATTGCTTTTTAATATTTTTTTTCTCTGTTTATCATATCAAAATGATAATACCATTTCAAGAAAAATATTCACTAGAATATAGAAGAGGTCAAACAAATAAAGTAAAGATTAAATATCCGGATAGAATACCAATAATAATAACGAAAAATAAAGAATCTCATATTGCTGATATAAGTAATGAAAAGTTCTTAGTACCAGAATCTTTAACAATATGTCAACTAATAAAAGTTATTAGAGACAGAATAAAAATAAATCAATATGAAGCGATTAATATTTTTGTTGTTACTCTAGATAATAATGAAATATTACCACCATCTTCATCTTCAGTTTTGTCTATTTATAATGAACATGTGGAATCAAAAAAGATGCATCCTAAATATGATGGCTATCTATATATAGTTTATTCTGGTGAAAATGTATTTGGTTGAGCGTTCATCTCAATGGGTATTAAAAAAAAATTGAATTTAAAAAATTAATATAAAGAAATAATACATAATAATAATTATCGAACTAACTAACTAATCTTAATTAAATGACCACTAAATCGACTAACCTCTCAAACTCGTCTGTTGTTTCCGGCACTAAAATCGATCTCTCTAAGATCACCTTTGGCAAAATCACACAAAATCCTAATGGTTCTAAATCGGTCCGCGTATCATATGATGGGGGTCCCCTTACTATTCAAACACCTATGCTTAACATTCCATGGGGCGTAAACCCACCTTATTCTGAAAAAGATAACAAAAAAGAAGGTGATGATGATACTTCTCGTGAATCTGATGGTAAGAAAACTAGTAAAATGAGCAAATGGAGTCTTCAAATGTCTTTCAAGGGTGCCAATCCTGCTGACAAAGAAGGTAAAAAGATTGCTACATTCCTTGACAATATGAAAGCGATTGACCAACTATTTCTTGATACACTTGTTAAGAATCGTCAAGAATGGTTTGATGATAACAAGAAAATGAGTAACGAAATTGCATCGGCTATTTATGATCGTCTTTTCCGTCGTTCAGTCAAGGAACGTGTTAACAAGACTACAAAGGAAGCGTATCCTCCATGCATTGAACCTAAAGTCAATTGTCTTGATGGTGTCTTCCAATGCCATGTAACTAAGAGTAGTGGTGAAGATTATGAAGAACCAATTGATAAGCTTAACCTTCGTGGTAGCTCTGGTTCTGGTATTATTCGTCTCACGAACTTCTATATTCAACAAACCAGTTGTGGTCCTACATGGACTCTAATGCGTCTTCGTGCTGATGTTGGTAAATCGAATACTGACTTTGGTTTCATTGATGATGATGAAGATGAAGATGACGGTGCTACTGCATCAAAGGCAACATCTGCTAAATCTGTTGCTATTGAAGATAGTGATGACGATGATGATGATGACAAGAAGCCTTCTGGTGATGCCGAAGATGATAGTGAAGAAGAACCCGAACCAGAACCTGAGCCTGAACCAGTTAAAGTAGTTAAGACTAAGGGTAAAGCTCCTGCGAAAAAGTAAAGTAAAATGAAAAGATTGCTTTGAAACTTTAATAATTATTAAAAATTTTTTATTCTTTTTGTATTTTTGTCTTTTTGTCCTTTTTTTTATATATTATTTGATTTGAGGTCCTATAAAATCAAAAAGAAATTGAATTGGTTTAGCAAAATATAGTTTAAGTTAAATCTACAATCTAAAATTTAGATGACTAAAAAGGACAAATCGGAATTAACACTTATGACTGAAAAAAAATTAATTAAACCTAAGAAAGAAAAAGAACTAACTGAGGAACCTGTAAAAAAAACTACTAAACCTAAAAAAGAGAAGCTAGTTGTAAAAGAACCCGAACCCGAACCTGAACCTGAACCAGAACTACCTAAAGAAAAAGAAGTAGTAGAAGAAAAGCCTCCTCAAAAGAAACGTGGTCGTCGTCCTAATCAAAAATTAGAAACTGTTCCAGTTGAACCGCCTGTTAATATTAAAAAGAAAGGTAAACATCCTAAAGAATCTTATGGTTTAAATGATGAATTTGAAGAAGATGATCCTTTCTTTAATCAACAAGAACCAGAAAATGATTGTGTTGAAACTCCTATTATTCGTCTAAATGTAACTGCTTCAGATATCCGTAAAATCAAAGACCCTAATATCAATCTAGATGAAGGTGATAATGAACTAAATATTCCGAGTGCATTTAATGGTTCTGAAGATTTTAGTTATTTTCAAAGTACTAATACAAATGTTAATAGCAAAGATAACCATACTACCGTAACTGATTCTGATATTCAACAACTTCGCACAAGTCGTGAAAAAGAAATTGAGAATGCAGAAGCAACTAGTAATGATTCTAAACTACTTTGTCAATATATTGAACATAATAAGAAAGGAACGTGGCCTGAGAAATCAGTTTACGATTGTATGTGGTGTCGTTATCCATTTGATAATACCCCATGGGCTATTCCTTATCGTTTAACATTTGATAATAAATTTGAAGTCTTTGGTAATTTCTGTTCACCCAATTGTTCTGCTGCTTATATTTTTGACCGATTTGATGATGATGAAATGTGGGACCGTTATGCACTTCTTAATATGTTATATCAAAAGGTTTATGATGCACCTGGTGCAATTGTAAAATCTGCTCCGGATATTCTTTTCCTGAAAAAACTAGGTGGTATTCTCACAATTGAAGAATATCGTGAAATTAGTAATAATATCAATAAAAACTATTATGTTAAGATGCCACCAATGGTTTCTATTATCCCTTCGGTTGAAGAACTACAACAAACATCTCTCTTTAATGATAATTCTAATCGTGAACATCTTAATAAAGAACTAATGATGAAGGCAAATGAAGAACTACGCTTGCGTCGTAATAATCCTATTTACAATGAATCAAACACACTAGAGAATTATTTTCATATTTCCTAAATAATGATTTGACAATTGCTGATTTTCGTTTTTGACTATTTATTTTTTTTATTTGCTTTTAAATAAATGGAAATATTATCAGTTGTTTCATATTATTCATTATTCAAAAAAAAACTATTTGATGATGATATGATGATCATAAATCAATTACCTACAGATTCGTTTGGTGTTTTTGTTACAATAAGACGTTTCACTAAACTGAATACATATCCAAATGATATTCATGGATGTATTGGATACTGGGATAATAATTTTCAAAAATTATCGCAATCTCAATTATATGATAATATGTTACGAGTATCTTATGATGCATGTTGGACAGATTCTAGAAAACAATATTTTCCACCAATTCAATTTGATCCATTATCATATCTAGAAATAGATTTTATGATGAAACCAATTTATAAGATTGATATCAATACAGGTAATATCATAGAATTAAACCAACAATTTACAAATAAAGAATATGGTATTATTATTCAAAATAAAGATGGATCTAGAAGAGCTACTTATTTACCTAATGTATTTCCTAGAATATCTTGGAAAAAATTACTAGAATCAATTAAAGGCAAAGCTGGTATTTCACCAATAGAAAATGATTTTGAAGTATTTGCTTATAAAATTAAACAATTGAAAACTCAATTCATTAGTTTGTTAACTGATAAAATATTTAGTTATATTAATATATATCACTTTTCTAGATTTTTACTTGATAATATTAATACAACATTACCACTGCCTTTTCAATTACCATATTCATGTAAAAATAATATATTAGAATATAATTCAGAGGATGATGTTAGAAACATTGCAACAATCGGTGATTTAGTTAAATATACGTCATTACCTGGTATTATAACAAAAGATGAAATAAAACCAATTAAACATATAATAGATCTTATTCTAGGAACAATGAATTATAGTTCACAAGCATTATCTTTTCTAGGTCATATTCTAAAAAATAAAAATAGTAAAATAAAAAATAGATATTATATGAAATTATTGATGGATTTAAAAGATGCAGAAGAACAATTTGAAAAACCTGAAATAATTATTGGATTACATAAAGCAGGTTTTATGCTTAAATCAGAAAAAGAAATATTAGAATCATTAATATTTATTTCAGATGATACTATATTTAAAATGAATTGGAATATACAAGCCATATGTAGTTTTGGTATAAAACCTTCAAAACAATTAGTCAATATTTTAGTAACTAAAATAAATCAAATGATTCAAGGTATTGAACAGATAGAAACTAATTATATTGCTGTTGCATTTGAAGCATTATGTTTTGCAATAAACAATCAAAATCGTAAAAAATTATTAAGTCTGCTTTTTATATTATTCTTTGAATTGGAAAAAAGAAAAAGCTGTTATGATGTATTATATACCTTTCTAGATGGTAGTGCTAGAGTTGATATAACTGGGCATATAAATAATGGATTATGTAACTTATTTTTTTTGTAAAAGTAAAATAAAAGAAAATAATGAATAAAATAAATGTACTAAAACAGTTTCATAAAAGATTATTAAAGGAAAGATTTATTAATAATCAAGCAAGTGTTTATTATAGTTCTCAAAACTCAAAGTTTGTTATTCCAGGTATCTTAATTACTGGTATTAGTAGTGTTATTAGTTTTATGGCGACTAGTGATTTATTAACTAGTGGTACTAAAAGTGGGTTTAGTATTGGTGTAGGTGTATTTACAGCAGGTGCTACAATTTTACAAAGTATTTCTAGTAGTTTTGGATTTCAATCTAGAGCAGAAGGTTTTCAAAAAGCTGCTGATTCATATGATAATCTAATAACTAAAATAGAATTTGAAATAAGTAATCCAAACGAAGACTTTAATGAATTCTGTAATGGTTTAGAAACTGCTATTCTAGATATTAAAAATAATTGTAAATATCTTCCGCCTTTATTTATTTATAAAATGTGGGATGAAAATAAATCAGAAGAACTATCAGAACTTGATAATTCTGACCATCTTATATTACAAATTCCAAATCAACAATCATTACAAGGTGACCAACAAAATTAAATATTTTTGTGAGTGCAAATTAGTAAAAAAATATGTTATAGATAGTAAAGTAAGGGGAATTAAAAAAGATGATTAATCAATTATTTACTAAGAATCCCGACAGAGAAATAATATTAGATATACTGAATGCATTTGGTTATCAAAGTTTTAATAATATTGATCAACCATTTAATAAAAAAGATTTAGAAAAAAGAAAAACAATAGAAAAGATGCAAAAATTAAAACCTAGACTAGAAGAGTATTATATACCATGCAAAGCAAAACTATATTTAAAAAAGAAATTAACATCTAGATCAATAATGACTATATTAAGACAATTCTTAAAATCAGAAGGTTACTTTTTAAATTATTGGGAAAGTTATATTGATGGTATTAAAACTACATATTATCAAATTAAAGAAGATAATAAGATAGTTAAAGATAAAAAATATATAGTCAGTTTTTCATAAATTTTAAAGTATTTAGTTTTTTTTATTTTTTTTATCTCATTTTGTTTTAAAAATGGAATATTCAACAGTTTCAAAAAATAAAATAGAAGAGATGATAAAAAAGCACCCTAATAGAGTGCCTATCATAATTTCTAGTAACAGTTTTAAAGAACATGGTCAACATCGTTTCATTGTCCCAAATAACATAACTATTGCTGAATTCATGAAAATTTTAAGAAATAAAGTATCTTTAAGACCAGAAGAAGCAATTTACGTTTTTGTTAAAGATATAACTATTAGTAAAGAAGGTATTCTAGTACCATCATCATCAACCGTTGAATCAATTTATAATCAATATAAAGACAAAAACTTAGTACTTAATTTAATCTATGAAAAGGAAGAAATTTTTGGATAATATTTATTTTTAATTTTTAGCATTTTTAATTACAATATTTTTACATAAAATTGAAAAATAAATGCAATATTAATTAATATTAATTTAACCTAATTTTTGAAAAAATAAGGTTCTGAAATGGATTGCTCTATTTGCTATGAAGCAATCCGCGAAAATGATAGTACCGATACATTGCCATGCAATCATACTTATCATACTGCTTGTATTAATCAATGGCTTTCGGTAAGTAGTACTTGCCCTATGTGTAGGCAAAAAATTTTGATTACACCGGATAGTGATATCACTGATGATAGCACATATATCACGATTGTACCTGAAAATACTGAAATCAATTCAACAGAAGAAAACCAAAATGAGCAACAACCATCGACGTTTTTATCTAAGTTCAAGTGTTTCTTTATTATTCTTGAAATAATATCCATGTTGTTCACAGTTAGCGTAATCGCAGCATATTCTATTTTTCAACTGAAATTGAAAAAAAATATTGAAGATTATATCAATGTGTCTAACACAACTTTTACTAGTTTTGAGAATTACTTTATTTATGAAATTGAATTGGTTATCCTAGCTATTGTATTTTCGATTAAACTGATCGAATACAAAAAGGTCCTTCATATTGGCTTTAGTTATGTTAAATTTATTCTGTTAATTAGCGTATTTATCATCCATATTAAATACAAACAAATGTTTCAAGCTTACATTGACAAAGATTACCCTAACTTGGCGCAATTCAAAAACACTAAATACGCATACAATATGTTTGATACCCTTTGGCAACTTTCAGTGACTGGTTTATTTGCAGTAATTGTTAGCGACATTATTAGTACTGTTCGGAGTGACAATTTTAAATTTATTAAGCAATTTACTCTCTATTCTTTGTGGAAGTATTTTAACTGTAACTGTTATTAATACAAAAAATAAAATAAACACTAGCTAGAAATGTAAATATTTTTTATTTTAATCCACAAATTCATTTTTCTTTAAGAATTCAATAAGTTTTTCCATTTTAAGGTCATCTTTATTCATTTGACTTAAATATTTGCTAGCTCTAACAATCATGCATTTATTTTTTAATATTCTTGGTACATCTTCAATATTATTATAATATAGTGGATAATTACTACCTAGATATTCTTCGATAGCAGGTAATCTATTGATAACAATAGGTGTATTTCTAGCAATACATTCTAGGATGGTATTAACTGCACTTGCATCCTTTAATTTTAAGAAAACTACATATCTAGATAAAACATCATCATACATATCATTTTCTAGATATGTAATGAGTTTAACAGTATCATCTTTGACATAAACTTCATCGCTATCTCTGTCACCAAAACAAATCATCTTGTATTTGTCTTCCATTTGTTTACCAATTAATGCATATTTTTTAGGATAATCAAGATCATAAATGGCTCTAATATCTCTCATCCAAGAACCAATTTGAATAACTTCACCTTTCCAGCTATTAAATTTCCAAGGACCATATTTCCATAATTTTGAATCATCCACAAAATAAGTAGGATGTTTGATAAAATAGACCTTTGGTAATATAACTTTATTCATCATTGCAAGTTTATATAAATTATTACGTAAATATTTAGACATAACAATCAACCCTTTACATTTCAATAAACTTTGAATAAATTCTGGACATTTTAGCAATTGAACACAATTATAACCACTTTCATCTTGATAAAGGGTATGATGAATAAATCCAATCCATGGAGTTTTATAAGGAATGATACCAGCTTCAATCATTACATCACGATTCCAATGAAATGTTCTATCAACATATAAATCCAATTTAGTTAATTCTGGATTATAAGAACCTAGTTGTGAAGAAATGGAATCTACAACATATTTCCAACCATGTCTATGAACTCCTGTTCTGTCATATTGGTCAATATAATCGATATTAAATAGATTGTTAATGTCTTCTTTTTCTTTAACTCTAGATTGTTGTTGTTGTCTAATATGTGTTAAATGTGTATGAAAATGATTAAACAGATAAGAATGTTCAAGTATACTTTTTTCAAATAACCATTTAACCTGTTCCATATCAAATATATTTTGTTTAATCTTTTCTTCAATACCCCATTTATAATCTAATTGATTTGTACCAAATAATTTAATTAAAATATAATCAACCGATTTATTATTTTTATTTAATATTTGTGAACAATAGAGATTGATTGTTTGTGGTGAAATATATAATTGAAGTTTATTTTTGGTAAACACATCATCAATTCTAATTTTATTATCAAAAATGTTATCAAATCCATTTAAAATCATACAATCACTTGGTATGTTTAATCGTGAATTGAAATTTGAATAGAAATCTATAACAGATGGATAAACACTTTTATAAACTTTTTTTAATTCTTTCGCTTTAATTAATTTAAACATTTGGATTGTAGATTCATAATCTAATATATTTAAAGGTTTTGAATCTGTTTCAATGGATAATATATTAGTTATGATTGATAATCTAGATTCACGAGATTCTTTTTTTAATATTGATGGGTCATAAATAGTATTTGTAATACCTAGGTCTGTTAATAAATGTTTTACTTTGAGTGTATTCGCAGTTGAAATAAAAGGTATATTATAGATTAAACATAAAATATGAGCATGGAATCTTTCACATATTGCATATTTAAGTGTTTCTAGATGTGTTTCAAAAGATTGATTGACAACAATTCTAACAGAACCCTTAGTTTTTTTATCTAAAGCTGAAATAATCAAATTATTTAATTGCGAATCACTTTCAGAATCTAAATTATTATAACACATACTAAATAATTTAACATTAAACCCGTTTTTTACATATTCATTGATTAGTTTAACATAAGATTGTAATAATAATTCTTGTTCACTAAAAGATAATGAATAATATTTAGGCTGTGATAAAAATAAACCAATTACATTATCTGGTGTGGGTCTTCTTTTATATGCTTTAACGTTATGCATGAATACTATATCTTGAACATATTCACATTTCAAATTAGGAAACTTATTAGTGATTGATTCGTAATCTGACTTGTGTCTGACTATTATATATTGAAACATTGGTAAAGAATATGTTAAATTATCAATGTCTGTACCTAGTCCAACACCCATTGCATATAATTTAATGTTTTGATTGTATTGTTTAATTAAACGAAGTGTGTTTAGAAAATAATCATTTAATGTTTCTCCACCAAATAAAACAATTGAATTGACAACATCATATGATTTTATTTCATTGTCATATAATTTTTTAAGGGTTTCAATTGGATGAATAATATATTCAATTGATTTATTGGGTATAAATAATCTATTTGCTATTTTTTCAAAAATATCATCACCTGTGTTATTTTTCTTATAATAACCTGTAATTATAATTTTGATAGTCATTTTAATTATAATGAAGTAAAAAAAGAAAATAATTTATCCCACTGATTGAAAAAATAGAATACAAAACTTGCCAACTAGTATTAAATAAAAAATTGAATTGAATTTAAATATTAATAAAAAGATTATAATAATAACTTTGTCAATCATGCAACAAAATTTTGAAAACATTTTCATCTACAAAACTCATACTTCTTACAAGGAGAATTTATCTGTTAATATTGAAAGTGATAGTGATTCTTATGACAATTGCATTACTTTGGTAGATATTGGTAAGATTCCAAAAGGTACTCATATTCCTAGTGTTAGTATTGGAATAATTTTGTATATGTATGATATGAATGGAATGTATCTGACAGAAGACTATTTGTATGATAAATTTATCAACAAAGATGAAAAAGACCAAAAAGAACAATCGTTTTATGATATTTTCACATATGAACAAAAATTTGATAATATGAATCATCAGTTTCACCCTTATTCGTATCATAACTGTAAAATGCTAAAAGATATTGGAAATCTTAAAGCAGGTACAACATATGGACAAATTGCAATTGGTGCACAATTTGTTGGATTTAATGAAAATAACGAATTAATTTATGATGAATTGATTGCTTAATTACTTATCTATTATTTACTTTATTTAATTTGTTTTATCATTTTTTATTCATATGGTTATCAAGTAAAAGAAAATTGAATTGAATAATTTAATAACAAAAATAATAATAACCAGATATTAAAATGGAACACCTTGAACTACTTGAAAAAATTAATCAAATGATTAAACAACAAAAACAGCTAGAACTAGAAGAAAAAATTAAACAAATGATTAAACAACGAAAGGAAGAAGATGAAGAAGAGGAAGAAGATGAAGAATATGAAGAAGAGGAAGAAGATGAAGAAGATGAAGAATTTGAACAATTGCTTACTAAATGCTTAAAACAACAAATTCAAAAAATCCCCAAACCTTTTAAACCAAAATATATTGCACCTAATTATCAACCTCAACCTCAACCTCAACAAACAAAGCCATCTGTTCCTGTTTTTGAACCGCTATTTCTACAAACACCAATGATTAGTACAAAAGAAAAAGAAAAAGAAAAAGAGAAAGAACGTATCCTAGAACTACTTCAAGTAGAAATGACTTCTATTCGTAAACAACTAGAAGTTCTAACAGAAACTACTAGTAGTATTCAACAAATTATTAAGTATCTGTAAAAAAGAAAATAAAAAGAAAATAAAATAATTTTTTATTGAGAAAGTAATGATTTGAATGGTTTTTGGCTTGTATCTATAATTTTTCCAATTGTATCTTCTAAAATATATGAATTTTGAATATTTGTAATGACTTTAAATTGAACACCAAAGAAGAATGATACAAAAAATAAACC
>JACCDO010232319.1_pt1 | contig 26933 bp, 28 predicted proteins | sample 7446101 | NCBI WGS metagenome assembly JACCDO01 (sample SAMN15323440, study PRJNA562643) | freshwater metagenome | isolation source: river surface water | place: USA:Blue River Watershed | collected 2017-08-16 | reverse complement strand
CAAGATTATAGGCCCGCCACGCTGAGTCAACAAGTAAATCGTTATTAAAAAAAACAACTGTGAAAGCCCAATCAATGCGATGACCTGCACATCACGCGTCTTTGTGTTCTGTATCGCCGGAGCTAACAAGCCTAAGAACGCAAGGAAAATAGTTGGCTCCAGCAGAAGTGCGTAAAACTTTGGGAAGCTACCATCAGCTCTTCCTTGAAGCTGGCCTTTAAGGTGTCCGTCTTGAACATAGTTTGTTACAGACGTAACAAGTGCATTATTGTCTATTAGAGTGATAAACATTACCAAAATAGCTACTGACGTAAGCGCCGATAGCAAGAACCAGGAATAGAAAAGGAACCTACGCCGCATCCTTAGAGAGTGGAGGAGCAAGTAAATTAGAATACCTGCGCCTTGTATTTTCGATAACGTCGCCAAAATAAAACCAAATCCAAGTATCGTGGCCCTTTTTGACTCCGTATTTTCAAAGTGGATAAGGAAAATTGCGACAAGAATTAATACTAAGGTAAGACCTTGAGCAGGATATGTATATGACGAGATTGATATCCACGATGGGCCCAAAAAGAACATTGTTGAAAAAACGGTTGCCGAAAGGCTTCCATGCCTTTTATAAAGCCAATAAGTGGTGATAATCAGAACGAGGCCCGTTTGCAATACGGTCGTAACTGCCCCAACAAATTCTGCTGGCACCCCAATAGAGAATATCAAGCGAAGTGCGTACCACAGTAGAATCCGGTCGGGGTAAGCGAATCCTCCCTCTGGATGTAGCGCTGCGGAAACGTAATGTAGCGGGTCTGACGGTGAAGTGGGAGCGAACGTATGGTGATAAACAATCAATAAAAATATCAGAGTCGCAGTGAGAGAATATAAAACAGGTCTGAGAGACTTTGCTGCACTATTCAACTGGTGTCCTTAAATTGTTATTGTTTAAACTACGCATCTTTTCTTAAACCAACTATCGGGCTACACCCAATATGTAGTCCCTAACTAAAAGGGGATGGTTACCGAGGACGCTGCCCAGTTAAGATCTTTGACAATTACCCTCATGCAACCCCCCCCCGAAAGACCACGGGATATAAGGTCTCGCTCATCTAGCGACAATGGGTCCGGGCGACCGATTCGCATTCTCAGCTCGATTCCGCCGGGATAGAGAAAATAAGAAAAACCGTTGCCGGCGGCTTGTCGATGTCTGCAGCAATAAAACTTATAAGCCTTCGTCGCTGCCAAAGCTCCTAAATTCTCGACTTTCTCTTGGGGGTCATTGGCCCGCAAATACTCTTCATTGCAATCTCCCGATCTTGGAACCAAAAGTGTCGGTGTTGCACTGACCCCTTGAACACTCCCAATCTAGCCTAAGGAATGATTACCAAATGGCTTTGGGTCTAACAGAAACTCAGTCCCCGAGACTTCCAATAGTGACCCGGGGGAGATCTCTGTTGTTTGATACTATCCAACTCGAAATGCTTGTAAATTTTTTAAGCCTCAATAATCGTTCTAGTCGCTCCCAGGCCTTACCTACTCCGTAAGTACGAAACAGACGAAAAAGTATTCCCCCACCGGTAATCTTCGGAATATTCTTATCAAAATCATAAGGATGCAGATACACCATGCCACAATGTCCTCGTAGCTCTTTTTGTCTCAACATTTGCAATGTCATCCAGGCCGGAAAAGCACGGAAATACAACCCACCGGCCACGGGAACGCTCCATGCCCCGAGCCTATAACTAGAGGCGGGAATCTCAATTATCTGGCTTTTTTCTGACAGTTCGATCATCATCGGCTTTCCGTTTCGCCGAGCCTCTCCCCCACTGGGAGTGGGGAAAAAACTACTGTCATAAACTAGACCCTCTTCGGCGAGAGTCGATAACACCCATTTCTGATTCTCCGAGTTTACCGACCACTTTGGGGCGCGATAGCCTAGAACTGGTTTCCCACAAAGATCCGTAAGAATATTGAGCGAAGCACGCAAATCATCACGAAACTCTTTTTCGCCAGCCATGCGCGTGATAACTCGATGATCATAAGAGTGCGATGCCACTTCATGGCCTAAGTTATCACATCTCTTTACTAGCCATGGGAAATCTTTTGCGAAACGACCGGTAAAAAAAAACGTTGCCTTCCGGTCATATACAGCCAACAAATCAAAGAGCCGCTCAACAGTAATATGGTCTCGCGGGGCGATGCCTTCCCATCCTTCTAGTTTTCGGTAGCGATACCCTTCAAACCAGTGCTCTACATCGAAGGTAAGGAAGTGTTGATGCTGGATACTCATGGGATATATCGCCTTATTTTCGGGCCGAGCATACGCTGAAAGCTGCTGGGCAATCTTGACCATATCTTCGAAAATATCGCCGCCTTACTGCCACGGTACCTCTCTGTAGATGCGAAAGTCACCTTAATGCCGCCTACATAAGAATGATAATCCAACGGAACCTCTGTACCCTTCCAATGTTGTTTGAACTTATAGGCCCCAGAATCTCTCTGGCTCCGACCGAAATCAAACTGTCGCGCTCCAGCGGAAATAGCTTTATTTAACGCCTCCCAATATAGCAACATATTAGGGTATAGGTTTTTGAATTCAATTAAACTGGAAACAAATGGATTCGCCCATGTATCGTAAAATTTAAGCACTAACATCGCAGCGATCGCACGATTTCCTCGTCGGACAGTCACAATGTCCGCAGCCCCGCCAAAAGCAAGAAGAATTGCATCAACAAAAGCCAACGCGTGCACAGGGGTACCCAAACGGCCCATGTTTTGAGTATAGACTTCGTACAAATCCATTATCTGCTCTCGCCCCCACCGAACCTCAAGGCCAGAACGTTCTGCTTTGCGAATTTTATTTCTCGCCCGCTGTCCAATGCTTTTCCATAATAACTCTGCTTGCGCGGGAAGCGGGAGTATCATGGTGACCTCGCTGGACGTAGGGCGCTCCCCAGCACGACCGAACTCTCTCACTTCCAGGTGGCGCAATCCGATACCCTGCAAAAAATCCAGTGTGGCAACACGGACAAGTTTCTTGTCTACTGCCCCACCAACCAGAAGCCCTCCATAATTGCAAAACGGGAGGGAGATCGCTTTACGCGAGCCTATTCCAGGGGAAACCGCAACAGGCAAGATCCCCACCCAAATTCCCGCTTGAGCAATCACCAAATAGTGGGTTCTGAGCTTATATGCAGTCCTAAGGACGTCGCGCCACTCATATCGGTGGCAATAAGTGCCTTTATTTGTAGTTACAAAATTATTCCAACGAATGATTTCATCATGGCTGGAGTCAATTTCGTATACACATAATCTATTTGGATCAGAACTCATGAACCACCACTGCTTAGTGTATTCCTCGTGGAAATAACACAAGCAGGAACACCTGCTACGATTGCCAATGGCGGAACATTCTTAGTAACTACCGCACCGGCTGCAACAATTGCACCGCGACCAATCCTTACCCCCTTTAGAATAGTTGCATTACAGCCGATCCAGACATCATCTTCGATGAGAACGGGTGCCGCAGACAGCCCCTGCCTAAATATCGGAGTAAAAATATCGGTGTATATGTGATCAGAAGTAATTATAGAAACACGATGACCAATTCGAACATTATCTCCAATAGCAAGCTCACCGAATCCGGAAAGAAAGACCCATTCATTTAATGTCACATCTTCCCCAATCTTGATCCGATACGGGTACCAAAAGGTCACACCTTCATATATACGAAGTTTTCCGCAGGCGAGAAGAAAGGGGCGAACCGCAAGCCATCTAAGCCAGTTACCCAAGGGGGAAGGTATGTACTTTACCCATCCGTAGCTGAAAACAAACACGCCATGTAATAGATAGTCTTTAATCGTTATTTCCATCGCGTAGGAGTCCTCTTTGAATAACTCGCATTAGGCAAACGACTTATACGCAATATACAGATTATTCAGACCCCACATAAACTTTACTCGCTCAATAACTTTCAGTGGCGGGGTATTCAAGTAATCCATGATTTCATTAAATGGCATGCAGTACTGCTCGCCCTCCTCCATTCCGCGCTCGTTATCCATATCTCTCTTGCCGATAAGCGCAAACGAGAAGTGCCTCCAAAGATGTCCCAGCGTTTGAGTTATCACTTCACCCTCTGTCATTAGCAACTTTCCCCCGGGCTTCAATACACGCGCGATTTCCGAGAATTCCGCGCTGCGGACGTGCTGCGGAATATGGCCACCCACGGCTATCAGCGTCACAGTGTCAAAAGATGCGTCAGGAAATGGCAGGCTTGTCATATCCTCATGCACTAGCTCAACTCCTTCGTAGGCAAAGACGTCAATCCCTATCCCCTCTTCAACCCAATCCCTGATGAAGCAATTGCCAGGACCGCAACCAATGTCGAGAACGCGGCCTCTCGCTTCCTTTGCTACGACTTCCATCCGCTCGTCACGTAACGATGTCAGACCAAGAGTGCGCTCTTCGGGAACAAACAGGGCACGAATTGGGAAAAAAATATTGTCTATCGTTCTTTGACTAAAACCGCGACTTGATTTCCTCTTCATCTGAGCGTTTCCCCGCGTCGCACTGCAACCACCTGATCCACCACGATACCAAACAATGCAAACTGGACTGAAGCCAACAGCGCAATCAGTCCTCTTATGCTTGACTCGCCTAAAGTGAGATAACTATGGACCGTAAAACCACAGCCAACTAAAAAGGTCATCAAGCTAATGGGCAAAAATATTCTCAGCGGAGAAAACAGGGTCACTAGACGAATAATTAACGTCAATGTATGAAGCCCATCTACCATCTTCATCGAACTTTTGTTGAGTGAACGCCTGGAAACTTCAATCGGGATATATTTAACAGTGTAACGACCGCTAAAAGCCGCTATAGAAATAGTCGTTGTAAATGAAAAACCATTCGGCATCAATGGCAAAAGCCTTACAGCCATTAATCGATCAAGAGCTCGATAACCGGAATTTAGATCCGGTATTTTTTGCCCTGCAAGATGATTTGCTATCCATCCCAGGAATATCTTTCCAGGCTTTCGCCACAACGGCGACCCCGCCGTTCCCCTCCTTGCACCGACTACCATATCGTAGCTTTTACGGCCTGCCATTAAGCGAGGAATGTCATTCGCGTTATGTTGACCATCCGCGTCGATGAGAATGACGGTGCGCCCCTTAGCAGCTAGAATACCCGACTTGAGTGCCGCACCATATCCTTCGTTATATGAGTGCCGAATTACATTTGCTCCAGCTGTTTCAGCGACGTCCCCTGTACCATCTGTTGAACCATCACAAATAACAATGACCTCGCTCTCATATGCTAAATTTGAACAAGCAGTCTTGACCTCTTTAACAATTGAAGCTATGGTTCCGGCTTCTTGAAATGCGGGGATAATAACGCTTAGCGATTCGTTAAGATTCTGCATTAATCAAAGCTTCCTATTCAATTCTGTAAATCAATGCCTCGTTATCAACATCGCAGCAAGGGACCATCCCAAACTCACCAAATACCCGCGCATAGACCGGATTTAGATAGATCAGGTAGAGAGGAGTGCGCTGCTTATCGTGAGAACGTCCCTTGTACTTTCTGATAAGTAACTCTAACACTTTACGTAGTATAAGCACGCCAAATGAATTATAAATAAACACAACATTCAGGCTATCCGGGTACTCGTAGCATGCTGCATCACTATTACATATTTCATAGACACGACTGGATATTCGAGCTCTATTGACGTCCAGATTACGCTTTGCCACTCGACAGAGAGCTGGATCTATCTCAACACCTATAACGCTATCAAACCCTGCAAGACTTGCGAGCAAGATCACTCGACCCTTTCCAGAGCCTATATCAAGAAATGAGGCATTTCGAATTTCTAGGCCAAACTGACGACACTTTCTTATACATCTCTCAACTAACAAAGGATTCGCACCAAGATATGGGCCCGCGAAGGAGGCCGGACTATCATTCGCCGGATCATAATTTGCTATTTCTGGCTTTGTATCCGTGTTGTATATCCAGTCAAAACTAATTTCATAAATTGCATAGCACAGCGTTTTTAATAAGCCGCGCTTTTTTATTGATCTAATCAAGAGCTCGACTTTACCCATTTCGTGAGCTCTTAATAAGTGGCAACATCAGGATAGCTTGGATGAGAATTGCCAGAACCACCCCCTCTAAAAGGGATATCGCGACAGCCGCACTTACCGCAACCCCCTGCATATCAAGCAGTAATATGTATGTAGCCTCACGAGTACCCAGACCGGCAAAAGTTATTGGAATTAACGCTATAACAGACGCCGTGGCATACGCTACCCCAAGGTAGAATCCGCTCACAGTTACTCCCAGACCAGCTCCTAGTATCCACATCGACAGAAACGAAAGCGCCAATATTATTAGCGCAAATGGCAAAAATATCTTAGCAGACGCAAGACAATACTGACCGATCTTCTTAATGGATTTAATGTCGCATGGAAGACCTCCGAGTAGTAGACTCGGGTATTTTTCTTGGAATGCCTCAAGGATAGGCCCGCTCATTATCAGGCCGTAACAAAGCAGACCACACAGGATAAGAAACAAGCTTGTCGCCCACAAAACATGCTCACCATTCCAATGAAAATAAAACAAAGCACCGACAAGACTAGCAAACAGAAGCAAGGCGAAATCGATCAATCGCTCGAGAATAACAATACACCATGCCTGTCTCTGAGTAAGCCCGAGTCTGATTAGGTAGAGCACCTTCGTCAACTCACCCAGTCTCGCCGGTGTAACAATTCCATAGAATCCAGGTTCCACAACACTTTGATAAATCTCTTTGAAATTTGCCTGGTAACCAACACTAGCCAAAAACCAGCGCAACCGGATAATCTTGAGTAAGACCATAATAACAACAGTTATTACGTAGCCGTAAATATAATGTATCTGAACGTTTATCAGAAGGGTCCGGATGCTTCCCCAATCGATCTGGTAGGCGACCCATATAAAAAGGAGGATCCCAATAAATCGAATCCACTTGAGAAATCTCCGAGTCATAGGCAGACCTAAACTGTTTGGGTTTCTTGAGCCAATTTCATCCAGAATTTTCGGCTCCGTTTATTGATTCAGATTACTTGCGTTGCATTACAAAACACTATTTTGGCTAATCTTGACTCCAATACATCTGTGAAACTAGATAGTACGGGGTCTAGATTTTTGCTGAGCTTCTCGTAAAGCTCGTCCCTTAGTAATGCCAAGACAGACCCAGAGAGTCAAGGCTGGAACACTCAGAAAAAAGGTTTCCGCGCCAAGCCCACCAACCAAGAGACCGAGAAGCAGAGCGTTAATCGTGCGTCTATCGCCACCGTTTAGGGATCGTGTTGAATAGACTACGGAAAAAATAAAGCATAGAAAAAGAAAAGTGCCAACGAGGCCGTCTTTCGAAATCAAATAGAGGAATAAATTGTCAAAAGCCATCCCGTAGTGGAAATGGCCGTTTAAGACGTGCCCGTACTCAATTCCCTTACCAAAAATTAAAGTGTAGGGCTCAACACTATAGTCAGGAAGTTTGTGCCAAATACCTCTTTCGGCTAGTGTATTTATTGGATCAAGAAAGCTATTGTAACGGTGCAAGCTGTGCCCCTCTGTGTCAAGCCGAATCAGGCTAAAGTAAATAGCACTAGCTAACAAAGTAAACCCGATGAGTATTTTTAAATTCCCTGTAAATACAACATAGATTAAGACCATGAGAAAAGCGGTCTTTGACCCCCCGAGTAGAGAAAGCAAAATAAATATTAGATGCAAAACTCCCCACTTTTTCCGCAGCAAAACGTCAACTAATATTGCACAAAAAAAATACATTACCGCCCCAGAGAGAGGAGAACTATTATGGCCAGGAAACGATACGCCATACTCCCCGAAGAAGTTGACTGTGAAAACTTGATAAAGCCCGTACATTGCCAGGCAGGTGAAGCTAAAATTAAGGACTCTATAAAAATGTCGTGGCCATTGAGCGTCGCACATAGCCTCATAAAATAAATAGAAGAAGCAAAGATAACTCAAGTATTTCCCTAGAATAACAAACGAGGATGCGAGGTGGCTTGAACTTATGCAGGCGTGGAGTCCGACGTAGAGCAAATATGCTGAGTAGCTCAAGAAAATTGACTTTGATTGCCACTGGTTACGCATAAAGAAGCAATAAAATATTGCGAAGATACCGAAAGCGTCTTCAATGCGCAGGCCGGTTAGATTTAAGATAAATTCTTTCGGGGTTAAAAGAAAAAAGACGAGGAAAAGTGAGCAATAGGTTTGAGGTGAAATTAGGCGGGGAACCATCTGATCTTTAATGACTTATTTTTAAGCGTGAGAACTTTTCCCGCACCAGGCGACTTATGCCAAGGCAATCCAAAATAGTACGTAGGCTGTAGAGAGTCAGCGCACTAAAAATCGCATACTTTGGGTAACTCATGTAAATAAAGCGCGATCGATATATCGGATTGGATGGGTTCTTTATATGAAAGAGTTGTCTTATCCTCCGGTAGATATTTTGACGCTCACCGTATACCGACATTCCCGTATTCTTCGTGTTTACTTCAACTTTTGCGGACGGCAGAATCGCGCCCGGCAAGCTCGTCCGCCGAGTCAAACGGAGAGTAAATTCGGAATCTGCGCCATAATGGGGAAGGGGCTTGCATTTAATTGGACCAGCTAATCGGTAGTGATCTACAGGGAAAAAAACACATCTCGCTGGTGCGTAATCAATTTCGGGTAATTCGCTAGCATTTACCTCCGATAAGTTCAAGTGCATTAGCGGATGGGCATTTAGGGTCCAAAACCAACTCCGAACCTTTGTACCTGAGGAAATAATTTTGCCGTCGTTATGGAGCACTGCTGCAATAAATGCGTATTTACCCAAGTCCCAGGCGTCTTTTAGTCGTTTAAATACATCATTAGTTATACAGACGTCTATGTTCATCAAGCATATAAGATCATTGGCGTGGGCTATCTTATTGACATAGTCTAGCGCCCGCTGAACCGCGCTAGCCCAATATTCGGATTCATCACCGAAAATTTCTACAATTTCATGACTGGAAGGCTCCATCCGAAAATTGTTGATTAGTTTGGTTGTCTCATCTTGAGGACAGGAATTCACAATTACGACTACAAGTCTCTCACTTGACAGCCTCAGCGAAGCGAGAAAGCTTTCGACGAGTGACGTTTCTTGATACGTCGGAGCGCATATATAAATAGTCATCTTTTATTGAGAGACGTTGTGAAACGTTCTAAATTTCTTCAAATTCTCTTATGTCGTTTGGAAAAGCGGGATACAGATAGCTAAAAAATTATTGAATTTTGTACAGCCAGAGAACAAGCCGGTGAGTCCAACTGTACTGATGTTAAACAGCGGGTATTTTTTAATTCTTATCGCTCTCGCTGAAAATTCAAATAATCAATGAGTTCTTCAAAGGTGAGCGGCACAAAGAGTTCACCCTGACTCAATATATCTCTAAGATGCTCGAGCCTACGCACAACTGCCTGCGGATTTTCGTTGCCAAGCAAACTGAGAACCGTAATCGCACGGCCTGGGAAATGTGCGAGCGCTGTTGAGGCTACCCCAATAACAAAATCGAAGTTGTCTTCAACGAATTCTATTGGACAGTAAGGGTCAATCATCTTAACCCGCTTATCCATGAAATTTAATCGAGAACCCGGATTCGGATGGTCCTTTCCATAAAAACAAGCATCAGTCTCACAGAATGAATTCAGGAGGCGCTGATAGAAGGCTCTTAAAAGACGACTGGATACGATATCAGACCCAAGTAATATCAAAACATCTAATTTCTTTCGACTGGATAGAGCACAAATTTTCCTATCGGTCTGTAATCGCGGCAGACTTACAGATTTCGTTATACAGTGAGGGTAACCTGTCCGCGCCCATAGTATCTCTGCAGCACCTCCGTTCTCGCCGTCTCTCAAATATGGAGTAAATTGTTTTGATAAGCCCAAGAGCGAGATTATTATTTTCTTGAGTCCTTGCGGCGTTTCCCGCAATTCTATGCGCTGGAATGAGTTCAACGTAACGATTGGATGAAAAACTCCCTTGGGCCTTATTAATCCGATTGAAATATCAAATAAAAAGCAGCAGCATTCATGGAAAAAATAAACCTTACACGAATTTATACGTGAACTTAATAGATGAAGGAACAACGTTAATAACTGAAGAAATGGGTGCCGTGGAACAACCAATATCTCGATTTGAGGATGTTTTTCCTTGAGATATCTGTACGAAATCTCAAGTTGACGGCTCGCGACCAGAATGCGTGCTATTTTCCACTCATTCAATCTTTGATCTAAAACTGAAACAGGTAGTGTAGATGCAACATACGCGACATTATCTTTATGGTGCATTCTAGGGTTTATAAGCTTTTAAATTTAAACTTATTGGCACGTTTTTTCCTGGGGTGCGAAAAGAGGCACTAGACCAGTCTCCAATATCCATCCCGAAGTCTTCGGTAGCTGACCATTCCTCGATGAGGCTAAATCCGCTTTTTTCTAAAAGTTTTCTCAAACTTCTACTGTCATACACGCTTTTATGAAAGTTATATGGATAATCTTGACCGCCCATTAGGGCAAATTGTATTGTTTCTATATTGTTATTGTTTAGCTGATATACATCAATTATCGACTCAAAATGTGGCACTGAGATCCGGACTGTTCCTCCTTTTTTGAGTTTTTTAAAAAAAATGCTGATGGCAAACTGCGCCTCCTCAAATGACAGATGCTCAAGTACATGGCAGAGATAGATCTCGGCGACAGTGTCGTCACTAAACTCCTTCAACTCTATGTTATCTGTGACAAGATGGATATGAGTGAAGTTTCGCGCGTCGACGTTGATCCAGCCTTGCAGATTTATCAAACCGGAGCCTATATGGATTTTTAACCCATTAATCTGTTTTTTTAAGAAAAATATCTGTTTGTTTTTTTTATAATTTTTTAAGAAGTTAAAAAATTTATAAATCTCTGATGAGACGCTTCTTGTTTTGTTGATTAACTTATTAGTTGTCTGATTCATAATGCGGATCTTCCGCCATCAATCACAATATTTTGACCGTTCAAATAAGCTGAAGCATCGGAGCAAAGAAACTGAATAGCTGAGCGATATTCTTCTTTCTGAGCCAGTCGGCCTAATGGGATAAGCGAGGATAAGCGCTCTATAAACACTTTGTCCTGCCCGGCAAAGACCCCGCCAGGCGATAGGGCATTGCAACGTACGCCCTTGTGAGCCCAATAAGTGGCGAGATATCGAGTGAGACCAATCAAGCCGGATTTAATTACTGAATAAGTGACCGGCTTAACTGGTTGCATGTCTTCCGGTAAGCCCTCTTTGCGATAGAGTCGTTGGTCAGGAGAGATAACTGACAAGTCTGAGGCTATGTTGAGAATTACGCCGCCTTTACCATCTTTTGCCATTAAAGTACCGAATACCTGACTGCAAAGAAAAGCTCCAGTAAGCCCAACGGCAATTTGTGAATTCCACTGTTCAAGAGGAAAGTTCTCAACTCGAGAACTCTCTAGGACCCCTTGAGCGCCTTCCACTTTCGGATCAATCGCGGCATTGTTAACCAGAATGTCGACGCGCAATCCATCTAAAGTCATTGCTTCTGCCACGGCCTGTACAGCCTGAGGTTTCGATACATCCATGATCTGTAACCGGATCATCGCACCTTCAGACTTCTGTGCTAGCAGGCTCCGGGCAGAATGCAATGCATCATTGCTAATATCTGTTAGAACGATCGTCGCGCCACTTTCGAGTAGTGCTGCCGCATGCTCCATACCCAGCAAACCAGCCGCGCCAGTTATCAGCGCCGTTTTGCCTGTAAGGTCAAATTTTTCGAAAGCCATATTTTTAAGACCCAAGAAGCACGGGGGTCACGCGCGCACCTGGCCACCATCTAATGTCCAAATGCTACCGGTTGTAAAACTACTCCGGGGCGAGACTAGGTAAGCTACTAGGCTTGCCACATGGTCGGGTGTACCTAAGCGGCCAAGAGAGACATTTTTTACCAACATCGATTCAACTTCGGGTTTATCTTCCGATAGCTTGTGTGACCAGACTGAGCCGTCAAAAAGAATATTGCCCGGCGCAACGGCATTGATGCGGACCCCCTGTTTACCGAGTGGGCGTGCCATACCGCGCACATAGGCATGCAGAGCGGCCTTGGCGGCGGAATAGGTGACAGGCGCACCCGGTATTACTTCCAGCCCGCAGATCGACGAGACGCAAACAATCACCCCTTTGCTTGCAGTCAACGCATCGCGAGCGGCTTCTACACTGTTAGTCGTGCTCCAAAGGTTCAGGGCAAATACCCTTTGCCACTCGTCAGCCGTCTCGTTACCGGGCGGAACGGAACGACCGCTGCCAACGTTACAGACAATAATATCCAAATGACCAAAAGCCTTGACTACATCCGCGACAACTTGCTTTGCATGTAAGAGATTAGTGACATCGCCAACGATACCAATAGAACCGGGCAGCTGGGCGATAGATTTATTTAGATCCGAATCTGTTCGCCCGTTAAGCGCAACCTTACACCCTTCTGAATGCAGCATTTGAGCAATCGTCCAACCAATTCCCCTAGAGGAGCCGGTGATTAGCGCAGATTTTTCAGCGAGGTCGAGTTGCATATCAAAATTAAGCCGTCGATATACCGTTCTGCTGAATCCACCGAACGGTCATGTCCCTATACCGGCTCAAAGCCGCTACGTGATCGCCGTCAGCCGCACGAGCGGTCTGCAATATGTAATTGCCTTGATAGTTGTGTTGGGCAAGTGCGGAAAACACTGCGTCAAAATCGGTATCGCCAGTTTTCAAAGGCACCGAGTTGCCCTTCAGAACACGATCTTTAACGTGCACATTAACGACTCGTTTGCCATAAGAAACAAACTCTTCTGCTGGATTAAAACCCAAAGCTGCACTGTTACCCATATCGTAATTGATTCCAAACTGGTTAGCGGGTAGCCGCGCGATTAAGCGGGATAGATTACCAGGAGTGAAGTCAGACTCGAAAATTACCCTCAAATTATTTGCTTTAAGGAAGGATTGCTGGGTTAACAGCCAATCGACTAGGATGTTCTCTTGCTCAATAGTCTCTAGCCGCCCGTTATCCACCAAAGGCACAACAACAATACTAATTCCTATGGCTGTGCATGCCGTGCATATCGCCAGGAAATCAGACTGCAATTCAGTGCGGCTTTTACCGCTGGCTTTCCAAAATGGTGCCTGCATAAAGCAGTCACCCGTCAGCGAAGGAATTGACACATCGTACTTGTGACAAATCCGCTTTATTTCCTCTTGTCCATCGGCCGTCATGAGTGGATTTTTGTAAAGCCGTTCTTGATCCAGCGTCCACTCCATTAAATTTAGACCAATCGCTGCAGCCACCGGAATTTCATCTTTCCAATCGCGCCAGGGAAATGCTTGAATTTTGTCATTTACACAATCGACAAGCCGGCCTTGCATAAAACCGACATTTCTCGAATGGCTCATAATCACGTTAAAGCAGCCTAAAAGAATTGCAGTAGATACACTATAAAGAAACCCAATTACATACTAATTTCGCAAAGCGATAGTCCATTTTTAGTTGTTCTAGCCAGAGATTATTAGCGACACAACAGTCGTTTAACTTTCCTCTTGATAGGCTTTGGAAGTAACCGGTAAATTGCGGACCGAAGAAGAATATAAAATTCTCTCAGCGGCATTAAATACCGTCGCAATATATAAAATTTCGTTTTTTCTTTTTTAGTCGAATATTTTTTTATACCTTTTTCGGAACCTGTGATAATTTTTTGCAAGCCTCTCTTTGACAGCGCGTTTAAGTCACCGTTAGAAAGCCACAAATCAACAACTGAAAAACCCCATTTATTTAATAGAGTCTGAAGACTTTCTGCAGTGTAAGAATGATAGTGTCCCCAGTTCATACATATTAGACCACCCCTTCCCATCGTATTGAACTTTGTTAATTGGAAACTATGAGTCGGAACATCTATGAAAAAATACCCTTCGGGCTTCAACATGCTTATTATCTGCGGCATCACCTCATTCGGATGCTTTATGTGTTCAAAGACTTGTGAGCTATAAATGAGACCAGCACCCTCATGATCTAAGGGGGTCGAACGGGGATATTCCTCTAATATCACACGGCCAAATGCCCTACCATGTTTAATACACCATGGATCTCTTTCGATGCCTAAATAATTCCAACCCATAGATTTCACTGCGCTATGTGCGGAACCAAACCCAGATCCAAAATCTACAAAGGTCTCAATAGAAGTGTCTAGGTTAACCTTAATTCTTTCTAGTCGTGACAAATGCGAAGAATGAACCACTCCCGAGTCCAAAATAGTGGGATCCAACTCCGCGAGATAGCCCATTTCTGTTCTTTCGCCAATAGAATAACGACGGTAGATGCTCTCCTCTCCGTATAACCTCTGCTCTATCTGTGTTGACAATCTAGGATTCAAAAACACATGGTTACATCCCTGACAGTGGGACCACGATGAGGGTACGTAGTCAATCTCTAGCATATCAAGAAGCGGTCGATCACCCCTCCAAAAGGATTCAGCAAAGGGTTTGATTTTCTCAGAGTCACAAATCGGACAACTATAAGAGATCTCTAATATCGATTGCCGCTGAGTATCGGTTTTCTCAGAAGTCATATCTCTTCCGCTCTCCCGTAGCTCTCCAGCTAGGGTAGAGAGCGATTTGCATCATATCACGAAAGTTTTGTGGGTTCTGTGCTCGGTGCATACACTGTGCTGTGTTGATTATTAGGTAGGAGCCTTTAAGCCCGGTAGCATAATTCTCCTCCGCGTATTTCGGCGTGGAAGACATCTTTCTAAAATCCCAACGTTCCATTAATTCAGACCAATGAGTCAAAGTAGCAGCGCGATTCAGATAGGTAAAAGGCCCATCATTATCACTAATATCCATAAGTAAAACAAAAATTTTTAAAAGTCGCTCTCCATCATGTGAATCTTGATGCCATACATTTGAATAGATATCATATGTTTCAAATTCTTCTGGTATCCTATAGTTTCTAAAAATTAGAACTGGCTCGTATAGGTAATTCAAACCCAGATATTCTTCAATTTTTTTTCGGTGTCTGGAAATTATATTTATTAGTACTTCGGGAATTTGATTGATTGTGTATGATATTGAATAAGTCTTAACCTGATTGTCTCCGTTGCCCCTTGGACGAGCGAGTATCGCTTCAAATTCAGGAATATCTTCACTCACAATATTGCCGACTACGGCATCGAATTCTTTGATTTTTATGTCTTTACTAATTCCTGCGAAGAATCTATCTTTAAGTATCTGCAGTACGCTCGCTTGACTTCCAAAAAAAGATTTGGAAAGTGATATGTTCAGCATTTTTAATAAAGCAATGAGATTCTTCACGTTAACTCTCTCTATCTGATTTTGAACCGATACGGTGTCGGCGCATCTCCGGTAGATATTCCAGCGCGCTCCGTGTCCCATTTCTTAATTTGCCCGACAATGTCGATACCGGTATTCGCACTCCACTGGCCTATCAAACAATCAAAGCCCTTGCCAACTATTCCTTCCCCAATTGGGACGCCATTCAACGAGGTCACTGGCAGCATGCAAAACGGGGTGCCAGTCATAAAGGCCTCATCGGCGGTGTAAACGTCATAGGCTTCGATGTTCTTTTCGATAACTGGCATACCTACTTGCGGGCACAACTCATTCATTACGTAATCGCGCGAGATACCGCGCAAAATGTTGCGGCCTTCGGGCGTAATTACTACACCGTCCTTGATAATAAAAAAATTGTCGCCGGTACCCTCTGCGATAAATCCGTCCGGATCGAGCATTAGCGCCCAATTATTTTCACCTTCAATCTGACTGGCTTCAATATTAGCCATCAAGTAGAAGATTCGGCTTCTATTCTTAATTTTTGGATCGAGCAGATGCCCGGGAATAGCCCGCTGCGAAGTAATTACCGCGTTGATGCCTTTATCGAACAAGGCGCCCATGGTGGCTACTGTCCAGCGTAATGGGAAGTCGGCAATGATGACATTAGGGCCTTTATGCAAGCCTTCGATGGCTTGATAGATTCCTAATAAGCCACGAGAAACGTCAATCATTAATCGGTGCTCGTCATCGGCCTCGAATAAATGATCATTGGCTTCCATAGTCTGATAACAGGCTCTTTCCATCTCTTCTGGTGTCATTTTTAAGGGAATACGAAGAATCTTTAGGCCCACATAAAGACGATCAATGTGTTGACGCAGTTTGAACTGCTTCTTATTGAAGGAACGAGTCATTTCGAACACCATGTCTCCAAACATCAGCGCCGAGTCGTATATCGAAATTTTGGCTTCCGTTTCCGGAATAAGTTCGCCGTTAAAATAGACAGTCCGCATTTAATTTACTTTCTCGAATTTTGATTTTGAATATACATTGTCATACCACTGGATCGTATCGGTAATATGAAATTTCGGATTCGTTGGGTAGAGATATTGATATAGCTGACGCATGAATTCGTACTGTTCCGGCGTATTGATATCAAGCACTAGATCTGGACGCCGAAAACCTTCGGGGCATTTTATGGTGCTGACTGGACACCATGCCGCGTCAACTGCTTGCCCGGTGCTGTAATCATAAAAATTGAGGTGAACATGCTCGCGGTGGTGCTGATCGTTATAACGTGCTCGCGCCTCCTCGAGTAACGAGAAATCAAACATTTCTGCGCCAATACCATCGGGGTACTCAGAATCATCGATAACTGAAAGATTCGATGAAAAGCCACGCCGCCCTAACGACAAGTGCAAGTCGATTATGCGATCAATCTCGGCCGGTTCGGGGGTGGCATTATCAGCTGGCAAGCGACCGACGATTTCGGCCTTGGACCACAGTGCAGCTTGGTAATAACGCTCGACCAGATCGTTCTCGGAACCAGCAAATACCTTGATGCCATAACTTTCGCCCAGCCGCATTAGTATCCTGTCTTTTTCGGTGTCAGGAATCGCCAGTACGATATCGTCAAGTTTAGTGCAGCGTTTAACTCGCTCAAGGATGCGGCCCACCAAGGGTGCGCCCGCCAAATCCATCATTGACTTACCTGGTAGGCGCGTAGAGCCCATACGTGCCTGAATTATTAGGACTACTCTTCTTTTCAAGGCGAAGTCCCCGAAATAAAGCAGTACTCGGTCAAAATCAGGGGCCATAAAAGCCCCAACGACGAACTCACAGCGTACCCTCCAGCCGCTCTAGCGCAACCCAGAAACCCTCGCCACCGTTCTTGTGCCCTTGCCAGATTTCAGGAATAAATGTGGCTGTGGGGCAGCCTTTTTGCAAAATCGCGCCGAGACGAATAAAGTCGATCTCGCCTTCGCCAACTTGCAGCCCCTCGCCATTTAAGCCTTTAGCGTCGCCCAAATGTAGGTGGGCGGTAAATGGGGCGATCTTTTCGGCGAACCCGTAGAAGTCAATACCGAAATAGTTGCAAGTCAGACGGGTGTGGGAAACATCGAAACACATGCGCAGATTGAGCTTGTTACACCATTCGAGGATTTCGTCGACCTTTACGAAGAGGTTCTGGTAGCGTTGTCCGCCGAAATGCCACGGGAAAGGGGCCATGGTTTGAGGAATAAGCTCAACTCCCTCCATATCGAGTTCGTCCAGGCTTTGGGCAAAGCGCTCATAATAGGCTCGAATCTCGGTGGTAGGGAGGGGCGCATCCATTGTGAAGCCTCCAATGTTAGCGACGATGGGCGGTCGCGGTGAGTTGGGGAAAAAACGCTTTAGGCTGCGGGTGATTCCGATCACCCTCTGGGTCTCGCGAATCGAGTCATTACGATAGGCATCGTCAGGAGTTGCTAAGTCCATCAGTCGGCTGCCAGTAAACAGCTCAGGAGCATGCACGACCAGCCCAGTTTGATATGGACCATCCAGATAGTCGGCCGGGTTCAAATCCATATCCGAGTAGGAAAGATGAAACTCCCACAAATCCGGCTGAATACGGGCGGCGTATTCACGGAAGTCGTGATAGCGCACGGGCACGCCCCAGGGTCGGTTAAACCGGTATGGACGCGGTTCGATGCGAGTATCTTGCAAGTCGGAAAGATAGAAGAAATCTTCTTCACCCATGTCATGGCGGAGCGTACGGCCGAGAAGCGCTTCGTAACGCTGAGGAGATAGTCCTTGACCGGGGCTGCGCACCTTGATGTGCTCTGGGGCAAGTACCGTGCCTTTGTTTAGCGGCGCGGCAGCCACCAGACTCTTGCCCAGGTTTTCGCGATTGATCATTTCACCTTGGGAAAGTGCGCGTGTCTTGCCTTCGCCCAGCGCCTGCTCAATCTCGCGAACCCCTTTGACCATGCGAGTGAATTCACTCTGCGTCAGGCTGGCCGCGTGGTCTGGCCCTTCCATGGTGCGATCTAACGTGAAGTGACGTTCAATGATGCACGCATCCAGAGCGGCGGCGGCAAGCGAGACGTTGATGCCGCGCTCGTGGCCGGAATAGCCAACCAGCGGATGAATCTGCCGCAGGGCGTGCATCCATTTTAAGTTGATGTCGTGCAGTGGAGCAGGATAGGTGCTGTTGCAGTGAAGCAAGGCAAACTGGGCGCTACGCTTGTTTAGAAAGGCTACAGTGATTTCAACCTCTTCGGTCGTACTCATACCCGTAGAGAGAATCAGTGGCTTTCCGGTTCGCGCCAGACTATCGAGTAGCGGAAGGTTGGTCAGGTCGGCCGAGGCGACTTTGTAGGCAGGCACGCCAAACTCTTCGAGCACGTGGACACTCTTGCTGTCCCAAGGCGTGCACATGTAAGGGATATCAGTCTGCATACAGTACTCGGCTAGGCCACGATGCTGATCGACGCTAAGTTCAAAACGGTTGAGCAGATCGATCACATACTCAGTGCCAAGATCGTCTCCGCTTTTTGTGAGACTGCGCTGGCGATAAACCTGATCGAGGTGGCGCATTTGAAACTTGACGCAGTCGGCACCAGCTTCGCGAGCCTTGTCGATCATGTCAACCGCCCGCTCAAAGCTTCCGTTGTGGTTGTTGCCAATCTCGGCAATTACAAAGGTTCGACTACTGCCGATCTGGAATTTGTCAATCTTCATGGGTTTTGCGTGGCACTCTCTTCATGGTTTCTTGATTCGCGTACCTTCCATGCCTGCAAGCCCTGCGACTCGAAACGAAATGAGCGCACCTTCAAGCCAGCAGCCTTTATGTAATCAATTAAATCATGTTTGCGATAGGGCGGCACATAAAAAAGGAAAAACCCGCCGCCACCAGCACCAAGCAGCTTGCCGCCAATTGCACCTTGTTCTTTGGCTTGCGCATAAATGTTATCCAGAGCTGGGGTGCTGATTTTATTACTCAACTGACGTTTCAATTGCCAAGCTTGATCCATGGCTAGCCCAAACTGTAGCAAGCGGCCGCGAAGCAGATCGTTGCGCATTGCATAGCTAAGCCGAACATTGGTCTCCACCATGTCGCGTATATGCGATGCTGTCATCTTCTGAGATTGATCATTGTGAATATCGCCCGAATCATGTGTGGTGCCGGTGTCGCACAAAACCAGACACTCCTCAAGCTCCAGTAGGGTGTCGGGGTGAATGCGCAAGGGGTGAACGATGTTCTGATCCATGCGGAATTCCATAAAATTAAAGCCACCGAACACTGTGGCATATTGGTCTTGCCACCCACCTGCAACGCCAAGATAATGACGTTCAGCCTGGTAAGCAATTTCTGCAAGTTCGTGCAGATCCCAATGATCACGGCGAAACTGGTTAAAGCTCCCAAGTATGGATGCAGAAACCACAGCCGACCCGCCTAGCCCAGAACTCATTGGGAAGTCGGAGTGCAGGAAAAGTTCAAACCCGAATTCTGGGCTAATTGCCCGTAGTAATGCCTGAATAAGACCAAATCGACCTTCTTTCCCAAGGGCAGCTGATAGGCTTTCAGCTTCAAGGGTTTCACCGAGATCCATCGACCGAACGATGATACGCTCATCTTCGCGGATACGCAGCGTGGCGTGGCTGTATAGCGAGATGGCTGTATTAATTACCGCGCCGTCATTTCCCGAAAAATAGTGAGTCAGGTCGGAACCGCCTCCGCCGAAGCTAATCCTGACCGGCGCTCGGGCACGGCCGTAAACGGCGCCCTCGGCTTGAAGGGGCAAATGGTTACGACTCACGACCCCAACCAGTCGCCGAGCGGAATCAAGCAGGGGAATAACGCGGATACGGTGATCAAGTTTTTTGAGCAACAGCTCGCGCGGCGTGGCCGGATTTTCCCATACAAAATCGTCGTTGGCGCATTTCGCGATTGAATCTTCCAGCGAGCCCCCATCAAGCAGGTATCGCCGGATGTCACCATCGGTAGCCACGCCAACTACTGAACGAGCCGCATCCATGACGAAAATCATTCCGTGATGATTTGCTTCAACACGCTGTAATGCGTCTCTTAATGGCGCTTGAAACGAAATAGTGAAAATTTCTAAATTCATAAAAACGTTTCTCTGCCTGACCTCATCCAATCACAAAAGCGGTAATAGTCTTTGGGAATGCCAATATCAATAAACTCAGTTGCTAAACGAACCGCAGTCAACTTGTGTGACTGAACCAGATTAGGCAACAAATCACGCTCCAAAGAGAAAGGCTCGCCGTTCCATTTGCCGAATAACCCTGGGAAGAGGTGATATAGCCCAGCATTGATCAACCCAGAATCTTGATTAGAGTTCTTTTCTGCAAATAACTGAACATGATTGTCGTTATCAATTTCGACTCTACCGTAGCGACTGGCATCAGCTACGTTCACTACGGCTATGGCAGGGGAAATAGCGCTCGAGACTTCGCCGATACCAGTGCCCAACCAAGTATCAGAATTGGTAACCAGAAAGCTTTCTGTCAGCTCTAACTCGCTGATTGCATTTGCGATTGCCCCACCAGTGCCCATGGGTTTTGATTCAATAACAATTTGGATCTGACACGTTTTGAGCAACCCTGACTTTTGTTCTTCAAGGAATCCGAAAATTTTGACTGCTTCATGATGCAGCAGGAATACAAGTTCTGTAACACCTTGTTTTATCCAATGCTCGATCTGTAACTTTAAAAATGGTCGATCACCTATTGGAGCTAGAGACTTTGGGACGTCCGAAACCGCAGTTTTTAATCTGCTTCCGAAACCGCCGGCCAAGATCAAAAGCTTCAATCGCTTAGTCGTTTAGCTCAAGATACGCGACTAGGGTGTCTGTCTTGCCATTAGCAGCCAGAGCGTTCGCATAAGCGACAGTTAGCTCGGGCGAATCCATAAAGGTCCAGTGCTGATGACCGCCAGGCTTGCCTTGACTTAACCAATACAAGTGATTGGAAAGAGGGTAGCGCTGATAGTGCTGAATGCTTAGGACACGCAATCCAGCCTGCTTTGCTAACAAGTTCAAGGTATTGCTATTAAACAAATATAGGTGCTGACTCCAGTAGGTAAAGTTTTGAAAAGCATTACAGTCATAGAGAGTTAGCAAAACATCCTCTGAATTAGGGACTTCTACGACTAATTTACCGGCCCTGTCTAATAACTTTGCAAGTTCTTGCAACATGGATCGGGGATCTTGTAAATGCTCAATAACGTGAAACGCAGTAATGAGGTCGTAGTGCCCGTCACCAATGCACTCAATTGAAGGCGCTATTTCTAGCTTCTCAAACCAATGATCTCGCACTCGCGTTTCGACTTCTATACCCACGATTTTATGGGCGAGTGTTTTGGCAAGCCTCAAAAAGCCGCCTGCACCACAACCAAAATCTAAAATGCGCTTATTCGTTAGCAACGGTCTCAATAGCTCGAATCTGCGTCTATCATCCGAGTCTGTATCATTCAGCCAATTTTTAATCGATACTGGTTCTGCGCCGTGCATCCCAGAGTTTTTGTAGAAATCTGAATCAACGTGATCGAGCGATGAAAGAGAGACCATGCCGCAGGCTGCGCACTGCAATATCTCCATTCGGGCGGAATCCCTAACTTTTCCTTTTCTCGACTCCGCGGTCTTATGACCACACAAGTAGCATCCAATATAATTCATTAAGATTTTCGAGTGATCTAATTAATCTAAAGAAAACACTCAAGCCTCAATCAGGGAATCAGACGCTTTTAACGCACTAAATTGGCTTATAAATTCGTCTTTGCTCCTCTCGTCAGACATTAAATTACCCGTACCAATTCCAGGCATATTTCTCAGAGTCCTATCTGTCAACATATCATTAAGAAAGTTTTTAGCTGCCATTGCAATATTGGGATCATGTTGTACCCAACGCTTATCAATTGTTTTTAATGTCTCAATTTCAGAAAGTCGTAGCATCCCAGGAAGGCCCTTGAACCATGGCTCGCCTGTAACGATTGTGTGTAGACCAGCAAGAGCGCGTTCAATCGCTATTGTGCCGCTTATCGTCACAGGCAGATACCAATGCGATGAATTGGGATCGATTGAGAGTGCAAAGTCATTTGGCAAAAACGTACAACCCAGGTCTTTCAACCTATCTACATAGTCAGCTGATCTCCATAAGCCGACGCGTGTCAATCCGAGGATATTGTCCAAATAAAGCCAGCTGGCTGGGTGTTCTTTGTAAAGCAACTGATCTTGATAACCTTTCATCCTCAGACTTAATGCAATATCGATATGATTAAAAGCACGCCCGCCCTCCGGAAAGCTTGTCGCTTCTGGCTGGTAATGGGCGACTAGCATCAGTTTCGGAGGATTAGACTTTGCATAATCATCCAGTTTGCTCTCACTCACCGTTGCTGCCTGATAAGCTTTAAGGAATTCTTGTTGTCTTTTTGTAATGCGTAGCAGGGCGCTTACGGAATACTCATTCGTTAAGACCCATGAATCTCCCGTTGTATTTCTGAACCACCTCTCTCGAAACTTAGACGCCTGTTTTCTCAGGCCCAAGTATATCGCATAAAATCTTGCTAGATAACTCTGCTTTTTCCAAGAATCCAAGCGCACATTCGTCCGTGGAATTTTATTAGAAAGTTTATTATTAATAAAAGCGTCAATTATCGGCAAGTAGTCGTACTTTCTAACGGCTAATCCAAGGGGTTTCCTTGAAAAAATATTTCCGCGCTGTATCAGAGGAATCAGTTCGTTATCGAAAACATTAGCGTACAAAAATATTTGATTTATTTCAAAAACTTCACAGGCTATCGACACCAGGGATGAATCATAGTGGTGTGGAATACCTGTATGAAATAGCACAGCAGAAATTTGAAAATCTTTGAAACCAGATATGATCTGCATCACCCGGAAAACAGAATCTGCACGAAGAAGTTCGTAATCTTCGGCACGTCCCAGCCAACGCGTCCATAATGGAGACCACCAATTCAACCGATTTCTTATGTCTTCGATGGAAACCTTAGCGGGAACTAAAGATACGTTAAGTTCGGGTTTGATTAATGATCGGGTTTGGTTTTTCTCCGAATAAATCCACCAGCCCTGGTCATCAAGGAAAACAAAGTCAGGGTCTTTTTCTAGGATTTTTGATACTGCAGGGCCTGGCCAGGCTAGTAATGTGCGTCTTCTCATTGCGCCCGGGGTAGTCTGAAAATAAAGTGCTTGTTTATTGGAATCATTTAAGTTAAAGTTTTAATCTAGGTCATCAAGTTCCACCGGTTTACCAAATTTCACATTACGTCTGAGCGTACGCCCCTTAACACGCTCCCAGTTTTTCGGGGCCAACCCCAACCCAGGCCTGATGCGCCGAATATCGTCCGCCGTGATCACATGCCCCGCAGGCAGATCCTTCACAAAATACAAGGATCTTCGAAACACCTTGCTCCCCTCTTCCGCTTTTTGACGTTCAAAACCCGTACTGCCTAATGCCTGCCAGGCGTCTTTCGTCTCAGTACACAGCCGCTTAAGGTCGGCGGGCTCTAAGGAAAATTCGCTATCCGGCCCTCTATCTGCCCGACTCAGCGTAAAGTGCTTTTCTATCAAGCAAGCACCAAGCGCGATAGCAGCAACGGATGCCGTGGTTCCCATAGTGTGATCAGATAACCCCGTCAACACCCCGAAGCGCTCTGCCAGTTCAGGAATCTGTCTTAAGTTGGCCTGATCCATGGGCGCGGGGTAACTGCTGATACAGTGAAGAAGCACCAGATCTTTACAGCCTGTGTCCCGAGCGGTTGTCACAGCTTCCTCAATCTCGGCCTCAGAGGCCATACCGGTAGACATGATCATCGGCTTACCGGTGCTGGCGACATATCGAATTAAGGGTAAATCTACTAGCTCAAACGATGCCATTTTGTAAGCAGGTGTGTTTAAACCCTCAAGTAGATCAACTGCGGTTTCGTCAAACGGAGTCGAGAATACGGTAATGCCGATCTTGCGCGCATGTTCAAACATCGCCTCGTGCCACTCGTATGGAGTTTCTGCCCACTTGTAAAGATCGTAGAGCTTAAGGCCATCCCACAGCCCGCCTTTAATCATAAAGTCAGGCGCATCGCAATCGATCGTCATGGTGTCTGCTGTATAAGTCTGCAGCTTGATTGCATCAGCACCACTACGTTTTGCTGCGTCAATCGTTTGCAGAGCGCGCTCGAGCGAACCGTTGTGGTTAGCAGACAACTCTGCAATGATATAAGGCCGCTGATCCGGCCCAATTAGTCGTCCATTGATTTTGAAATATGTCACTCGTCGCCCCTCTTGATCACGCGATACGCAACAAAAGCCTCAGCCGCTTCTAGCCCCACGCAGTGGCCACGATGTCTCGCAAGAATTTCCACATGCTCAATGCTTCTACTGTGTGGCACTGGTCGCGCTTCGGCCGAATAAGCTTCTAGCGCAGCTAGTTTATGGGGCAGGTAATTTGAGATATCAATGAAGAGTGTCGGCGAAAATGGCTGAAGCTGTGGGGTTGACCACTCAGTGGCCGACTGTACCTCAAATCCATATATCTCGCGTACGCTTGAATCGGGCAGGGGTCTGCAAGCTGTCATAGCAGCGCTATGCGTTCGCTGATGGTCAATATTTAGATCCCCATGAAAATGATTGTAAACAATTTGAGGCTTAAATTCAGCAATCTCAGCCTCGAGTTTTTGAACCAAGGTTAGCAAAGGAATACTGTCAAGCTGATTATCGGGAAACTCAAAACCTGTGACTCGGCTAATTCCAAGAATCTCGCTGGCTTTTGTTAAAGCAGCCGCTCTCAAAGCATGGTCTCCCGAAACCACACCGCTACGCGCGGTAACTCCGTCTGCCATAACGACCAAATGTACGCAATCTCCTGAGTCAGCGTGCCTCGCAATCGTGGCTCCGCAACCTAATACCTCGTCGTCAGGGTGCGCGACTACGACAAGAATATTTCTTCTCATGCTATTCCACTGTTTCTGCGCCGTATCGTAACTCGCGCTCTAATTTCATCATTTAGGATTTCCGCAAAGTCGAACTCATACCGGAAATCACCATGATCTATAAACGCTTGGGGATAGGTGGGTGCATCGAGCATTCGTATAAAGTCGTATAGGTCAGCCATGCTGCCCGACTCGGGAATAGCGCTCTCGCTTGGCGTTCGCCGCTTGAATATTATTACCTGTCCTGCTTGAAGTTGAGGGGTCGGCTCAGTGCGTACAATCCAGTCGATCGTTTCCCAGCACAAATCACCGGCACGGCGATAGATCTCCTCGGCGCGGCCAGCGAGGCTCATGGCTTTTTTCGCATATATTGGACCCGCATCCATCTCTTCGACCATGCGAAAAGCCGTCACTACCGTCTCAGTCTTTCCATCAAGAATAAGATTTTGAAGAGGGCTACCACCTCGTCCATAGGGCAAATCAGTCATATGAAAGCAGACGCACTCATAGGTATCAATAATGTTTTGGGGAATCTTCCAGTTCCAATGCAGAAAAAAATGTATCTTGTAGGCTGAGTTTGACGTAATTTTTCCACGAGCCCCTCGGGGCTAGAAACATACGCCCAATTATCTCTAACTTGTCTGGTGACAAAATTCTCAAAAGCGGACTTATGCCACGGCTTACTACTTGCGACTAAAAACCTGCTCACTTTAGGTACACACAGGCTGCGAGACAGCATAAGTAAAGATCAGGCAGTCTGTCCCTTGCATTTGCTGAAATCCCAATTTTCTGAAAACCCCTGCGCTTGCATGATTGTTCGTCTTTACGCGACCAACCAAAGAAGCATCTGCGGCTGCAATCCGAAATTCCTTGATTGCAGTATTGAGTAACTTAGCGCCAAGCCCCATTCCACGAGCGAAATTGGCAATAGAAAAGTGGATTTCCCAACTGAAGTTATCTAATTCAAATCGGACTTGCCCTACCGGCAACAGATCTTCGGTCTCAACAATATAAATCCTTACCTGGTCATCGGCCTCTAATCTTGAGAGAAACCAAGCATAATGCGTCTCAGCAGTAATACGAGACTGCTCAAAGGAGTTTTCACGAACCAGTGAATCATTCACCCAATTTAAAAGAAGTTTCTCATCGGCTGCTACTGCTGTTCTAGCCGTTAAGCTAACATTTGGCTTTATAGTAATAGCAGAGGCGACTCGATTAGTCCCGCCTCCGTCTACAACCCCTCGACATAATCCCGACCAGGACTCTATATCTTCATTAGCGGTTGCTTGTGTAATAGCGTCTCTCAACATCTCGATACTTAGCTGCTCTGCACCACCTAACCATAGGATCAAATTGGCCCTCTGTAGCGAATCGGCAACAGCTGTTTGATTCTTTGCCACCGAAACGACAATCGCGGGTAGCCCAAGACAACACCTCTCCCAAGTGGTAGCCCCACACGCCCCAATAGCGAGATCAGCCTTTGCCATGAGTGGCGCTAACGACGGCATACTTTCGTGAAGCGTGATATTCGCGTGACCCGTGACCTGAGATCGCACACTGTCTGCATTTGGGCTATTTGGGCTTATT
>JACCDO011552262.1_pt1 | contig 26937 bp, 46 predicted proteins | sample 7446101 | NCBI WGS metagenome assembly JACCDO01 (sample SAMN15323440, study PRJNA562643) | freshwater metagenome | isolation source: river surface water | place: USA:Blue River Watershed | collected 2017-08-16 | reverse complement strand
TCGTGTCCAGATTACTGAATACGATGATGGAACTAAGGACATAGTTCCTGCTCCTGAAACACCAGCAGGAGTAACAACAGATGATGTTAATAAACTGATTCAAGATGCAATCAATGCTCAAAACCAAAAATTCCAAGAGATGCTTGCTGCACAGCAGAAGGCATTGGAGACTGCTAAGGCAGAACAGATTGCAGCCCAGCGTAAGTCAGCATTTGACATCATCCGTGAGAAGTTCACACAGATGGGTATCAAGGAGGTCGGTGACGACATTGCAGCAATCTTTGCTGGCAAAGGCGTGGATCGCTTTGGTAAGGCATTCGATGAGATTCCTACAACCTCAGAAGGTTTCTACCTTCAGTTGATTAACACCAAGTCTTACTATGATCGATTCGGTAGCGTTAACGAGGCTCGTCTCAAGGCTGGCTATAAGGCACTAGATGAGAAGACAATCGTTGGTATGGAAGATGAATACCAGAAGGTATTGACTTCATACAATATGCCAACAGGTTTCTATGACCAGACACAAGATTTCCAGATGTTCCTAAAGAACAACTTAACAAATGTCGATGTAGCAAATGTTATTCAGGCATACCGTGACTTTGTAACTACTGGTACAGATTCCAATGTTCGTAAGCAACTTAAGGATCTATACGGTATCGGCGATGAGGCTATCGCCGCATACATGATTGATCCAGCAAAGGGTCAGTCAATCCTTGAGAACATTGCTGGTAAGAACATGAATACAGCAGCAGCTCTCATCGAAGGACTTACAGCAGAAGAAGCACAGATGGCTCAGGGCTATGGTGCAGGATCTCTTGGCTATGCAACTCAACGCCAGAAGTATTCACAAGTACAGCGTGAACTCCAGACAACTGGAAACCTTGCTGCTATCTATGGCGAGAACTTTGGTGCCAAGGAAGCAATCGCTGCCGAGTTCGGTGGAGATGTCCAAGCTCAGGCCCAAGCAGCACGAATCAGAGCAACCGGTGCAGCACAGTTCCAAGGAACTAGTGCAATCGGTAGAACAGCATTAAAAACTAAATCAGTTTAAGTAACAGGGTGATTGGCAATCATCCGGGTTCGAGACCCGGACACCCACTCCATCTCTAGAAATGCCGGAACTTGAGATGAGTATAAACCCGGAAGTTGGAGCCAATGCATTTCCCCGATTGCATTGTGGCCAGCGACTAACATGAAAAGGGAGTAGGACAAATGTCCAATTACGAACTGGAAGAGGATGATTTCGAACTTGATTCGAATGATGTTCTCGGTCAACTACGCAAGGCCAATAAGGCAAAAGAAAAGCAACTGAAGGAAATTCAGGAAGAGCTTTCCAATTTGCGTAAAGAAAAAAGAGAGAGAACTATCTCTGAAGTCCTCACAGCTCGAGGAGTGAATCCGAAGATTTCGGCCTTCATTCCACAGGACATCGACCTCACGGAGGAATCGTTGTCGTCATGGCTCAACGAATACGGTGATGTATTCGGTGTGTCACAAACCAACCAATCAAATCCAGCAATACCAGAAGGATTTGTAGATAATTATCAAAAGGCTCAAGCAACTCTTGACAGCGGCATTAGTGCTGATCGTCAACAGATGATTGAAGCCCAGATGGCAGAGGCCGCTGCAAAGGGGCCAGATGCACTCAAGCAATTATTTGCAGAACTAGGTAAGGCTGGGTACTAACTCAGAAAGGCGGTAGCCATAAATGGCAACCACTCAAATCTCTGGTGTTGGCAACCTCGTAGTCAATGCATATGACACATATGTAAGAGCTGCACTCCGCTCACTTCCTGTCATGCGTTCAGTTGCTGATGTTCGACCAGTTGCACTTACCAACCCGGGAACTACTCTCAAGTTTGCAGTTTATGCTAACTTGGCAGCAGCTACCACAGCTTTAACTGAAACATCCGATGTAACACCAGTTGCATTGGCAAACCCATCACAGGTAACAGTTACTGTTACTGAATACGGTAATGCTGTTGAGCAGACAGAGAAGGTTAACCTAGCTACCTTCTCATCTATCGACACCATGATCGGTGATGCAATCGCTTACAACGCTGCTGATACTTTGGATCAGCTTGTTGCTACAGCATTAACAGGTGGAACTGTTGTTAAGTACGGTGGAAGCCGTACATCAACAGCTACACTTACAGCTACAGATGTTCTTTCAACAACAATGCTTCGTAAGGCACAGACAACACTTCTTGAGTCAAACGCTCAGCCTCGTGTTGGCGACCTTTACACATTGTTCATCCACCCACGCCAAGCTTTCGACCTTCGTGCCGAGACAGGCTCAGGCGGATTTGTGGACATCCACAAGTACACAACTGAAAATGTTGGAAACCTCCTTACAGGCACCATTGGTGTCCTTGAAGGATTCCAAGTTGTTCAGACATCTCGTGTACCTTCAGGTGCAGACGGTGCATCTTCAGCAACTGTTTACAAGGCAGTTGCAGTTGGTAAGGAAGCCCTTCTTGAGGCTAATGTCTACGATGTACAAACAGTCGTAGCTCCTCAGATCGACATCCTTCGCCGTAAGTCAGCACTCGGCTGGAAGTACTTCGGTGGCTGGGGCATCTTCCGTGATGCAGCAGTTTGCCGTTTGGAAACAGGCGGATCTGCTCTCTAAGAGAGCTTTAGTTGAGGGGGGTGGGGCAACCTGCCCCCCTCTCTATCAAAAGGAGAATCATGGCAAGTTATACATTTTACCCACCGCAGGTAATGGAAGGTTATCCATTAGCAGACAAGTGGTGGCGTAGAGTCGTATCCCAGCGAGGGGTTGCTGTGCTTATCAATGACGGTGTTCTGTCTCTATCTCGAGCAGTCACCGAAGATGAACTTAACGAATATGATTATGTGTTCCTCGGTGGGCGAGGTCACATTGTGAACGAAGCTACAAAGGATATTCTTGTAGCTCAAGGATTTCCAATCAGGACTCAGGCTCAAGCCGACTCCGATTCGAATATAGCCCATAATGGATTTTTGGTGGAGATAGTTTAATGGGATGCAGAACAGGTTGCCCTACTCAGGATCACAAGAACTGGGGAGAATGTCTTCGTCAGTCAGGTCTACAAGTAAATACAGGAGATGCCAACAGTTCTCGGTTGATGTCTCAGAAGAAGTGGGATGCAGAACTAAATGCATACAAGTCAGCAATCGATCAAGGTATCGAGCCAGCGACTACAAACATGAAGGATATTCGTGGTGCAGTTGAGTTGAGCAATATAGCCGGTAAGGCGTTCGACTCAAGCACTAACTCATTTAAGGACTGACATGACAACCATCATTGGGATTCAAGGCAAGGGCTGGGGTTTGATAGCAGCCGAATCCCTGATAGTTGGGGCAGATCAAAAGTTCATAGCTACCGGTATGGATAAGGTAGTTGAGAAAGGCGAGTATGTCTTTGCCTTTGCTGGCGATGCAATCGCCGGCGACATAGCGTTACACAGTTGGAATGCTCCTAAGATTCCTCGAGGTGTGAACCTCGATAAGTTTATGATGACAGACATCTTGCCATCATTAAAGCAAGCGTATGTTGATTACGGATACGACCCAGCACCTAAGACTGCTGATAATGATCCAAAGGATGGGGCTGGATTCGATGCCCTACTTTGTATCAAAGGAAAGATTTACCAGATAGATAATGATTTCTCTTGGGTAAGAGATGATCGTGGAATCTATGGAGTTGGATCCGGTGGATCCTATGCACTTGGTTCGTTGGCCAGAGCAACACTATCTCCAACAAATACAAGAACAGCAGCTAACGAAGCTCGTAAGGCAATAGAGATTTCCATCTCGTTTGATATAAACAGCGGTGGGAAAGTCAAGGTCATAACTCAGAGGGAGAAGCAAATGCCAAAGGTCGGAAAGAAAGAATTTCCTTACACAGCTAAGGGTATGAAAGATGCCAAGATGGAAGCGAAGAAGTCTGGCAAGCCAATGATGAAGGCTGTTAAGAAGTCTTCTAAGAAGAAGGGCAAGTAAATGTCAGTAAAGGGTGAAAAGTACAAGTCAGCCGCCATGAAAAAGAAGCACGAAAAAATGGAAGGCAAGAAAGAACGCATGATGGAGTATGGATCAAAAAAGAAGGCTATGCCTAAGAAAATGGGCAAGAAGAAGTAAATGGCTGAGAAGAAAGATCCTCGGCTAAAAAGAGCCGGTGTATCCGGCTTTAACAAGCCAAAGAAAACTCCATCACATCCAACCAAGTCTCATGTAGTGGTTGCAAAGGTTGGAGACAAAGTGAAGACAATTCGCTTTGGACAACAAGGTGTATCTGGCGATAAGAAGCCAACAGCACGACAAGCATCATTCAAAGCTCGTCATGCTAAGAACATTGCTAAGGGCAAAATGTCAGCAGCCTACTGGGCAGATAAGGTGAAGTGGTAATGAAGAAGAAAGCATTCTGGGATACGAAGAACCCGAAGAAGAAATCAACACCACTTACACCTGCTCAGAAAGCCAAGGCTAAGGCAATGGCTAAGAAAGCTGGTCGCCCATATCCAAACCTTGTGGATAACGCAGCAGCAAAGAGAAAGGCTAAGTAATGGCAACAGGCACTAACGGAAGTACACTTAAGGCTGAACTCAATCGCCTTGCTAACGGTGGCACCTATCCTGCTATCCAGTCTTATGTTGGTATGGCACAAGCTGCAAACACTTGGGCTGGAACCACAGGATTAGATCTAGTTGGTGCATTAAATGCCAAGGCCGGTAACACTCGACCTAATTACAAAGACCTTCGTGGTGTCTGCAATCAGTTAGGCAGCACGACAGACTTGGCTCCTGCGGCAGCCTTGAGAGCGGTGAGTTCATGACAACAACATTTAACGAACTTGTAGAACGAGTTCTTGGACAGATCCAGAGCTATGGCTCTCAGCAGGAAACTGCTACTTGGATCAACCAATCTGGTGGTATTGCCACCACTACAGCCACAGACTTCATCGTGAACGAGACTGCCCAGATGGGCCGAGGTCTCATCGAGGTTGGCGATGAACTGATGTATGTAGATCGTACAGACAACCTAACCAAGCAGGTCTATCTTGCCCCTTGGGGTAGGGGTTTTAGAGGCACCACAGCCTCTACAGCGGCCAATCAGACCAAGGTTGTGATTGCACCTCAGTACCCACGATTCATGGTCAAACAGGCCATTAACGACACTATTCAGGCTGTCTACCCAGAACTCTTTGGAGTAGGCACCCACACCTTCAGCTTCAACTCAGCCGTGACTACCTACTCACTACCGGCTGCTGCTGACTATGTACTCAATGTAAAGTGGCAGACCATTGGATCAACCAAGGAATGGCTCAATGTCAAGCGATATGACACAGACAAGACAGCCAATACTTCAATCTTTACCAATGGCAAGTCAATCAATATCTTTGACACCATCGATCCGGGCAGAACTGTTCAGGTTATCTATGCCAAGGCTCCCTCAGTATTGACCTCTGGCTCAGACATCTATGAGACTGTGACTGGTCTTCCATCATCTACTATCGATGTGATTACCTACGGAGCTATTGCTCGACTCATCGTTGGACTAGATGCTGCACGAGTACCTGCTCAGTCAGTAGAAGCAGACATGATGGATCAGTCAAAGCCTCTCGGCTCAGCTACATCTACTGCTCGTTTCTACCTTGGTCTATACCAGCAACGACTACAGCAAGAAGCTGCTGGACTCCGAGATCTTTATCCACCACGACTCCACTATACGAGGTAACCAATGGCCCAGAAAAGATACTACGCCTCAACAGCAAAACAGGCATCGCTATCAACTGCAATCGATAGCGTTGTAACTTCAATCACCCTTGACTTGGTTACTGGTTTTCCAAGCAACTACCCTTACACCTTGGTTATCGATCCAGATACCAACAAGGAAGAGTTAATCAGCGTTACCTCATCTGGTGGCGGAACCACACTCAATGTTTCTCGTGGTGCAGACTCGACCTCCAATGTGGCTCACTCTGCTGGTGCAACGGTTCGCCATGTGGTTTCAGGTCAGGACTTCAATGAGTTCTCTGCTCACATTGGATCAGTAGCATCTCCAACTACATCTGGTGTTCACGGTATTACAGGTGATGTTGTCGGTACATCTGATACCCAGACTCTTACTGGCAAGACTCTTACATCTCCAATCATCGATGGTTCAGGAATAATCTTTGAAGGTGCAACTGCCGATGCTTATGAGACTACCCTTACAGTTACAGATCCAACGGCAGACCGAACAATCACTCTACCTAACGCAACCGGTACAGTAACTCTTGATGGAGTTGCATCCACACTTTCATCAAAGACAATCACAAGCGGAACCTTGGGTTCCGATCTTGCTGCCGGAACTTACAAAATCACAGGTCTTGGAACTCCATCTGCTAATACAGATGCTGCTACCAAAGCTTATGTAGATACCCAGATTTCTAATCTGGTTGATGCGGCTCCGGGTGCTTTGGATACTCTTAATGAGTTGGCTGCTGCCATCAATGATGATGCAAGCTTCTCAACCACAGTAACCAACTCGATTGCTACCAAGGTTGCCAAGGCTGGTGACTCAATGACTGGTGCATTGTCGATGGGTAATAACAAGATTACAGATCTTGCTACACCTACATCGTCTACCGATGCAACCAATAAGTCATATATCGATACCCTTTATGGATCAACTACATCGGCTGCCGCTTCAGCAACATCTGCTGCTAACTCAGCATCTGCCGCATCTACATCAGCATCTAGTGCTTCAACATCAGCCTCATCGGCTGCTACCTCTGCTTCATCAGCGGCGACAAGTGCATCATCTGCGGCTACATCGGCAACATCTGCTGCATCTAGTTACTCATCAGTAATCGGATTAACCGGTGCAGGGATTGTCCGTGATATGGGATCTATTACAGATGCCGATACAACATCGACCACCTACATCAACATTGCAACTATCGCTGCATCGGCAGCGACATCTGCTACAAGTGCAGCAACCTCAGCAAGCTCAGCATCTACCTCTGCATCATCTGCTGCTACATCTGCCTCTAGTGCATTGACATCAGCTTCTAGTGCAAGTAGTTCAGCATCGAGTGCAGCAACATCTGCATCCTCTGCTGCAACCTCTGCTACCTCTGCGGCTAACTCAGCAACTGCTGCTGCTAGTGCAATTCAAGCAGTTCTGTTTGATGCTAAGGGTGACTTGATTGTGGCATCTGCTGCTGACACAGCAGCTCGATTGGCAGTTGGAACAGATGGCTATCTTCTTACTGCATCATCTACAGCAACTTATGGAGTTACTTGGGCAGCCGCTCCAGTAAGCCTTCCATCCCAGACCGGTAACTCTGGAAAGTATTTAACAACCGATGGATCGACAGCATCATGGGCAACCATTACTACCGACCCATTGACAGATATATTCATGATGATGGGAGCATAAGATGCCTAGTTCATTTGCAGTACAACAGCGTAGAGGCACAACAGCACAGCACTCTACATTTACAGGTCTTCTTGGCGAGATCACAGTTGATACCGACAAGAAAACTATCGTGGTTCACGATGGTTCAACGGCTGGTGGAATACCATTAGCCAAAGCTTCTGAAGCCGGTGGGGCTTTAGATCCGTTTCTACTCATGGGAGCATAAAACATGGCATACAAAGTATTGGGTCGTAAAGCTGCCGCCGCTACAACTGCGGAAGAGCTTTACGCAACACCTTCATCTTCAGCAGCGGTAGTATCAACTATCGTTGTTGCTAATCGTGCAGCATCAGCAAAGACATATCGCATTGCAGTTAAGCCAGCAACAGGTACAACCTTAGCTAACGAACACTATCTTGCATACGATGTTGCAATCGCTGCAAATGATTCAACAGCTTTAACTCTTGGAATTACACTTGCTGCTGGCAATGTAATTGTTACATACGCATCATCTGCTGATCTAACATTCACAGCATTTGGTTCTGAACTAGCAGCTTAATTAACCGAAAGGCTTAACCTTCATGGCAATATCACGATTTAGCGATTCATCCATTGCTAATGGATTTCCTAAATATCAATCATTTAATGCTGCAATAACTGTTGAGTATCTTGTAGTTGCAGGTGGAGGTGGAGCCGGTGGTTACAATTCAGCAGGTGGAGGTGGAGCCGGTGGTTATCGATCTAGCGTAATTGGAGAATCATCAGGTGGTGGGGCAAGTGCTGAATCTGTATTACTTCTAAAGAAAAATACTTCTTATACTGTAACTATTGGTGCTGGTGGAACTGGAACTCTTGGAGATTCTTCTGGAAGTCCAGTAACAAGTGGAACTGATTCTGTATTTTCAACTATTACATCTATTGGTGGCGGTAAAGGTGGCCATAACCAACTGGGTTCACCTGCACCTGCATCTGGTGGTTCTGGTGGAGGGTCTCGTGGTACAGGAACACCGGGAACTGATGCGAATGCAACAGGTGGTGCAGGAACCACAGGTCAAGGATATAAAGGTGGAGACTCTGGAACCACTTGGTACACCAATAACTATCCCGGTGCAGGTGGTGGCGGTGCTGGTGCAGCTGGTGCAAACTTATCAAGTAACTCAGTAGCAACTGCTGGCGGTATAGGCGTACAAAGTTCTATTACTGGAACTGCAACCTACTATGCCGGTGGTGGTGGTGGTTCTGCACAAGGTGGAGGAACATCTGCTTCTGGTGGTCTTGGTGGTGGCGGAAACGCCGGTAACGGTGCAACTGGAAGCTACCCGGGATCAAATGGAACTGCCAACACAGGTGGTGGTGGTGGTGCTGGTAATACTGCAACAGGTGGTAATGGTGGTTCTGGAGTAGTGATTATTCGTGCATTAAATCCAGCCGCAACAACTACTGGTTCTCCAACATATACAACATCTGGTTCATATCACATATATAAATTTACTGGAGATGGGAGCATCACCTACTAATGTCTATTCGTAAATTTTCTACATCTTCTATTAAAAGTGGAACCAAGTCATCCAAAATTTGGGATCAAACAACCTTTCTTCCAATAACAACAGAAATTTTAGTTGTTGCCGGTGGAGGCTCTGGAGGATATGACAGAGGTGGTGGTGCTGGTGCAGGTGGTCTTTGCTATCACTCTGGAAAAACCTTATATAAATCAACTGCATACACAGTTACTGTAGGTGCAGGTGGTGCAACTCAAACTGGATACAGTCAAAATTATCCCGGACTTAATAGTGTTTTTTATGACATAACAGCTATCGGCGGTGCAAACGGAACATCTGGAAATGGTGCTGGTGTAAATGGTGGTTCTGGATCTGGTGGTGCTGGTAATACTTCCTTTGGTATATCTACACAAGGAAATAGCGGTGGTGCAACTGGATACGGAAATTCTGGTGGTGCTGGTGTAAGTAGCGGATCAAATTCCAACGGTGGCGGAGGCGGTGCCGGAGCTGCTGGTGGTTCTGGTTCATCTGGTCAATCTGGTGCAGGTGGAGCAGGAAAAAATACTTGGTCTACTTGGGCTACCGATACATCATCAGGTGCTAGTGGTTACTATGCTGGAGGCGGCGGAGGCGGTGCTTACCGTGATACAAGTCCACAGGCAGCAGCAGGTGCTGGCGGAGCCGGCGGCGGTGGTGGTGGTGGTGTTGGCAATGGTGGAGCTGGAACAGCAGGAACAGCAAATACTGGTGGTGGTGGCGGCGGAGGATCTAACTCACCTCAAGGAAATGGTGGTGCTGGTGGATCCGGAATCGTTATACTAAAAATTAGTGGTTCAATAACAGCAGCATCAACTACTGGTTCGCCAACTCGTTATGAAACTGGTGGATATACTTATTACAAGTTTACAGGTGATGGAACAATTACCTTCTAAGGAGAAATAAATGGCACATTTTGCAAAACTAGATAATGACAATAAAGTCATTGCTGTTCATGTTGTAAACAATGATGTTATCACCATTGATGGTGTTGAGTCAGAGCAGTTAGGAATTGACTTTTTAACAGATCTTTATGATTATTCATTATGGAAGCAAACTTCATATAACGGTTCAATGCGTAAAAATTATGCTGGTATAGGAATGAAATACGATGAAACTCGTGATGCTTTTATTCCCCCACAGCCTTTTGGTTCTTGGACTCTCAATGAAGATACTTGCCAATGGGAGCCACCTATTCCTTATCCAACAGATGGAAAGTATTATGGATGGTTTGAACCAAACCAACAATGGATTGAAATTACTGGCCCACAGGCTTAGTTTGAAACAGGGGCAGTTTTGGGAGTGTTCTCGCCCAATGTCGTAAGTAAGAACTCTCAATAATTTTCTATAAGGAGTAGGCGTGGTATTAAAGCAATCCAAATCCCCGGATATTACGGAGACAGTTATCCTCGACCTCACAGGTCGAAGCTCTCAATACTACGATCCAAATACTTACGCTTTTGATGTTGCTATTGGTGGCTTGCCATTCTTGCTTAACATCAACGACACCACTCCGTATCGTAGATCTACTGCACGATGGAAGTATGAGCGTGTTGACCAAGCTCGTGAGCCGGGTGAGCAGACCCTTGACTCAGGTCTATGGGTCAGGTCTCAGACATCATTCCACCTTGGTGAAGGTATTCAGTATCAGGAAGCACTAGAAGGTAACACAGAACAACTACGCTTCCGTTACTACACAGGTACTGGCATCGACCCTTGGACTCCCGGTGAAATCAGTCTTCTTAAGAAGACAACCAAATTATACCCAGCGGCAACAAGCTCATCTGCCAAGGTAATCTCACTACCTGCCACTATCAACGGTACTGATTATGTATTACACATTGATTGTGCAGCAGCTTCTGGATCATCAGTTCGAGTAGCTAAAGTAGCAGCAGACGGCACGGCAACATCACTCGTGCTTGGATCTACTTTATCTACTGCAATTCTTGCAGCAGAGACAGACGGAACATCTCTAGTAATTGTTACAGCAACCAATGTATACGACTACGATCTAACAGCAGGAAGCCCTACTCTTCACGATCACTACACAATCAATACAGCAAACGCTACATCTGCTGTTATCAAGTATGTAAAGAATCGATTTATGCTTGGTATCAGTTATGTAACCGGTACTTCGCCTATTGCTGCTGTATATGAACTCTTGTTTGCATCTCACGGAACATCAACCAACCTATCGACAGTAACTGCTGTTGCCAATACAACAACAGTACCTATTGGTTGGATCTGGTCTAGCATCGCCGAAGGTCGTGGAGCAATCTATGTTGCAGGTTATGCTGGAGATAAGTCTGCAATCTTTAAGATTCAACCAGACTCAACTGGTGCATTGGGAGCTGCTGTATCTGTAGCAGACATCCCTCGAGGAGAAACAGTCCGTGCATTGTTTGGATACCTTGGCACCTACCTTGCCATTGGTACTTCTCGTGGTGTTCGTGTAGCTGCTATTGCTGACGATGCAACCATCGTTTATGGCCCACTAATCTTCAACGCAACCAACCCAGTTCTCGCCTTTGCGGCTCGAGACTCTTACATCTATGCAGGTGTTAAGGCTGGTATTGGTGGAGCATCTGGTATCTACCGTATCTATCTAGGTCAGTTACTCGATGATGGTTCATACCCATACGCTACAGATATTGTGGCTGCCGGTACTACTGGATCAGTAGATGCAATGGGATTCTTCCCATCATCTGCCCAACTATTTTTCTCTGTATACGGTAGCGGAACATGGCTACAACACGCTACAGATCTAGTCGAAGAAGGAACCCTGACAACTGCAACAGTTAACTGGGGAACTCTAGAGAAGAAAGCATGGAAGCGTGTCCGTGTAGAGACAGATACCCTTCAAGGAAACATAGAAGTCTATGCCGATGCTATTGAAGGCCGTACTCAGATTACAACTCTTACAACTAACAATGCATACAACACAGACTTTGACTTGTCTGCTGCCTACCCAACAACTCAGGTCAATGGCCAGTTAGCCTTTACCTTATATCGCAATGCATCTGATGCAACCAAGGGTGCAGAACTTAAGGGTTATGCAATCAAGGCTATCCCAAGCCCTACTCGATCAAGACTTATCCAACTCCCATTGATGTGTTATGACTTCGAGACAGATCGTAGAGATGTCCGATATGGCACATTAGGTGGGGCCAAGCTACGACTATCAGGACTTGAAACAATCGAGTCTTTGGGTGCAACCGTACTTGTGCAGGACTTTACATCCGGTGAAAACTTCGATGCTGTTATCGAAGAGATTGCCTTTACCAGAATGACACCACCTTCTCGTACATACGAGAACTTCGGTGGCATCATTACCATTACTATGAGAACGGTAGTTTAATGTCAGCAGTTGATTGGGCAGGATTGATTGTTGCTGTTATGACAGTAGCGGCAGGATTTGTTGGGGCAGTACGGTGGTTGGTTATGCACTACCTTGCCGAGCTTAAACCCAATGGTGGCTCAAGTCTCAAGGATCAGGTCAATGCCCTACAAGTAAAGGTAGACTTGATCTATGACCTCATCACAGCAAAGCGGAAGTAACTACCCTAACTGGTTTAACATTTATGCCAAGGATTATTTCATCCGGCATCTACAGGAATTCAAGGGTAAAGAAAACCTAGCCTTCCTACAGATAGGCGTATTCACCGGTGATGCAAGTGTGTGGCTACTAGAGAACATACTTACTGGCGAAGGTTCTGTACTTGTCGATGTAGATACATGGCAGGGATCTGACGAGAAGGTTCATCATGAGATGGACTTCTCTGATGTTGAAAGAACCTACGACAATAAGTTAGAAGGCTACGACAATGTAGCCAAGTGCAAGATGAACAGCATTGAATTCCTTGCTACTACTGACGATAAAGATTATTACGACTTCATATACATCGATGGAGACCATACAGCAGAGGCTGTATTTAGAGATGCCAGCCTAGCTTGGAGAGCATTAAAGCCCGGCGGCATCATGGCGTTCGATGATTATCTATGGGAGTTACATCTCCCTATCAACCTTAGACCACAAGCGGCCATCGATCTATTCCTCACCTTGATGAAGGATCACATAACTTTATTAGGAAGCGGTTCCCAAGTATGGATAAGAAAAGAGTACGAAACCTCTTAGCAGTATTCTTCTTAGTAACAGGAACATCTTTCTGGGTAATACCAAATGCAAATGCAAACGATACTTGGCAAGCATCTAATGGAAATGTAAGCGGTAACTCAGTTCAGTTTGATTATCGTGGCGGTTCTGCCACATACACAGCATCTGTTCCAGAAGGTTCAACAGTTACACTCACAATCAACAACACTATTGCAAACTGCATTGGCACTTGCACTCCTATTGCTGACAACTGGAGTGCTTCAATCAATGGTCAAAGTACTAGCGGTAATACAATAGAGCAGACCAGCATAACAACAACTGTTTCAGGTCAACTAACTATCAATGTTTCTGGTATAGATGCAGGATTTTGGGGCGGATGGTATGGCCCAATCTTTACTGTTTCGATTAGTTCTCCTGCTCCTCAACCAACTCCGTCTCCGACTCCGGAACCAGTTCCATCTCCGAGTCCAACACCGACTCCAACTGAGACCGCAACTCCTTCTCCCGAGCCAACGCCAGAGCCAACTCCTTCACCGTCTCCAGCTCCGACTCCCGAACAGAGTCCAACTCCTGTGCCAACTCCTTCAATGACTCCTGCGACTGAGCCAAGCCCGACTCCAACTCCTGAAGCTTCCGCTTCTGCGGAGCCGACCCCTGAACCCAGCCCACAACCAAGCCCGACAGAAACCCAAACGCCAGAGCCAACACCACAGCCATCTGCTGATCCATCTCCTACTCCTTCCCCTGATACCTCAACGGCTGTAAACCCTGTTCCAGCCCCTGTAGAGCCTACTCCTGCTCCGGCTCCAGAACCTCAACCATCTCCTCAACCTGTACCAGATCCGGTACGAGAGCCAGAACCGGTGCCGGTTCCTGCTCCTCAGCCAGCTCCTCTTCCTCAGCCAAACCCAATTCCAGAGCCAGTTCCAGCACCTCAGCCCGAACCTGCTCCATCTCCAGAGCCGTTACCCGAACCACCTGCTCCAGAGCCTGAACCACCAGCCCCAGAACCCGAAGCAATTCCGGATCCTGCCCCTGAGCCAGAGCCTGTTCCAGAGCCAGAGGTAGTTCCTGATCCACCAGCTCCTGCACCTGAGCCTGAACCTCCATTACCGGTTGAACCTCAGCCAGAGCCAGAACCTGAACCTGCTCCAGAGCCTGTGACAGAACCTAATGAACCTACGCAACCTGAGCCTCCTGTTGTAACACCTGAAATAAATGTTACACCTGATGTGGTCGTACTCACAGACGACACGGATCTTGAATCATTGGATCCAGAGACTCCTATTCAGTTGGAGAACGGTGTCGTTCTTACTGCTGAAGTTGTTGTTGCACTTGAACTATTTGATAACCCAGCAGAACTTCTTACTGAGATCTTCACAGATCCAGAGCAAGTTCTCACAGCACTCTCGAACATAGGTGCAGACCTATCCCCAGAGGTTCGAGAAGAAGCTGAGAAAGTAATTGTTTCAGCAATCATTGCAGGAAACATAGCAACCCAAGCAGCGGCAGGAGCCGCAGCTACAGCAGCTTATAGGAGGAAACCATGAAGTCTTTCTTCTCAGACATAGCCAATCAACTATGGACACTTCTCGGAATGTTCATTGCTTGGGTGGTACTAGAAGGATCAGCAAAGACAGTAGTTGGCTACGCAATCATTCTATCCCTGATTGTCTGGTCAGTTACATTCAAGTTAAGACAAGATGAGGATGAGTAAATGGATACATTGAAAAGCATAATTATGAGAATCGTTGCAGTAATTGCAGCGGAATCTCTCGGTGTCATCGGTGCAGGTTCTCTCGTTGGAATCGAAGTATGGCAAGCAGCAGTCCTTGCCGGTGCATTGGGTGCAGCTCGAGTCCTCGAAGCCTTAGCCCGGTTCTATCTAGCAGATGGCAACCTAACATCAGAAGAAATCAACGAAGCCTTTGCCAAGGTGGATAAGAAAGCGAGTTAATCATGGGTCAGAGAGCAGACTTTATTGCAGTAGCAAAGGGCGAACTCGATGTGATCGAAGGCCCAAAGGATAACGAGACCAAGTACGGAGCCTTTACTAAGGCTAACTTCCTACCTTGGTGTGGTTCATTCGTGATGTGGTGTGCCAACGAGGTTGGACTAAAGATCCCTAACTGTGTATCCACAGTAGCCGGAGCCACAGCCTTCATGAAGAAGGGTCAATGGGAGAAGGCAAGCGATGAAGCGACCCCTCTACCCGGAGACATAGTGTTCTTTGACTTCCCTAACGATGGGGTAGATCGAATCTCCCATGTCGGTATCGTGGTTAAAGACAACGGTGATGGTACCGTTACCTGTGTTGAGGGCAATACAGCCCCTGACAAGAAAGGCGACCAACGCAACGGTGGACAAGTCTGCCTAAAGGTTCGAGCCTTCAAGAAGAAGAATGGATCAAAGCTACGCCGGTCACAAGCTGTGACAGTTGTTGGTTTTGGTAAGCCAGTCTTCAAGTCATAAGTCCAAAGGAGGACAGATGAAGATCAATTTCTTTAGTAAGAACCCAGCCGCATGGGCTGGTCTTATCCAAGCTTTGGTTGCAGTAGTAGCAACTTATGCTGACATTCCGCAGGAAGCAGTACTTGCTTTCATTGCTGCTGCTACAGGTCTTTCTTTCAAGGCACAGAAGATTGAAAACCAAAAGACAGAAGCTGCACTCTGGACAGATCCAGAGGATGTCGAAGACTTAGATTAAACGATTAGCAAACTAGATGGGGCTCCTTCGGGAGCCCCTCTTTTTTGTTGCCTAAAATAGGGTTGCTAGTGTGATGCATCTTGACCCCTATTAGACACGCTCCCTTGTTCTTTCAGCGTGTTGTCATGACAGAGGCAGCACTAGCAAAATCTAATAACTACACCGGCAGAAGAGCTTTAAGAAATGCCCCCCTACCCCCCATAAAAAAACTTATGGTTGGTCAGGTGCTACACCGTATAGTGTCGCCTTGAAGTTTCTGCCCCACCTCTTTCGAGGTAGGAAAAAGATAACACGACACTCCGACCTACGCAAAATGGCCGAATACTTGTCAGTCCTGTGTGTCACACTTAAGCCATGAACGAGAAGCTTGTAGAGGTAGACACCATCTATGCACAGATGGCTGAGTTCTCAGATCGTTCATTCCGGCCTCACCCTTGGGTAATGGGATTTGCCTATGGTAAAGACGGAGCAATATCTGTATGGTGGGATCACGCTTACGAGTCTACGAAGTATCAACTAGCAAAGTTTGATTTGGTTGATTGGATGCACGAGAATGATTTCATTGCAGACACAATGGTTAACCTAGTGCCATTGCCCGAGGAAAAGAATTTGATTATGCCCGGACTAATGATTACTTGGAAACCACTCGATGGAGAAGCGAAGATCTCCAAACTGGCGGAGCAATACATCAAAGGACTACAGAATGTTACTTAAAGAATTCTATATCGATAACTTCATAAAGCGGATTGATGCAGCTAAGAAACCATCTGACTCAGATATATCCGATGCATGGAATGCAGGACTTAACAAAGCAATTCACATACTCGAGCAGATCAAGGAAGAATCACACAATGCCACACAGCAATAAAGAAACCTTATCCATTGCATGGTGTGACAATGGTGTTGCAGATGGCAAGTTCACAGAAGGACTTGTCTACACACTATTGATGGCACCTACTGTTGGTGTTCCAATAAACAATGCAATGCGAGTCAAAGGTAATCAGATCTCTAGGCAACGCATGGAGTTGTTTAATCTCTGGGCAGATAAAGCACAGACTGATTGGCTACTTTGGGTTGATTCAGATATTGTCCTAACCAAAGAAGTTCTTAAGCTTCTATGGGAGACAGCAGATAAACATCATCGACCAGTAGTTACTGGTGTTTACTTTGTGTGGAAAGACAGCATCAATAATTTACCGGTGCCAATGCCTACGATCTTCAGAGATGGCAGAAGCAAGTACGAGATTGAATACATCCACCCACTACCTGAGAATCAAGTCATTGAGATTGACTCTGCCGGCTTTGGTTGTGTACTCATGCACAAGTCAATCATCCCTAAGATGAGAGAGAAACACCCTGATATTAGCTTCTTCCACGAGAACGATTTGACGGAAGACCGGTTCATCGGGGAAGATATTATCTTCTTCAAGCTTCTGAAAGAAGCAGGTGTGAAAGTCCATGCACACACAGGTGCATTGGTTACACACATGAAGACGATACCTTTTGATATTTCATACTACGCATTATTCTGGACTGCATATAACCAAGCAGCAGAGTTGAAAGCAAAGGAGGAACAGCCAAGTGAGTGAGATCAAAGATCTATTACTGAATGTATTGCGAGCAAAAGATGCAAGTAAATCTCGTAGTACTCAGGTACAGATAGGGCCATCAGAACTTGGTGGCTGTTCACGCAAGGTTTGGTTTCGGTTAAATGGACAAGCCGAAACAAACGACAACGAACTCAAACTAGCAGCCATCATGGGAACTGCCATCCACGCAGAGATTGAGAAGTCAATCGAAGCTTTAGATCCTGAAGGCAAGAAGTATCTAGTTGAGACCGAGGTCGAATACAATGGAATGAAAGCCCATATAGATTTATTCATTCCTGAAACTGGTGCAGTCGTTGACTGGAAGACAACAAAGATAAAGAATCTAAGTTACTTCCCATCACGCAACCAGCGTTGGCAAGTTCATACATATGGCTACTTGTTGGAGAAGAACGGTTACAAAGTTAAGACCGTAAACTTGTGTGCCATAGCCCGGGATGGTGATGAACGAGATGTGAAAGTTCATACTGAAGACTACGATCCAACCATTGCAGAGGAAGCATTGGATTGGCTCGAGAGTATTAAGGAAGTAACCCAAGCACCTCCTCCTGAAAAGGATGCCAGCTACTGTCAGTTCTATTGCAAGTTCTACGATCCTTCTGGGGAGTTGGGTTGTACTGGACTAAAAAAAGAACTTACTAAACCCTCGGAAGTCGAAATTCTAGATACTGAGGTGGACAGCAATGCCTTGTTGTTCTTACAGTTAGGAAACCAGATCGATGATCTGGAAGCGAAGCGTGAGAGTCTTCGAGCTTCACTCGAAGGCATCTTCGGTAGAACTAGAAGTGGGGTCGACATCAGTTGGACAACTGTTGCAGGTCGTGCATCTATCGATGAGAAGGAAGTAGAGAAACTCTTGGGCTTCGTACCTAAAAAACCAGCCGGCAAAGAATCAGTCCGGTTAAACATCAAACACACTAAGGAGAAATAAGATGGCCGAACTAGGCTTTCAAGTATCTACAAAGACGGCAGATGGAACAATCTTCGTCATTGCAGATGCAACATACTCTGGCTTCACACAGAAATTAGCTGAAGCCTTAGATCCAAGTGGTGCCGAGTCACTACTACAGTCAATGGCACGAGCCTTCTCAGGCAACCAGCCAATGAATACACAACAGATTGCACAAGCATTCAACGCAACTGTTATCACTCCACCACAAGATGCATGGGGTCAACCAGCGAATGTTGCACCAGCATCAAACGGCCCAGTCTGTAAGCATGGAGAATCTGCAAAGCTAGTACCTGCCGGAACATCAAAGACAACTGGAAAGCAATACCGTGCTTTCTACGCTTGTCAGCGACCACAGGGCCAGCAATGCGACTTCAGAGCAAACGCTTCTTAATGTCGTTGGTGTTGCCGGGTAAGCCTTCTTACCCGGCATACACCGGCACCGAAGCCTGTGCATCAATAGGTAGCGAACACTATTGCACAGAGGAACGAGACTTCACTCATTATGAAACGCTTCGTAATGCGTGTGCCACTTGCCCACTCCTTGAAAGTTGTTTCAACTGGGCATTACATAATGAAGACTTCCACTTTTGGGGAGGATCTTCTGCAATAGAACGGAGAATCATCCGTCACGAATTAAAGCTTGAACGAAAGAGGAGTGTTGCAGCCTAATGTTGAACTTACTACAAGCAGTTCACAGTACGAACTCCTCTGCTAAACCCTTACCTGATGTATGGGAAGGCTTACGCCGACAAGGTATGCGATTCCGTCAGTCACAGTTGTGTCTTATCGCAGGTCAACCTAACTCAGGTAAGAGTTTGATGGCGTTGGTATACGCCTTGAAGACTGGGGTACCAACCCTGTACTTCTCGGCGGATACCGACCCCATTACTCAGATGTTTAGAACAGTTGCAGGATTAACTGGATTACCTCAACAACAGGTAGAGACATACTTAGATGCAGACTCACATTACTTCGACCCATTGCTGGCAGAGAGAGGCTCACATATTAAGTGGGTCTTTGATCCATCGCCGGACATTGATTCGATAGAGCTAGAGATCCTTGCTTATGGCGAGGTCTATGGCATGGCACCTGCATTGATTGTCATTGATAACTTGATGAACTGTGTCTCTGTTACTGGTGAAGAGTGGTCAGGGATTAGAGCAATCATGTCTGAACTACACCATGTTGCACGAAAGACTGGAGCTTGTGTTCTTGCACTAACTCACATGAGTGAAGCAGGAACTGGAGATCCAAAGATGCCAGCACCACGCCGAGCAATCCTCGGTAAGGCATCTCAACTTCCATCGATGATCTTATCTATTGCAATGAACCCTGAGTATGGAGAGTTCAGAGTGGCAGCAGTTAAGAATAGATTCGGTGAACACTCGGCAGATGCATCTAACTTTGTAACTCTGGGTATCGATCCATCGAGAGTACAGATAGCAGATAGAGATGCACAAGGCATGGCTGACATAAGACCGGGGGTGAACTTCGTTGGACTCCAAGCAATCTCGGGCCAATAAAAGAAAGGGTACTGGTTGGGAAACAGATCTAGTTGATTACTTTAGAGATAAAGAATTCTCTCCGGTTGAAAGACTAAGACTGTCCGGTACTAGCGATGAAGGTGATCTCTGGTTGTGGGCTCCCAATGTTCAGAGCTTTATCGTGGTCGAAGCAAAGAATGAGAAGTCATTCAAGCTTGGGCCTTGGATAGAGGAAGCAAGTAAGGAAGTAAAGAACTGGATGAAGAAAAGAAAGTCTTCACCAGCAATACCAGTTGTGATCGCTAAGCGAAGACAGCATGGCGTTGGTAAGTCGTTTGTAATCATGGAACTAGACACATTCGTGGAGGTAATAAAATGGAAACAGTAGCCCAAGTCTTAATCGTAGTAGCAGGTATTGCTTTGTATCACTTCCTTGAACACCTGTACTACACACTCGATGCACGAGTAGAGCAGAAGCGTATGGAGAAAAGGATTGAAGCGTATAACTCCTACCTACGATCACTAGAGAAGACAACTAAGAAGAAGCCAGCGACAAGAAAGACTTACTAATGGCTGCCGATCCAGAGCTTCTCAAAGCTGTGGTCGAATACTATGGTGGCGAGGTAAGAGAAGGCTATTCAAAGCCTGTTAGATGTTGCTTTCATCAAGACACTCGAAGGTCTGCTGTTATGAGTACAGACGGAGAGAAGGCAGGACTGTATTTCTGCCACACCTGTGGCATAGGTGGAGATGCATACTCATTACTTATGTGGAAAGAAGGAGTTGATTTTCGTGTTGCTTTCGATAGAGCGGCTGACATTGCTAAACGATCTGGCATTGACATATCACAAAAAGATAAGCGAGGAAGCGGTCTCTTATCTAAAGGGTCGAGGGTTCAGTCAGGAGCTGGCAAGCGAGCATCTACTGGGAAGCGTACCAGTCGATTGTGACCCGGCCCATGTCCAATTCATCGGATGGTTATCCATCCCATACAGAGTCGTCAATGGAGTTGCAGGTTTCAAGTTTAGACGAGTCGATGATTTACCGGGGCCTAGATACATGGCACCTATGCACCAACCGGCAAGACTGTTTAACGCAGTTGATCTGCAAAAGTCGTCAGACACCATTGCGATCTGTGAAGGAGAGTTGGATGCAGTTATTGCCAGCCAACTGTTACCTAGTGTGGGTGTGCCCGGGGTCAAAGCTTGGCGACCACACTTTAATAGATTGTTTGGTGGTTATAGGAGAGTCCTCGTCTTGGCCGATAACGATGATAAAAAAGATGGTACGAATCCGGGAATGGAATTGGCCGAGAAAGTTCTACAAGAAGTAGAACACGCAGAGTTGATACCACTTCCACTCGGAAGTGATGTAAACTCTATAGTATTGGATGAGGGTTTAGAAGGATTACGAAGGAGACTGGGAATAGATGAGCGATTATGAGCGTGGAATCGGTAGATCTCATGACGATGCAGAATTTGAAAGACTTACTGGAAAGCTTAGGCCTAAAGATAGTATGCCTAAACCCAAGCCCAAGTCTTCCTTTGGCCCTAGAGATAGTAGTTCAACTTCCTCCGACCCGGTGATGAACAAGTTCGTTGCCGACTCATGGGATATTATCGATGAGCTTGGCAACCTACTGATCTCTAAGCAGCGTGACTATGGCCCGGGCAATATCAACAACGCATACGGTGGCCCAATCAATGGGTTGATGGTTCGTATGGGAGATAAGTTTGAACGCCTTAAGAATCTACTTGCATCAGGTCAAACACCTCAGCATGAATCCATTGAGGATTCCTTCAAGGATCTAGCCAACTATTGCATCATTGCCATGATGGTTACTCGTGGTACATGGCCGGAGAATAAGTGAAGAAATTTTTTTTACTCGCAACTCTTGTAATTACATTGATGTTCTTCGTTGTTAAGTTCGTAATGGATGCCATCATCGAGCTAGAAGATGAGGACTAATGCAAGAGAAAGATCGTGCCGAGGATCATCTCGAAGATCTAATCAATATCTCAGCAGTCCATGTCCATCGCAGGTTTGCTGGCTATGTTGATAAAGATGATCTGATTCAAGAGCTTCGAGTCTATGTACTGAACAGACCACACTTAGCCAAGATGTTAGATGAAGCATACGAGGTGAGCAAAGATGAGACCAAGTGGGTAGCAAGACGGATCATGGCACGGTTACGCAGAACCATTGAGAAGTATTCTCGCAAGGAGAAAGCGGCCAAGCTTGGCTATTCAACTGGTGATGAGTTCTTCTACGACACAGCAACGATTGCAAAGATGTTGCCGGTGGCATTCGAGTTCGACAGTCATGGTGCAGTACTGGTCGACAAGGTAGATGATGGAACACCACGCAAGCCATCGGTGCCAAGTGAGGGTGGCAATATCTTGGCGATGGTTATTGATCTTCGATCTGCCATTGACCTACTAGATACTGATGAGCAGGTGATGTTACGCAATAGGTATTCCAATAACCCAATGACTCTCTCTGAGATTGCACAAGAGCTGGGTATAAGTGATTCAACAGTAGATAGAAAGATTCAAGGCTCACTAAGAAAGATCATCGATCACTTAGGAGGGCCAACACCTTGGGTCTAAAGATAACTCTCGAAAGATACGAGGTAGTTCTCGCTGCTAACACAGCGATTGAACGCTATGTATCTACGATGAAGAACCAACAGATGCGTGGCCTTCAAGACATGGATGCATGGCAGAGAATCCTTCTTGATGTAGATGGTTGCGGTGCTGAGATTGCAGTTGCTAAATATCTTGGCGTGTACTGGGGTGGTGCTTTCGGTCAGGGTGGCGTGGATATTGAACCGAACATAGATGTTAAATACACAAAGCATGAGTCGGGTAGATTGCTAGTTAGACCCGATGCTAAAGATGATGTGAAGTTTGTACTTGTTAGAGGTGGTATGCCTAACTACGAATTGATTGGCTGGATCATGGGTGCTGAAGCTAAGAACCCGGCATGGTTAGACAAGCCAGACTGGCGTAGGCCAGAGATCTATTGCGTACCAGAAGAGAACCTTCGTAGGTTCAGAGGGAGTTACAACAACTAATGGCTACATACGAATACAGTTGCAGTAAGTGTGGGATCAGCGTTGAGATCGAACGCAAAATGACAGAGGAAGAAGCTGCACCTAAATGTGATTGCGGTTTGATGATGTCTCGAGTGTGGAGTGCAACACCTACAGTATTCAAAGCCGCTGGGTTCTATTCGGTAGATAATCCAAGAGGATAAAAAGACTAAGCCCCTCACGGCCTACAGTCCGGAGGGGTCTTAGTGGTATCAGTTTAATGCCGCTGTCGGCATTGTCAAGTTACTTGCCGTAGTCAGCCTTTAAGAATTTGCCACAGTATGGCCAAGGCTTGGAGCCACGATCAACATAGATGTGCAACGCTACCCAAAATTGCTCGAGCAGGGTTGAATCCTTTGGTGGCTTGTTCTTGTTACCGCCATGAGCTACCCAAGTCCGAGGGTATTCAATCTGGAATGCCCCCTGAAATTGTTTGCGTTTGCCGCTGACAGCGTTAAGCCGACCAGAGGATTCACACATGGCTAATTTCTGCCACGATTCCGGTAGTTGATCCAAAGATAAGTCCGGAATCTCCACCACTTTTGGAACTACTTGCTTAGGTTGAATCTCGACATGGATAGGGGCGTTTGGGGTCAGCGAAATCGCCAACCCCAAAGCCACCAATCCGATAATAAATCGGTGATGCATTAACTTTCCTTCCATAAGAGAGCCGTTACCAGCCCCAGCATAGGTATTGCCATGAGTAAAGGTTGCCCCTCGGCTATCCCAACAGGGAGAGTAAAGAACAACATGATGAAGAGGATTAAGCCTACCAACTAGACCCCCTTCGGGTTGAAGCTCTTATACTCTTCAACCAATTCGATAATCTTATCGAGGCACTCACCATCAGTAAGCACCTCTCCGTCAGTTGCGACCACTTGCTCGATAGCCTCGATTAACTCATAGTCTCTCATTACTTGTACTCGCAATCTCGGTCAGTCGTGCCACACGCAGGGCAGGTAGCCATGTAGCAACCCTCTTCATGCCCCTTTATGTCGCAGTCAGTCCAGACCCACTCATCAGGGGGAACACACGCTAAGCCAGTAGTCATGCGGTCACCTCTTCCACTTCTCCAGTTTCAATCCAGTTATCGCATTGAACCTTGGTGGATCTAGATATTCCATACTCTTCCGCATTAGACCTCGCCTCGGATTCAGTTTCAGCCTCGACAGTTACTTCATGCAGTATGTGTTCAATAAGTGTTACTCGATATTTAGGCATGACTCACCCTTCCTCGGGAAGATTACGCAGAACCCAGTTAAACGCTTCGATACGACCTTGATAAAAGTCTTTATCTAATTCGTTATCACCTTCGACTTCTAGGTAATTCTTATCTTCTTCGATAGCCTTCAAGATTAAATCTCTCATGACTCCACCTCTTCCACTTCATAGATAGTCGTATCTATTCCGTAATTCTTTTCATAAAAGTTAGGCAATTCTTCGCAGGATATATCGCCTTCTTCTACTTGTTGAATCAGTTTCTTAGCGTGTTCGAGGTTGTCGGCATCAAAGCCCCACTTGTTGTCGTATTCCTCATGCACTCCGACTACGAATCTAGGGCTCATAACAACTCCCCACACTTATCGCATGGCAGACCAGTTACTTCATCAAGGGCATCATATTTGGTCTTCTCCCAGCACTTGGTGCATATGATTACGAATCGAGTCATTACAAATCCCCCATTTCTGCATCAGCCATACGAGTTTGCTCATGGTCTGCCACTAGGTCACGAAATACCTCGACCTCTTCAACGCTTAACCAGTCGCAGACTTCACCCTCATGAACATCAAGGGTGAATTTACTTATCGCCTCGAGCCACTCTTCATCAACGAGTAGCGTTATTTTCTTACTCATTTATCTTTCTCTTTCTGTAGGTAATCGGTATCCAAGACGAATACCCCACGAGGCAGAGAGATAACCCTCTGCCCCATAGGGAACTAATCTTTCAGCTTTGTAAGGTCAATAATTCGAGTCGCTGTCTTGCTTTCCTCAGCGTTAGCCCTATCGGTAATCCACCACTCGAGACCTTCCAATCTCTTGGCGAGGTCATGGTTTGCCAATGGATCACTAGAATAAATCACGACCCATGTCTTATGAACAGTCACGCAGTCACCCCCTCTCCGCCTTTATCGCAGTTATCGCAGTTGCAATTCGCCACACAAATCGAACAGGTAGAAGAGCAGTCTCCGAGGTGATAGGTAGTTGCCACGCTTACACCTCGCAATCATGACCATACGACCACTCTTGGCAGTCGTTGTCGTCTAGTAAATCAAAGACCCGAGAACACTCGGGGCATCTCGCCTTGGTCTGAATCTTCACGCAGTCACCTCGCAGTTGTCGCAGTTTTCAATATCGGCAGGGTCTTTCACTTTACAGCAGTCGCATTTACAGCAGTCGCAGTCGCAGTCACCGCAGTAATAACCGCAGTCAATACAGACCCAATTCGAGCATTTGCAATCGTCACACATTACCGGCACTCGAATCACCGCCCCTCTTCCGGAAAGTGGCACTCGACCATTGACCCCCAGCAGTAGCCGTCACCGACCCACCAGAGATTGCCAAGCACCCAAAGAGCCAAGCCGATAAGAGCCAAGGCATTTATTCCAAGCGATACGGCGAAGAGAATCTCGCCTCTCTTATTAAGTTTCATTAGGCGGATTCCTTCCCATTGACTGTATCTTGCCAAGTCTTATTGCCCCAATCAGGGTGAGACCTAAAGCATGAGCCGTAATAGGCAACATCTCCGAGGTCTTCACAATAAACGCCGTTCAGCTCACCTTTGATAGTTGCCTTACCGCTACGAGTAAAGATTCTTCTTACTGTATAAGTGTCGTTCCAAGCGAGGTCAATCGTTAGCGAATAGCCGTTAGAGATAGGCAAAGTAACACCAGTTTCACGCTGTATTACTCGCCCACCGCTAATTGCTAAGAGGTTATTTCTGCCCAGTTGTTGCAGTAATTCGCCACAATTAACGGGGCGGAATTCTTGCTCTTGATGATCCATAATTTATTGCCTTTCTGTAGGTGTAGGTCTATGTCTTAGGGATTCGATTCCCTTAGACATAAAGCAAGGGCAAGACTCGAAAGCCTTGCCCTCACTTTACGGCTAAGCGACTATCGCCTCGATTCCAGCCCGAGAGTAAGCCTTTACCAAGGCATTAAGTCGGGTCTTGCTAAGAGGTGCAAAGACCAAGACCTCTCGAGTATCTGAATCAAGCAAAGTCACGAATTCTTTACTTTTCATTTACAGAGACCCCCTCGAGGTCTTTCAAGCCCTCGATTACTCGAGGGTGCAATTCCTCACGCATGGCGGTAAATGAGGCATGAGGCCAGCCAGCGTTAAAGACTCGATTCAGTAAGAGACCGAGAGAATTAGAGCCGTCAATCTGAGAGCAAGCCTTTAAGTGAGAGTAAGCCTCTTCAGTATTGCCCGCCTCATAAGCAAAGGCAGACCAAACCGCCTCGAGGTGAGCCGATTCGCAACATAGAGAGAGTGCCTTCATGAATCGGTTAATGTCTTGGTAATCGCTAAGCACTAGCGGAATAGCACCGAGAGAGTAATCTCGAATCTGAATTGAATTAGCGATACCAGAGCAAGCGATAGCGAGGTCTTGCTCATTTATAGGTGCAGAATCAGCGAAAGCAGATAAAGCAGAATCGAGAGCAGACTTTGCCTCGAGGTGAGTAGGGGTCTTGATAGTCATTTAATGAATCTCTTTTCTGTAGGTAAAGAGTGAGAGAGAGATTCCCTCACCCCCTAAGTATCGGGTCTCAGCTCGAAAGAATCAAGCACCGACCTCGACTTATTTTCGCAACATGGCGAGGGAATTAGATCCATTTTCACCGGTACGAGTATCCCCAAAGATAGCGATTTTCAATGACTTTAAGACCCCTCGAAAATAGCCCCGATTCTTTGCCCCCTCGAATTACGCAACATGAGACCAAAGACCAGGAGACCCCAAAGACCAGGAGACCAAGCCTCGAGGTCTGCCAAGGTCTGCCCGATTCCCCCCCTCTTGGTAATGCCTCGGGTCTTAGGCGGATAGTTAAATCGGC